>ERZ1066138.127-NODE-127-length-25107-cov-10.408430_pt1 | contig 25107 bp, 20 predicted proteins | sample MGYA00382785_ERZ1066138 | MGnify/ENA primary metagenome ERZ1066138 (study PRJEB33369, sample SAMEA5778368) | biofilm metagenome | biome: Industrial cooling water; feature: Water cooling tower basin; material: Biofilm | place: United Arab Emirates | collected... | reverse complement strand
CCGGAGCGCATCCGCCGCCCTTCCGCCTGCGGCTCGTTCGGCGACGGGCTCTCAGGCCGTGGCCAATTGGCACCGGCGGGCGCGGCCAATTGGCCACGGCCGGCGGCGGGGGCTCGGCGTGTGTGGTCTACTGCCGCGTCGATGGCCGAGTGGTCGGACTGGTACCGGCGGGAGGACCCGGAGGAGTGGGTGCTCCCCCGTGTGCTGCGGCGCCGCGCCGAGGCGCATCCTGACCGCGACTACCTGCGGTTGGGCGACGGGCCGTGGCTCGGCTACGGGGAGGTGAACGCCCGGGCCAACCGGGTCGCGAACGCCCTCGCGGCGCGCGGGCTACGGCCGGGCGAGGCGGTGTCGACGCTGCTGCCGAACTGCCTCGAGAACGTGCTGGTCTGGTTCGGGATCCAGAAGGCCGGCGGGGTCCAGTGCCCGATCAACCTCGCCTACCGGGGCGACTTCCTCTCCTGGGTCATCAACCTGCCGCGCTCCCGGTTCCTGGTCATCTCCGACGCCTACCTCGACCGGTTGGACCAGGTGGCCGGCGACCTGCCGGAGCTTGAGCGCGTGCTGGTGTGGTCCTCGGGCGAAGGCGCCGGGCCCGGCCCGCGCCTTCCTTGGGAGCCGCTCGAGGCGCTGTTCGAGGCGCCCGACGCCGAGCCCGCGACCGAGCCGGCGTGGACCGACGACGCGCGGATCATGTTCACCTCGGGCACGACGGGGCGCTCGAAGGGCGCGATCAAGCAGCACGCCTCCGACTACTTCTCGGGCCGCACCTACATCGAGGTCTGCGGGGTGACCGAGGAGGACACCCTCTTCACCTGCCTGCCGCTCTTCCACTCGAACGCGCAGGTCCTCGCGACCTACCCCGCCATGATCGCCGGGGCGCGCATCGCGCTGGTCGAGCGCTACTCGTCGACGCGCTTCTGGGAGCAGGTGGTGGACGCCGGCGCGACGATCCTCAACACGGTCAGCGCCATCAACTACTTCATCTGGAACACCCCGCAGGGCCCGCTCGACCGCGCCCACCTGGTGGACCGGATCATGGCGATGCCCGCGCCGAAGGACATCTACGCCGAGTTCGAGGAGCGCTTCGGCATCCGCTTCATCGAGGGCTACGGCCTGACCGAGACGGGGATGGTCACCTACCACCCACCGGGCGCCCCGCCGCGGCCCGGCAGCTGCGGGGTCGCGACCCCGGGCTTCGAGGTGAGCGTGGTGGAGCCGGGCACCGACCTGCCGCTGCCCCCGGACACGCCGGGCGAGATCGTGGTGGACATGAGGGTGCCCAACATCGTCATGCGCTCCTACGCGGGGATGCCGGAGAAGACCGCCGAGGACTTCCGGAACCTCAAGCTCCACACCGGCGACCTCGGGCGCATGGACGCCGACGGCTACCTCTACTTCCTCGACCGGGTGAAGGACTACATCCGCCGCCGGGGCGAGAACGTGAGCTCGATGGAGGTGGAGCGCATCGTCGCCTCCCACCCGGACGTGCTCGACGCCGCGGCCGTGGGCGTGCGCGCCACCGAGGGCGCCTCGGCCGAGGACGAGATCCTCGTGTGCCTCGTGCCGCGCGACGGCCGCGCGCTCGACCTCTCCGCCCTCCTCGCCTGGCTGGACGAGCGGATGCCGTACTTCGCGGTGCCGCGGTACCTACGCGTGATGGACGCCCTCCCGCGCACGCCCACCGAGCGGGTGCGGAAGGTGGAGCTGCGCGCCGACGGCGTGACGACGGACACCTACGACCGCGCCGTCAGCGGCCCGCCGACGCCGTCCCGGTGAGCGGCCCGGACCGCGGCGAGGCCGCCGACTACATCCTCTCCGAGCGGCCCGAGCTCGGCGAGGAGGCGGTGTGGGCGGTGCTCAACGAGCTGGAGGCCCCGCCGGCGGCCGGGCAGGAGGACCTGGCGCTCAGCCTGCTCTCCGCCGCCCGCCCGGAGGTCCCCGCTCGCGCGGCGCGGGCCATCCTCGCCGAGTGGCGGGCCTACGCCGAGCTCGCGTCCGAGCCCGACTGGGAGGACGAGGAGCCGTAGGCGCCGGGCCGCGCGGGGCCGCTACGATGGCGCCGCGTGTTCAGGGGCAGCGACGACGTCGAGCGGCTCTTCGCGGAGCTCTTCCCGGGCAGCGGGCGCGGCGGCCCCCGCGACGCGCGGGCCCCCGTGGACGTCTACATCACCGACGGCGACCCCCCGGTGGTCACCGTGGAGCTGGACGTGGCCGGCGCCGACCCCGAGGCGGTCGACGTGTCGCTCCACGGGGACGAGCTGGTCGTCCGGGGCGAGCGGCGCCGCCGCGGGGAGGGCCGGCGCGTCTACCAGCACGCCGAGATCGCCTGGGGGCCCTTCGAGCGGCGGCTGCGCCTGAACGTGGCGGTCGACGCCGCGGCGGCCACCGCCACGTACGAGAACGGCATCCTGCGGATCTCCCTGCCGCTCTCGCCGCGGAGCCCGGCGCGGCGGGTCGACATCTCGGTGCGCGGGACCGGGTGATGGCCGAGGAGGAGCTGGGGGGCGCCGCGGCCGGGCCGGAGACCGAGGCCCCGCCGGAGGAGACGCCGGCCGTCCTGCCGGTGCTCCCGCTGAAGGAGACCGTGGTGTTCCCCGAGGCGGTCGCCCCGCTCGCGATCGCCGAGCCGCGCTCGGTGCGCCTGATCGACGAGGTGCTCAACCGCCCCGAGCGGCTCCTGGTGCTGGTGGCGAGCCGGGACCCCGAGCTCCGCGAGCCGGGCCCTGAGCAGATCCACGAGGTCGGCACCGCCGCGGTGGTGCAGCGGATGGTGAGGGTGCCCGACGGGGGCGTCCGCATCCTGGCGCAGGGCCTGCGGCGGGTGCGCATCGGTCCCTACACGCAGACCGAGCCGTTCCTGGAGGCGCAGGTCGTCGACGTGCCCGACCAGGCGGAGCGCACCACCGAGGTCGAGGCGCTCGCCCGCAACCTCCAGTCGATCTTCGCGCGCATGATCGAGCTGGTGCCGCACCTGCCGGACGAGCTGCAGGTGGCGGTGGCCAACATGGAGGACCCGAGCACCCTCTCCTACCTCATCGCCTCGTCGATGCGCCTGTCGCTGGCCGAGCGCCAGGAGCTGCTGGAGGAGCCGAACCTGGAGACGCGGCTGCGCCGGCTGACCGTGCTGTGCACCCGGGAGCTGGAGCTGTTGGAGCTGGGCGCGAAGATCCAGAGCGACGTCCAGTCGGACATGGAGAGGAACCAGCGCGAGTTCTTCCTGCGCCAGCAGCTCAAGGCGATCCGGGAGGAGCTGGGCGAGGGCGACGACGAGCAGGCCGAGGTGGAGGAGCTGCGCGCCCGGCTGGCGGAGGTCGACCCGCCCGAGGAGGTCCGCAAGGCCGCCGAGCGGGAGCTGTCCCGCCTCGAGCGCATCCCGTCGGCCTCGGCCGAGCACGGGGTGATCCGCACCTACCTCGACTGGATCCTCGCGATCCCCTGGAACACGGTCACCGAGGACGACCTCGACCTGGAGCGCGCCCGGACCGTGCTCGACGAGGACCACTACGACATCGAGAAGGTGAAGGACCGGGTCCTGGAGCACCTGGCCGTGGCGCGGCTGAAGCGCGACGCGGGCGGCACGATCCTCTGCTTCGTCGGCCCGCCCGGCGTGGGCAAGACGTCGGTGGGCAAGTCGATCGCCCGCGCCCTGGGCCGGCGGTTCGCCCGCATGTCGGTGGGGGGGGTGCGCGACGAGAGCGAGATCCGGGGCCACCGGCGCACCTACGTCGGCGCGATGCCGGGAACGATCGTCCGGGCGATCCGGGATGCCGGGGCGATGAACCCGGTGCTGATGATCGACGAGATCGACAAGATGGGCGCCGACTTCCGCGGCGACCCGTCCTCGGCGATGCTCGAGGTGCTCGACCCGGCGCAGAACGACAGCTTCCGCGACCACTACCTCGACCTGCCGCTCGACCTCTCCCGGGTGCTCTTCCTCTGCACCGCGAACGTGCTCGAGACGATCCCGGCGCCGCTGCTCGACCGCATGGAGGTGATCCGGCTCTCGGGCTACACCGAGGAGGAGAAGCTCCACATCGCGCGGCGGTACCTGGTGCCGCGGCAGGCCGAGGAGACCGGGCTCGGCGAGGAGCTGATCGAGGTCACCGACGACGGGCTGCGCACGATCATCGCCGAGTACACGCGCGAGGCCGGGGTGCGCCAGCTCGAGCGGCGCATCGGGGCGGTGTGCCGGCGGGTGGCGCGGCGGGTGGCGGAGGGCCACGAGGGCCGCACCGTGGTGGACGCCGACGAGGCGCGCGAGATTCTGGGCCCCGAGCGCATCCACAACGAGGTCAAGCGCCGCACCAGCGAGCCGGGGGTGGCCACCGGCCTCGCGGTGACCGGCACGGGCGGCGAGATCCTGTTCGTCGAGGCGCAGGTGATGCCGGGGAGCGGCAAGCTCACCGTGACCGGCCAGCTCGGCGACGTGATGCGCGAGTCGGCCCAGGCGGCGGTGTCGTTCGTGCGCGCCCGCTCCGCGGGCCTTGGGCTCGACCTGGCCGAGGACTTCTTCTCCACGCACGACATCCACCTGCACGTGCCGGCCGGCGCCGTGCCGAAGGACGGCCCGTCCGCGGGCGTCACGATGGCCACCGCGCTGGTCTCCGCGCTGTCCGGCCGCGAGGTGAGCGAGGACGTCGCGATGACCGGCGAGATCACCCTCACCGGGCAGGTCCTCCCCATCGGCGGGGTCAAGGAGAAGGTGCTGGCCGCCCACCGCGCGGGGATCGGCAACGTGGTGCTGCCGAAGCTCAACGAGGATCAGCTGGCCGAGCTGCCCGAGGGTCTCGCCGACCAGGTGAGGATCACCCTGGCCGACCGGATCGAGCAGGTGCTCGAGGTGGCACTCGACGGCGCGCCCGCCAAGCGGCGGGCCGCCCGGAGGCGGGCGAAGGCCGGCTGAGCCCCCGGGCGAGGGCCGCTCAGGCGCTCGCCAGGAAGCGCTCGAACCTCGCCGCCAGCCGCTCCGGATCGGGCCGGCGGGACCGGGCGTGCGGCACGGTGATGGGCTGTCGGTGGAAGCCCTTCAGCAGCTCCAGCATCGGGCCGTCCTCGTCCTCGAGCAGGCGGCGCGACACGTGCACGCGCCGGTCGGGCGAGACGCCGACGAGATCCTGGTCGTAGGCGCGGTGGTGGATCGAGCAGAGACTGAGCCCGTTCGTCACGACCGCCGCGCCGGCCTCCTCGCGGTCGGCGACGATGTGCGCGGCGTCGAGCAGGCGGACCTCCTTCAAGCGGCAGATCGCGCACTGGTCGGCGTACGCGGGGACCACCTCGCCGCGGAAGCGGGCCTGGTGGATCCGCCGGCGCACCTGGCTCACGGCGTAGCGGCGCTCGATCTCGTCGACGATCGGCGCCGGTTCCCGCTCGTCGTAGGGGCCGACCATCTTCCCGAACGTCACGAGCACCCGCCGCTCGACCGGGCGGTCCTCCGCGATCCAGACGGGATACTCGGGGCGGTACCAGCCGGGCCGGGTCCCGATGAAGTAGGCCAGCGGCGCCTGCATGAGGTGCGCCTGCCGCAGCGCCCGGTTGTAGTGGTTGTCGACCGGCCCGTCCTGGTAGGCGTAGAGGACGCCGTCCGGGGTCTGCTCGTCCTGATAGCGCCGCTGGGCGAACGAGCTGCTGATCGAGAGCGCGGCCGGGCCGCGCTGCCCCCTGGCGCGATAGATCCCGTACGCGCGGTTCAGGAAGGGCACCCGCCGGCCCCGGAACGCGAAGCCCTGCGCCAGCTCCGGCCACGGGATGTCGAGGCCGCACTGGGCCTGGAGGACGTCGAGGGCGGCGAACATCGCCGCGCGCACGTCGTCGTCGCGCACGCGGCGATTCTGCACCACCGCGCACCTCGCCGACGGCCCCGTGCGGCGGGTTGGCCAATTGGCACAACCCGCAAGTGCCAATTGGCCAGAGCAGAGGGCGGGGTGAGCCAGGGTGGGGGCGGGCGGCCCGTCCCCGGGGCGGGCAGAATCCCGGGCATGGACGTGGACGGGGCGCGGGAGTTCATCCGGGAGCACCACCGCGGGGTGCTGGCGACGCGGCACCCGGGCGGCGGCATCCGGATGTCGCCGATCGTGGCGGCGGTCGACGACGAGGGGCGGATCGTCATCTCGTCGCGGGAGACCGCCTACAAGGTGCGCTACCTGCGCCGCGACCCGTGGGCGGAGGTCTGCATCACCACCAACGACTTCTTCGGTCCCTGGACGTGGGTGGAGGGGACGGCGGACATCGTCTCCCTGCCCGAGGCGATGGAGCCGCTCGTCGACTACCGCCGCCGCTTCGCCGACGCGGGTGGGATCGACTGGGACGACTACCGACGGCGGATGGAGCGCGAGCGCCGTGTGCTCATCCGCATCGCGCCGGAGCGGGCCGGGCCGGGCCGGCAGGGATAGCCCGGGGCACCCGGGGCGGTTGACGACCCGGTGAGCCCCCGCTACCCTCCATCAAACGTTCGTTTGATCCGCTGGAGGGGGCGCGGAGCATGACCACACGGCCCCGCGAGGTCGAGCTCCACCGCACCGCGACGCGCCTCTTCCGCGAGCGCGGCTTCCACGCCACCTCCATGCAGGACCTTGCCGAAGCCCTCGGGATGAACCGCGGCAGCCTCTACCACTACATCCAGTCGAAGGACGATCTCCTCTGGGCGATCGTCGACGGCGGGTTCCGCACCCTGGAGGAGCGCGTGCTGCCGCTGCTGGACGGCGACGCCCCGGGCGTCGAGCGCCTGCGCGCGGCGGTGGCGGCCCACCTCGAGGTGGCGGCCGAGCACCGCGACGAGCTGACCCTGCTGCAGATGGAGCGCCGGGCGCTGCCGCCCGAGCGCCTGGCCGAGATCATCCGCCGCCGCGACGCCTACGAGGCGGCCTTCCGGCGCGCGATCCGCGACGGGGTCGCAGCCGGCGAGCTGCGACCCTTCGACGAGCGGCTCGGGTCGATCGCGCTGCTGTCGATGTGCAACTGGTTCACCCAGTGGTACCGGCCGGACGGGCCGCTCGCCCCCGCGGAGATCGCCGAGGCGTTCACCGGGCTCTACCTGGACGGCCTGCGCGTGCACGGGGAGGACGGCCGGTGATCCCCCGGCTGCGCGAGGCCACGGTCCTGGGCGCCGGCACCATGGGGGCGCAGATCGCCTGCCTGCTGGCCGGGGCGGGGGCGCGCGTGCGCCTGCTCGACCTCGACGCCGAGGTCGCCGCCGCCGGCCTGGAGCGGGCGCGCGGCCTCCGGCCCTCCCCCCTCTACCGGGCCGCCGACGCCGAACGGATCGCGACCGGGGGGCTCGACGCGCTGCCCGACGCCGCCCGCGGCTCGGACTGGCTCATCGAGGCGGTGATCGAGCGGCTCGAGCCGAAGCGCGAGCTGTTCGGCCGCCTGGACGAGGCCCTCGCCGACCGCGCGGCCGCCGACTGGCCCCTGGTCTCGACCAACACGAGCGGCATCCCCGTCGCCGCGCTCGCAGAGGGTCGCTCGGACGCCTTCCGCGCCGCCTTCCTCGGCACCCACTTCTTCAACCCGCCGCGCTACGCCCGGCTGCTGGAGCTGATCCCGCTCGCCACCACCGACCCGGCCCGGGTCGCCTGGGTCGAGGACTACGGCTCGCGCCTGCTCGGCAAGGGCACGGTCATCGCCAAGGACCGGCCGGCCTTCATCGCCAACCGGCTCGGCGTGCACGGCCTCATGACCGCGCTGCGCCTGGCCGAGGAGCTGGGACTCGGGGTCGACGAGGTCGACGAGCTCACCGGCCCCCTCATCGGCCGGCCGCGCAGCGCGACCTTCCGCACGCTGGACCTGGTGGGCCTGGACGTCGCGGCCCACGTGGCCGACAACTGCCACGCCGACCTCCCCGACGACCCCGACCGCGAGACCTTCGCCGTCCCCGCGGTCATGCGCCGCCTGATCGAGGACGGAGCGCTCGGGGAGAAGGCCGGCCGGGGCTTCTACCGCCGCGAGGGCGGCGAGATCCTGGCCCACGACCTGGGGACCGGCGAGTACCGGCCGCGCCGGCGGCTCGAGTCGGCCGCGGTGGAGATGGCCCGAAGCGAGCCGGACGTGGGGACGCGCATCGCGCTGCTGGTGGCCGCCGAGGACCGCGCCGCGGAGTTCCTGCGCCGCCTGGTCGGCTCCGGCCTGGAGTACGCGGCCCGGGTGGGCCCCGAGGTGGCCGACTCGGCCGCGTCGGTCGACCGCGCCATGCGCTGGGGGTTCGGATGGGAGCTGGGGCCGTATCGGACCGCGGCGGCGCTGCGGGCCGCCGGGCGCGAGGCCCCCGAGGTGCCCTTCCCCGACGCGGCCGAGCCCGAGCCGCCGCGGCCGGGATCCGTCGACCTCCCCGCCCTGCGGGCCGCGGCCGAGGGGTCGCTGCCGCGCAACGCGGCCGCCTCCCTGGTGGAGCTGCCCGACGGCATCCTGGGGCTGGAGCTGCACGCCAAGCTCAACCTCATCGGCGAGGACACCCTGGCGATGCTGGAGCGCGGCGTCGAGCTCGCCGAGCGGCGCTACGACGGCCTGGTGATCGCGACCGCGGCCGCGGACCTGTCGGCCGGCGCCAACCTGGCGCTGATGCTGATGGAGGCCGAGGAGGGCGAGTGGGACGAGCTCGGCCGCATCGTGCGCCGCTTCCAGAGCGTCATGCGCTCGCTCCGCTACGCCGCGGTGCCGGTGGTCGCGGCCCCCCGCGGGCGCGTGCTCGGGGGCGGCGCCGAGATCTGCCTGGCGGCCGACCGGCGCCAGGCGCTCGCGGAGACCTACATCGGCCTGGTCGAGGCAGGCGTGGGCCTGATCCCGGCGGGCGCGGGCACCACGGCCCTCGCGCGGATGGCCGCCGAGCGGGCGACCGACCTCCCCAACGACCACTTCTCGACCTACCGCGCGGCGCTCGAGAGCACGGCCATGGCGAAGGTCTCGACCTCAGCCGCCGAGGCGTTCGACATCGGGCTGCTCCGCCCGGGCGACCTCGTCACCGCCGACCCCGACCGGCAATGGGCCGACGCGGCGCGCCTGGCGCGCACGCTGGCCGAGGCGGGCTACCGGCCGCCGGCGGAGACCCCGATCCCGGTCATCGGGCGCCGCGGCATCGCCGCCGCCGACACGCTCACCTACAACCAGGTCGCCGGCCACCAGATGAGCGAGCACGACCGGCGGGTGACGATGGAGCTCGCCCGCGTGATGGCGGGCGGCGACGTCGCCGAGGGCACCCCCGTGTCCGAGGCGCACCTGCTCGACCTGGAGCGCGAGGCCTTCCTGCGCCTGCTGGGCCACCCGCTCACCCGCGACCGGATCCGCCACACGCTCAAGACCGGCAGGCCGCTGCGCAACTAGACGAGGAGGGGGCAGGACGATGCGAGACGCCGTGATCGTGAGCGCCGTGCGCACCCCGGTGGGCCGGGCGCCGCGCGGGGCGCTGCGCGAGACGCCCCCCGACACGCTGGGCATGGTGGCGGTGCGCGAGGCCGTCGCGCGCGTCCCCGGGCTCGACCCCGCCGAGGTCGAGGACGTCGTCCTGGGATGCGCGCTCCCGGAGGGCGGGCAGGGGCTGAACCCCGCCCGGCAGGTGGCGCTGGGCGCCGGGCTCCCCGTCTCGACCGCCGGCATGACCGTGAGCCGCCTGTGCGCCTCGGGCCTGCAGGCGCTGGCCCTGGCCCACCAGGCGATCGTCACGGGCACCGCCGACGTGGTCGTGGCGGGCGGCCTCGAGTCGATGAGCGCCGTGCCCATCACCGGCTGGCACTACGCCCCCAACCCGGAGCTGGCCGAGCGCCTGCCGGAGGCCTTCCTCAGCATGGGCCTCACGGGCGAGGAGGTGGCCCGGCGCGAGGGCGTCGACCGCGAGGCGCAGGACGCCTGGGGCTTCCGCAGCCACCGGCGCGCCGCGGCCGCCCAGGACGCCGGCCGCTTCCGCGACGAGATCGTGCCGGTGGAGGTGGAGCGCACCGTGGTCGAGGACGGCCGCCCGCGCATCGAGACCGTGCGGTTCGAGGCGGACGAGGGCATCCGCCGCGACACCGACGAGGCGCGCATGGCGGCGCTGCGGCCGGTCTTCGACCCGACGGGGACCGTCACCGCCGGCAACAGCTCCCAGATGAGCGACGGCGCGGCCGCCATGGTGGTGATGGAGGCCGGCCGGGCCGCGCGCCTCGGGCTCGAGCCCCTCGGCCGGCTGGCCTCGTTCGCCACGGCCGGCGTGGCCCCCGAGATCATGGGCATCGGCCCGGTCGAGGCGGTGCCGAAGGCCCTGGCCAAGGCCGGCCTCGACCGCGACGACCTCGCGCTGGTCGAGCTGAACGAGGCCTTCGCCGCCCAGGTGGTGGCGGTGGTGCGCCGCCTGGGGCTCGACGAGGAGCGCACCAACGTGAACGGCGGCGCGATCGCCCTGGGACACCCGCTGGGGGCGACCGGCGCCAAGCTCACCGTGCAGATCCTCTCCGAGCTGGCGCGCCGCGAGGAGCGCTACGGGCTCGTGACGATGTGCGTGGGAGGCGGACAGGGCGCGGCGGGCGTCATCGAGTGGCTCGGCGGGCGCCAGCCTGCGGCCCCCCCGCCGGACGGAGCGGATCGGGAGGTGCCGGCATGACCACGACCCGGACGACCCCGCCGGGCGGTGGCTTCCTCGTCGCCCCGGCGGCGCCCGACGCGATCTTCACCCCGGAGCAGCTCACCGAGGAGCACCGGGCGATCGGCGAGGCGGTGCGCCAGTTCGTGGCGAGCGAGGTGGACCCGCGGGCCGAGGCCGTCGAGGGCCGCGACTACGCCGTGCACCGCGAGCTGCTCGCGAGCCTCGGCGCGGCCGGCTACGTGGGCGTGGAGGTGCCCGAGGCGCACGGCGGCGCCGGCCTCGACACGGTCACGTCCGTGATCGTCAGCGAGTCGCTCTCGGCCTCCGGCTCCTTCGCGGTGACCTACCTCGCCCACGCGGGCATCGGGACCCTGCCCCTCGTCTTCTTCGGCAGCGACGAGCAGAAGGCCCGCCACCTGCCGGGCCTGGCCGCGGGGACGACCGTCGGCGCGTACGCGCTCACCGAGCCCGGCTCGGGGTCGGACGCCCGCGCGATGCGGACCACCGCGACGCGGCTGCCCGACGGAGGCTGGCGCCTCGACGGCAGCAAGCAATTCATCACCAACGCCGGCTTCGCCGACCTCTTCACGCTCTACGCGCGGCTGGAGGACGGGGGCATCGCCGCCTTCCTGGTCGAGCGCGACCGCACGGGCCTCTCGGTGGGCGCGGAGGAGCACAAGATGGGCATCCGCGGCAGCTCGACGTGCCCGCTCACGCTGGAGGGGGTGGTCGTGCCCGCCGACGCCCTGCTGGGCGAGCCGGGGCAGGGCCACAAGATCGCCTTCAACATCCTGAACGTCGGCCGCTTCAAGCTCGCGGCCGCCGCGCTCGGCGGGATGAAGCAGGCGCTGGCGCAGGCGCTGGGGTACGCGAGCCAGCGCGAGGCCTTCGGGCGGCCCATTGTCCGCTTTCCGCTGGTCGCGGCGAAGCTCGCCGGCATGGCCACGCGGGCCTACGCGGTGGAGTCCGTGACCTACCGCATCGCCGGCATGCTCGACGCCCGCCTCCACGCCGCGGGCGCCGGCGCCGACAGCGAGACGCTGCGGGCCGCCCTGGAGGAGTACGCGGTGGAGTGCTCGATCGCCAAGGTGCTGGGCAGCGAGGAGCTGGACTGGACCGTCGACGAGCTGGTGCAGGTGCACGGCGGGTACGGCTACATCGCCGAGTTCCCGGCCGAGCGGGCCTACCGCGACGCCCGCATCAACCGCATCTGGGAGGGCACCAACGAGATCAACCGCCTGCTGGTGCCGGGCACGCTGGTGAAGCGCGCGATGCAGGGGCGGCTCGACCTGCTGGGGCCGGCCAAGCGCGCCGCCGACGCCCTCCTCGGGGGCGCCGCCGACGAGGCGCCCGGCGGCGGCCCGCTGGCCGCCGAGGCCGCGCTGGTGGCCGGCGCGCGCACCGCCTCGCTCCTGTGCGCGGGCGCCGCGTTCCAGCGCTTCGGCACGGGCATCGAGGAGCAGCAGGAGGTGCTGGCCGACCTCGCCGACATCGCCATCGACCTGTTCGCGGCCGAGAGCGCGCTGCTGCGCGCGCAGGCGGCCGCCGGGCGGGGCGACGCGGAGGTCCACGCCGACCTCGCCCGGGTGGTCGTGCACGACCGGGCGGCGGCCGTGGAGGCACGGGCGCGGGCGCTGGCGCCGGCGCTGGCGGAGGGAGACGAGGCGCGCATGCTCCAGTCGGGCGTGCGCAGGCTGATGCGGACCGATCCGGTCGACCGCGTCGCGCTGGGGCGGCGGGTGGCCGAGCGCGTGGTGGCGGCCGGTGGCTACCCCGTCTAGGCCGCCGAGCGTCGCGCGCCCCTGGCTGGCGCGCTACGACGCGGGGGTCCCGCACGAGATCGAGGTCCCGGAGGGCACCCTCGACGGCCTCGCCCGCCGCGCGGCCGAGCGCGACCCCGGCGGCGTGGCGCTCGACTTCCTGGGCGCCCGCACCACCTTCCGCCAGCTCGACGAGGCCGTCGACCGCTGCGCCAGGGCCCTCGCGGGCATGGGCCTGCGCCCCGGCGACCGGGTGAGCCTGCACCTGCCCACGTGCCCCGCATTCGTCATCGCCCTGCTCGGGACGGTGCGGGCCGGCGGGGTCGCGGTGCCGATGAACCCCCTCTACACGGTCCACGAGCTGCGCGACCTGATGGCGCAGGCCGCGCCGGCGCTCTCGGTGGCGCTTGACCTGGTGCAGCCGCGGGTGGCCGAGGCCCGGGCCGCCCTCGGCGACGGGGCCGCGGACGCGCCGATCGTCTGCGTGGGCATCCACCAGATGCTCCCGGCGCCGATCAGGTGGCTCTACCCGCTCAAGGCTCGGCGGGAGGGGCGCTGGAAGCCGCTGCCGGACGCCCCGGGCACGCCCGCGCTCCCGGCGCTGCTCGACCGGGCCCCGGGCGGGCCGGCCGAGCCGGCCGGGCGCCCCGGCGACCCGGCCCTGCTGCAGCCGACCGGCGGCACCACCGGCCTGCCCAAGTTCGCCACGCTCACGCATCGCAACCTTCTGGCGAACGCCGCCCAGATCGACGCCTGGCTGACGGTGGAGCCGCGCCCGGGCGACGCCATGCTCTGCGCGCTGCCCTACTTCCACATCTACGGGCTGACCGTGGCGATGAGCTACTCGCTCATGGGCCGCATGACCCAGGTGATGCTGCCGCGCTTCGACCCGGTGCAGGTGCTGAAGGCCGCCGCCAAGCACCGCCCCCGCTTCTTCCCGGGCGCCCCGATCATGTACGCCGCGGTGATCGACCACCCCAAGGCCGCGCGCTACGACCTGCGCTCGATCGAGGTGTGCATCAGCGGCTCGGCGCCCCTGTCGGCCGATCTCGAGCGCCGCTTCGAGGCGAGGACGGGCGCGCGGATCCTCGAGGGCTACGGCCTGAGCGAGGCGAGCCCGGTCACCCACGCCAACCCGCTCGACGGCGAGCGCCGGATCGGCTCCATCGGCCTCCCGTTCCCCGCCACCGAGGCGCGCATCGTCGACCTCGAGACCCGCGAGCGCGAGCTGGACCCGGGGGAGCCGGGGGAGCTGCAGGTGCGGGGTCCCCAGGTGATGGAGGGCTACTGGGACAGGCCGGAGGAGACCGCGGCCGTCCTCCGCGACGGCTGGCTGGCCACGGGCGACGTGGCCACCATGGACGAGGACGGCTACTTCCGGATCGTCGACCGGCTGAAGGACCTCATCATCGTGGGGGGCCTCAACGTCTACCCGCGCGAGGTGGAGGAGGTGCTGATGGAGCACCCCGCGGTGGCCCGGGCTGCGGTGGTGGGCATGCCGGACGAGCGCCAGGGCGAGGTGCCGCGCGCGGTCTGCGTGCTGCGGCCGGGCGCCTCCGCCGCGCCGGAGGAGCTGGTGGCCCACTGCGAGCGAAACCTGGCGCGCTACAAGGTGCCGCGCGAGGTGGAGCTGCGCGACGAGCTGCCCGTGACGTTCATCGGGAAGGTGCTGCGTCGCGAGATCGCGGCGGAGCGGCCGGAGCGGTGAAGCCGCGGCGGCCGGGCGCGGCGGCCGCGGGGCGCGCTCGCCCCTCGCGCGCCAGGCGCTCGAGGTGGGCCAGCGACTCGCTGACGGCCAGCGCGCGCTGCAGCGGGTCGAGCTCGGCGGGCCACAGCGCCAGCGACACCTCGTGGGCGGTCCGCGGCCGCGGCCCGAGGGCCGCCGCGGCGGCGTCCAGGCGCAGCCGGTGGTGCGCGGCGATCTCGGCCGCGCGCGCCGCCGGAGCGGCGACCGGCTCGCCGTGGCCGGGGAGCACCACCCGCGGCGGGCGCCGCCGCAGCCGCTCCAGCGTGTCCAGGTAGCGTCCGAGCGGGTCGGAGTCGGCGCCGGGCCAGACGCCGATCTGGGGGCTGATCCCCTCGAGCAGGACGTCGCCGCCCACGAGGACCCCGCCGCGCAGGAGCCCGATGTGCCCGTCGGCGTGGCCGGGGAGCGCGACCACCTCCCATCCGTCCACGCGGTCGCCGGGGTCGAGCGGCTCCGCCGGGACGGGCCGCCCGAACGCCGTGAGGGACCGCCATGCGGCCTCGGCCGCGGCGGCCTGCTCCGCGGGCAGGCCGTTCGCGGCCGCGTGACGCGCCACCCGTCGCGGCCAGGCGGGGTCGCCGTAGACCTCGCGCGCCTGCGCCGCGTCCAGCCGGCCCTGCAGCACGGGGACGCCGCCGGCGGCCGACGCCGCCGCGGCGACCCCGCCGAGGTGGTCGACGTGCATGTGCGTCACCACGACCGCGCGGACGCGGGCGCCGACGCGGGCGATCACCCCGCGCCACGCCTCCTCCGCCCCGCGCCCGCCGGCGCCCGCGTCGACCAGCAGCGCGCCCTCCTCCCCCGCCAGCAGGTAGCAGTGGACGTGGCCGACGCCGGGAGCGCCGAGCGTGATGCGGTGGGCGCCCGGGAGCACCTCGGAGACGGCTGCGGTCACGGGCTCGACACTAACAAACGAACGTTTGGTTGACACCGGGCGGCCGGCTTGGCACCATCCCTCGCATGAGGCGTCGCAGCGTCCTGATCGGCCTGGGCGTCGTGGTGGCCCTCCTCGTGGTCGGGGGCGTCATCTTCTGGCAGCGGCTGGGCGAGGCCGATCCGGTCACCGCCGGCGACGCGCTGGCCGAGTACCGCGAGGACCCGGGCCCGGGCCAGGGCGGCCCCGGACTGCCCGCCCCGGGCGTCTACGAGTACGCGGTCACCGGCTCCGAGCGCCTCGCCCGCGGCCCCGTGAGCGTCTCGCGCACGCTGCCCGAGGTCGCGCCGATGATCGTCCGTCACGTCGACGGCGGCTACGAGACCGACCTGCGCTACTCCGACGCCCACACCGAGCTGTCGCGCTACGACCTCCGCGAGGACGGCGCGTACGTGGTCTTCGCGCGCACCGTGGTGAAGACGTCGGTCAGCACGACCACGCGCGACCGCGAGTGGAGCCCGCCGCTGCTGCGGCTGCCGCTGCGCCCGCGGGTGGGCCAGGAGTGGGGCGGGCCGTTCACGGCGGGCGACCTCCGGCTCCAGATCGGGAACGAAGTCCTGCGGCGCGAGCCGCTGGAGATCGGCGGCGAGACGGTCGAGGACGTGTTCGTCATCGAGTCGCGCCAGCGGATCACCGGCGAGTACACCGGCGAGCGCACCGAGACCTTCTGGTACTCGCCGGACACCGGGCTGGTGGTGCGCTACGCCATCGAGTCGGAGCTGGACGGCCCCACCGACTTCGACATCACCGCCGAGCAGACGCTCCGCTCGCTGACCCCCCAGGTCTAGCGGGCGTCCGGCCCGGAGGCGATCGCGGCCGCGACCGCGGCGAGGTCGTCGCCGCGCCAGTCGGGCGCGGGGAGCAGGTCGGTGAGCACGCGCTCCCGGTGACCGACCCAGGCGATCCGCATCCCGGCCGCGCGCGCCCCCAGGAGGTCCCACCAGTGCGCGGCCACCATGACGGCCACCGGGGGCCGGGCGCCCAGCGCCGCCAGCCCGTGGGCGTAGACGCGCCGGTCGGGCTTGAAGGCCCCGACCTGGTCGGAGCCGACCACCAGGCTCACCCGGTCGAGCAGCCGCCCGGTGCGCAGCGCCCGCTCGGCGGCTGCGGTCGGGGAGTTGGTGAGGACGGCGACCCGGATGCCGGCCGCGGCGAGCCGGTCGAGGCAGCCCGCGGCGCCGGGGAACGGGCTCATCCAGGCGACGGCGGCCAGCACCTCCTCCACCTCGGGGGGATCGAGCGGGGTGCCGGCGGCCGCGGCGCGGCGGGCGACCGCGGCGCCGAGCAGGTCGCGGAACGGCCGGTGGGCGCCGACGTGGGTCAGCGCCATGGCGGCCAGCACGGCGTCGTCGAGCGCGTCGGTGAGCAGGCCCTCGCGGTCGGCGACGCGCTCCGGGAGGACCGGCGCGAGCGAGGCCGGGTCGAGCAGCGTGCCCACGAGGTCGAACACGGCCCACTCGGGACGGGCGGAGGTCCCCATGCGTCCATTCTCCACCGCCGGCGCCCCGGCTCGCGCGCGGGCCCGGCATCCCGGATAGGGTCGGCCCATGTCCGGGCTCCTCGACGCGATCCGGCGGCGCCTCTGCTGCCGCCCGCCCGGGCGCGTCACCGGGCTCGTCGCGCTGACCGGCGGCGGAAGCGGCGAGGTGATCGTCGCGTGGAGCCCGAGCCCGCCCGCCGACCGCGTCGCCGCGTACCGGGTGTACCGGCGCACCGCGCCCGGCGTGTGGCGCCTCCTCGCCCTCGTGGAGCCGGGCGCCGGCGACCCCGCCGCGCCCGGCAAGGTGGCGATGCTCGACTTCCCCGGCAACTTCCCCGGCGGGAGCGACTTCGGGCCCGCCGGCGAGCGGACCTACGTCGTCACGGCGATCAACCGGGCGGGGCAGGAGGGGCCGCCCTCGTTCGAGGTGGTCGGCACCCCGCCGTGACCCGGGGGAGGGCCCGGCCGGGGAGTAGTCTTGGCACATGGCCTCGACCGCCGGCCGCCCCAGGGTCGCGCGAGCCCGGGTGATGGCCGTCCGCGACGGCCGGGCCGTCGAGCGCGCCGACGCCCTGGCCGGCGAGGAGCCGATGGAGGTCCGCGCCGCCGGGCCGGGCCAGGAGCCGGCACGGGTGGCCGTGACCATGCGGACCCCCGGGCACGACTTCGAGCTCGCGGTGGGGTTCCTGGTCACCGAGGGCCTGCTGGCGCCGGGCGACCTGGCGGGCGCGGCCTACTGCGACGAGGCGGGCGACCAGCGACACAACGTGGTCACGGTCCGCAGCCGCGCGCCCTTCGACCTGGGGGCGGCCGAGCGCAACTTCTTCGCCACGTCGAGCTGCGGCATCTGCGGCAAGGCGGCCCTCGAGTCCGTGTCCGTGCGCTGCCCGCCGCTCGCCGACGGCGTCCGGATCGAGGCCGCGACGCTGCTGTCGCTGCCGGCCGCCATGCGGGCCGCCCAGGCGGTCTTCGACCGCACCGGCGGGCTGCACGCCGCGGCCCTGTTCGAGCCGGACGGGCGCCTCGTGGTCCTGCGCGAGGACGTCGGGCGCCACAACGCCGTCGACAAGGTCGCCGGACGCCTCGCGATGGACGGCGCCGACGGCTCGGGCCGGCTCCTCATGGTCTCGGGACGCCTCTCGTTCGAGATCGTCCAGAAGGCGGCGGTCGCCCGGATCCCCGTCATCTGTGCGGTGTCGGCGCCGTCGAGCCTCGCGGTGGAGGCGGCCGAGTCGCTCGGCGTCACGGCGGTGGGCTTCCTGCGCCCCGGCGGCTTCAACGTCTACTCCCGCCCGGAGCGGGTGGTCGCCTGATGGCCCGGGTCCGCCCGCGCCGGCGCGACCTCTGGGCCGGCTGGCGGCCGAACGGGGTCGGCGAGACCAAGCCGAACCACTACGGCGAGATCCTCAGGACGGTCTGGGCCAACCGGCGGCGCCTGCCCTACGCCGCCCGCATCCTGCGCCGCGGCGTGTGCGACGGCTGCGCCCTCGGCGTCGCCGGGCTCCACGACTGGACCATCGACGGCGTGCACCTGTGCACCACCCGCCTGTCGCTCCTGTCCACCAACACCATGGGCCCCGCCGACCCGGCGGCGCTGGCCGACGTGGCGGCCCTGCGGCGGCGCTCGGGCCGCGAGCTGCGCGCGATGGGCCGGCTCGCCCACCCGATGGTGCGCCGGGGCGGCGAGCCCGGCTTCTCCCGGGTGACCTGGGACGAGGCGCTCGACCTCGTGGCGGGAGCGATCCGCGCGACCGATCCCGGCCGGGTCGCCCTCTTCCTCACCTCGCGCGGGATCACCAACGAGGTCTACTACGCCGCCCAGAAGGCGGCGCGCGCGCTCGGCACCAACAACGTCGACAACGCGGCCCGCGTCTGCCACGCGCCCTCGACGGGCGCCCTGCGCGAGGCGGTGGGCGCGATCGCCACCACGATCTCCTACCGCGATCTGATGGCGACCGACCTGGTGGTGCTCTGGGGCGCGAACGTCGCCAACGCGCAGCCGGTGATGATGAAGTACCTCTACCTCGCCCGGCGCGAGGGGACGCGGGTGGCGGTGGTCAACCCGCACCGCGAGCCGGGGCTCGAGCGCTACTGGGTGCCCTCGAACGCCGAGAGCGCGATCTTCGGGACCCGGATGGCCGACGCCTTCTTCCCGGTCCACGTCGGCGGCGACACGGCCTTCGCGACCGGGGTGCTCAAGCTGCTGGTCGCGGAGGGCGGGGTGGACGAGCGCTTCGTCGCCCGCCACGCGACCGGCTTCGACCGGGTGCGCGAGGTGTGCGCGCGCCACACGCTCGCGGAGCTGGGCGCGATGAGCGGTGTGGGCGAGGACGGGCTGCGGCGGTTCGCCGAGATGTACCGGGCCGCCGAGTCGGCCGTCTTCGTGTGGTCGATGGGCGTGACCCAGCACCGGTGCGGCTCCGACAACGTGCGGGCGCTCATCGACGTCGCCCTGGCGCGCGGCAACGTCGGCCGGCCGGGCGCCGGCCTGATGCCGATCCGGGGCCACTCCGGCGTGCAGGGCGGGGCCGAGATGGGCGCCTACGCGACCGCCTTCCCCGGCAATGTGCCCATCACGCCCGAGTCGGCGGCCGCACTCTCGGAGGCCTATGGGTTCCCGGTGCCGGCCGAGCGCGGGCTGACCGCCGAGGAGATGCTGGAGGCGGCCGGGCGCGGCGAGCTCGACGTGCTGCACGCGAGCGGCGGCAACTTCCTGGACGTGCTGCCCGATCCCGCCCTGGTGGCCGAGCGCCTGGGGCGCGTGCCGGTGCGGGCGCACCAGGACATCGTGGTCTCCAGCCAGATGCTGGTCGACCCGCCGCCCGGCGGGGCCGTGGTGCTGCTGCCCGCCGCCACCCGCTACGAGCAGCCCGGCGGCGGCACCCAGACCACCACCGAGCGGCGCATCGCCTTCAGCCCCGAGATCCCCGGCCCGCGCCCGGGCGAGGTGCGGGCGGAGTGGGAGATCTACCGCGAGCTCGCCCGCCGGGCCGCCCCCCAGCGCGCGCACCTGCTCGGCCTTGCCGACGCTCAGGCGATCCGGGAGGAGATCGCCCGGGCGGTGCCGTTCTACGACGGCATCCAGCGCCTGCGCGACACCGGCGACCAGGTGCAGTGGGGCGGCGAGCGCCTCTGCGAGGGCTGGGTCTTCCCCACCCCGGACGACATGGCGCGCTTCAGCGCGGTGGAGCCGCGCGACCCGCGCCCGCCCGAGGGCCGCTACCTGCTGTCGTCGCGGCGGGGCAAGCAGTTCAACTCGATGGTCTTCGCGGACGCCGACCCCCTCACCGGCGCCGCCCGTGACGCGCTGTTCATCTCCGCCGAGGACGCGGCCGCCCTCGGCCTGGCCGAAGGCGCGCCGGTCGCCGTGCGGTCCGCGACCGGCGAGGTCCGGGCGCGGGCCCGGATCGCCCCGGTGCGGCCGGGGAACGTCCAGATGTTCTGGCCCGAGTGCAACCCGCTCATCGAGGCCGGAGTCCGCGACCCCGACTCGAAGGCCCCCGACTACAACGCAGTGGTGGAGCTGATCCGACGACCGGCTCCGGGTGATCTGATAATCTGACCTCATGCGCGAGATCACCGCGACGGAGGCGTCCCGCAACTTCGCCCGCCTCCTCGACGAGGTGGAGCACGGCGGCGAGGCGTTCATGATCGTGCGGCACGGGCGCACCATCGCGCGTCTCGGCCCCGCGCCGGCCACCAGCGGCCGAGCTGTTCTCGATCTGCTTGCGGCGACGCCCGTCGACGACGCGTGGTCCGACGAGCTTCGCGCGCTCCGCGAGCGCGCGCGGCCACAGGAGCGCGACTGGCCAGAGTGATCCTCGACACGTCGGTGCTCGTGGCGTCGGAGCGGGCGGATCACGGCCTGTTCGAGGTGTTGTCGGCGGAGGACGAGCCCGCGATCGCCGCGATCACGGCCGCCGAGCTTCTCGTGGGCGTGGAGCTGGCATCCGGCCGACGGCGCCACCGCCGGGCTCGGCGCGTGGAGGGACTCCTCGACCTCTTGCCCCTGGAGCCCTATGACGTCCTCGCTGCTCGCGCCCACGCCCACTTGATCGCGGCGACCCGTTCTGCCGGCCGGCAGCGAGGGGCCTACGACCTCATCATCGCGGCGACGGCAGTGGCCACCGGCCGGCTCATCGTGAGCGCAGACCGCGCCGCGTTCGGCGACCTTCCGGGCGTGACCGCACGGATCATCGACCCGTCCCCCGGGTAGGCGGAGACGGGGCGCCGGGGTGTTCCGGCGCCCGCCCCGGCGAAGCCGGTGCGCCGGTCCGCCGGAGGCCCCGGCCAGGGGCCGAAGGCGCGCATGGCCGCCCGATAGAGGCGGCCATCCGCATTGGGGTCACCCCCCGATCAGGCTCATCGGCCGCCCGGCGTAGGTCCAGCCCGGGTCGGCCATGCCGTGGCCGGGGCCCTTCCCGGCGACGGCGGCGGCGACGATGCGGGCGATCTCTTCGTCGTCCGCGCCGGCCCGCAGGGGCCCGCGCAGGTCGGTCTCGGTCTCGGCGAAGAGGCACATCCGCAGCTGGCCGTCGGCGGTGAGGCGCAGGCGGTCGCAGGTGGCGCAGAACGGCTCGGTGACCGAGGCGACGAACTGCAGCTCCCCGGCGCCGTCGGCGAAGCGCCAGCGGGTGGCGGTGGCAGAGGGCCGCTCGGGCGCCAGGGGCTCCAGCGGCCAGCGGGCGGCGATCATCTCGCGCAGCTCCGCGCCCGACAGCACGTCGGCCCGGCGCCAGGTGCGCGGTGCGTCGAGCGGCATCACCTCGATGAACCGCACCACGTAGGGGCGGCGCCGGGCGAGCTCGGCGAGCGGCAGCACGTCGGGCTCGCTGAGCCCGCGCAGCGCGACCGCGTTGACCTTGATCGGCCGCAGCCCCGCGTGGCGCTCGCAGGCGGCCAGGCCCGCGAGCACGCGGTCGAGGTCGTCGCGCCGCGTGATGCGCGCGAAGCGCTCGGGGTCGAGGCTGTCGACGCTCACGTTGACCCGGGCCAGCCCCGCGGCGACCAGGTCGTCGATCATCCCCGCCAGCAGCACCCCGTTGGTGGTCAGCGACACCTCGCGCACGCCGGGGATCGCCGCCACCCGCCCGACGAGGCCGGGCACGTCGGCCCGCACCAGCGGCTCGCCCCCGGTGACCCGCACGTCGGTCACGCCGAGGCGGGCCAGGATCGCGACCACCCGCTCGATCTCCTCGAAGGTGAGGATCTCCTCCTTGGGGAGCCAGTGCAGGCCCTCTGCGGGCATGCAGTAGCGGCAGCGCAGGTTGCAGCGATCGGTGACCGACAGCCGCAGCGACCGGTGGACCCGTCCGTAGCCGTCGACGAGCCGGGCGTCCATGCGCGTCATGGTAGTCGCGGACGGCGGCGGGAGGCCGGGGGGCCGGCCGGCGCCGGCCCCCCGGAACCCCTCATCGCGACAGGGCCTCGCCCAGCGCCCTCGCCGTGAGGACGCGGGCGAGGTGCCGGCGGAAGTCGGCGCTCGCCCACGTGTCGTCGGGCGGGTCCGTGCCCTCGTCGGCGCGCTCGGCGGCCTGCGCGACCGCATCGCGCGGCGCGCCCCGCAGGGCGGCCTCGACGCCCTCCGCGCGCACCGGCGTGGCGGCCATGTTGGTCAGCGCCACCCGGGCGCCCCCGATCGACCCGTTCTGGGCCTCGACGACCGCGGCGACCCCCACCGTCGCCCAGTCGAGCGCCCGCTGGCGGAACTTCAGGTAGCTCCAGCCGGCGCCGCCCAGCTTCGGCACCCGCACCTCGGTGACGATCTCGTCCTCGCCGAGGGCGGTCTCGAAGAAGCCGCGGAAGAAGTCGGCCGCCGCGATCTGCCGCTCCCCGCCGGGCCCGCGCGCGACGATCGTCGCGTCGAGCATCCGGCAGATCGTGGGCAGGTCGGACGCCGGGTCGCCGTGGGCCAGCGAGCCGCCGATCGTGCCGCGGTGACGGACCTGGGGGTCGCCCACCAGGCCGGCCGCGTAGGCGATGACCGGGCAGTGCTCCCTCGCCAGCGGGTCGGTGTTGAGGTCGTGATGGCGCGTGAGCGCCCCGATGGCCAGATGGTCGCCCGCGTCGCGGACCCCCGAGAGCGCCTGGAGCCGGCCGATGTCGACCAGCGTCCCCGGCCGGGCGAGCCGCAGCTTCATCAGCGGCAGCAGGCTGTGGCCGCCCGCGAGCAGCTTGGCGTCCTCGCGGGTGCGCAGCAGCTCGAGGGCGTGGTCGACCGACTCGGCGACCTCGTAGTCGAACGCAGCGGGGATCATCGCTTCGCCTCCTGGATCGCCCGCCAGACCCGCTCGGGGGTGGCGGGGCGCTCGACGTCGCGGACGCCCAGGTGCGACAGCGCGTCCACGACCGCGTTGATCACGGCGGGCGGCGAGCCGATCGTGCCGGCCTCGCCGATGCCCTTCACGCCGAGCGGGTTGGTGGGGCTCGGCGTGCAGGTGCGGTGCAGCTCCATCGTCGGGATCTCCGGCGGCCCCGGGACCATGTAGGTGGTCATGGTGCCGTGCAGGAGGTTGCCCTCCTCGTCGTAGCCCGCCTCCTCGAAGAGGGCCTCGGCGATCCCCTGGGCGACCCCGCCGTGCACCTGCCCCTCGACCACCAGCGGGTTGATGACCACGCCGCAGTCGTCGACGGCCACGTAGCGCAGGATGTCGACGCTGCCGGTCTCGGTGTCGACCTCCACCACGCACGCGTGGGCGCCGTTGGGCCAGGAGAAGTTGGGCGGGTCGTAGAGGTGGGTGGCCGTGAGGCCGGGCTCCATCCCGTCGGGCAGGTCGTGGGCGGTCCACGCGGCGAACGCCAGCGCCTTGATGTTCACCGAGCGGTCCGTGCCCCTGACCGTGAAGTCGCCGTTCGCGAACTCCAGGTCGTCCTCGCTGCACTCGAGCTGGTGGGCGGCGAGGGTCCGGGCCTTCGCCAGGATCTTCTCGCCGGCCAGGTAGGTGGCGACGCCGCCGACCGGCAGCGACCGGCTGCCGTAGGTGTCCATGCCGAGGGGCACCACCTGGGTGTCGCCGTGGAGCACCTCGACGTCGTCGACCTCCACCCCGAGCTGGTCGGCCACGATCTGGGAGAACGTCGTGACGTGCCCCTGGCCGTGCGGGGTGACGCCGATGAGCAGCCGCACCGTCCCGGTGGGGAGCATCTCGATCGTCGCGGCGTCCCAGCCGCCGGCGATGTACTTCAGCGCGTGCAGGACCCGCGAGGGCGCGAGGCCGCACATCTCGGTCCAGCAGGAGAAGCCCACGCCGATCTGCTTGGTGGAGCCGCTCTGCCGCCGCTCGGCCTGCTGGCGGCGGATGTCGTCGTAGCCCAGGACCTCGATCATCCGGTCGTGGGTGAGCGGGTAATTGCCCGAGTCCACGGTGAGGCCGCTCGCCAGCGTGAAGTTGGGGAACGACTCCGGCGGGATGTAGTTCTTGCGGCGCAGCTCGGCCGGGTCCATGCCGAGCTCGCGGGCCAGCAGGTCCATCGTGCGCTCCACGGCGTACGTCGCCTCCGGGCGCCCGGCGCCGCGGTAGGCGTCGGTGGGCGTGGTGTGCGTGAAGACGTTGGTGTACGCGAAGTCGTAGCCCTCGACGTTGTAGAGGCCGCCGTAGAGCCACGCCGAGAGCATCTGGATGCCCGGCGTCACGATCTGGTGGTAGGCGCCGACCGAGGCGATGACGTTGACGCGGACGGCCTTCAGGATCCCGTCGCGGGTCGCGGCCATCTCCATGTCGGTGTAGATGTCGCGCCCGTGGATCGTGCCGACGTAGTTCTCGGAGCGCTCCTCGATCCACTTCACCGGCCGGCCGAGCCGCCGCGCCACGGCGAGGCAGATCGACTCCTCGGCGTACGTGTCGAGCTTCGAGCCGAAGCCGCCGCCCACGTCGGGGGCCACCACGCGCAGCTTGGCCTCGGGTATGCCGCAGGTGATGGCCTGGGCCGTGCGCACGATGTGCGGGATCTGGCTGGCCGTGTACATCGTGAACTCGCCCATCGGGATGTTCGGGTCCACGACCACGCCGCGCGGCTCCATCGCGTTCGGGATGAGCCGGCGCAGGCGGTAGCGGTGCGTGACCTTCACGAGGTCCGGGTCGTCGAAGAAGGGCTTCGAGGGCTTGTGCTGGGCCGGCGAGTCGCCCTTCTCGAAGCTCCAGACGCTGGACACGTTGGTGCCGAAGTCGTCGTGCACCAGCGGCGCCCCGTCCTCCATCGCAGCGATCGGGTCGGTGACCGCGGGGAGCGGCTCGTAGTCGACCTCGACCAGCTCGGCGGCGTCCTTGGCGAGCGCCCGTGTCTCGGCCACGACCACGGCGACCGGGTCGCCCGCGTGGCGGGCCTTGTCCTTGGAGACCGGCCAGTGCTCGCTCATCTTGATGTCGTCCGTCACCGGCCAGGCGCAGACCAGCGGGGCCGGCCACTCGTCGGCCAGGTCGGCGCCGCTGTACGCGGCGACGCAGCCCGGCATCTCGAGCGCCTTCGAGACGTCGACGCCGTTGATCCTGGCGTGCGCGAAGGGGCTCCGGACGACGTGCACCCAGAGCATCCCGGGCAGGGTGATGTCATCGACGTAGCGCGAGCGGCCGGTGATGAGCTCGGGGTCCTCTTTCCGCCTGATCGGCTGCCCGATCGCGCCGGCGGGCTTCTCGGTGG
>ERZ1066138.126-NODE-126-length-25341-cov-8.193664_pt1 | contig 25341 bp, 22 predicted proteins | sample MGYA00382785_ERZ1066138 | MGnify/ENA primary metagenome ERZ1066138 (study PRJEB33369, sample SAMEA5778368) | biofilm metagenome | biome: Industrial cooling water; feature: Water cooling tower basin; material: Biofilm | place: United Arab Emirates | collected... | reverse complement strand
GTATAGCGGTATTCCCAGGCCACTTCCGGCGCACCGAGGATGGTGAGGCCGGCCGGATTGGTGTACGCCGCCGTGGCGTCGTCCGCCAGCCCCAGGAAGGCGCCGCCCATGCCCAGGGCGCGGGCACCAGGATTGGCGAAGTTGAACTGGATGCCTGCATTCACCTCGTCCGAGGTGATGGCGAGCGCGGCGGGGCTGGTGAGGGCAGCGCCCAAGGCGGCGACCAGAACGAGCTTGCGCATGGCAGTCTCCTCAAATCTTAAGGTTTTGTGAGGGCACGGACGGTAGCACCGAGCCGTGAACACTGTCCAGGCGCAGCCAATGGTGGCCATGGCCAGCCAGAGCGTGCGCCAATCAGGCGGTGCAGACGGCTATGCTCAAGCGATTTCTTGCCCGATTTCCTTCAGGAAGCCATCCATGTTCCCCGCCCAGCAGCGCATTGCCGATCTTGACCCCGAACTTGCCGCCGCCATCGCCGCCGAAGCCACCCGCCAGGAGGATCACGTCGAACTGATCGCCTCGGAGAACTACGCCAGCCGCCGCGTGCTGGAAGCACAGGGCTCGGTGCTGACCAACAAGTACGCCGAAGGCTATCCGGGCAAGCGCTACTACGGCGGCTGCGAACATGTGGATGTGGCCGAACGCCTGGCCATCGAGCGCGTCAAGGCCTTGTTCGGCGCCGACTATGCCAATGTGCAGCCGCATTCTGGTTCGCAAGCCAATGCCGCGGTCTACCTGGCCTTGCTCAACCCGGGCGACACCATCCTGGGCATGAGCCTTGCCCATGGCGGCCATCTGACCCACGGCGCCAAGGTCAACTTCTCCGGCAAGCTGTTCAACGCCGTGCAGTACGGTCTGGATCCGGCCAGCGAGCGCATCGACTATGCGGAGATGGAGCGACTGGCGCGCGAACACCGTCCGAAGATGATCATCGGCGGCTTTTCAGCCTACTCGCAGGTGGTGGACTGGGCGCGTATGGCGGCGCTGGCGAAGGAAGTGGGCGCCTACTTCGTGGTCGACATGGCGCATATCGCGGGCTTGGTCGCCGCTGGCGTCTATCCGAGCCCGGTGCCGCATGCCGATGTGGTCACCAGCACCACGCACAAGACGCTGCGCGGTCCGCGCGGCGGCATCATCCTCGCGAAGTCCAATCCGGAGATCGAGAAGAAGCTGCAGTCGCTGGTCTTCCCGGGCACCCAGGGCGGCCCGCTGATGCATGTGATAGCAGCCAAGGCGGTGGCTTTTCTCGAAGCACTGCAGCCGGAGTTCAAGCACTATCAGCAACAGGTGGTGCGCAATGCACAGGCGATGGCGGCGACGCTCGTCGAGCGCGGCTTCAAGATCGTTTCCGGTGGTACCGAGAACCATCTGTTCCTGCTCAGCCTGATCGGTCGCGAACTGACCGGCAAGGACGCCGAGGAAGCTCTGGGCCAGGCGCACATCACGGTGAACAAGAATGCGGTGCCGGGTGATCCGCGCTCGCCCTTCATCACCTCGGGACTGCGCCTGGGCACGCCGGCCATCACCACTCGCGGCTATGGCGAAGCCGACGCACGCGAACTGGCCAACTGGATCGCCGATGTGCTGGACGCGCCCACCGATGCCGCCGTGCTGGCGCGGGTGCGCGATGCCGTCACCGCGCAGTGCCGGCGCTTCCCGGTCTACGGCTGATCGCCGCGGATGCGCTGTCCTTTTTGCGCGCACGAAGACACTCGCGTGGTCGACTCGCGGGTGACCGAGGACGGACTGCAGATCCGGCGCCGCCGCGAGTGCCCGCACTGCGGCGCACGCTTCTCCACCTACGAAACCGCTGAAATCAAGCTGCCGGCCATCGTCAAGCGCGATGGCCGGCGTGAGCCCTTCAACGAGCAGAAGCTGCGCAATGGCCTGATGCGCGCTTGCGAGAAGCGCGCCGTCTCGCTGGAGCAGATCGACCACATCATCGACGTGGTGCTGAAGAAGCTGCGCACCTCCGGCGAGCGCGAGCTGCCGGCGCAGCAACTCGGCATCTGGGCGATGGAGGAACTGCGCCTGATCGATCAAGTGGCCTACGTGCGCTTTGCCTCGGTGTATCGGCGCTTCGAGGATGTGCACGATTTCCGCGCCGAGATCGAGAAGCTGGAGCGCGAGATTCCGGTCCTGGAAGGCAAGCAGATGTCCTTGCTCGGCGAAGAGCCCGGGGGCAAGCCACGGCGTCGACGCAACGCCTGACGACGCACCTTCCTGCAGCGGCCACGCAAGCACCCCAGGCCATCCCGATGAGCCCGCTCGACTACCGGATCGAAAGACTGCGCGATGACGCGGCCAGCATCGAGTGCCTGGCGCGCTGGCACCATGCCGAGTGGGGTGCCTTGATGGCGCCGTGGTCGCTGGCGGAGGCGCGTGCCGAGCTGGCGGCGCATGCCCGCAACACGGCTTGGCCTTGCACCTTCGTTGCGCTGCGTCACGGCGCAGCAAACGCCACGCCCGAACTCGTGGGTTCGGTGTCCCTGCTGGATGTGGATGAGCCGCGCTTTGCGGATCTAGGCCCCTGGCTGGCCAGCCTGTACGTTCGACCGGCCTGCCGCGGCCAGGGCTTGGGGCGTGCCTTGATCCAGCATCTGGAACAGGCTGCGGCCGCGATGGGCATTGCCCGCCTGTACTTGTTCACGCCGGAGCACGCGGACTACTACGCGCAGTTGGGCTGGTCGTCGCACAGCACGCGCATGCTCAATGCACAGCGTGTGGCGGTGCTGTGGCGCGAGTTGGCGAGGCCGTCGGCGGAGCCCCCAAACGACTGAGCCCGGCTTGCGCCGGGCCCAGTGCGATCATCGCAACCAGCAAGCGGATTACTGGATGTTCAGTTCCGTGCGGCGATTGCGCGCGCGGCCTTCCGCAGTGTCATTGGTGTCGATCGGCTTGCCTTCGCCGTAGCCGTTGACGCCAGTGATGCGGTCACCCGCCACACCCTTGCCGCCGAGGTACTCGGCCACGACCTTGGCGCGGCACTCCGACAGCTTCTGGTTGTAGGCATCGCTGCCCACGGCGTCGGTGTGACCGGCAACTTCGACCTTGATCGGGTTGGCCGAGAGCACACGCACGGCTTCGTCGAGGATCGCGATTGCGTCGGCGCGCAGGGTGCACTTGTCGAAATCGAAGTTCACGCCACGCAGATCGATGCTGACCGGAACCGGGCAGCCATCGCGGTCGACCATTGTGCCAGCTGGGGTGTTCGGGCACTTGTCGTTCGGGTCGAGCACGCCATCACCATCGCTGTCGGCCGGAGCCGGCGGCGGCGGGGGCGGGGTCGGCGGAGCCGGCGGCGGGCTGGCCGGTTCGACCGGGGCGCTGCCACCGCCACCGAAGGCGTAAACCACGCCCAGGCTGCCGATCACGTCGCCGAAGGACTCATCGAAGGGGCCTTCGTTGATGTCGGTGTGGCGGTAGCCGATCTCGGCGCGCACCGCCCAGTTGTCGCTGGTGTGCCACTCGACGCCACCCACGACATTGGCCATCAGGCCCCAGTCGTCGATGTCGCCAGCGGGCAGGTCATAACGGTTCCAGCCAGCGCCCAGGCCCAGGCCCAGGTACGGGTGCACATCACCGTCGCCGAAAGAATAGCGGCCGGTCACGCCCAGCGTGCGGACCTTCCAGTCCTGGTCGAAGGCGTTGTCGCCCGGGAAACGGTTGCCGGCCAGCTCGACATCGATGGCCAGGTTGGAACTGACGCGGTAGCCCACGCCGAGGCCGAGGAACAGGGTGTTGTCGGCGAAACGATCATCGTCGCTGTCGGCCCAACCGAGACGCGGCGCGAAATACCACTCGCCTTCATCGTGGCTGGCGAACGCCGCAGCCGGCGCCAGCGTTGCCGCGGCCAGTGCGATACACAGAATGCGCTTGCTCATGGGAGCTCCTTCGTTGGTCTGGATTCGCCCTGCTTCCTCAGTCGCCAACTGCGGCGGCCGGCCGAATCGCTTCATCGCGTCCGGAGGGGCTTGGACGCGATTATGCACAAAGGCTGTTCAGCCGGGGATTACGAAATCCCTGGCGAAGTCTCAATTGCTGTCACGATTCAGCTTCGCGCCGGGCGCCGCTACCAGCCCGGCAAGGGCGCGCGCCCTCCCTAGAACGATGCCTCGACGGCGCCGATCAAGCTGCCATCGGCCCGCTCGAAGTCGTACCAGCGCCAACTCGCACGCAGCGCCCAGGTCTGATCCAGATGCCAGCGCACGCCGCCTTCGGCCATCAGGCCGCTGTCGGAGCTGTCCACATTGCGCACACCGAGCAGCGTGAAGGTCTGGCCGTCCTCATCGAGGCGGAAGGCGCCGACGCCAGCCAGAATGTCCACGCGATCGTGCACCGGGAAGGCGCCCACGAGGGCCAGGCTGTAGACGGTGCCGTCGAGTTCGAAGCCGGCGTCCAGAATGGCGCTGCGGCTGGACTCGCCCAACTCGTTGACGTGCAGTTCCACGGCCAGGCTGTCGGTCAATCGGTAGCCGCCGTAGCCACCCCACAAATTGTCGGAGTCGATGTCACCGCCGAGTTCGTCGAAGCGGTCTTCCATGGCGCTGCCGACTTCGAGGCCGAGATAGAAGGGCGAGTCGGCAAAGGCCTTCAGGGGAAGCAGTGCAAGCAGGCTGCAGCAAAGCGCGATGCGCATGGCGAATCCCTCGATCAGGTCGGGCGCCCACGATGGCCGCTGCCAGCGCGGCCCGGACAGTGCCTTTAGGGATGGTCTGCGGATCGGCGCGGAGGAGGCTTGATCCGGCGTCTAGCCAGGCCGATAGCGACAGCCGGCCAGCACGCGGCCAATGTCGGCGTAGTCCGGGCTGCTGCAATCCCAGCGGATGCCGGTCGGGCTTTGCAGGCTCTGCGCCGGCGCCTCCAGCACCACCGTTGCGCCGGGAAAGCTGCCACTGGCGAGGAAATCGAATTCGATGCGCGGCCCGCGGATCCGCATGCGCTTGAGCAGATGGCCGTCGACCGCCTCGCTGAGGCCGATACCCAATTCGGCGCCGTCGCCAGGCCAGCGACCTTGGGTCATCGCAAACTCGGTGAGTGCGACCTTGGTGGCGCTGCTGTAGCGCGCGAAATCCTCGGCCATCAGCGGGCCCCATTCGGCCATCGATCCCGGCGCGATCCCGAACTCAGCGGACGCGGGCGGCGGCGTGGCGGCCGGCGCAGCTTGCGCAGGCTGCGTAACACGCGCTTGCGCGGGGGCGTCCGCCTGACCGCGATAGACCCAGTCGACGATGTAGGCGCCGGTGGCGGCGCCGAGCACGAAGGCCGCCAGGATCCAGCCGGGGTGCACGCCTGTGTGGTTCATGACGATCTCCTCTGCGCAAGCTTTCCAAGGCAGCGCACTTGGCTTCTGGCATCCTCCGCGCCTGTCGACAAGCGAGATCGCTCATGCACAGCGCACGAATCGCCTTCATCGGTGGCGGCAATATGGCACGCAGTCTCATCGGCGGCTTGTTGCGCCAGGGCCATGATCCGCGTGCGCTGGCGGTCTCCGAGCCGATGGATGCCTTGCGCCAGGCGCTGGTGGACGACTTCGGCATCGACGCGCATGTCGACAATGCCGCCGCCGCCGGTGGCGCCGCGATCTGGGTGCTGGCGGTGAAGCCGCAGGTTCTTCCACGGGTCTTGCAAGCCCTGCGGTCGATCGCCGACGCGCAGGCGCCGCTGGTGGTGTCGATTGCCGCGGGTTATCCGATTGCGCGCATGCAGGCCGAGCTGGGCCCGCGTGCCCGCATCGTCCGCACCATGCCGAATACGCCCGCCTTGATCGGTGCGGGCGTCACCGGATTCTGCGCCGGAGCTGGCGTGGATGCTGCCGATCGCGCCGCCGCCGAGAGTCTGCTGGCGGCCGCGGGAGCGACGGTGTGGCTCGATCAGGAAGCGCAGATGGATGTGGTCACCGCGCTGTCTGGCAGCGGTCCGGCCTATTTCTTCCTGCTGATGGAGAGCTTGATTGCGGCGGGCGTGGCCCAAGGTCTGGCCCCGGACGTTGCCGCCAAGCTGGTCCTGCATACCGCGCTGGGCGCGGCGCGCATGGCATGTGAGGGCAGCGAGCCGCCAGAACTGCTGCGGGCGCGGGTGACCTCGCCGGGCGGCACCACCGCAGCGGCGCTGGCCAGCTTCGAGGCGGCTGGATTCCGCACACACTGTGCCGAGGCCGTGGCGGCCGCGGTCCGGCGCGGTCGCGAACTGGCGCAGTCCTGAGGAGGACGCCATGGGTGCTGCCTTGTACGGCTATCTGATCACGCTGCTGTTCTGGATCCCACTGACGGTGCTGTTCCTGCGCATCGCATTCCAGTTGATCCGCGCGCCGTTTTCCGACCCGGTGGTGGGCTGGGTGTACTCGGTCCTGAACCCGATCCTGCGCCCTTTTGAGCGCGTGATTCCGCGCTGGCGCAATCTGTCGCTGGCGGCGGTGCTGTTGTTCGTGCTGGTGGCCAGCATCGAGTACGCGCTGCTCACGCTGCGCGGTCATCCGGGGCAATGGCTGCTTGGCGGCATCGGTGGCGCGATCAGCTTCAGCTTGGGCTTTCTGATCGTGGCCATCGTACTGTACGCCTTGTTCTCCTTGTTCGAGCCCCGGCGCGGCGCGTCCATCGTGTATCTGGTGCAGCGCATCGCTGATCCTCTGTGCGGCATGTTCCGCCGCTACATCCCGATGATCGGTCCCTTTGATCTGTCGCCGATGTTCGCCACCCTGGCCCTGGTGTTGTTGCGCCTGACCGTGCCCACGCTGTTCTACCACTGGGCGGCAGGCTGAGACCTGACATGCTGGCGGTCATCTCCGACCTGCATCTTGAGCGCCCGCAGGAGCCGGCCGCGCTGGCCTTCAGTGCCTTGCTCGACGAACTGAGCACGCGTCAGTGCACGGGTCTTTACATCCTCGGCGATCTGTTCGAAGCCTGGGTCGGCGACGACGAGGACAGCGAGATCGCCGAGTGGACGCGCGCCCAGCTGCGCCGAGTGGTAGCAGCCGGCGTACGCGTGGAACTCATCGTGGGCAACCGCGATTTCCTGATCGGCTCGGGCTTTGCGGCGCAGACTGGCGTGCGCGTCGTCGCCGAACCCTTGCAACTGCAAGTCGGCGGACGGCGCCTGGGCATGGTGCATGGCGATACGCTGTGTACCGAGGACCACGCCTATCTCAAGCTGCGCCAGCAGTTGCGCGATCCGGCCTGGCAAGCGGCCTTTCTGGCGCAGCCGCTGGCGGCGCGTCGCGCCTTCGCCGCGAAAGCCCGCGAGGCCAGTCGCATGCACACCGCCAGCGCCGCACAGAGCATCATGGACGCGACCGCCGATGGGGTGCTGAGTTGCATGCAATCGATCGGCTGCGAGCTGCTGATCCACGGCCACACGCATCGCCCGGCGCTGCATGCTGGCGCCGCGCCGCGCATCGTGACCGGCGACTGGCACGCGGCACGCAGCGTGCTGTGGCTGGATCAGGCTAGCGGACTGTGCCTGGAGGCGCATGGCCAGCACTGTCGAGCAAATCTGGCGGACCTGCTCGGCGCGAGACTCGCGTAGAGCCCGTGCGTTAAGTCCTCAGGCGGCACTCGCCTCGCGCACGGCCACGCGGCCACGCAGGGAATTGGGCATCGCCTCGGTGATTTCCACATCGACGAACTGACCGAGCAGGCGGGCGGGCGCGGCGAAATTGACCCAGCGCATGTTCTCGGTGCGACCGGTCAGCTCGTTCGGATTCTTCTTGCTGGGGCCCTCGACCAGCACGCGCTGCACGCTGCCGACCATCGCCTGGCTGTAGCCACGGGCAAACTCGTTGATGCGTGCCTGCAGTCGATACAGACGTTCTTTCTTGACCGACTCCGGCGTGTCGTCGGGCAGGTTCGAGGCCGGCGTTCCCGGACGGCGGCTGTAGACGAAGGAGAAGCTTTGGTCGAAGCGCACGTCTTCGACCAGACGCATGGTCGCCTCGAAATCGGCTTCGGTTTCGCCAGGGAAGCCGACGATGATGTCGGTGGAGATCGCGATGTCCGGGCGCACGGCGCGCAGCTTGCGGATCTTCTGCTTGTATTCGAGCGCGGTATAGCCACGCTTCATCGCGGTCAGGATGCGATCCGAGCCGGCTTGCACCGGCAGGTGCAGGTAGTTCGCCAGCTTGTCGCAGTCGGCGTAGGCACGGATCAAGGAGTCGCTGAACTCGGCGGGATGCGAGGTGGTGAAGCGGATCCGCCCGATGCCTTCGAATTCGGCGATGTACTGAATCAGCAGGCCCAGATCGCAGATCGAGCCATCGTCCATCAGGCCGCGATAGGCGTTGACGTTCTGGCCCAGAAGATTGATCTCGCGCACGCCTTGCTCGGCCAACGCCGCAACTTCGGCGATGACGTCGTCAAAGGGCCGCGAGACTTCCTCGCCGCGCGTGTAGGGCACCACGCAGAAGCTGCAGTACTTGCTGCAGCCCTCCATGATCGACACAAAGGCCGTGGGGCCTTCGGCGCGTGGTTCGGGCAGGCGATCGAACTTCTCGATCTCAGGGAAGCTGATGTCGACCTGCGGCTTGCGCTCGCGGCGCACGGCTTCGATCAGGTCCGGCAGGCGATGCAAGGTCTGCGGCCCGAACACCACGTCGACGAAGGGCGCGCGCTTGACGATGGCCTCGCCCTCTTGGCTGGCCACGCAACCACCCACGCCGATCACCAGTTGCGGATTTTGTTTCTTCAGCTGCTTCCACTGGCCCAGCTGCGAGAACACCTTCTCCTGCGCCTTTTCGCGGATCGCACAGGTGTTGATCAGGATGACGTCCGCCTCGGCCTCGTTCTCGGTGAGGCTCAGACCCTGGGCGCTGGCGAGCACATCGACCATCTTCGACGAGTCGTACTCGTTCATCTGACAACCGTGGGTCTTGATGTAGAGCTTGCCGGACATCGGAGGGCGGCCACAGGAAAAAGGGCGCGAAGCATAGCGCCGCGCGAGTCGCGGGCCTAGCAATGACGCTCGGCCAGGCCTGCCGGCCCGGCCACCGGGGCAGCATTGACGCGCCTCCGGCAGGCAACAGAATCATCCGAGGGCAACGCAGCGGGCTAGCGCTGGCGCGCCAGGATCGCCACCGGCAGCAGGCCAGCCAGGATCAGCAGCAGCGCGGGCAGGGCGGCCAGATCCCATTGCCCCTCGCTGGTGTAGGCGTAGATGCGCGTGGCCAGCGTGTCCCAGCCGATCGGGCGCAGGATCAGCGTGGCCGGCAATTCTTTGATCACCTCGACGAACACCATCAGCAGCGCCGCGAAGGCGGCCGGGCGCAGCAGCGGCAGGTGCAGGCGCCAGCTGCGCTCCAGTGCACCGGCGCCCAGCGTTTGCGCCGCTTCACGCATGCTCGGCCGGACTGCGGCCAGCGCGCTGGCCAGCGGCGCGTGCGCAAGCCGGGCAAAGCGCGCCTGATAGGCCAGGAGCAGCGCGAGGACACTGGTCGACAACAGCCAGGGCGCGGCATCGGCAGGACGCAGCCAGCTCTCCAGGGCGGTGAGCACGATCATCAGGCCCAGTGCCAGCACGGTGCCGGGCACCGCGTAGCCCAGATGACCCAGCTGCGCCAGCGGCATCAACCAGCGATCGCGCCGCTGCTGTGCGGCGATCAAGGCCACCGGCAGGCCCAGGACCAGAGCCAGCAGCGCAGCCATGCCAGCGAGCTTCAAGGAGGCCATGATCGCCTCGCGATACTGCTGGACCGGGTGCTCGGCCGTGCTGGCCCAGGCCAGCAACTGAAGCAACGGCAGGATCAGGGCGAAGAGCAGCAGCGTTGCGAGCAGGGCCCAGGCCAGGGCTTGCTGCCAGCGGCTGAGACGCCGCCGCGCACGTGGTCGCGGCAGCGAGGCGTAGCTGAGGCGGGTGCGGCTCAAGGCCACCAGCAGACCCAGCAAGGCCACACATCCGAGCAGCAGCGAGGCCAGCTGGGCCGCTGTCTGCAGGCTCTGCAAGCTGAACCAGGTGCGATACAGCACCACGGTCAGGCTGTCCACGCCCAGGACCGACATGGCGCCAAACTCAGCCAGGCATTCCATCGACACCAGAGCGATCGCGGCGAGCAGGGCAGGCCTCGCCAACGGCCATTGCACGCGCCAGAAGCTGGCCCAGGGGCCCAGTCCCAGCAGTCGCGCGCTTTCCACCAGGCTGGCGGGCTGCCGCGCAAAGCTCTCGCGCAGCAGCAGGTACACATAGGGATACAGCGCCAGACTCATGATCAGGATGCCGCCGAGTGGCCCATGCGGCGCGGGCGGCAGCCAGTCGATGGCGAAGGACTCGCGCAGCACCCGGCCCGGCAGGCCGAAGTAGTCCGCCAGGCCCAGGTAGGCAAAGGCCAGCACGTACGGCGGCAGCGCCAGCGGGAGCAACAGCAGCCATTCCCAAAGGCGTCGTCCCACGAACTCGCAGCGGCCGATCAGCCAGCCGGTGCCAGCACCCAGCAGCAAGGTGCCCGCCGCCACGCCCAGCAGTACGGCCAGGGTTTCCAGCACGCTGTTGGGCAGCACGTGCTGGGACAGATGCGACCACAGCGAGACATCCAGCGATTGCCACGCGCTGAGCAACCACAGGCAGGGCGCCAGCACTGGCAATGCCAGCACCAGCAAGCCCAGTCGACGCCCCAGCATCGCGATCGGCCGTTACTTCCAGCCGGCGCGATCCATTAGTTTCACCGCCTCCGCCTGCCATTGCCCGGCTTGCGCGATCGGCGCCTGATCAGGCTTGAAGTTGCCCCAGCCGGCCACCTTGCTGGAGGCTGGGATGCGCGGATTGGCGGGGTACTCGAAATTGACCTCGGCAAACTTGGCCTGCGCCTTGTCGCTGGCCAGCCATTCGAGCAGCCGCTGTGCCGCCTCGGCCTGCTTGGCATGCCGGGTGATGCCGGCGCCAGAGATGTTCACGTGCACGCCCGTGCCTTGCTGATCGGCCCAGAAGATCGACACCGGCAGCTCAGGATTCTCATCCAGCATGCGGCCCAGGTAATAGCTGTTGACCAGCGCCACTTCGCAGCGCCCGGCGGCGACCGCGCCGATGGCGAGCATGTCGTCGGCAAAGGGCGGGGCGGCGAGATTGGCCACCCAGCCACGCACCACCGACTCGGTGCTGGCCTCGCCATCACGTGCCAACATCATCGCCACCAGCGACTGGTTGTAGATCTTCTTGCTGGAGCGCAGGCACAGCTTGCCCTTCCACTCCGGGTCGGCGAGGGCAGCCAGCGTCGACAGCTGTTCGGGTTTCACCACGCGCTTGTCGTAGACGATCGTGCGGGCGCGCAGAGACAGTCCAAACCAACGCCCCTGCTCATCGCGCAGACTGGCCGGAATCGCCTCCTTCAAGCTGGCCGAGTCAAGTTCGCGCAGCACGCCGCGCTCGCCGGCCTGCCACAGGCTGCCGGCATCCACCGTCATCAGCATGTCAGCGGGCGTTCCCTCGCCTTCTGCGGCCAGGCGCTCGATCAGCACTGGCGCCTGATCGACCAGCGTGCGCACCTCGATGCCGGTTTCGCGCGTGAACTCGGCGAAGATGGGGTCGATCAGCTGCGCCTTGCGCTCGGAGTACACGGTGATGGTCGTGGCCTGGGCCCAGCCACTCAGCCCCAGCGCCAGGCAGAGCGCCATAAAGCTATGCGTACGCATCGGTCATCCTCGGATTGGTTTGCGCGAACGATAATCATTCGCAACGGCGCGATGCAATAGAAGGTGATGTGAAGGCGCGCCTGATCGAGGTCCAGATCCGCTCAGACGCGCAAGCTCGGGATCAGGGTCTGGGAATCAGGCGCCGGGCGCGGCCAACCTCCCAGCCCTGCGCGATGCCTTGGCGCAAGGCCGCCACCGCCGCGCGCACTGCAGCCTCCGTGGAATCGCCCAAGGCGAGGCGGGCGGCCAGCAGCGATGCCAGCGTGCAGCCGGTGCCGTGGCCGGAGAAGCGCAGGCGCGGCGCGCGCAGCTCGATCTGCAACTCGGCATCAAGGTACAGATCAACCACTTCCCTGCCACGCAGATGCCCGCCCTTCAGCAACACGCCGCCAGCGCCCAGAGCGAGCAGATCGCGGGCTGCGGCTTCCATCTGGCGTGCGCTGCGGATCGGTCGGCCGAGCAACACCTCCGCCTCTGGCAGATTGGGGGTGATGATGCGCGCCAAGGGCAGCAGGTCCTCGCGCACGGCGCTCTCCGCATCCTCGCTGAGCAGGCGCGCGCCGGAGGTGGCCACCATCACCGGATCTACCACCAGCAGCCGGACCTGACGCCGGCGCATCTCACTGGCAACAAAGCGGCACTGCGACCTGCTGCCCAACATTCCGGTCTTCACTGCAGCGATCGGAAAGTCGTCGAACAGGGCTTCCAGCTGTGCGCTCAGGATGCGTCGTGGCGTTTGCAGAACCGCCGTGACCGCACGGGTGTTCTGCGCGGTCAAGGCGGCAATCGCGGTCAGGCCGAACACGCCCTGGCTCAGGAATGCGCGAAGGTCGGCCTGGATCCCGGCGCCACCGCCAGAGTCGGAACCGGCAATGCTGAGCGCGGTCGGAGGATGAGGATGTCGGGTCATGCGTGGTTCCTTGTTGCGTAGAAGCAACGCTTTTTGGGTAGCTGTTGCGTTCTTGACACGCTGTGGTTTTTTTGCCATTGTTCGCTCCGGCTAGGAGCAACACTCCATGTCTTCTAGCGGGCTTCAGGGGCTTATGCAGGCGAGAGCGAAATTGCAAATCATGATCGGGGTGGCGGCCAGTCTGGCCGTCGCCCCGCCTTTTTTGCTCGCCGCTGAGTCTCCCACCTCTTCTTCTTTGCGTCATGAGCCCACCTTGCTGAGTGGCTCGTGGCTGCGCCTGGCGGCCGAGCGCGTGACGCCGGGCTACCAATGGGTTGACGTCCAATCGCTGCCGCCGATGACACCACTGTCGCCGGTGCTGGGCTTGAGTGTGGACGAAGTGTTTCTGGTTCCCGTCGTCGGCACTGATCGCTGGCAGGCCGCATTGCGCTTGTCGCGCAGCAACCTTGCGGGCGCCCTGGTGGCTCCCTCGACCGCCTCGCAACTCGATGGCACCGGTTTTGAACGTCGCTACTGGCTGAGCGGTCTGGATCTTGGCACCGCCAACGGCTTGCGCGTCAGTGCCGATGCAGTGTTCGCCAGTCAGCGCTTTGCCAGTGGCAGTCTGGCCCCGCCCTTCGCCAGCGATTGGCAGGCGAGCCAGGATCCGGTCGGTCTGGTCGATCAGTCACAAGGCACGGGCTTGGCCCTGTCGCTGGGCGGGCCCTTGCCGGCCAGTGGCCTGGGTTGGGTTGCGGGTGTGCGCTCGAAGGTCGATATGGACGCCTTCAAGCACTACCGCGGCGTGTACTCGGAGCCGGGCGACCTCGACATTCCCGCCACCGCGGCGCTGGGTATCACCGCCAATCTGGGTGGTGCGGCGGAGTTGGTGTTGGGCGCCGAGCATGTGTTCTACAGCGATGTTTCGAGTTTCAGCAGCTACGTGCTGCCGAACCGCTTCCTCTCGCTGCTGGGCGACAGCACCAGTCCTGAGTTCCGTTGGCGCGATCTGACCGTCTACTCGGCCGGCCTGCAGGGTCGTGCGCCGGATTGGAATTGGTCCTTGCGCTACAGCACCAGCCTGCAGCCGGATCCCACCGCCGGCTTGCTGCAACAGGCCATCGATTCGATCCAGAGCAATTCGAACTGGTCCTTGGGCTTCACCCGCCAGCTCTCGCAGCTGGGCGAGCTCAGGCTGACGGCGAGCTACGCCGGCGCTGAGTATGTGCTGGGTACGCCGTACTACCGATCGAACAAGGTCGGTGACTCGACGCACTTCGAGTTCGAAGCCCTCTGGCAAGTCCGCTTCTGATCTCCGCCGCAGCCGCTGCGGTCATTGTGCTTTTGCAGGTCTGATCCGTACCCCTAGGCTAGCCTTGGCTCCGCCTCGTCGGTCGCTTCTTGCATTGTCGCTTCGGCATCGAATCACATCGGATCGATCACGATCGGCTGCGAGACGCGCGACCCCAACTGCGCTCGGGACCAACCCCAGTTGAGCCGGCGGGAATGGACGCTCAGGAAATGGCTGACAAAAGGGGACGCCAAGCAGTGCCGCCTCAGCGATCCAATTGCGCGTGCTGGCGCAGTTCCGCCGCGTTCTCCTGGCCCAGGTAGCGCTCGATGCCAGCGCGGCTCAGGTAGATCACCGGCGTCAGCGCCACCGCCGCGCAAACCTTGTAGAGGTAGTTCACGGTGCCCACCGCGAGGAACAGCTCGATGGGCCACTGCTGCGGGCCGAGCACGAACATGATGTAGAGCACGACGTAGCTGTCGACAAACTGCGAGACCAATGTCGATCCGGTGGCGCGCAGCCACACCATCCGATCGCCCGTGCGGCGCCGGATCTGGTGAAAGATGCTCACATCGATGAGCTGTCCGATCAGGAAGGCCACCACAGACCCGGCGATCGCCCACACGCCCTGACCAAAGATCGCAGCGAAGGCGCGATCGAGATCAGGCACACCCTGATCCTGTGCGGCTCCCACCCAGAAGCCGGCTGGCGCCGCCGCGATGGCGATCACCACGAACACCGAGGCGTACAGGATCAGCGCCACCGTCAGCCAGGAGACGAAGCGCACGCCGCGGCGTCCGAAGTACTCATTCATCAAGTCGGTCAGGATGAACACCATCGGCCACAGCAGCACGCCAACGGTGAAGTTCAAGGAGCCGCTCTGACCGAACAGCGACCACTCGAAGGGCGCAAGCCCCAGGCTGTCTTCCAGGGCAAAGATCTTGACGCCGACCAGATTGGCGATCAGGGCGTTGGCGACGAAGAAGCCGCTGAGGCCGATGAACAGTCGAACGCTGCGCGTATACAACATGTTAGTCTGCCGGCACGGTGCGTTCGGCGGCCCAATCGCGCAGCGCCTGGACCTTCTCGGCCATGATCACCGAGAGCGGCCGCGTCTGCGCCAACTCCGCCGCCACATGGGCCTGATCCAACTCGCGCGACTCGGCATGCGCGGCGTACAAGGAGGCCACGATCGCCTGTTCGATCTCCGCGCCGGAGAAGCCGTGGCTGGCTTGGGCAAGTGCCTCGAGATCGAAGCGCGCCGGATCCAGGTTGCGCTTGCGCAGGTGGATGCCGAACAGCTCGGCGCGCACCGCCGGGCTGGGCAAGTCGACGAAGAAGATTTCGTCGAAGCGACCTTTGCGCAGCAGTTCCGGCGGCAGCTGATCGACCGCATTGGCCGTGGCGACCAGGAAAATGCTGGCCTTGCGCTCGGCCATCCAGGTCAGGAAATAGCCGAGGATCCGGCGCGAAGTGCCTTGATCGGCATCGCTGGTCGAGAAGGCCTTCTCGATCTCGTCGATCCACAGCACGCAGGGTGCCATCACCTCGGCGCTGTGCAGCGACTCGCGCAGATTGCGTTCGGTTTCGCCGTGGTACTTGTTGTAGACGCTGGCCATGTCCAGACGCAGCAGGGGCACGCGGAAACCGCCTGCGACCGCCTTCGCCGCGAGGCTCTTGCCGGTGCCTTGCACGCCCAGCAGGAGCAGGCCCTTGGGCGGGTCCAGTTGCAGTCGCGTCGCCTGGCCCAAGAACACTGCGCGGCGTTGCTCGACCCAACGCTTGAGCCGTCCCAGCCCGGCCACATCGGCGAAGCTGATCGGCTCGAATTCGAAACTCAGCACGCCGTTCTTGTTCAGCAGGTCGAACTTGGCTTTCGCCACCTTGGGCAGGTCCGCTTCGCAGATCATTCCGTCATCGGCGATGACCTTGCGTGCAATCCGCCGCGCATCACTGGCGGTCAGACCCTTGAGATTGCGCACCATGGCATCGAGCGCACCCAGGTGGACCTGCACGCGTTTGCCTGCATGTTCGCGCGAGTAGTTGTTCGCCTCTTCGCGCAGCATGGCCTTGATCTCGTCTTCGGTGGGCAGCTTGAGCCGCACGCGAGTGACCAAGGCTTCGATTTCGGCCGGCAGTTCGGCGCTGGCGGCGATCAACACGACCGTGTGTTCCGCACAGCCATGGCGCAAGGCGATCTCGCGCAACTCGCGCAAGGTCACCACGTAACGCAGAAAAGGCAGGAAATCGAGCAACAGGAACACGCTGCGCTGAGTGCTCTCGCGAATGGTGCCGAGCACCTCGCTGGCACTCATCGGCTTGGCCTCGACGTCCATGTCCAAGCGGCTCAGGCCGCGGGTGATGCTCCAGGTGTAGAGCGGCTGCAGGCTCTGTCCGAGCGCGCGCTGGAAGGTGGCAATGGCCTCCGGTTCCTCATGAGTTTCGACCAGGATCAGTGGCGCGCGCGCCCGGATCAGCGCGGCGATGTCATGGTGCTCATTCATCAGGCTCAACCCTCGGAGCTTGCGTGGGACGACGTCGCACCGGCCGCGGCCGGCTTCAGCTGCCTGCCTCGGCCGGTGCTTCAGGTGCCAGCATTTCGACCAGTTCGGCCCACACACGGCGCTCGAGGTGGACTTGCCCGACGAAGGCCACTGGCAGTCGCGCGCGCATCTGCGGGGCGTATTCGCGCAGATAGTGTTGCAGCGCGAGGTGGTCGTGCAGCCGGTAGCGCACGCACAAGCCCTCGTGGCTGGGTGGCTCGGGCTCCAGCGCCTCTTCGCTCATCACGGTTGCGCCGAGGAAGCCCGGCAGGCACAGCATTTCCTGGACATGGCCGGCCAGCCACTCGCGGAGTTCCGCGGACAGGGCGGTGGGGTAGCGGAGTTGCACGTCGTATTCGATCACAGGTGGGTCAGGCTCACGAGCAGGGCGCCAAGCGCGGTGAAGGAAATCAGCATCGTGTACAAGGTGCCGACGATGCCATAGGTGAACAGCGCGCCGAGCCATGACTGCCGATAGACGCGTTTCTGCATCAGCAGCAAGTACAGCGGAATCCAGATCCAGATGGCCGCGGTGAGCCAGCCCCACAGGCTCTGCAGCCAAGCCGGTCCGAGGCCGTCGGCCAGGGCCAGCAAGAGCAGGCAGGTGGTGGCGGCAAACAGAAAGGTGTGGCTGTGCAGCGCCACCATCAGGTGTTCCAGATACAGCCTGCGCTTGAAGATCAGCACGCCCTTGAGCAGCAAGGCAAACAGCGGCAGCAGGAAGAACATTGCCTGCGGCAGCACCTGGAAGAATTCCTGGCTCAGCCGCTCGGGTTCCTTCTCGGCGATCTCGGCCTTGCGGAGCACCAGGCCCACGAAGGCATTGAGCTGCCGATTGCCGGCCTCGCCCAGCATGTCGATGTGCACGGGGTTGTCGACCTCATGCCAGGGCTTGTCGTTGAAGCTGACGCGATAGGGATCCTTCCTCGGCGAGGACTGATCTGCGGCAGCGGCAGGCTGCGCTGGCTCGCCCGCAGCACCAGGTTCCGTCGCCGCTGCGTTCTCGGCTGGCGCCTTCTCGCCAGCAGCGGCCGCCTGGGCGCTCATTTCGGCACGCACTTCTTCCCTGGCTTGCTCAAGACCCAAGGCCACCGCATCCAGGGCGATCGCACCCGCCGGGCTTGCAGTGCTGCGCTCCTGCGCAATCTGCGCCTGGGCCTTGTCGAGCTCGGCGAGGGTCTCCTCGGGGGTTTGTGCGCCCTCGGCCTGCACGCTGCCCGAATCCGGATCACTCAGCTTGAATTGGATCGGCGATTGCTCACTGGACTGGGTGCCGATGCCGATCGCGATGAACATCAGAAAGCTCACCACCAGATACATGCGCAGCGGTTTGACGAAGCTCACCCGCTTGCCCGACAGGTATTGCTCGGTCAGCCGTCCCGGTCGGAAGAACAAGAGTCCCAAGGTGCGCAGCAGGCGCGAGTCGAGGTCGAAGACATAGCCTGCGGCATCGCTGGTCAGCGAGAGCAGATCGCGGATCGGCGTTTTCTCCGGTTGGCCGCAGGCGTGGCAGAAGGGCCCGTGCAGTTCGGCGCCACAATTAGCGCAGTAGCGGCGCAGCGCTTCGATCCGCGGCGCGATCGGCGCGGCTGGCGGCGGGCTGGCGGGTGTGGGTTCGGCGACGCTCATCCTGTCCTCGCTGCATGCAGGCTCGCCAGGGCGAACCCGGGGTCGGATTTCGGTGCTGTCCGGTCACGTAAGATACGCGGCCCGCTCGCCCAGAGGACCCATGGGCGGCGCCTTGATTGGAGCGCCCCTCGCGACGCGTGATGGGTGTTCCGGCCTCCTCACTTGTGCGCGCCGCTTCGGAGTTTTGACATGCAAGCAGCAAGCTGGCGCAGCGAAGCGCGAACCACCTTGGCGCTGGCTGCGCCCTTGATCGTGGCGCAAGTGTCGAGCATGGGCATGAATGTGGTCGACAGCGTGATCGCCGGCCGCATCAGTGCCGAAGCGCTGGGCGGCGTGGCCGTGGGAGCTGCGATTTACAGCTTCGCCCTGCTGATCTGCATCGGCACCCTGGCGGCAGTGTCGCCGACGGTGGCGCAACTGTTCGGCGCGCGGCGCTTCGATGAGATCGTGCCGCGCGTCCGGCAGGCCTATTACGTGGCCGCAGCGCTGGGCTTGCTGGTGATGCTGATTTGCTGGAACGGCCATCACCTGGTCGCCGCGATTGGGGTGGAAGCATCCTTGCGCGAGCATGCCGATCGCTTTCTCGACGGGATCGGCTGGGGTGGCCCGGGGCTGGCCTTCTTCTTCGCGCTGCGCAACTTCGCCGATGGCATGGGACGCACCCAGCCCGGGATGAATGTGGCTTTCGGCGGCTTGTTGCTGCTGATCCCGCTGGCCATCGCCATGGGGCTGGGCTTCGGGCCCATTCCGGCGCTGGGCACTTACGGTCTGGGCCTGGCCACAGCCCTGGTGTTGTGGCTGCAAGCCCTGGCCTTGCTCGCCTACCTCGCGCGCGGCTCGTACTTCCGACGCTTCGGCAATCTGCTGCGCATTGACCGCCTTGATCCGGCACCAGTGCGCGCTCTGCTGGCCCTGGGCTTGCCGATCGCCTTCGCCTGGATGATGGAAGGCGGCCTCTTCATCACCGTGGCCTTGCTGATGGGGCGCATCGGTGCCGATTGGGCGGCGGCGCACCAGATCGCGGTGAATGTCGCCTCGGTGGCTTTCATGATTCCGCTGGGGCTGGCGCAGGCGGTGACGGTGCGCGTGGGTCAGGCGCGTGGCGCCGGGGATGCGCCCGGCGTGCGTCGCGCGGGCGTCGTGGGACTGTGCCTGGCGCTGGGTACGCAGGTCAGCTCGGCCACGATCATGTTGCTCGGCGCGGCAAGCTTCAGTGCGCTCTATGCGCCCGATTCCCCGCACCTGGTGCCATTGGTGGTGCACCTGATGGGGCTGGCGGCGATCTTCCAGATTTCCGATGGCCTGCAGGTGGTCGCCGGCGGCGCCTTGCGCGGGCTCAAGGAAACGCGCCTGCCCATGCTGATCACCGCCTTCGCGTACTGGGGCGTGGGCTTTCCGCTGGCCTATACCCTCGGCTTTGCCTGGCACATGGGCGGCCCGGGTCTGTGGATCGGCTTCATCGCGGGTCTGAGCGTCGCGGCCCTGCTGCTGATGTGGCGCTTTTTCACCCTTTCACGACGCTTGCTGGACGGCGCGGGCTGATCCTGCGCCTGCGCGTGACCTGTGGCGGCTCCGCGTTGACCCATCATTGCCTATGATCCGCGCCGCCCACGGCGTCCCGCCCTGGCTTCCCTTCTTGATCAAGGTCTGCTCATGAGTTCGCAAAGTCCTGGGTTCTTGCGTCGCTTCTTCGGTGGCATCTGGAGCGCGATGAACTTCACCCGCAAGCTGGTGGTGAATCTCGTCGTGTTGTTCCTGGTGCTGATCCTGATCGCCAGTCTGGCGGGTGGCGACAAAAACGTGGTGCAAGAGAAGACCACGCTGGTGCTGGCGCCGCGCGGGCAGATCGTCGAGCAGTTCTCGGGCACGCCCACCGACATCGCGCTGGCCAGGGCGATGGGCGAGGAAGTGCCGGAAACGCAGTTGCGCGATGTGTTGACCGCGCTTGATGCCGCCGCCACTGACGACAACATCGTGCAGGTGCTGCTCAAGCTGGATGACTTCACCGGCGCCGGCGTGGCGACGCTGCGCGAAGTGGGCAATGCCATCGACCGCTTCCAGGAGAAGTCCGGCAAGAAGGTCATCGCCTATGGCGAGTTCATGGACCAGGCCGGCTATTACCTGGCGGCCCGAGCCGACGAGGTCTACGTCCATCCCGATGGCGGCGTGCTGCTGGAAGGTCTCGGCCGCTTCCGCAATTACTACCGCTCGGCGCTGGACAAGATCGGCGTGACCATGCACGTGTTCCGCGTCGGCACCTTCAAGAGCGCGGTGGAACCCTATCTGCTGGATGGCCCCTCGGATGCCGCGCGCGAAGCCGATACCTACTGGCTGGGTGACCTGTGGAGCGTAATGCTGGAAGACATCGCCAAGGCGCGTCCGGGCCAGGATGCCGCCAAACTGCGCGCGATGATCGATGAGCTGCCGCAACGCCTTGCCGGAGCAAACGGCAGCGCCGCCGAGTTGGCCATCAAGGAGAAGATGGTCGATGGCACCATGACCATCGACGAGTTGCGCGAGCATCTGAAGAAGACCGGCGCGCCCGATGACGAGCGCGAAGACACCTTCCGCCAGGTGGCGCTGCTCAACTATGCCAAGCAGAAGGCCACGCCGCGCGCGCTGGCGGGCGACCAGCAGGTTGGCATCATCGTGGCGCAGGGCGAAATCACCGGCGGCAATCAGCCGCAGGGCGTGATCGGTGGTCGTTCCACCAGTGAGCTGGTGCGCAAGGCGCGCGAAGACGACAACATCAAGGCCATCGTGCTGCGTGTGGACTCGCCTGGCGGCAGCGGCTTCGACTCTGAGTTGATCCGTCGCGAGCTGGAACTGGCGCGCAAGGCCGGCAAGCCGGTGGTGGTGTCGATGGGCGATGTGGCCGCCTCGGGCGGCTACTGGATCTCGATGACCAGCGATGCGATCTACGCCGACCACACCACGATCACCGGCTCGATCGGCATCTTCGGTCTGTTCCCGGATGCCAGCCAGACCATGGACAGGCTGGGGCTGCACACCGATGGCACCACCACCACCTGGCTGGCCGGCGCCATCGACCCGCGCCGCCCGCTTGACCCGCGTCTGGGCGAAACCATCCAGACCTTCATCAACCACGGCTACACTGATTTCATCGGCAAGGTGGCGGCCAATCGCGGCAAGACGCCCGAAGAGATTGACACCATCGCCCAAGGCCGCGTGTGGAGCGGTGCGCAGGCGTTGGAGCGCGGTCTGGTCGATCAGCTCGGTGGTCTCAACGAGGCCATTGCAGCGGCGGCGGAAAAGGCCAAGCTCAGCGAGTACAAGGCGGTGTATGTGGAGAAGGAACTGGAAGGCTTCGAGGCCTTCCTGGCCGGTCTCAGTGCCTCCACGGCTGCCTTCATGCATCGCCAGCTCGGCATGAGCGTGCTGCCCGGCTGGGTGCCGCACAGTGTGCGTGAGGAACTGTCCAATGAACTGCGCTTCCTAGAGAACTGGGAGCGCCGTCCGCTGGCGGCCTACTCGCACTGCTTTTGTGAGCTGAACTGAGCCCAGGCTCCTGACCCTCTGGCGATGTCAGAGGGTCTGCCGGCGGACCGGTGGTCCAAAGCCGGCCGGCGCCCCGGGTGCGAATTGCACCCGGGGCGTCACGATGGCAAGGTGGCGGCCCGCCACATCGGGGTATCCCCATGCATCGATCCTTGCTGCTTCCAGCACTGTTGCTGCTGTGCGCCTGCCAATCCCAGGATGTGCCGCCCACTCCGGCGCCGCCGGCTGCGCCTGTGGTCGATGCCAACGCCCAGCGTCAGGCGATGTGGGCAGAGGCTGCGGTGCTGGTGCTGAGCACGGGCGAACAGGGCTTCCACCCGGATATGGATCTGGCTGCGCTAGTGGCTCGCTTCGGCGCCGCCAACGTGCGCGCCGAGAATGTTCCGCTGGGCGAGGGTGACAGCGAAGCGGGCGCAGTGATCTTTCCCGATGACCCCAGTCGTCGTGCATACCTCTACTTCGCCGAGCCGGAACGCCTCAAGCGGCTCAGTGCCGTGTACATCCGCGATCCGGAATCGCGCTGGCAGACCGCGCAGGGCGTGCGCATGGGCACCGATTCCAACGAAGTCGAGCGCATCAACGGCGGCATCTTCCGCTTGCTGGGATTCGACTGGGACTACGGCGGTTACGTCAGCGACTGGGCTCAGGGTCAACTGGCCGGCGCCTTCGGCAGCAGCGCTCGTCTGGCCCTGCGCTTCGATCCGCCAGTCTTGCCCGAAGGCGTCGAGCGCCCCAAGGACTATCCCAGTGGCGATGCCGAGTTCCCCTCTGATCACCCAGGCTTGCGCGCCCAGCCAGCGCGGGTGATCGAGATCGGGATGGCGTTTGTGCCGTAGTTCCAAGCGTGGGAAGCCCTCGCAGACTCAGCGGAGCGAGGCGGATTCGTCACAAATGATCAACGCGATCACGACGACGCAATCACAAAGTCCTATGCTGCAGCTTCCCAACAATGGACGAGTGCTCATGACTATCGATGCGTCCCGGCGCAGCTGGCTACAAATGGCAGGAGCAGCAGGGGTCGTCGCGCTGGCGCCGAAGAGCACGGCGGCCCAGTCCTTGGATCCCGCGCAGTTCTTCAATTCCGCTCTGGGTGCGCGTGCGTCTCAAGTGTATGCATTTCGCGAGAACGCGGCTCGTGTGCACCTGAGTCAGTCCGCGACGATGGGTCCGCAGCTCAGCAACGGCGACGAGGTCACGCTTCCCGATTTCGCAGGCAGCTTCTCCAAGACCTTGCCGCACAACGGGATTGGCGAAGTCGATCCTGCGGCCTATCGCGCCCTGTTGCGTGCAATAGGCAGTGGCTCGATGGCCGACTACAACGCGATTCCACTGGCCAGCGGCGCAACGATGCGTCTGGTGTCCCCGATGGGCGCTCTGGCGATGGACCTGCACGGCCTTGACGCCCACGCCACGCGAATTCGTCCGCCACCGGCCTTGCGCTCGGCAGAAGCGGCAGGCGAACTCGTCGAGGTCTACTGGCAAGCCCTGACCCGCGATGTGCCCTTCGCCGACTACGGGAGTGATGCACTGATCGGCATGGCGGTCAACGATCTCAACGCCCTGCGTCATCCGCCAGGCCCGCGTGTCGATGGACGTATCACATCGGGCTCGATCTTCCGCGGCGAGACGCCGGCCGACTTGCGCGGTCCGTACATCAGTCAGTTCCTATGGCAGCTTGTTCCGTTCGGCCCGATGGTGATGCCGCAGCGCTACCGTGCCTTCGCGGCGGGGACAGATTTCCTGGTCAGCGATGCTGACGTTCTTGCGAATCAGAACGGACGCGTGCCGCGAAGCGGGACGCTTGAGAGCAACGCACGCTACATTTACAACGGACGGTCTCTCTCTGAGTACGTCCACACTGACTTCAGCTATCAGGCATTCCTGAACGCAGCACTGATCTGCCTGGGTTATGGAAGTGGCGCGCTGTCTGCAAGCAACCCTTACCGCGGAAATCCATCGCAGGCAGGCTTTGTCAGCTTTGGTGGCCCGGATGTGCTGAACATCGTGGCCATGGCGGCACGTATGGGCCTGAACGGTGCTTGGTACCAGAAGTGGCAGGTCCATCGGAAGCTGCGTCCCGAGGCGATGGCGGCGAGGGCAGAGGTGCAGCGACGCGGCCTGCGCAACTATGACCTGCACAGTGATGCCCTTGCATCCGATGGGGCTCAGCGACTGGTCCGTCGCAATGGCAGCCAGACCTTGCCGATGGCCTTTCCCGAAGGCGCCCCGCCGCATCCTGCGTATCCCGCAGGCCACGCGGCGATTGCTGGGGCCTGTGTGACGGTGCTCAAGGCGTTCTTCAACCCGGATTTCGTGATCCCGAATTCGGTGGTGGCGAAGCGCGACGGCAGCGACCTTGAGCCCCTCGGTCTGGAACTGCGGCTGGGCGACGAGTTGGACAAACTTGCCGCGAACATCTCCATCGGACGGGACACAGCGGGTGTGCACTACCGCTCAGATGGCATCGAGGGCATGCGGCTAGGCGAGCAGATGGCCCTGGGCCTCCTGCGCGACTACAGCCTCTCCTACGCGGAGTATTTCAGCGGCTTCGAAGTCCGACTTTTTGATGGCGCGCGCGTTCGCGTGGTGGGAGGGGCTGTGCAGCCCGCCTGATTGAGACCTGCTGCCCCGGCAGTGGCGCCGTTTTCGCGTCGCTGCCTGGTTTGCTACTCGAAGCCCAGGGTCGCGAGACGATCGTCATCGATGCTGAGTACCTGTCGGGGGGCAATCCCATCCCACAGGCTCTCACGACCGTCAGGCCAAGAAAGATGAATGCTGGCCAAGCTGGTGGTATCCGCGCCCAATCCGAATAGTGCTTCAGCCGGCTCCTGGCCCAGAAAGCTGGTGCCCGCGCTGATTAACCGCGACTGCAGACGATCAGCGTGCCGCAAGTGCACCACAGCGCCAATGGCCTGGCGGTTGCCAGCACGCTGCCGCGGCCGCAGCTTCAGCCAGGCATGCGAACTGCTGCTGCGCATGATGCGCAATGGCCCAAAATCGGGATGGACCTTGGTGGTTTGAATCAACTCAGGGCTGCCATCATTGTCGAGGTCTGCAGCAATCACGGTGCTGCCCCATAAAGTGTCGTCAAAGCCGACCAGCGTCGCGCGATCGACATACTGACCGGGCGCTTCTTGGCGGAAGTAGCAGGAGCGATCATTGACGTACTGTGGAACGGAGAATCCATTGGTAACGGCAAGATCGAGATCGCCGTCGAGATCGCCATCCACAAAGGTCGCGCCCCAGCCCCATGCAGTTTCGCCCACGCCTGCGGATGCAGTCACGTCGGCGAATTGTGGGCTGGTGCCGCCTAAGTTGCGCAACAGTACATTTCGCTCGCCCTGGAAATAGCCATCAACGATGTTGGTGAGATAAAGGTCGAAGTCGCCGTCGCCATCGTCGTCGCCGAAAACAGCGCCCATGTCATTGCCGCCGGACAGCGTCAGGTCATTGCCTGCATACGCGAGTCCAACAGCCGCAGCTTGGTCGCTGAACTGGCCGTTTCCGAGATTTCGCCACCATAAATTCGCGCCGAAATCCACGCTGACGAAGATGTCAGTCCAGCCATCCCGATCGAGGTCGAACATCAATGGTTGCCACTGGCCTGAATTGCCGCCGAGCAGAACGCCAGCTGCAGCGCTGATGTCAGTGAAACTGCCATCGCCGTTGTTGCGGTAAAGTCGCGATGCTGCACTGCCGCTGGCCGCTCCGCGGATCGCCGGCGCCGGCTCTGCCGAGTCCCAGATCGCGGCATAGACATCGAGATCTCCATCATTATCGATATCGCCAGCGGCAAGACCACCGCGGTGCTGAAATGGTCCAAAATTGCGCATGTCCTCGACGAGCCCCGCTGCCTCG
>ERZ1066138.125-NODE-125-length-25903-cov-9.496325_pt1 | contig 25903 bp, 26 predicted proteins | sample MGYA00382785_ERZ1066138 | MGnify/ENA primary metagenome ERZ1066138 (study PRJEB33369, sample SAMEA5778368) | biofilm metagenome | biome: Industrial cooling water; feature: Water cooling tower basin; material: Biofilm | place: United Arab Emirates | collected... | reverse complement strand
CGAGCACTCTGCGATGGCCCCCCTCGTCTGGGCCGGCGATCTCAAGCGACCAGTCGGGCGGCCGTATTCTGGCCCATGCCTCTAACAACATTGGCAGCCCTTTGATTGGGTGGAGGCGCCCGAGAAACACTACGCGCTTTAGCTGCGCCCGATCGCGATCAGGGCACTGCTTGGGAACAAACAGACCGTTTGCAATGCAGATGATTTCCGGCCGGAGGCCAAGTACGCGAACGTTTTTGGCTTCGAGATCACCCGTTACATGAAGGGCCGCTGCATTCTCAAGGTTTCGGCGCTGATAGAGGTGCCAAGCAATGCGCTTTTTCCACGAGCGGTGTTTGAGCGCGGCGGGCTCAAGCATGCCACGTAAGGATACAACGAGCGGACGCCCAAGTCGTCTCGCTGTCTTTGCGATCTCCCTATTGTGACCCCACCAAAGTCCGCTGTCGTGAAAGACATCTGGAGCGCCGAAAGAGGAGAGTGCGCTTTGGAAGCTACCTCGCAGCGCGACGACGCCATCACTAGCGTCGTCCATCGCTTGCATAGTTGCTGTTGGGGCAGAACCATCTGGCGACCAAACAGCAACCGTCATCCCGCGCTTCGCAAGGCTTTGAGCAAGACCCAATACAGAGTATGCAGGGCCTCCATAGCTAGGAGAGAAACTTGCTGAACTTAGGAGTAACTTCAAACAGCTACCTTCGTGATCTGACACAGCCGCGCCGGCGGAAGGTGCTCCATTCCTTCCAGCCATAGGACCATCCAATGGCCGCTAGGTACGCTGCAAACGCACCTCCTACTAGCTCAACCATGGAACCCAGCGGCTGTATCAGTGCTACGGCCGGCAAGAAACACACGAATAGCGTTTTCGCATCGCCTGAACGCTCTGCAGCAGCCGCTCTATAATCCAAGCGCGCAAGTATCCATCCTAATCCTCCAAATCCGAGGATTAAGCTTGGCCACCCGAAAGCTGTGTAAAATTCCATAACTTGTCCCACTCCCCACGACGTGGTCTCAGGAAGCGGAAGCCCAGTCATATCTTTGACAATCGAGCCGCTCCCTCCAAACACGGGCTTGTCGGGCCAAACCGCGCGCGGGATCAGGGCGATTGCTGCCTCATAAAGGGACTGCCCATACCGATAGTCTACATACCCATTGTCAATCCTAAAGGCCGCGAGCCCTGCAAAATAATTTTGGTTGAGACGCTCATCGAGCGCCATAGCATGCTTGTCGTTCTGAAGGTTGATTGGCTCAATATTGCGAAACGCTTCAGCGACTACGCTAACTCTCTTGTCAAATGAGGCATCACTCCAGGCCACTGCGCGAATTTGGTCGCGTGCAATAAAGTAATTCACAAAAATAGAGAGCCCTATGACGACTGCCGCGACCGTACCCATGAAAACTCGGGAGAAACGCCGGACGGACACAGCCACGCCAGATAAGACTATGATCGCCGCTGCCGACCCGTAACTGAGAAACCCACCAAGCAAGAGCATCAGCGCTGGATACACAGCCAGAGCTCCGAGCCACATGAGTAGAGAAATGCCTCTCGATTTCAGCACGGCATTCCTGAGACCTAGCATGGCGCCCAGCATCCATACCGCTCCGCGCTTTTCTATCATTGCACCTATTGTTGGAATGCCCTGCAGGGGCGCCAGCAAAAAAACGAAGCTCCAGCCGCCGAACAAGCAAAACAGCCAAAAATCGCGATTCAGTAGCGCTAATTGTGGAGGATGAGTTCTAAGGTCAAACGACGTTGTATTTGGCATTGTAGGGGTCCGGCTAGATCGGTCAATTAGCAGTCCAAAAACAAAACACAGATTTCCGACTGCAGTTTGCCAAATACCGATTTCAACATCCGAAGTCGTGCCGAAGAGTTCGGGCCGGCTTAGATGAGCGTATGCGCCAGGCGCATGGTTCAAGTTAAGAGTCATAAGGTACGCAAAGGGCAAGCCTAGTGACCTGCGCGTGGACCGTACGAACCAGAGCGTCAGGGCTATAGATAGCCCGCAAAGACCAAGCGAGAGGGAAATCGTTGCCGTCACACGCTTTCCTTACCCGGCCTGCCGGCGGGCGCAGCCACGACATCGGTCAACGATCTCATCCAGTCTCCAGAGGGTCGCCAAGCTGGACTGGCACGTGGTTCCGAGAACTGGTATCCGCAGTCCTCTAGTATGGCCACAGATTGCGTTGCGGGGCAGTTCGCTTCTGTTGCACCCCAATTCAATTCGAAAAGCATCGTTTTGATGCGATGTTCGCAAAGTAGGCGCTCAGCGCCGCGTAGTGCTGCCGGTTCAGCGCCCTGAATATCCAATTTCATTAAGTCAATCTGTTCGATGCCTTGTGCGCTGCAGAGCGTATCAAGGTTAACAGCTGTCACCTGCTCGTGGCCGTGGCTCTGGTGGTTGCGGATGTAGTTCATGCCGTCATTGGTACCGTAGTCGCCGCGGCAACGGACAAGTGTTGCTTCGCCCGAATAGTCCATGACAGCCACCTCATGCACATGAAGGCTGTGCAGCCGATTTATTTTGGCAGTCCAGCGCAGCCGTTCGGCAATTTCCGGCGTGGGTTCAAAGGCGAACACCTGTGCGTGACAATTAGCTGCCAAGGCCGCCAAGCTATAGATGCCACCGTTGGCGCCTATGTCGAAAATGATATTCGACCTCCGCGCTAAGTTGGCCCACCAATCAAGCAGATGGCGCTCCATGTAATACGTTCCAAAGAAATAGAACTGCCTTTGGAGCATATCGCGCAAGTCGCAAGGCGCTTTAAAGTTGCCGACAATCAATTCCGCTGTGCGCTTCGAGTCTGCGCCTGCTGCTAACCGCCACGCGGTGTCGATCACTCGCAACTTGCCTCGCGAGATCGGAAAGCGACGCGCATACCAAATCAGAGCCCTTTCCAAAGTCCTCGGCGAGTCAACGGGTAAATCATCGGGCCTCAGCGTCACAGAGCTTTCTCCACGTCCGCCAGAGCATCAGCCATGCGGTGAATATAAGCGTATTTTCCGGCTCGGCAGCGCTCGAGACCAGCTGCCGCCACGCGGGCCCGCGCAGGCTCGTTTGCGAGATAGAAGTCCAGTTTGTCCAATAGCTCGCTCTCGCTGGAAAAAAACTCTGCCTCTTTGCCTTCTTTGAAGAAATCGCAGTGTTCGCCAGTGCGGTCAGCGAGCAGCATGCTGCCACACGCAGGGATTTCAAATGTACGGGTGGTGTGCTGGTCATCGCAGACCCTACGCAGAAATCCGAGCCCAATCCGAGCACCGGAGAGTGCTCTTGCGTAGTCGTCTGCGTATACCTCGCCGCCCTGGTGCGACGCGGCGATCATGGGGTCGCGATGGTAGCGGAAGCGGTCTTTCCCAGCCAGCTGGCTGAGGACTATTTGGCGGCGCGGTGTCCAATGGCCGTCGCGCAAGAAATCCCAAGCCCCCCCCCAAATTTTAATGCGTACGCCTGCCGCGGCCACAGCGTGTAGCAATTGCTCGCGGCGAGGCTCCCACCCGCCCAGAAAGCCAACATCGCAGGCCCAACGTGGATCGTCCGACGGCAGTGGTCGGTGAACTTCGTCGCAATAGCCCAGCGGCATATACACCAGAGGGCGACCCAGCGCTTCGTACTGCACCCGTTCGTATTTCTTGCAGTAGACCAGCACATCGAATGCGGCGATCGAGTCGTCCATTAGCGGGGTGCGCTTCCAGTCGAGGCTAAAGTAGGGGTCGGGGGTGAAGTGAACGAGCCGCGCGCCCATGGCGCGCATTGCCTCAAGGGTGTCTCGCCGTAGGTACTCCTGCTTTTCAGCCCACACGAGGCTGGGACGGAAGTCACGGGCGGCCTGGAGCACTTGGCGGTTGATCTCATCGACAATCGAGCCGCGGCGGATTCGCCTCTGTACCTGCCGTTGCAGCCAAGACGCCCGCTGCCAGGGCTCGATAGTGTGCACTCCGGCCACCTCTTGGCCAAGTCGCTTCAGAGCGCGCATGCGCATAAGGGAGGTCTGGCCAGGGCTAATCTCGCCGAGAAAGAGGATCTTCATGAACTTGCTCAGATGCGCCCCGTCGCGCAGGCGGCGAGCGCTTTGGCTAGGCTGGCCGCCAAGCCGTGGCCCGCTTCGCCCAGCACGGCCGTCGAAAGACTCACCGCCGCCGACCGAAGCCGTTTCCTGCGCCAAAACGCAGGCGAGGCGGCCGCGTACGTTATCGGGGCAGCCGTGCCGCTCACTTGGGAAATGCACACGCGATTGATCCGGAAGCTGGCACTGGTGTTGATATTCTCTACGGAGGTGCAGACCAGCCGGTAGCCGGCGTTTCGAGCCGCCTTGAAGACCCGGCGATTGCTCTTCCCGCCCGGGAGAGCCATGGTGTCTGCCGTCCGGCCGAGGATGTCCTCAAGGTAGTGGCGCGAGCCGGACAGTTCCGCCTCGAGCGCCCTGCCGTCGAGATACGTCATTCCGGTGTGGGTCGCCCCGTGGGCGCCGAAGTCGCAGATTTCCGCAAACTCGGCGATCATGCTACCGGGCATGTACTCCGGTCGGTCCCGCGACCAGTCCCTGACGATGAAGGCTGCCGGTCGTATGGAACGGCCCGCCAGGAATTCAAAGGCGGCCGCGTTTGTCCGATGCCCGTCATCGAAGGTGACGGCGACATGCAGTCCTTCCGCCAGCCTGTCCGGATCTCGTGCCTGCTTCAGGTCGATAAAGGTCACGCCAGCGTCCAGCATCCGGTCAATCGTCGCGCGCAGGTCTTCGAGCGGCACATCCCAGGGCGTCTCCGGCTGTCCAGAGGGCGTGTGGTGGTACATCAGGCATAGGACGGCCATAGGTCTAGCGTGCCAGAATTTATGCTCGGGCGGACAACGGTAGAAGCGCACCGTCCGCCCGTAGCATCGAACAGCGGATCGGCTCGCTCGCCAGCGTCCGGCCAGCCGGTTGGACCATAGCAGGCAGCTTGGTGCGAGCGATGAAGCGCAAGGCGCGCAAGGCCCCGTTGGTGGCCGCGCAGGTCGCCAGCGCTCGCACAATGATCACCCCGAACCCCGCAAGGGCCTGCACCACCGCGGCGGCCATCGCCTTTTGATCGGCCGCTGTGGTCTGGGGCGCGAATTTGAGCTCCAATATTCGCCCAACCAGCTCACCGGGCCCTTCTTCCGCCACACGGGCGAATGCCCAACCCACCAGCTCGCCGTCCCTCTGGAACCGGAAGGGCAGGAACGATCCCGGCCGGGCGGGGACCATCATCAGCCACTCGAAGAAGGCCTGCTCGTACAGCGCCTGGAAGCCCGGCAGGGATGGCATGTCCAGTGTTTCCTGATCGAGCACTGGCAGCGGCACGTTGCGGATCGCGGACCATGCAGGAGCGGTAGGCCGCATCACGGGGGCAAGAAGCGTCAGCCCGAGTCTGGCGAGCACCGCCTTGGGGCCGGAAAGCCCGGCGACGCCCGCCTGGGCGCCAATGGCGCGAGGCGACAGCAGCAGATTGAGAGCCGGAGCTTGGGCGACGGTCTCAAAGCCCAGCCGCGGCATGAAGCTCAAGGTGTCCGGCGACCCCCCCAACGCCACCAGCGGCCTGCCCAGGTCGATCATCGCCTTGATGACCTTAATGCCAATCCCCCTGCCCCGGCATTCGTCTGCCGTCTGCCATGCATATGTCTCGCCGCATATGACTGGTTCGCCCCCGATCAAGTATGTTCGGTCGAACACCCCGAGCACCGAAAGCCAGCGGCCCTGCTCGTGGGCGACCAGTACAGTTGTGTTTGGCGAGTCTCGGAAGAACCAGTTCAGGAACTCCGGAGAGTCGGGAAAGCACCAGGCCCGCTTGTTGAAGTCGTTCACGCCGTGGAGCAAGGTTTCGTTCAGCCGGTCGATCTGGACCATCAGCGCCTCCTTCCGGCCCTACCGGTCCCTGTAGATGGTTTCAAGGCTACGGGCTGAGGAGGCGATTGAGAACGGCGACTTCTCCAACGCATCCCTACAGGCAGCGAGCGGGTAGTCCGGTTGCAAGGCCCGCTCCAGAAGCGCCTCGGCCCAGGCTTCGAGCGGCGCTTCGAGAGGCAAGCTCCGGTAGAGGGAGGGGATGACCATGGCCTCCGTGGGGACCGCCGTGCTCGCAAGAACCGGCAGGCCCACGGCTTGCGCCTCGACCGCGACCATGCCCAGGCCTTCCTGCCGAGAGGGAAAAAGCAGCGCTTTAGCTGCGCGCATCAGCCGGGGAATGTCCTGGCGAATGCCGATAATCCGCAGTTGGTTCGATAAGCCCCACTTGCGGATCTGCCGCCCCAGCTCTGCCCCCGTACCCGCGGAATCTCCCGCCATCAGAAAGCGGATCGTGGGGTCCCTTTCGAAGGCCAGCTTGGCGACGTTGAGGGCGAACCAGGAGTTCTTGTGGTTCTGCGGGTGATCGAAGGCGACGGCCCGGTCCAGCCGCCCCGCGAATAGTATCACCTTGGCGTCCCGCGGCCAGCCGAACTCCTCAAGCACACTAGCCCGGTCGTCTGCACGCGGTGCGTTGAACTTGCTCACGTCGATTCCGCAGTGGACGGCGGAGATTGACGGCCGCTGCCGCCCGGGCTGGAAACCATAGTCGGCGAGGATCTTCTTGGACGTGCCACACACGTGGGTCGCAAAGGCATAGACGAACTGCTCGCCGAGTATGTATGCGGCCTTCCGCGTAGGATTCACGGCGTAGTTCGCCTCTATGTGGAGCCAGGGATTGTGCACGTGTGTCACTCTCACCGGCGGCAGCACGCCCGTGGCCATGAGGTAGCGCCAGCCGGTGGCGTAGTCGCTGTGGTCATGAAGTGCGTCGTACTCCCCTTCCTTCAGAATCTTTCGAAAGGCGCTGACAAAGCCCGCTAAGTTGCCTCGGCTGTAGGGAAGGTAGAATAGCCGGGCGCCGAGCGCAGCGGCCTCGCCGTCGAAGATGCCACGGCGGCCGCTCGTCAGGAGGATGTCCATCTCAACCATGCCGGAGGCGCGCCAATGCTTCAGGAGCGCCATGAGCCAAGTTTCGCCACCGCCCATCCCAAGCGTGCTGCCGACATGCAAGACGCGAATTTTGCGCTGTGTGGTCATCGCTTTGGCAGCGCGATCGTCTGCTCCAGTATGTCTGCGATCACGGTTGCGTATTTACCCGGGTCGCAATGCTCGGCCATCCAGGCCCGCCCGTTCTCAACCAGCCGGCGCCGTTGTTTAGGCTCCAGACCAAGCGCGAGGTCCAGCGCATCGGCCAGCGCCTGGGGGGCCTGATGGTCGTAGACTATGCCTGCGTCCGCCGCTCTGACGATTTCCGCGGCTCCGCCGCTGCCAGCAAAAACCACCGGCACCGCACCCGCGTCCCAGGCTTCGAAGATGACCCGGCCAAGGGGCTCTTTGTAAGAGGTGCAAGCAAGAACGGCCGCCTCGCTCAGGAGAGGCCCGACGTGACGAACGAACCCTGGCCACGAGATGGCCTCCGCCGCGCCGGTGGCAAGGGCGCGGTGCTTGAGTTCAGCTACGTAGGAAGGCTCGCCTTCACCCAAGATCATGCATTCGGCGGACGGATGACATGCGAGAAGCAGTGGCATTGCTTCGATCAGCAGTTCCTGTCCCTTGATCGGCACGATTCGCCCGACGCAGGCGATACGCTGCGGTCGTGGCTCATCTGTCGCGGCGCAGATAGTCGGCGCATAGGCATCGTAGGCCGTATGCACGCGGACCTTGGCAAGGCCCGCAAGGCTGCGGACGTGGCACTCTATGGCTGAGCTGATCGCTATGACGGCGCGGAGGCGGGCTGGCGACGGATTCAGCGAGGCCAAGTAGTCGGCATCCTCATAGATACGAATATGAGCCGCGATTGGAATGCCAAACAGACGTGCCGCCGGCAGGGACACCCGGCAGGAACCGCTTTGATTGAGATAGAGGACCTCTGGCCGAAAGGCTGCGCAGGCGCGCAGCACGCCGATAGCCGCCTGGAGCCGACGCCAGCGCGGCCGAAGGTGCAGCCGCTCAACAAACCAAGAGTAGACCTGCACTCCTCGCCGGTCCAATTCTGCGGCCAATCGTGTGGAAGGGGGACAGCAGACGGCAACTTCCAGATTGGGCACGGCTTCAATCAAATCAAGAAGCGCGCGTTCCGAACCCCAGAGCCCCCCCGCCGGCTCGATAATTAGCACCCTCATGCAAACGGTGGTCTAAATGCGTCTCTTATTGGCGTCTTTGTAAAAGTGCTCAACAAGACACTGGGCCCGCCGGGTAAAAATACTTGCTCGCACTCTCCAAGCTCTTGTTGGCCACAACAGCGTAGCTCATTCCGCAGGCCGAATGATCCATTGCTTCAATCACAACTTGAATGGCATTCGCGAGGTACCGAACTGGCCGGCGTCTCTTTCCCTTTGTATCAAACATCGTGGCGTATCCATCAAGCGTAACGTACAATTTCACCGTAAATCCCGCTTCACCTAAGAAGCGTTCTAAAACATGCGGCCAAACTGGGAAAACGTGATAGTTTTCTTCCAAGTCGCGTTCGCTGAACCCACCCAAGGTTCCGCGTGCAAACATGCTTAGCCTGCTGCCACTCCATCGCGGGTTTGGCGTGGTGAGAATGAGCGATCCACCCTCCTTCATTGCATTGGCAATGTTGCGAAGCGCTAGACCTGGGTTCGGTAAATGCTCGATCACGTCCAGCAAGAGCACCGCATCTGCACGCACGTCCGATAATGGACATGGGTCTATGAGATCCCAGCCCTCAACGTCCCCCCACCCCTGACGATCGAAGCCCTTCCATTCCCAATTTAGCGTCGCACACTGTCGCAATCTTGCATCGCCTGCACCGATGTCGAAAAGAACCCTCTTCTCGCCAACTGCTGGCAACTGACCAACCTGATCTATCGCAAATTGATAGCGGTCAGTGGCAAGGTTTGCAGCAAGCTTCATCTACTAAGCACCCGTGTAACTCTTTGAGCGGTCGATACTGATGAGTTTCTGCCGTATTGCGAAGTGCCAGCCGCTGGCGTAATCGGCATGATCGTGGACGGCGTCGTAGCCCCCGTTCAACAAAATACGCCGGAACCGGATTTTAAATTCTGCCAGATGGGTCCGCATGTATCGCAGATAGTGCATTCGCGCCCCAAGTTCGGCCTCCTCGGCGTCGAACACTTGGGGCTCGCCACCAGTCAAGAGGAAGTCCATCAGCCCAGCGCCATCTCGCGCCAAGCGACGCAATAAGGTTATCAACCAAGTCTCGGCTCCATCCATACCAAGTCCGCCAAGCACGTGCAAAACGCGTACGGGAGGGCTCATCGAAGCGGCTCGATCAGATAGGCAATATCGCGATCCATAACTTTGCCAGACGCTGCAAGAGCGCCGCTCTCGATAATTAGCTTGCTTCGGGAGGGGCTCATTGGTGCAGCGCCATCAGATGTCCGAGCGCCCGATCCATATCCATGGGCGAGTGGGCTAGCGCTACTAAGGCATCGCTTGTGGTCGGCCGCGGCTCAGCGAGCAACTCGAGCGCTGCTCGTGCCCACGCCGCAGCACCATCAGCCAACGGTAGCCTCTTGTAGACCGCTGTTCCTAACAGCGGATCGTCCGGAATTCCGCGGGACAATAAAAGCCTGAGTCCGGCTAACTGCGCCTCTACGACGGCCAGACCAAAACCCTCCTTGGGTATCTCCGGTCGAGGCAAAATGAAGAGGTCGCATGCGCCCATAAGCGCCGGTAAGTCTTCCCGCCACCCGATCATGTGCACTGAGTCGGCGATCCCGAGCTCGACCGAGCGCTGACGCACCGCCGATTCTAACGAACCTGTGCCCGCGAACACCATCTCGGCTCTTGCTTCCAACTGCTTAAGGTAAGCGAACACATCGACTGCAAAGACGGGGTTCTTTTCCGGCACAATCCGCCCGCCAAATAGAATGATGAGTGCGTCAGCGGGAACTCCTATACTGCTGCGAATAGCGTTTGACTGATTGACGTCACTGTCGAACGCCGAGGAGTCAACGCCATAATAGTGCACTAAATCTCGGCCTGGCCGGCGAGGACGTCCTCCCAACATCGTGTCGAGCGTGTGGTGGGAAATGCCAACGATTCGATCAGCGTGTAGACATATCTGGCGCATGGGCTCAAGCATGAGCCGCCGCTTCAGAGGGCTTGGGGTTGGCAAGTGTTCGTCGGCATTATGGGCATGAACAATCCTGCGTTTTAGCGGGGCACCGAAGGAAGCCGCCATATAGATTCCGTTCAAGATGTCATGATGGCAGTGAAGCACGTCGTATTCGCCCAAAAAGATCTCGCGGCGAAGCGCAGCAAGAAAAGACGCTGTGCGGCCCAGCGGAACAGGGGAAATGACAACTCGTGCTCCGAGGGCCCGCGCGTCGGCGTCGCGGCGGCCGGGCTCACCCAACGCACAATAGAAACTCCAGTCGATGTTGCAGCCGCGCGAACGAGCATGCGCCAACATCCGCAAGAGCCAGTTCTCAACGGCCCCGCGCCCCAAACTTTCGACGACGTGTAGGACTTTCAAGTCTCCCTGGCTCACATTCACTTTTCGAGAAGCACGCAGCCATAGTGCGGCTCTCCCTCAAGCTCCTTTTGGGAGTCGAGGTGTCGCATGCGACGGCCTCCGCTCTTAACGATCCGCTGCAGTTCGGCGAAGGTCGCGCCGAAGGCGGACCAAGCGAAGGGGTGAAGTTCACATATGACCAAAGCTTTGCTGGCAAGCAGATTGGGCGCCCCGCGCAAAGCATGAATCTCGGCCCCCTCGATGTCGATCTTGACCAGCTTGGGTGCCGGGAGATTATTGCGCTCCAAATATTCGTCGATTGTCGTCGTTTGAACACTGATGCTTTCGACCGCTTCCGGCGAAATCGGATTGTTTGATAGCAAGCGGAGCGATGACCGAGTGTCGCCGCGGCGTGAAAAAAAACGGGCCTCGCCCACAGCATCGCTCACGGCGATCGACTCGACGCGGACACAGTCGTGCACGCAGTTAAGTTGAAGATTTTTCTCAAGTAGGTTCCGTGCGTCGGGATCTGGCTCGAAACTCACAACCCGCCCTTTCGCTCCAACGAGCGTCGCCATGATCACGGCGTACTGCCCAGCGTGTCCGCCGATATCCAGAATGAAGAACGCGGCATAAATACTCTATCTGAGCGCGTCATACCGGGCGTTGTCGTCGCCATTGTTGGTCGAATGGGTCAGTCGAACAGGCCGTGTACCCGGAATATATCGAAGCGACCGACCAGCCAATGAATATGGCTCACCGAATCGGCCATAGATCACTTTCTTGGCGAACAGGATCGTCTGATGCTTCACGTAGTTGAGCATCAATCCGTTTCCTTAAGCTCTTTGAACTGGCCTGCAATCTCACGTGCGGCGCGATCTCGTCCGCGAAATGCGGCTGCAGCTATACGGTTATGCGGAGGAGGCAGGCGAAGGACGCGGACCCAGTCGATCAGACGTCCTGCCAAATTGCGCGGTGGCGTTCTAATTTCGCGTAGTGCGTCTAGAATGACCGATGAGTAGTGGATGCCTTCGGCAAGTCGAACGATATATTCCTCGGTGAGGCGCCCAGCAGAAATTAGATGCGTGAGCTTAAGCCGCTCGAAAATTCCTTGGCCGAGGCCGATATCGCAGGCGCAGGCGGCAAGATCGTTATCGCCTGCTGAGAGCAGCGAGTTACCTTTCCGATCGAGCTGAAACGATCGCCCTCCCTCCTGGTGGAGGGTTTGGTAGCGTTCCGCGACGGACCGTCGAACGGTCAGCCCAGCACCGCAGGGCATCGTACTCGCGAGCCGGGGCTGGTTTGACCAGTGATTACCCGCGAACTCGCGGATAGCCAAATTGCCCCAGTAGCGCCGAGTCCACTCTGGAGGCTTCTCCTCGAACTCGGGGAAGCACTGCCCGCTCCATGAGCCAAGGAAGCTATAGTCGACTGCAATTCGCCATGTCTCTTCGAGATAGTCGGGCGCGAGAATATTGTCATCGTCGACGAATACCAGGATCGTGCCACGCGACTCGCGAATGCCGCGCAACCGAGCGGGGGTCAGGCCGAGAGTCTCCTCGCGTGAGACGCGCGCACGGGGTACGCAGGACAAATCGAATACCTTTGCCACGGACTCGCGGCTGCAATTGTCTATGACGAGATAGTCCCACTGGCTTGGCGAGAGAGTTTGCGCCGCGAGCGCGTCCAGCACCCGCTGGAAGTATTGGGGCTTAGGGTTGTGGGTGCAGGTGATCACGCTGATTGGAACAGTCACGTAAGCAGTTCCAAGTGTTCTTGCGGGACTGCAAGAAGGTCGGTCATGGGGGGCCGATCGTGACCGGCAATGGGCAACAACTTCAATCCGTGACCCGCCCGGCCAGTGACGATAGTATGAGTTGGCCCGCCGCGGGGGATATAGTCACAAGCCCGCGCGAAGCACGAAACAAAGCCGATGCTATCCAGAAATTCAATCAACTCAGTAGGCGGTCCGACCCGGATCAGCTGCTTTTCGGAATACTCGAAATAAACGGCCTTGATGCGTCGCTCAATCAGACTCCGTCGTGCACCGCGCAGAGCACAGACCTCAAAACCTTCGATGTCGAGCTTGAGTAATTTAATATCCTCGAGGCTATATTCGGCAATATAGCAATCGAGTGTAAGGGCGGGTACCTCGATCCCCACATCTCCTTCGACGGCGATATGGGATGCGCCAGTATGCGCCTCATTAATCTCGAAAGAGACAGTTCCAGCCTTGTCCGAAACCGCCACTGTATTGAGCGTGCAGCGCATGGCCGGATACAATACCTTCGTGCGCCCGATAGCCTGGACCAGCCTAGGGTTCGGCTCGAATAGATGAAAATCGATCATTGCGCCGTGTTTTCCGGCCAGTCCGAAGCTAAGCAGACCGTAGTTGGCGCCCACGTCAAAAAAAGTCCCACCATCGGCCAGCAAAGCGTCCGCCACGAAGAAGAAATCTTCGTTGTAATGCTGGTCGATGACGATTAGGCGCAGAAAACCTTCGCCCATGTCGGCGTAGCCGAAGTAATTGTCCCGAATGCGGACAAGCTGCACCGGGTCCTCGCCGGTCAGCATCATCCAACCGACTATCAGCCGATGCCGCCGCAATGGCCGCGGCAGATTCTCCACAAGCGAGGCGGCGGTGGGGATCAGCCTCATGCGTCCAACACCGCCAGCGTGTCCTCGTCGGAGCGGGACACACGGTATCCATGGCCGCAAAGCCGCTCTAGCGTCTCCTCCTGCTGAGTCCTGGACATATTCTTAGACTCCCACTGGATGATCGCCGGTTTGAGGCGCTCGAACGGAAATAGCGAGATCAGATAGCCGTCGGCGCCTTCCACATCGATCTGCAGAAGATCGAGCCGGGGCTCGGGCAAAGCGGCGAGAACATCGTCGAACGGAATGCAGGCAACTTTCAGCTCCCGCAGGTGGTCGGCCAGTCCAGGGATCAAGCAATCGTGGCGAAGGATGTGGTCGCGGTCGAAAGATGCCATGCCACCGGACCACTTCGGCAGCAAGTCCGATTCCACGGTGAAGAGGCTGCGTGTGCAGCGCTGGCGGTCCAGGGCGGCCTCCAGGATGACGATGTTGTCGTTGCCCGCGTAGAGCTTGCGTAGCTGCGCAGCGGGGCCCGGCTGGGGCTCTAGCATTACGCCACGCCAGCCGCAGCGCTGGATGAACTTGCGCAGAGGGTCGGTGGAGATTCCGTCGTAGGCGCCGATCTGGATGAAGGTCAACTTCTCCTCGTGCTCAAACATGCGGCGGCAGACGACATCATCGAACTGGAGCGTGCGCAAGCAACGGGGGTCGAGAAGGTGACGCGGCGTATATCGGATGCCCTCAATTCGGTAGCCAGCGCGCGCCAGCAGGTGCTGAATGAACGCCTTCATGAGTCGACGGGAGTGGTGACGATGATGGGCGCCGCCTTCTCGGGCCTCAGTAGCTTGACGAGCCGCTGCAGGCGGAGCCGGAAGAGAAGGCTCATGCTGAAAGTCCAGTGGATCCAGACATGGCGCCATAGCGCCAACGCCCGTCGCACATGACCCATCGGTAGTCGGCTGAAGTAGATGGCCTCGTAGAAATTCAGAAGGTCTGCGCCGACCATGTTACGCAGGAAGATCGCCTTCATACCCGCCCAGTGGATGACCAACGGCGGAGCCTTGCCGCACTTCACCGCCTCGACACTCAGGTCATCCATGCCATTGCCTGGCCAGCGCATTATCTTATGGCGGGCCACTGCTAGACTGTCCAAGGCGATTTTCTGGTTTATGACGTAGTTAAGAACGCCTTGGTCGCCGGGCATAAATAGTTCGGCATGTCGTAGCTTTGGCGGCATGCTGCTCCAGTCAATGAATGGGGCGAAATCTTCTCGCGAGAGCTGGCCAGCGGTGCCGAACCATTGGCCAGAGTTGAATACGAACTGCGGTGACCTTGCCGCGGGGTCGACAGCGGCGACCTTGCGCCAATCATAATAGAGACGGCGGGTGTCGGCCTCAGTCTGATGTTCGTCATCGACAAGAAAGTGGCCATCGCAGTTCGCCCACGTCTCCAGAACCTTCCCTGCGAAGACAGTGTCGGAATCCAAGACAAGAAACCGCTCACCGCATGGCCCAAATAGTGGCTCCAATTTAACGAAGCCCCAGCCCCACTGGCCCGGCGGTACATCCGACATGCCCACGTCCCAGTAGCGCGCCAGCTCCTCAACCAGGCCCTCCTCCAATTCCCCGCCGATCAGCAGCTTGACTGGCGCATTGGGATAGAAATGGCGGATGCTCGCCACGCAAATGCGGGTAAAGCGGGCGTCGCGCGTCGAAGCCGTAACGTAGATGACGTCTATTTTTTTCTCAGCTCTCATGGTGCGATTTGCGGATGATGCAAAGCGTTCCGACGAGTTGGACTAACAGCCATTCCCCTGTTGCCATAGCCGCACCAACCACCATATTAACACCTGGGTAGTTAGATCGCAGATCATGAAACGCGATCAAACCGCTCGGCTTAACAAAAGGGACGATTAGGCGAAAATCGGTGCGCACTGCGCTTTCGCTATGATCGCCGTCGATGAATACGAAGTCGAGCGGCCCTCCGATATCTTCAGGCGTAAGCTCGCGACTGTACTTGCGGACCATCGTGATCATGTCCGCATAGGGCGCGGTGTTCGACTTGAACTCCGCTAAGGTGTCCTTCTCGCCGTCCGGCATCGTCTGGTTCATCCAAGTGTCTACACAGACGAGATGGCCACCACCGTGCTTGAGGCCGGCGCAAATAAAGAGCGCCGATGAGCCAATATGTGATCCGATCTCCAGTGCGCGCGCTCCCGGCCGCAACTGCTTTGTCATCTGGAACAGTGCTAATCGTTCGGCCGGCGTGGAATGCGAAAAGACGCGCATGTGCCGCTGCAGGCCGTGACGACGCAAGCGGAGCGTCGTGACGGCGTCATCCACCGACGGAACGATGCTCACGGTCTGCCTCGCCGTTGAAATCCAAACTCGAGTAGTATGTGGAGTAGTCGTTGCCGTCGTTCGTGGCTTTGCGGTACCTCACGATTTGGGCCGGCACGCCGGCCGCGACGGCCAACGGAGGGACGGAGGCTGTCACCACGGCACCTGCCGCGACGACGGCGCCCCTGCCGATCGTGACACCATCGAGGATCCTCACGCCGCTGCCGATCCAGACATCGTCGCCGACGACTATACCGCGCGCCGACGTACCCTGGCCGGCAATTGGGACATTGAGGGCATCGAAGCGATGATTGGCAGGAATCAGCGTGCAATGACCAGCGATCAGTACATCGCTGCCAACGGTGAGACCGCCATGTCCGTAAAGAACACTATACGGCCCGACGTAGACGTTATTGCCGAGGACGATGCGACCGCCGTACGGTGAAAGGATCGCACCGTGTGAGAGCCGCAGCCCGCGGCCCGCAACGATAGAGCCACGCGGGCCATTACCGTCCGAAAAAAAATCGAGCTGGGCCGTCGGCGCGATATAGCCCACAGTGTCGATCTGCAGGTCGTGACACGCCCGCAGCCAAGAGAGCCGCAGTGCGGTTGACATGCCATGCGGGATGCCACAAGCACTACGCGCCAGTTCACCAATTTTTTTTAGCACGCGGCCACCCTCCACGTCGCTGGCCAGTCGAGATGGCCGATGAGGGACGGCGGCGGGCGCAGGAGCTCGGTGCGATCGTCTCCGAGTGTGATGCGGATGCGGTCGGTCTTGGAATCGTGGTCAGTATGCCAATCGGCGAGCCAGATTGATGCCAGGTAATGGCCCGGCTGCAGGGGCATATCGGGCGCCTCGCAAGTAAGGATACCCGCTCTGAGCCCTTTTGCCTCGCTCGTCCGCGGATGAAAACGACCGTTCGAGCCCCACACAGGCTCGCCGGTCGCTGCCCGCAGGATCACTCCGCCGATCGGAGTTTGCAGGGGCATTGGGGATTGGAATGCGATTGCTACTTTCAAACTCCGGCGCGTCAATGCCTCGCGGTCGACGATCACGCGCGTGATCGAGGGCTTTTTGGGGTCCGCTGGAAAACTAACATCGTAATCCTCGGCGGCCGCATTTGCATAGTGCTTCACAACCTGATCGGCCGTTCCAAACTGGACGAGCTTGCCGCCGGCAAACAAGAGGCCGCGAGTGCATAGCGTCGAGATCGCGCCCATGTTGTGAGATACAAACAACACAGTGCGCCCCTGGCCCGCGACTTCTTGCATCCTGCCAAGGCACTTCCTCTGAAACTCGGCGTCGCCAACGGCGAGCACCTCGTCGACAACCAAGATTTCAGGCTCCAGATGCGCCGCCACCGCGAAGGCGAGGCGCACGTACATACCAGATGAGTATCTCTTGACAGGCGTGTCCAGGAATAGCCCGACCTCGGCGAACCCGACAATCTCGTCGAACTTCTTTCTGATCTCCTCGCGGCTCATGCCGAGGATAGCGCCGTTGAGGTAGATGTTCTCGCGGCCCGTGAGCTCAGGATGAAAGCCGGTGCCGACTTCGAGCAGGCTCGCTACGCGGCCCTTGATCTCCACGCGACCCTCCGAGGGCTCGGTGATGCGCGAGAGGACCTTAAGCAGCGTCGACTTACCGGCACCGTTTCGTCCGATGACCCCCACAATTTCCCCGCGCTTGATTGAAAACGAGACGTCCTTAAGGGCCCAGAACTCCTCGATCTCATCGCCGGCGATGATCTGGCGACCGCGAAACATGTCGAGAGCGGACTGACTTAGACCCTTGAGTGAACGGCCGACCACATCGCGCAGCGCTGTGTAGCGCTCGCGTTCGGCCGACTGGTGTCCAATAAGGTATTTTTTGCCGAGGCCTTCGGCGCAGATGACGACGTCGCTCACTTCACACCATATCTGCGAAGGTGCGTTCGGTTGCTCGGAAATAGCGGATACCGAACCAGAGGAAGAAGGCGACGACACCAAGGCTCAGGGCGAAGCCAGGCAAATAGATGTGGCTCTCGCCGCCGAGCAGGCACCAGCGGAAGCCATCAATCACACCGACCACAGGGTTCAGGCTGTAGAGGAGGCGCCACTCATGCGGCACCACAGCACTCGAGAACCCGACCGGTGAAACGTAGAGGCCGAACTGAACGATGAAGGGAATGATGTAACGGAAGTCGCGGTACTTAACGTTGAGCGCCGTGATCCAAAGCGCCGGCCCGATGCTTGCGAGCACGGCAAGAATGATGAAGACCGGCAGGAAGATAATCTGCCAGTTGGGCAGAAAGCCAAACCACATCATGAGCAGAGCAAGCATAGCGAAGTTGACGGCGAAGTCGGCCAAAGCAACCACGGCGGTTGCCGTCGGGATCACGAGCCTGGGGAAATAGACCTTCGAGATCAGGTTTGCATTGCCGACGAGGCTATTGGAGGCCTCGGAGAGCACGCCGGAAAAGAGGAACCACGGCAGCATGCCGGCAAAGACGAGGATCGGGTAGGGCACGTCTCCGTCCGACGGCAGCTTTGCAATGTGACCGAATATGACAGTGAATACGACCATGGTTAGGAACGGTCTGATCACCGCCCATGCCACGCCGATCACTGTCTGTTTGTACCGGACAGCGACATCGCGCCAGGCGAGGATGGCGAACAATTCGCGGTAGTGCCAGAGATCACGCCAGTAATTGCGTTCGGCGCGGCCGGCTTCGAGGATGGTGATACGTTCTGAAGCCTCGTTGCATAGTCCAGCTGTTTGCGTTCTTACATACGCGTCAGTCGGGGCGACTGCCTCATCATTGACGACGTTCATCAACGGATCAGCGGGCAAGCGTTTGGACGAGGTCATCGACATGGTGCGCGAAATTTTGGAAGGCAAATCGCTCTACGGAAGCAGCTGATCCGGGGTTTCCGCCGGTGAGGGCGTTCACAAGCGATGCGGTGAGAGCATGCGCGTCTTCGGGGTCGACGGGAGTTCCGATGGCACCGTCGGCCAGGGCATCGACGCTGCCGTCACGATTGCCACCAATGACAGGCAAACCGTGCTTGGCGGCCTCAAGAAACACGATTCCAAAGCCCTCCCCTGTGCTCGGCATAGCGAACACGTCGGCAAGGGCGTAGTAGTCCGGGAGCTCTGTCGCCGCCACTTGTCCGGCGAAAATCACAACGTCCGCGACACCCCATTCGCGCGCGAGACGTTCCAGCCGGGGGCGGTCATTGCCGCTGCCCACAATGAGGTAGACCGCTTCAGGCACAACGCCCCTCAGCCGCGGGAGACAGCGGATGATCCGATCGTGTCCTTTGTACGCCTCGGAAGCCGCTAGACGACCGACTGTCAGTATGACCTTCCGGCCATGCAGACTATGTTGAGCAACTAGGTCATGGCGCTTTGCACGTTCCTGATGAACCGCGCTCAGTGTATTCGGCAGAACGCGCACGCGGTCGGGATCGAGATCACACCACGAAAGCAGCCTATTGCGCGTGTGGCGGCTTACTGAAGTGATGAGTTTTGACGAGTCAACGGCCCGCCGCACAAGTTCTGATCTATCCGACCACGCTTCGATACCGTGAACCTGAAGCCAGATTGAACATGCGTGCAACCGGCGTATCGCAGCAGCGAGTGGCATCGCATTCAGATGTCCGCAGTAGACCAAATCTGGCCGATTCTGAATTGCCCGGCCCAGCACTTTTGCCGACCACGCAAAGCGATTGGGATACGATGGCATTTGAATGAGACGTGCAGGCAAAGCTTCCGATGGCGTTCCAAACCGCGGAAGCACGGTGACATCGGTCACGTATTTGGACATCGAAAGGGCAGTTAGAAAATCCCGGTTGTATTGCGCAATACCGCCGTGTCCTCCGAAGGCGTCCGTGACCAGTGCCAGCACATGCATTCAGGCCGCCGCCCCAAGCTCGCTAGGCAGCTGCGGCGAGGCGGATTGAGTTTCGACCTTTACTCCCCAATCACGTGCCCAAGGCCAGGCGCGAGAGTGCCGCGAAGCTGAGATCTTGGTTTGTGGTTGCTGTTCGAGAATTGTCTGCATCCAGCTTTCGATCGGGGTCGTGAAGCCAGTTTTCCGACGGCCTACGATCGGCTGCGGCAGTGGCCTCATTGGCGCCCTCGCCAACAGCTCCTTTCCATTGAGAGTTTGGACCGCCATAGTTGATCTCGAAACTGACTTCAGCAGCTCGCTATCGACCAATGGAACCCGCACCTCTAGCGAGTGGGCCATGCTTGCCCAGTCAGTGTCACGCAGGAGTTGATTGCGCATGTACAGCGTGGACTCGAACGTTGAGATTTTCGCGTATGCACTGTGCGGAACCGGCTGAAGCTCGTCCCCGACTCTTTTCAACGGATTTAGCCTCCTGAGACCCCTTTCAATGAACTCAGGATCAAGCACTTCTGGCAACTCCCAGGGCATAAATAGGCCGCGGCGTAATAGATATGCGCCGGCGTACGTTCCGCCGAACTCGAGCATGCCGGCTGCCTTAGGGTTGATACCTAGCCACCTGCCAGCGGGCTGACCAATGACCCGCGCGGCTCGACCAAGCCCAGGCACGCGCGACAGTACTGCGAGCCGCCCAACCCATTTCGGGATCTCCCTGAAAGACGGATAGCCGCCGAACAGCTCGTCTCCTCCGACTCCCGAGATGGCAACCTTGAGCCCCAGCTCCCTCGCGGCCTTTGTGACGAACCACGTATTGATCCCGTCGATGGAGGGCTGGTCCATCGCCGCGAGCAATCGTGGTAGATCGGCTTCGAACTCGCTCCGCTTTACGATCCTCATCGTATGTCGTGTGCCGTATTGACGAGCAGTCAGTTCGGCGAGCGGCGCCTCGTCGTCCGGACGACCTTGAAATTCCTCGAATGCGAGAGTCACCGTCTGGATGTCCTGTTGGCCCGCGTCCCGCATCAGACCGACCATCGCACCCGAGTCTATTCCGGCCGAGAGGAAGGCGCCAACGGGCACATCGGCAACAAGATGATGCCGGACGCTGTCCAGAAGCGCATGCCGAACCCCTTCCTGCGCTTCTGCCGCCCCTCGCCTGCTCGTGGCCACCTCCGCCTCGACATAGACCTGCGCGATGGAATGGTAGCGCCGCGGTGTATGGGCGCCGATCCGATCGACTTTGAGCGTTGTGCCGGCGGGCAAGGCTCGTATCGCTTGGTAAGTTGTAAACGGCTCTGGAACGCTGCCCCACAAGTAGAAGCCCACCAACCCGGCCGGCTCGGGATCTCTTGAGAGAACCCCACCAGCGAGAAGCGCTTTCACCTGCGACGCGAAGCGGAATGTCCATCCATCGTCAGCATAGTAGAGAGGCTTGATCCCATAGGGGTCCCGCGCGAGAAAGGTCTCCCGGCGCTGTTCATCCCAGATCGCGAACGCAAACATGCCGCGAAGGTCGTGCACCATCTCCTCGCCTTTGTCGGCATAGAGGTGAAGGAGAACTTCGGTGTCCGAGTTGCTCCGGAAGATGTAGCCCTTCGCTTCGAGGCCGCATCGCAGTTCCCGGTAGTTGTAGATTTCGCCGTTAAATATGACGACGAGCGAGCCGTCCGCGTTCGACATCGGCTGCGCGCCGGCATCCGATAGATCGATGATCGACAATCTCCGATGGCCATAGCCGACGCGGCCATCGCTGGAGATCCACTCGCCCTTCCCGTCCGGGCCACGCGCAGCCATGTGGTCGCGCGTGCGTGCGAGTTCCTCGCGGTCGATGGGGTTGGCCGCATAGTGATAGGCGAAAATGCCGTTGATGCCGCACATGTCAGGCGAGTGCTTCCTTGGCTTTTAGTGTGGCCACGCTTGGCACCTTTTGATGCCAGACCCAGGCGGTGCCCACTATCCTTTCGAGCCCCGCGAACCGAGGGTCCCATCCGAGTACAGTCTTAGCCTTTGTGGCGTCGCTGATGAGAGCTGCCGGATCCCCAGCACGACGCGGACCTCGCGTTACAGGCACCTTTAGTCCCGTTACCTGTTCTACGGATTGAACAACGTCGACCACCGAAAACCCTTGCCCGTTACCCAGATTGAAGACATCTGTCGCACTGTTCGCTTCAAGTGCCTCCACGGCTTTGACGTGGGCACTCGCTAGGTCCGCGACATGGATGTAGTCGCGCACACATGTCCCATCGGGCGTTTGGTAGTCGGTGCCAAAAATCGTCACATCGGCACGTCGGCCAGATGCCGCGTCAAGCACCAACGGAACGAGATGCGTTTCGGGGTCGTGGCTTTCGCCGATTTCGCCATCCGGATCAGCGCCAGCAGCATTGAAGTAGCGCAGTGCGATCGAACGCAGGCCATGCGCCGTGCCGAAGTCCGTAAGCATCCGTTCGACCATCAGCTTCGAGGCGCCGTACGGGTTGATCGGATTCTGCGGTGTATCTTCTGTGATCGGTAATCGGTCGGGCATGCCGTACGTTGCGCACGTGCTCGAAAAGACGAACTGATCAATGCCGTGATCTCGTGCGGCTTCCAGCAAGTTGAGCGAACCGGCAACATTGTTGCTGTAGTACTTACCTGGATTGGTGACGGACTCACCCACATATGCAAACGCCGCAAAGTGCATAATCGCGCTTGGGCGATAGTGAGCGATGACCTCATCGAGGCGCATTCGATCCAGAATATCACCGCGTTCGAGAGGGCCCCATTTGACGGCCCATTCGTGTCCATAGATGAGGCTGTCGTAAGTGACCGGAAGATACCCAGCGCGCGCCAGCGCCTTGCAGGCGTGCGATCCAATGTAGCCGGCACCTCCAGTAACCAGGACGGTTCGTTTGTCGGACACCGGCATCAGCTATTGTGCATGCAAAAAACTGAGCCAGACGCACAGGGCTGTGGCGATGACACGTGCAAGCACAGCCTATCGTTCAGCACCGCTCACCTCCGACAAAAGTCTGTCGAAGTACCCAATCGTGTGCCGCAGTCCGTCTTTGAGAGGGACGGTGGGTTTCCACCTCAGCTGGTCATGCGCCAACGCGATATTGGGCTGACGTTGCTTCGGATCATCTTGAGGCAGCGGCAGGAATGTGAGTGCAGATTTCGATCCCGTCATCTCTATGGCGAGTTCCGCAAGTTGCCTAATGGTGAACTCGTTCGGATTACCAAGGTTGATGGGACCGGTGAGGTCCGCGGGTGCATTCATCAGTCGGACAAAGCCGTCAATGAGGTCATCGACATAACAGAAGGACCTCGTCTGCGAGCCATCGCCATAGATGGTGATCGGCTCACCTTTCAACGCCTGCACCACGAAGTTTGACACTACCCGGCCGTCATTGGGATGCATGCGCGGTCCATAGGTGTTAAAGATCCGCGCCACCTTGATCTCGAGGTTGTGCTGACGCCAGTAGTCGAAGAACAACGTCTCGGCACACCGCTTGCCTTCGTCATAACATGAGCGCGGTCCGATCGGATTGACATTGCCCCAGTAGTCCTCGGTCTGCGGGTGGACCGACGGATCGCCGTAGACCTCACTCGTCGAGGCCTGGAAGATTCTGCATTTGAGACGCTTAGCGAGCCCCAACATATTAATGGCGCCGTGGACACTCGTCTTCGTCGTCTGGACCGGGTCGTGCTGGTAGTGGATGGGAGACGCGGGACAAGCGAGGTTGTAGATCTCGTCCACTTCAATGTAGAGCGGGAACGTCACGTCGTGACGCAGGAGCTCGAAACGCGGGTGGTCGATCAGGTGTTCGATATTGCGTTTCGAACCGGTGAAAAAATTGTCGAGGCAGATGACCTCGTGTCCATCCGCCAGAAGGCGGTCGCAAAGGTGGGAACCGAGAAACCCCGCGCCGCCCGTTACCAAAATTGATTTTCGCCCTCCTTTTTCTCTCATTTTGCAAGGGTCCGCATCGTCATCATGCCCTCGGAATTGCCTGACCGTCGTCGGCCACAGATGGTTCTCGTTGAAATCGGCACGCTACCGCACTTCGGGTGACTCGCGTCCCCTCTCACACGCGTTATCTTCGAGCCCAGCAGAAGGTCCAGGTGTGGCCAAAGCGTGGCGTGGGCCATGCCTCTGACTGAGGTCTAGATCTGCCGGATCCTCACGCGGCCCGTCCGGGCTTCCGAGGCCATGTCACAGCGGCTTCGAGCGCGTTCGCTGCCACGACTTCCTGTTCCTTGTTGCGCACATCCTGCCAAGCCTGTCGGATGGCTTCGGGATGGGCGCGTTCCCCGAAGAGCAGCATCACAGCTGTGCGAACAACGATCGTGACATCGAGCCACAGCGACGCATGGCGGACATACCAGATATCGAGCGCAGCCTTGTCCTCAGCGGGAATTTGCCGACCGCCGCGCACTTGCGCCCATCCCGTCAATCCGGGTCGCACGAGAAGGCGAGCCGCAAGGCCCAACGGTTGATCGACCGGCAGAAGCGGACGCGGACCTACAAACGACATGTCCCCCTTCAGGATTTGAAACAGCTGCGGTAATTCATCGAGGCGGCTGCGGCGCAGGAAAGTGCCGATCGTGGACAACCGTTGATCATCGGGAACAGGATTTCCGTCTTCGTCGTGGGCGTCCCGCATCGTTCTCAATTTGTAGACATTGAACGGACGTCCACCCAAACCTGGACGCTGTTGCCAAAATAGGATGGGTTTTCCCACATCGAACAAAACCAGGATCGTCACGATCGCCATGACGGGCGCGAGCAGAAGGATCAGGATTGCAGCGCCGAGCACATCCAAGCCCCGCTTCAGGGCCCAATAGGAGCGCCTTTTGAGCGCGTCTCGTTCTTCGCGTGAGATGGAGAGGTGGTCAGCGAGAGGGGACTCGCTGTCGATCGAAGGCAGATGATCGAAGAGGGGTTGCGCCCTTTGTTCCTGCTCAAGACCAATGTGCGGATCAAATCCCAGCGTCTCTGCCAAATGCTGGATGCTTATTCCTGACGTCTCGACGGACCGCAGCGCGGCCTGAGCGTCGAACGATAAATCTGTTCGCCGCGCCGTGACGACAATCCGATCGATCGCAACGCCGTGCACCTTGAGCATCCGGAGGATGTCGATCAGCTGCTCCGGTGTGCCGAGAACGGGACAACGCTGCATCAGACGTCCGGTATGCCGTTCATTGTGGCCGAGTAGTCCGGCGACCCGTAGGCCATTCGGATTGAGGTCCTGGACGGATTGGAGGTAAAGCTCCGTCAAGCGATTCATCCCGACGATCAAAACTGACACGGGGGCCTGCTGCGGGGCCGGAGATTCTGAAAATTGTGCCACGCGGGTTGCCCGGTTGGCGTGGCGCAACCGCATAAACACGCGGGGGGCCATGAGCAGCGTCACGATCATGAGAAACTGAATGACCGGAATGGAGCGCGGAACCCCCTCCAGCCGGTTCAGTGCGAACGCGAAAGTGACGGTTGGGATGACGATCGCGGCTGACGCGACGAGCACGTAAAGATAGTCGACGAGCGCACTGAAGCGCCACACGGACCGGTGCAATTGGAACAGCGGAATGGCGACAACGGCCGCCGCCAGTGTGAGCCCAAGATAGGGAAGCGCCGCTGACACGCGGGCTTCATTGAAAACGAAGTTGTCCCTCACCACAAACGCCAGAAGAGTGGCCGCCGCGATCAGACCAAAATCAATGCAAAAAACGAACGCTCGACGCACTGGCCCCCCACCCGCCCGTACATAAAAACCGCGACGCTCGCGTCGCTCACTTATCTAAGTAAAATGACTGCACTGCAATATCTTCTCGGTCACATCGATTGTTATACCATCTGCCTCTTGCTTTGCCGGTTACTCCTCTTTTGCGTCTTTTGATGTCCCTTCGCGCGAAGGAGCCCCGGTTTGCCACTCGGCAGGCCACGACGCGTCCCAGAGATCGGCAGAGTGCGGCGACTTTGTGGTCGTACCGGCTTGGGGCTCCGATGATTGCGCTTCCGGCCATGCCAAAGGGGACTTGGACGGGAGCGTCTCGCTCCGCCACGAAGGTTGCGGTTCCGTCCAGGGGACCCGCACCGGAACCGCGTCGCAAATGGGGTGTTCGACAAGATCCTCTTCTGTCTCGTCAGCGCCCGGCGGCCGGATCAGGAGGGCGCAGGCCAACGCGGTGATGGCCATCAAAGCGGTCGTCCGGAGCGGATAATCCACGAGCGAATGGGCCGCGAGAAGGACCAGAGCGAAGCTCGCGGCGCGCGCCAGGAGGCCATCCGATCCCTTGAGCTTTTCCTTGGTCCCCCAAACACGCCACAGGTTCCGGATCAGCCAAACGGCAAAGAGGACCATCAAAAGGACCCCCGCGACCCCTGTTTCGAGCACCACTTCGAGGACATCGTTGTGCGCGCGATTGGCATAGGTGTCGAGCAGCGCATCGGGCGGTTTCTCAAACGCCTGATACACGGGCACGAACGTCCCGAGGCCGGATCCGAAGGGCAAAAAGGCGACCGCGGCGTCCCACGTCCTGCGCGCAAAAACGAGGCGGGCGTCCCCCAAGGGATCGGTCGCAAAGCGCTCCATCGCCCGATAGAGGGCAAACTGCGCGCCGAACAG
>ERZ1066138.124-NODE-124-length-25961-cov-9.283988_pt1 | contig 25961 bp, 21 predicted proteins | sample MGYA00382785_ERZ1066138 | MGnify/ENA primary metagenome ERZ1066138 (study PRJEB33369, sample SAMEA5778368) | biofilm metagenome | biome: Industrial cooling water; feature: Water cooling tower basin; material: Biofilm | place: United Arab Emirates | collected... | reverse complement strand
GGACGGTGTCGATATCTGTGCGTTTGGGCATGGCGGGGCCAACTCTTATTGCAGCGCAAATGGTTTGGCTATAGGCCGCGACGGAACGCGCGCGGGAGCGGGGCGGCTCGCGTGCATCGGGGTTACGGATTCATCCGTCAAGGCGAAAGCTGTGGGTTCGAACATCCCTCCCCGCGAAAAAGCCCGGCCCCTTCGTCTCGGGCCGGGCTTTGATACTGTTCGTCGCTCAAAAGGTACCGGCTCAGGGCTTGGCTGCCGGCTTCTCGATCTTGAGGTCGGTCGGGTAGCTGTACGTTTCCTTGAAGATCGGTTTGTCGAGCATCCCCTCGCGGGCAAAGACAATACGGTCTGGCAGCCCTGTCGCGGGGTCCAGATAGATGACACGCAGCGCTTCGTTCTTGGGAGCCTCGGCGGGCTTTTCTCCGCGCTTTTCGGCCTCGATCTGCTCCGGCGTCTTCTCCTTGGGCTCGTCGAGACCCTTATAGGCGCGAACCTGCTTTCCTTCGAGGGTCTCGGCGCCCATGCATTCGAACAAGCCGACGTTCTGTGGCACGTTACCAAACGTGCTCTTGAAAAAGTTGACCATCTGCTCGGTCGTCGTCGCGTCGAGCTTCTGCCAGTCGCCTCCCGGCGCCTTCGTCCAGGCCTCGGATCCCACAAGCACCGTCTCGGTCGGCTTATCGGGGTCGACGAGCGTCTTGACGACCTGACGCATCCGGTCGGGTTTGATGTACTCGACCGTCATCGTGAACGGGCCCTGCTCGCCGATCAGGTTCAGTTCCTTGCGAACCATGTCCGTATTGCTCTGGCGCGTGAAGGCCTGCAGGACTTCGCGCGTGCAGTCGGCGAACGCGCTGGTGGCGGACGCGACGATTGCGAGCGCCGCTACGGACCCGCACATGAGAATCTTCATTGTTCGTACTCCATCGGCCGCCTGTGCGCGCCGTCAGTTTCAAGGGCGCGGTGGCGTTATTTCTTGTCTTCGGAAGGTTCCGAACCGGCCAGCAGTTCCGTCGGCGGGGTAATCGTGATGCCCTCATAGGAATAGACTGCGACAAACTTCGCAGGGCCCTCGGACTTGGCTGATTTGGTCACGTAATAGGCGGGCAATCCGGTGTCGGGCGCCACATAAACAGTCGTGACAACGTCCATCCCGTCGGTGTCCCTGGCGACGGCGGTTCCGTAGCCGACGAAGTCCTTGCCTTCATACTGGACCTTGCCGAGGCAGGAAAAGTCGGCGGCGGCCTTCGGCGGCACCTTGTAGGCGTCGCGCTCCTGGGCCACGACCTGCGCGTTGTGCGGGGGCTGCTCTTCCCAGCCGCCTTCGGTGTTCGCCCACGCCCATTTGCCGATCCCGATGGTCTCGACCGGGGCTTCTTCCGTCGGGCTTTCGATCTTGTTGTAGATCGCGTCGGGCGCAACGAAGTCGATGGTGCGAACGAGCGGTCCGTTCAGGGTCTGCGCGGTAGCGACGGTGCGGAACGCAGGCTGCGCGCGCTGCTTCACGAACGCGGCCTCGACCTCGCCTTTGCACTTGTCGTCGGCGACGGCCGGCAAGGCTGCGGCGGCGATGACAGCGAGGGACAGAACAACAGAGCGCATGATCGAGACAACCTCCCAATAATTCAAATTTTGCGCTCTTATACGCGGGTCCAGCAACGGGCTGTCCTTAAATCTGGGAAAGGTTTACAGCCGAGCTCAGGCTCATTTGGTGAAGCCCGCGCAGGGGTCCTCACGGTCGATCGTCGGAGTAAAGATGAGATAGTCGGCGGCGGGCTTGCCGTCCGGATCACGGGGTACATAGGCTTCGGGGTCGGTTTTGCCGTCTTCAATCTCGACCAGAACAATGGAGACGACCTTCTTATCCGGAGCGCGGGCGCGGATGTACCAGGGCACGCCACGATCCAAAAGAGCGTGATTATTGCCGGTCAGCAGAATGGCCCGTCCGTGATCGCTCACGGCCTTCAGGGTTGCATCAGCCAAATGCGCGTCGCGATAACGCTGGGCGAGAGCCATCCGCGGGACCGCCGTTTTCGGCAGCATGCCGCAATGAGATCCCTCTATCTCTTCAGCGGAAACGGCATCGATCTTCTCCCCGAGCGGCTTGTCGAGTGCGAGGCGGGCCTGCTCCGCAGCCGGGAGGGCATCGAGGCCCTCCTTCGCCACTTTGCGAATCGTGTCGCGCGGGGGATCGCCCGCATAGATCGGTGTGCGAGTTGCGATTACCGCTTCGAGCAGCGGGTCGATGGGGTACTTGTCCCAGCCACCTTTCGCCCAATCCACTCTCTTTTTGAAGTCATCGAGTGTTGCCGGACGCGCCGCCGAGCGATTTTCTGTGTTGAAGGACGCAATGCCATCGTTCTGGTCGGCACGCAGCTGCTCCATCACTATCGCTTTGGCGTTCGCCGTCAGGATTGTCGAGCGCAGCTTGTGGTGATGCGGATTGTCGTGCGCTTCGCCAAGCACGAGAACGTCTGGCCCATCGCCGAGCGCGAGCGTATTGACAAGGTCCTGTGCCTCGTGGGGTGTCGAGAGCTTGGGTTTGCCTGTCGTGCGGCCCGTATCGTACATGAGGCAGCTGTCCACCGCCGCGTAAGTCAGAACGGCCTCGCAGAGCGGATGCGCTTTGACATCGGCCAACGGTGCGGGTGGTGAAAACAAAACTAGGATAGCGAAGAAGACGGTGAGGCCAACGAGCGAGAGCAACTTCAGATATCTCATGAGAAAACTACGTTGGAGCGCTGCTGCGGATCACCGCTCCTTAACAGGCGCCCTACCCTTCTGATCGCGCATGAAGTTGGCGAACCGATTGAAGAGGTAATGGCTGTCCTGCGGCCCGGGCGAGGCTTCGGGGTGGTGCTGAACCGAAAAGACGGGTTGACCTTCGACCGCGAGGCCGCAATTTGAACCATCGAACAAAGACACGTGCGTTTCCACGACGCCCTTGGGCAGCGTGTCGCGATCGACGGCAAAACCGTGGTTCATGGAGACGATCTCGACCTTGTTGGTCGTGAAGTCTTTCACCGGATGGTTGGCGCCGTGATGGCCCTGGTGCATCTTCTTCGTCGTGGCACCGAGGGCGAGACCCAGCATCTGATGGCCGAGGCAGATGCCGAAGACGGGCTTGCCACTGGCGACGAGCTTCTTGATTTCCGGCACGGCGTATTTGCCGGTTTCGGCCGGATCGCCGGGCCCGTTGGACAGGAACACGCCATCGGGCTTGCGCGCGAGAACTTCCTCAGCCGTTGTCTTGGCGGGCATCACCGTCACCTTGCACCCCGCATTGGCGAGGCAGCGCAGAATGTTGCGCTTCAGACCATAGTCGAGGGCGACGACATGGAACTCCGGATCATCGTTGCGCGCATAGCCCTTATTCCACACCCAGCGCATCTCATCCCAGGTATAGCTTTGGCCGCTCGTGACGTCGGGCACGAGATCCATGCCGACGAGTCCCGGCCAGGCGGCGGCCTCAGCCTTCAGCTTCGCGAGATCGAAGCGGCCCGACGGCTCGTGTGAGATGACGCCGTTCGGCATGCCCTTTTCGCGGATCAGAACGGTCAATGCGCGCGTGTCGACGCCGGCGATGGCGATGATCCCGCGCGCCTTCAGCCACTGATCGAAATGTTCGACCGCGCGATAGTTCGACGGTTCCGTAATGGCGGCGCGCAGCACGCATCCGCGTACGCCGGAACGGGAGGCGAGATTGGATGTTTCCGTATCGTCGGCGTTGGTGCCGACGTTGCCGACATGGGGAAACGTAAAGGTGATGATCTGGCCCGCATATGAGGGATCGGTGAGGATCTCCTGATAGCCGGTCATCGCTGTGTTGAAGCAGACTTCGCCGACTGCCGTGCCGGTGGCACCCAGCCCCTGCCCCTCGATCACGGTTCCGTCGGCGAGAACGAGCCGCGCCGTCGTCGTAATTTCGGTCCAGGGCGCGGGCTTTGGCGACGTCATCGGGGCCTCACGAGATCGGGCTCAGGAGTTCGGTGTGCCTGCGGCCATGCTGAAGACGGGTAACGCGCGAGCGTACCCAGACCGCCGGCCGGAGACCCTTGAAATTCGGCCGGACCCTAGGGGAAGCGCTCTGCGAAATCAAGGAACGCACCAAAGATACAAAGGTCTGGAAAGTCACTCAGGACCCGTCACCTTGCCGCACCTACCGGCAGGCGCCTCAGACGTTTCGTTACGTCGAGGTTGCCGGACTCGGTTAAACGTCCGGCTTGCCGGACGCGGTTAAACGTCCGGCTTGCCGGACAGGGGAGTTGATCCTAAACACCGCCCCTGCCAGCTCGAGGATTAAAGCCATGCGCACCCGGCTCAACGACGACATCAAGGCGGCGATGAAATCGGGCGACAAGCGCCGTCTGGCGACGCTGCGGCTGATCACGGCGACCATCAAGGATCGCGATCTCAGCGCGCACGTGGACGAGCAGGGGCAGGCGACCGGCCGGGATAAGTTGGCGGACCAGGACATCCTGGCGCTGCTGCAGAAGATGATCAAACAGCGGCGCGAGAGCATCGAAATCTATCGCAAGGCCGGCCGCGACGACCTCGCCGAACAGGAAGCCGAAGAAATTGCCGTCATCGAAGCCTATCTCCCGCAGCAGATGAACGAAGATGAGATGCGCGCAGCGGTGGCAGGGCTTGTCGCGGACCTTAATGCCAAGGGCCTCAAGGACATGGGCCGTGTAATGGCCGCGCTGAAAGAGCGATACACGGGGACGATGGACTTTGGTAAAGCCAGTGCCATGCTGAAGGAAGCCCTGAAGTAGGCCGGATGCCCTGTGGATATTGGGAGTTGTGGCTGTCTTGGGGCGGGGTGCACCGCCGAATCACTTAGCGTCGCGCCGGTGCTGATTTTTCCCTAGCACGGGAGACCCATGCGATATTCGCCTCACCTGCTCGATGAAATCCGAGCCCGCCTGCCCGTGAGCCAGGTGGTGGGGCGCAAGGTTGCGCTCAAAAAGAAGGGCCGCGAGTGGTCGGGGCTGTCGCCCTTCAAGATGGAGAAGACACCATCGTTTTTTGTGAACGACCACAAGGGCTTCTACCATTGCTTCGCGTCCGGTGAGCATGGCGACATCTTCACGTTTCTTATTAAGACGGAGGGTCTGACGTTCCCGGAAGCCGTGGAACGGCTTGCATCAGAGGCTGGCGTTGCTCTACCCAAGCCCGAGGTGCGGGACAGGGAAGTCTTTGATCAGCGCCAGCGGCTGTCGGCCGTTCTGGAAGCATCGGTCACCTACTTCCAGGAGCAGTTGGCGGGGCCCGGCGGAGCGGAAGCCCGGCGCTATCTCACAGAAAAGCGGGGTTTGCGTCGGGAGACGATCACGTCCTTCCGGCTTGGCTACGCACCCAACTCTCGAACCGCGCTAAAAGAGCATCTGACAAAGCTCGGTTTTTCAACCGAGGAGCAGGCGCTTTCGGGAATGGTGATCTCGGGAGAGGAGATCCGCGAGCCCTACGACAGGTTCCGGCATCGCGTGATGTTCCCGATCGCTGACTGGAAAGGTCGCACGATTGCGTTCGGGGGCCGCGCTCTCGATCCGGACGCGCCGGCGAAGTACTTGAATTCGCCGGAGACGCCGCTCTTTCACAAGGGGCACAACCTCTATAATGCGCATCTGGCGCGGGCCGTGGCGCATGACAAAGACCGTGTCATCGCTGTCGAAGGCTATATGGATGTGGTGGCGCTGGCTGAGGGCGGCTTTGCAGAAAGCGTCGCACCACTGGGCACTGCGCTGACGCCCGAGCAGGTCGGCCTTCTCTGGCGCATGTCGCCCGAACCGATCCTCTGCTTCGACGGCGACAGTGCAGGCAAAAAGGCCGCGTACCGGGCAATCGACACGGTCCTTCCACTGCTGAAGCCCGGCATGAGCCTTCGCTTTGCTTTCCTTCCCGACGGTCTCGATCCTGACGATCTCGTGCGCCAGCAGGGACCAGAGGCAATGGAAGACGCACTCGCCGCTGCCCAGCCCTTGGCGCAGGTTCTTTTCGACCGCGAATGGGTGCAGGACGACTGGTCGACGCCGGAGCGCCGGGCGAAGCTGGAACAGCAGATCCGGATGTTGACGGCGCGGATAGAGGACGGCGCCGTGCGCTCCCATTATGAGCAGGACATGCGGCGTCGCCTACAGAGCGCGTGGGGTCTTGATCGGGCAACGGCGCCGTTCCGGCCGTCTCGAGAAACGGGATTTGGTCGTCAACCTGCCCCGGCTGGACGATCGGCCGCCAGTTTTCGCGGCATGCCAGCAGGGGGATTTGGGCGGACGGGACGGCCCGGGTTCGGGACACGCCCTGGCGGATTTGGTGGTCAGCGCGGGTCCGGCGGCTATTCCGCAACCGGCGGACCTGCGGTTCACGCCCTGCCGTCGTCCAGTTTGCTCAACAGTTCACTCGCATCCGGCGACAAAACCCGGCCTAACTACCGGGAGTTGTTACTTATTCGAACCCTCGTCAATCATCCATGGCTGGCCACGGAGGATGCCGAAAGGCTGTCCGAGGTCAACTTTACCGCGCCTGTGCTTTCTCGGTTGCTGGGCGCCATTCTTGCGGCGGTTTCACTTGACAATTCTCTTGACAGCTCTGGGTTGCGATCCCATTTGGTTCAGACCGGATTCGGCGGGGTTCTGGATCTCGTCGATCGTTCGGTGACGCACAAATGCGACAGGTTCGCCGAGCCCAATGCCGGGCACGCCGAGGTGGAAGCTGGCTGGCGCCACGCCCTCGCGCTGCATGAACGGCAAGTCGGGTTAAAGGCGGCGCTCGAAAGCGCGGAGCGTGCTTGGCATGAGGATCGCAACGAAGATGCCTTCCAGCGCATCTGCGAACTTCAGGCCGAGCTTGAACGCTTGGCGCGCACCGAGAACCTGGATCAGAACACAGAAGATGCCGCAACGGTATGAGGGAAACGCGCGTTCAACGTCCCGGAGACCTTGGCTGTGCCACGTCAGCGACGGGCCGGCGAACGGAGTTCTCACTGAGGATCTGATCGTCGCCTCGTATCGCACTTTCGTTATTGGAGCCCTCCCAAGAGGCGAGACCCTATGAGCCGCGCACCGCAGACCAAGACCAACGCCGCGCCCAAGCGCGCCGCCCCGGCAGCCGCGCCACGGACGGACGAACCGTCGGGCGATGCACCCGAGCGCGATAGCCCGCTGCTCGATCTCTCGGATGCCGCCGTCAAGCGCCTGCTGAAAACAGCCAAGGCTCGCGGCTATGTCACTTACGACGAGTTGAATGCCGTGCTGCCCTCAGAGGAGGTGTCTTCAGAGCAGATCGAAGACACGATGGCGATGCTATCCGACATGGGCATCAATGTCGTCGATCAGGAAGAGGCCGAGGAAGGTGCGGAAGCGGTTGATGACGCTGCCGATGACGAGGACGGCGGTGGGCGTGCGCTGACCGCGACGACGGCGCTGGTCAAGACGGAGACTCGCGCAGAGCCGACCGAGCGCACGGATGATCCGGTGCGCATGTACCTGCGCGAGATGGGTTCGGTCGAACTGCTGTCGCGCGAAGGCGAAATCGCCATTGCCAAGCGCATTGAAGCCGGTCGCGAAGCCATGATCGCGGGGCTGTGCGAAAGCCCCCTCACCTTCCAGGCCATCATCATCTGGATGCAAGAACTGAACGAAGGCAAAATCCTCCTTCGTGACATCATCGATCTCGAAGCCACCTACGAGGGTCCGGAAGCCAAGGCGCCCGTTCCCGGCGATGAGGGTGCGGATGGCGAGGCTGGCCCCGAGGCCGCCGACCCGGCCGCTCCTGGCGGCGACATGGGCGACGATGAGGAAGATTTCGAGAACGCGCTGTCGCTAGCGGCGATGGAAGCGGAATTGAAGCCGAAGGTCCTGGAGACCTTCGACCGCATCGCCAACACCTACAAGAAACTACGCAAGCAGCAGGACAAGAAGCTGGAGCAGCAGGTTGCTGGCGAACAGGGCTCGCGCCAGCAGCAGAAGGCATACGAGAAAATCCGCGATGAAATCATCGTTGATGTGAAGTCACTGTCGTTGAACAACGCCCGCATCGAGAGCCTCGTCGAACAGCTCTACGCGATCAACAAGCGCCTCGTTGGCTTTGAAGGCCGGCTGATGCGGCTGGCCGACAGCTACGGCGTCGGGCGGCAGGATTTCATCGACGAATACTTCGGTAACGAACTCGACCAGACCTGGATCGAGAAGATTTCGACCAAAGGCAAGAAGTGGACGAACCTGGTCAAGCAGGAGCGGCCGAACATCGAGCGCATCCGCGGCGACATCCATAACCTTGCGACTGAGACGGGTCTCGAAATCCCTGAATTCCGCCGCATCGTCAAAGCGGTTCAAAAGGGCGAGCGCGAAGCGCGGCAGGCGAAGAAGGAAATGGTGGAAGCCAACCTTCGTCTCGTGATCTCCATCGCCAAGAAGTACACGAATCGAGGCCTTCAATTTCTCGATCTCATCCAGGAAGGCAACATCGGCCTGATGAAGGCTGTCGACAAGTTCGAGTATCGGCGCGGCTACAAGTTCTCGACATACGCAACATGGTGGATCCGGCAGGCGATTACACGCTCGATTGCGGATCAGGCGCGCACCATCCGCATCCCCGTGCACATGATCGAGACCATCAACAAGATTGTGCGCACGTCGCGTCAGATGCTCCATGAAATTGGCCGCGAGCCGACGCCGGAGGAACTGGCCGAGAAACTCGCGATGCCGCTGGAGAAGGTGCGCAAGGTTCTCAAGATCGCCAAGGAGCCGATTTCACTCGAGACGCCCATCGGTGACGAGGAAGATTCGCATCTGGGAGACTTTATCGAAGACCGTAACGCCGTTCTGCCTATCGATGCAGCGATCCAGTCGAACCTGCGCGAGACCACGACCCGGGTCCTGGCGTCGCTCACGCCGCGTGAAGAACGCGTCCTGCGTATGCGGTTCGGGATCGGTATGAACACCGATCATACGCTGGAGGAAGTCGGGCAACAGTTTTCGGTGACGCGTGAACGCATCCGTCAGATCGAAGCGAAGGCGCTGCGCAAGCTCAAGCATCCAAGTCGAAGCAGGAAGCTGCGCAGCTTCCTGGACAACTGATCTCTGCCACACGACCCGCTCGCCCCTGGCCCAAAGCCGGGGGCGATGCTGTTTTGAGGTGTAGGCGCGAGCTCCAACCATCGCATCAGCATTCGTGCTTAACTCCCCCGCACTTCATCCCCAAAACTTTTTGAATGCGAGCGGTAGGTGGCACTCTTGCCGCCCGACAGATGGCATTTCCGAATCCAATTCCGCTTCGTCAACCCGTCGACTCGCGTTCAGATTTGATCCCTCGTGTGCTGCGAAAATCGGCAAATGGCCTAATGACTCGTTAACAAGACCCCTCCTCCACAACGATGCCCACAGCACTCTTGCGTTATCTTGCTCCTCCCAAGTGCTTGTTTTGCAAGGTGTGGTGCGTGCATCAGTGGCGCTATCGCCACACAACAGCCGCAGTCGTTGTCACATCGCGAATGCATCATTGTTGCGCAGGAGGGAATCACAGAGTTTCCAGTCAACGGCGGGTCACATATCGATCGATGTGCCGTTCATGTCTGAGAGCGCGGTTTCAGTTTGCGTATCGAAAAAGTAGGGCGTCCGCCTTCGAAGATGCCAACGCAGATTGGGAGAAGCTCCATGAAGAACTATAGCCTGAGCGCCCTGGTGGCGGCCGGCCTGCTCGCAGGCGGACTCGCAACCAGCGCTAACGCTGCCGACCTCGGCGGCAATTGCTGCGCAGACCTCGAAGAGCGCATCGCTGAACTCGAAGCCACGACCGCTCGTAAGGGCAACCGCAAAGTCTCTCTGACCGTCTCCGGTTGGGTCGGCCAGCAGATTTCGTTTTGGGATGACGGGTTCGAGTCGAACACCTACATCCATGACCTCGGCACGACCCTGGGCAGCCATGTGAAGTTCACGGGTTCGGCTCAGATCTCGCCTGGCTGGTCGGCTGGTTACGTGCTGCAGATCGAAGCCATCAGCAACGATGCTCTTCTGACAAGCCAAAGCCGCCCGGACACTAACTCAGTGTATAACTTCCTCACGACTGGCGATGCTGCCGGCGCTGGCGGCACCCAGGTGATTCAGTCGTACTGGTTCATCAAGTCCGACACACTCGGCAAGGTTGGCCTCGGCAAGCAGTCCCAGGCTTCGGACAACACGGCTATTCTCGTAGATGGTTCTGGTTCGCTCGTACCTGCCAACTGGGTGGCGTACGACGTTAACTCGTTTTTCCTTCGCTCTTCGGACGGTGGTTTCTATGGCGCTACTTGGGGCGGAGCTGGCGGCGGTTGTGGTACCATGGGCGGCGCCTGGGGTGACTGCAACGGCCTCACGCAGAACGTGATCAGGTATGACTCGCCGACCTTCGGTGGCTTCTCGGTCTCGGCCTCTTGGGGCGAAGACGACATGTGGGATGTCGCTGCCCGCTATGCCGGTGAGCACCACGGGTTCAAGTTGGCTGCTGCTGTAGCTTATAACGAGGTCAACTCGAGTGCTAATGGCGCTGAGATCGAGTCCGCTGACGGCTCTACGGTTAACGTCTGCGGCAACGGCGTTGGTTGCGGTGGTTACAACAACCTTGGCGAGATTGACGCTGAATACTTCCAGGCTGGCGTCTATCTGCAGCATGTCGCCACGGGTCTCTTCGGTCTCATCAACTACGGCGACATGGAATATAATGCTGGTGGCGGTTACGACGCTGAGACGTGGTACGGCAAAATCGGTTTACGCACCAAGTTCAACCATCTCGGCGCTACCATCTTCTACGGTGAGTACCTGAACGCTGACGGGCAGGGCGATGTTTACGGTGAGTACCTGAACGCTGACGGGCAGGGCGATGTTGGTGACGAACTGACTCCTGTGTCTACCAGCATTGATGAGATTGAGGTCTGGGGCTTGGGCGTTGTGCAGGAAGTTGACGCTGCGGCAATGTCGGTTTGGGTCAAGTATCGGAATCTTTCTGCCGATACGAGCGCGAACTCTGTGTCGGGCTTTGATAACGGCGTTGAAGACTTCGACTACGTCGGCGTCGGTGGTCTGATCAACTTCTAATCTGACAGATCTCCCATCTGGTCGAAGGCCGCCTGGCAACGGGCGGCCTTCTTCCTGTTTAGGGCCGGTTATCTTGCCTCAGGAGCCGCATAATCCTTCTCAGCCGGCGCTTGGGTTTCTACAATCTCGACATGCTGATAAAGTTTTTTTCAGAGTTGCGTTCCGCCAAGCTGCCGATCTCCGTGAAGGAGTACCTGGCGCTGCTCGAGGCCATGGAGGCCGGCTGCGCCAATGGCAAGGTTGAGGATTTCTATTATCTGGCGCGGCTGACACTCATCAAGGACGAGCGGCATTTCGATCGCTTCGATCAGGTGTTTGGCCACGTCTTCAAGGGCCTCGACCTGATGAGCGACGCAATCGAGGCCGATATCCCCGACGAATGGTTGCGGGCGGTCGCGGCGCTCTATCTGACCGACGAGGAGAAGGCCAAGATTGACGAGCTCGGCGGCTGGGAGAAGATCATGGAGACGCTTCGCGAGCGTCTCCGGGAGCAGAAGGAACGCCACCAGGGCGGCAACAAGTGGATCGGCACGGGCGGCACGTCACCGTTCGGAGCCTATGGCTATAATCCCGCTGGAATCCGCATCGGGCAGCACGAGAGCCGGCACCGCCGCGCGATCAAGGTCTGGGACAAGCGCGAGTTCAGGGATCTCGCGGGCGATGTCGAGCTTGGCACGCGCAATATCAAGGTCGCACTGCGACGGCTGCGCCAGTTCGCGCGCACCGGGGCGGCGGACGAGTTCGACCTTGCCGGCACCATTCGCGGCACCGCCGAGAAGGGTCATCTCGACATTCACATGCGGCCAGAGCGGCGCAACGCCGTGAAGGTTCTGATGTTCTTCGATGTCGGCGGGTCGATGGACTGGCACATCAAGGGCGTCGAAGAGCTGTTCTCGGCGGCGCGGACCGAGTTCAAGCACCTCGAGTATTATTACTTCCACAATTGCCTCTACGAGCGCGTGTGGCGGGACAACGCCCGGCGGTGGACGGAGACGATCCCGACGTGGGACGTTCTGCACACCTATCCGTCGGATTACAAGATCATCTTTGTAGGCGATGCCTCGATGAGCCCGTATGAGATCACGCAGCCGGGTGGGTCGGTGGAGCACATGAACGAGGAGGCGGGCCACATCTGGATCTCGCGGGCTCTGGCGACCTATCCGCATGCGGTGTGGCTCAATCCGATTCCGGAACAGCATTGGAGTTGGACACCGTCGATCGGCATCATGCAGAAGCTCATGGAGGGACGGATGTATCCGCTCACCCTCGAAGGGCTCGATCAGGCAATCCGGTCACTGCTGCGTTAAGGTTTTTGCCTTCTCCCCGCCGCAATGCGGGCGTGCGATTGACGTTGGGGGTAGATCGGCTCCAATACCGGGGTCGAGCTAGGGATTCGGGGCTTGGGAACATGTCGGGGCGACTTTTGATCGTGTTGAGCGCGCTCACCTTGGGCGGCTGCTCCAGTTCGTCAGGGGTTTCGACCGTGGCGCTGCTCGGCGAGGGTCCGGCCAATGCGACGGCGGCCCTCCCATCGGCTGCTCCAACCGGGGACCCGACCTCCCGGGCCTTTCAAGTCGGATCAACAGCCGCGCGCGCCGTGAAGTGCGGCTATAATTTCGACCCCGTCAAACTGCGCACCAACTTCCTGGCCAACGAAGCGGCGACCGTTGCACCGACGGATATTCCACGGATCGAGAAGGTCTACGACACGGCCTACAACGGGGTTGCGAAAGCCGTTGCCGGGCAAGCCGATTACTGCTCGCCGGAGAAGACCGCCGACATCAAGACGAATCTCACCCGTCATCTTGCCGGTGATTACACACCAGCCGTCGTCAAGAAGCAGCCGGAACAACCGGGCTGGTTCTCCAACTGGGGCGGTGCTCAGGATAAAGGACCGTCGTTCGGTTCCGACAGTTGGTGGGAGAAGCAGACCGAAGCTATCGGCGGCTAAATTCATGCGCTGGCCTAGATGGCTCGTTTGATGCCGGCTGCGAAGGTCGCACACGAGCACCTGCCTATTGCTGTGCGCCGCCAGTTCGCGACGGTTGCCGACGCGGTGCTTCTGATCAGCGATCGTGCGGGTGCTATTTGACGCCCAACTTCTTTTGCAGGCTCGACGATGAGGTCGTGTATTGGAACACGACTTTCTTGTTGGGATAGACGATCTTCTGCGCCGCCTGCGCCATGAGAGCGGCCTCGTGGAAGCCCGACAGGATGAGCTTCAGCTTGCCAGGATAGGTGTTGATGTCGCCGATGGCGAAGATGCCCGCTTGGCTCGTTTCAAACTTTTCGGTGTCCACTGGAATGAGGTTCTCGTGCAGATTGAGGCCCCAATCGGCGATGGGCCCAAGCTTCATCGTGAGCCCGAAGAACGGAAGCATCGCGTCGACAGAGATGATCTCGTCGCCGGCTGACGTTTTCACCGTAGCTCCCGTCAAGATCCCGGCTTCGCCATGCAGGGCCGCCACCTGACCGATCATCAATCGTACTTTACCCTCGCCGACCAAACGGCGCATTTCGTTGACGGAGTGGGGCGCACCGCGGAATTCGTCACGACGATGCAGGAGGGTGAGGCTGCGGGCGACCGGCTGCAAATTCAGCGTCCAGTCGAGGGCGCTGTCGCCGCCACCCACGATCAGGACATCCTTGTCGCGGAAGTCGTCCATGCGTCGCACGGAATAGAAGACCGACGTGCCTTCGTAGGCCTCGATGCCGTCGAGTGGGGGACGCTTGGGGGTGAACGACCCTCCGCCGGCCGCGATCACGACGACCTTGGTGAGGAAGTGCTTGCCGGCATCGGTTGTGAGGAGGAAACGGCCGTCGTCCTGGCGCACAAGAGCATCGATCCGTTCGCCAAAGTGGAAGACCGGGTTGAACGGCCTGATCTGCTCCAGGAGGCGGTCGGTCAGTTCCTGCCCCGTGACGACAGGCAGAGCCGGCACATCGTAAATCGGCTTCTCGGGGTAGAGTTCCGAGCATTGGCCGCCCGGTTTGCCGAGGATGTCCACGACATGGCACTTGAGATCCAGCAGCCCGAGTTCAAACACGGCAAAGAGACCGCAAGGCCCCGCACCGATGATGACGACATCGGTTTCGATAGGGCCAGAGCCTTCCGGACGTTCCATGGCGGTCATTGCCGACTGTTATCCTTCACCTACGGGCAGTATAGGCCCTCGTCAGAACTGCTTTGCGGGCACACGCAGCACGAGGCCGTCGAGCGCGGATGTCACCTTGATCTGGCAGGAAAGGCGGCTCTCCTCGCGCACGTCGAACGCGAAGTCGAGCATGTCTTCCTCCATATCAGACGGAGCGCCTGTTTTCTCCCGCCAAGACGGGTCAACGTATACGTGACACGTGGCGCATGCGCAGGCGCCACCGCACTCCGCCTCGATGCCTGGAATATCCGCCATCTTGGCGGCTTCCATGACAGTAAGCCCCTCTTCCGCGGTCACGGTTTGGGCCGTACCGTCGGGCTGGATGAACGTGATCTTGACCATCTCGCCTCTGATGAAATGCAGGTAGGCTACCCTGAAGTGCCCATGGATCGTCCAGGGTCGCCCAGGTCGCCATGAAACGCTTCTCGCGTGCGGCCCGTTCTGGATCGCCGCATGGCCTTAGACGCCGCCCGATTTGAATTCAAGGCCGTTCGGCAGCGCACCAGCCGTCGTTTTCGGCTCGCTTTGGATCTAAAGGCCCGCTTATCAGGTAAGCCCCTGGATGTAGGCGATTACGCTTGTTGCCGCCATTTCGCAGGCGGCTACCGCTTCCGCCTTGCCAACGGGATCATTCACGACAGGTTTCTTCTCCGCATCGACTGCCGCGGCGGCGACCCGCCAAGCTCCCACGGCCCGAGCCGATCCCTTGAGAGTGTGGGCCGCGACCTTCCATTCCAAGTCGGTGCGCGCGTCCCGCAAGGTTCCGATCGTTTTGGGCAGTTCACCGGCGAACAAGTCCAGGATTTCAAGTTCGAGTTGCCTATCCCCCATGGCATAACGACGCAAATGGTCATGGTCGATCGGATATGGCGACGCGCGGTCGGTATTCCCGCCGACCGGCACGTCGCATCTTCGCACTTCGCCGTTTTCGAACATGACGCGCTGCTCCGTACCCGCCGCTTGGCGGTCAACAGCTGCAGGATGACATTGGGTCCGTAAACAGATGTAAACACTTAGGGCTGATTGCTCCAACGGTGAATAAACATTGTTCCGCCGTCACAAGCCGGCACGGATCGTCTTTTGTGCCCATAAACAGCTGTCCGGGCCGGTGGTGCTCGGGCCGGAGCGTCGAATTGATCGGTGCGTAGCGGCAATTGGTATTTGAGGCCGCACATCGAATTGGGCTATCTCTGCAGGCGGGGCAGCGCCGGGCGGGCGCGCGGGGATCAGCAATACGATGGCTCAGGATCATCCAGCATCGCGAGTGCCGCCGGGCATGCCGCTGCCACCTCCGCTGACGCCGGACGATCCCGGCTCCTCAGAGCCGGAGTTGTCACTTTCCGTCGGCGCCCCGTCTTCCCTGCCCCCGCCGCTGCCCAAAACCGAAAGCAAGACCCGCAAGTCGAAAGCCGCCGCGCCATCCGGCCCCCCGTCTTCAGCCCCAACGAAGGACGGTGAGGCCGAACCGTCGCCCCGCCGCGCCGCCCGCCGCCGTCCGGCTGGACCGTCGCGTGGTCAGGTCGCAGCAAACGACGACGTGCCCTCGATCGGGGGGCTGATCTACGCGCTCGACCAGAAGCCAGACGGAGCGCCCTTCCGCTATGCGATGATTGCAAGCGGCGCGTGGGCCGCGATTACCGCCGCCTTCGGCTGGATGGTGTTTTCCGCCAAGGCCGGCGAGGGTCTCGGTTTCGGCGCCATTCTTGCTGATCCGGCCACGTTCCTGTTCCTTGCGGCTCTCATCGTTCCGATCGCCGTCATGTGGTTCCTGGCGCTGCTCGCCTGGCGGGCGGAAGAGTTACGCTTGCGCTCCTCCACCATGACCGAGGTGGCGATCCGGCTCGCCGAGCCCGATCGCATGGCCGAACAGTCGATCGCTTCGCTCGGTCAGGCCGTGCGGCGGCAGGTTTCGTTCATGAACGATGCCGTGTCGCGGGCACTGGGACGTGCCGGCGAACTCGAAGCGCTGGTGCACAACGAAGTCGCCGCGCTCGAGCGCTCGTACGAAGAGAACGAACGCAAGATCCGCGGACTTATTCAGGAGTTGTCGGGAGAGCGGGGTGCGCTGCTCGGCACGTCTGAGCGCGTCACCGATACGCTGCGGTCGCTCGGGACTGAAATTCCGCAACTCATCGACCGGCTTTCCAACCAGCAGATCAAGCTCGCGACCATCATTCAGAGTGCGGGTGAGAACCTGACGTCGCTGGAAACGGCTGTCGGGGCCAGCGCAGACCGACTGGAGACGACGCTCAGCCAGCGCACCGAAGATATGCAGACGGTCCTCGTCGGCTATACATCAGCGCTCGCCGATGCGCTGAGCGCGCGGACCGAGACGATCCAGAATGCCTTCCACGAGTACCTGGAAAACCTGAATACCTCGCTCGACGGACGGACGCAGAACCTGCAAGCCGTTTTCGAGGAGTATGCGCGGGCGCTGGACAGTTCGCTCGCTAACCGCGCGCAAATCCTCGATACTCAGCTCATCGAACGCACGCGGGCGCTGGATAATGCATTCAGTGAGCGCCTGACGCTGTTCGATCAGTCGATCCAACGCTCGACGCAGGCGATCGACTACGCCGTGACCGAGCGCTCGCAGGCCCTCACCTCTGCGCTCGATAACCATGCCCGTATCTTCAGCGAAACGATCCAGCGCCAGACGCACGATCTCGACGAGCAGCTCGTTGCCGGCATCAGCGCGGTGCGCCGCTCGTCGGAAAACATCACGCGCCAGTCGCTCAAGGCCATCGAAGGTCTTGCCGGTCAGTCGGAGATGCTGCGCTCGGTTTCGGAAAATCTGCTGGGTCAGATCAACTCCGTCACGAACCGGTTCGAGAACCAGGGCCAGACCATCATGCGTGCGGCCAACGCTCTGGAAACGGTCAACTACAAAATCGACTCGACGCTGCAAGCGCGACACGCGGCGCTGTCACAGACGCTTGAGAACCTGTCGGGGAAGGCAGAAGAATTCGGCAGGTTCGTGCAGGGTTATTCTTCGACCATCGAGGGCTCGCTTTCGGATGCTGAAATCAAGGCGCGCACGGCGGCCGAGGAGATCCGGTTGCAGGCGGAGGCGACGCGCCGCAATGCACTCGCCGATTTGGAGCGACTGAAGTCGGAAACGGATGTGGAGAGTGCGCGCCGGCTCGACGAGTTGCGCAATCGCTTTGCCTCGGTCTCCTCGAGTGTCACGCGTGATCTCGACAGCTTGTCGTCGCGCGTCGACCAGACGGCCGACGAAGTGCGCCAGCGGGCGGCCCGAACGGCGGCGGAGATCGCCGCGGAGCAGGCTCGCCTCAAAGACCAACTCGACCAGTTGCCGCTGGCCACCCGCGACAACGCCGATCAGATGCGACGAGCCCTGTCCGATCAGTTGAAGGCGCTCGACACGCTCGCGAGCCTCACCCAGCGCACGATGCAAGCGCGCGATGTCACCCGTCCCGTCGGTGCTTCGGCGCCGCCTGCCCCGCCCGCCGCCCTGCCCCCGCCATCGGCGTCGGTCAAGCCGTCAGCGGCTCCCTATTCGACACAACCGGCCCCGTCTGCCGCGCTGTCACAACTGGCGCGTCCGGTTCCGGCCGATAGCAGCCGCGAAGGCTGGTCGCTCGGGGATCTCCTCGCGCGTGCCTCGCGCGATGAGGAGCAAGCGGCTCGACCCCAGCAGCCACCGGGCGCCACCGCTCCTCAGCCGGCGGCGTTCCGCCTCGACATCGATGTCGTGTCCCGCGCACTCGATCAGGCGACCACGTCGGCGCTCTGGTCACGCATCAATGCCGGTCACCGCAATGTTCTCTCGCGCGGACTGTACTCGGCCGAAGGGCGACAGGCCTTCGACGAGATTACGCGACGGCTGCCTTCGGATCCCGGTCTGCAATCCACGCTCCAGCGCTATCTCGAGGACTTCGAGCGGATCAGGCGCGAACTCGATGCACGCGATCCCTCCGGCCGGACGGCACAAGGCCATCTCCTGTCGGATTCCGGCCGCGTTTACCTGTTCCTTGCTCACGCTACCGGCCGGTTGACCTGATCGCTGGTCCTGTCAGCGGATCCTTCAAATGATTTCTCAGCGCACGCTTCGCGTTACGATCGAATCCTGGCCGCTCGCCCAGCCGTTCGTCATTGCACGCGGTGCCAAAACGGAAGCTCGCGTTGTCACCGTGACGCTCGCACAGGGCGGTGTCGAAGGCCGCGGGGAATGCGTGCCGTACGCGCGCTACGGGGAGACGCCGGAAGCGACGGCCGCCGCAATCGAAAGCGCCGGTGCGCCTCAGTCGCACGGGGATCTGCTGCGCGTCCTGCCGCCCGGGGCGGCGCGCAATGCGCTCGACTGTGCCTTGTTCGATCTGGAAGCTAAGCTCGCCGGCGTGCCCGTGTCGGTTCTCTTGCGACGGCCTGAGCCCGGAGCGCGCGAGACCTGTTTCACGCTAAGCCTCGGCTCACCCGAGGCTATGGCGGACGCCGCGCGGGGGGTGCCCAATCTGCACCTGCTCAAATTGAAGCTCGGCGGCGCCGGTGACGATGTCCGCATGCGGGCCGTGCGTGCCGCTCGCCCCGACGCACGTCTCGTCGGCGACGCGAACGAAGCCTGGACGGTGGATCTACTCGACCCCCTCCTCCAGGTCGCGGCGGAGTGCGGTTTCGAAACCATCGAGCAACCGCTGCCCGCGAACGCCGACGGCGCTTTGGGCACGCGGGACCGGCCGGTGCCCGTTTGCGCCGACGAGAGCGCGCATGTCGCCTCCGACGTCACCGCGCTCGTTGATCGCTACGATGCCGTCAACATCAAGCTCGACAAGGCAGGCGGACTGACGGAAGCCCTCGCCATGGCGGACGCAGCGCGTGCAGCCGGTCTCGACATCATGGCTGGGTCGATGGTTTCCACCTCGCTTGGCATCGCGCCTCAGATGCTCGTGGCGCAATATGCGCGTTGGGTCGATCTCGATGGCCCGCTGTTGCTGGCCGAGGATCGTGTGCCGGGCATCGTCATTCGCGACGGCATCATCGAACCGCCGGATCGTGCGCTGTGGGGGTGATGGCTAGAGCGTGCCGCCGTGCCAGCGGGCGCGGATAATCATCGCGGCGAGAAGAGAGGCGGCGGCGGCGACGGCCATGGCCCCATAGGCCCCGCCGGCATAGGTGTTGAACAGCGGTCCCGACGCCCAGGTCGCAGCACCCATGGCGACACCGGACGCGAAGGTTGCATAGAGGGCCTGCACGGTTCCAGATACGCGTTCGGGGACCGCGCGGGCGACGAACAGAATCGCACCCAGGTGCGTTGCGCCATACGTCAGCGCGTGCAGAAGCTGCAGCGGGACGAGGATTTGCAGCGGCGGATCGATCGTCATGACCATCCAACGCAAGATGGCTGCGGCCGCGCCCATCGCGAGCAGGGTTTCGGGCTGCAGATGGCGGAAGCGGGTGCCGGCAACCGCGAACAAAGCCACTTCGGCCAACACGCCGATCGCCCATAGCGCGCCGATCCAAGCGCCGGAAATCCCTTGCGCGCGCATGTGCAGCGCTCCGAAAGTATAGAACATGGCATGCGAAGCCTGAGCGGCGCTGGCGGCGACGAGAAACGCGCAGAAAACGGGAAGTGAAAAGAGCCGCAGGACGTCGCGGGTGATCGTGCTCGCGGCGGGCGCGTTCGACGTCTCCTCATCGCGCGTGGCTGCGGGCGGATACGGTAATGCGTGGGCGGCTACGACGGTGAGCATCGTACCCACGAGCATGATCCAGAGGGCCGCTTCCGAACCGCTGCGATCGATCCACGCGCCGACGATCAATCCCACGATGACGAAAGAGAGCGATCCCCAGAGGCGCATGCGTCCGTAATCGAGCGCATAGACGCGCACACCTTTGACGGCGATCGCCTCGACGAGCGGCATCATCGTGGCGGCGGCAAGCGACAGGGGGGCCGCGACCGCGAGGATCGGCCAGAAGCCGTTCATGCCGCCCAGCAGGAGGCAGGCAGCGAATGCCGCCCAGGCTGACGCGATGATGAAGAGCCGGTGCGCACCGAGCCGGTCGGCGAAGATTGCAACGGCAGGCGTGACCGCGAGGCGGAGGATGAAAGGGACGGCAGTGACGATGGCGACTTCATTGGCGGTGAGGCCACGGCCATCGAGCCACACGGGCAGGAAGGGGATCAGCACGCCATAGATGACGAACATCGCCGCGAAATAGAGCGCTACGCGCTGACCGTAGCTGGCGCCCGTGTCGGGCAAGCGATCCTGATCTGTCGTCTGCGCGGTCACACGTACGCCTGCGGTTCCTGCGGCGCTCGAAGCAAAGGGCCGGCGCACGGGCGGCCTTCTGTAGCGCGAAACAGTCACCCAGGCGATCAGAACGACGAGCGAATGCCCACGGACACGATGTCGACCGCCGCCTCGACGCTGCCGGTAAATATCGGGAGTGGGGCAGCTGCTGGATGGCGGCTAAACTCGCCATCTTCGACAAAGATGTGCGTATATGCGAAATCGATCTTGGCATCCTTGAGCAAGCCGAACATGTCGCCTGCAGCGTAGGTGCCGCCGGCGCTTAGCCAATATCGGTCGTTGTCAGGAAGCTGTACGAGGCGCGCTTCAGGATCTTGGATCGGTGAGATTTCGTAGCCGAAGCCCGTGCGCAACGTTAGCTTCTCGCTGTAGTCGTACTCGCCGCCGATCGCGAAGTACCAGCCGTCCTCCCAGCCGAACGAAAGTGCGGCGGGGGAAAACCCTTCGATGGGCACCTCCTGCAAACGGCTCCAGTTCGTCCATTCGACTGTGCCGTGCAAGCGGACGCCGGGCATCACGACCTGGGTGATGCTGCCCGTGATCTTTTCAGGCAGTTCGAGGTTCGCGCCGATGGGCCGGTTGGGGGAGCCAACAATCAGTCCCCTAACACTTCCATCCAGGTCGTGTTCGATCGAGGATCTAAAGCCGATGCCGATCGAGGTGCCAGGAGCCGGATTGAAGTTGACGCCGAGCGTGTAGCCAAAGCCCCAATCCGTGCCTTCGAGCGTGGCCGTCGATCCGCCAGGGCTCTGGGCGAAGTTCAGGTGCATGAGATCGAGATATTGGATCTGAATGCCAGCGCCGAGTTGCACGCCGGGTGCAATCTGGTAGGCAACCGTCGGCGCGGCATTGACACTGAACAGCTTGGACGAACGGGCCAAAACATCGCCGGCCCAGACTGGATTGTCGGGCTTGGTGCCCAGCCCAAATTGCGAATTGATGCTCAGCGCGAACACGAGATCGCTGTTGTAGCGGTAGGCCATGTAGCTTGCAGGCACGAGAGCATCGCGGCCGACATCAACGGAAGTATCGAGTCCCGCGAACGGCGTTCCGGCGAATGGCGAAGTGGAGGTGACAAGTCCGCCCCCAGGCCCCGGAAAGGTAATAGACTCCACCGTCACATCAGCCCGCGGGATGATCAGCGAGTAGCTTGAATCGAACGTGAGGCCCTGGCCGGAATAGCCGGCGGCGGCGGGGTTCCAGAACATCGATGCGAGAGACGTGCCGCCCGCGGCGGCCCCGGCAAACGACATTCCTTGGAATAGCGCCGACTGCTCGCGGACGTCAAAGCCGCCTGCAAGTGTCGGCCCTGCGGTGATGGCTGTTCCCAGGACGGACGCACATACAGTCTGCGCCAGTCGCATCAGACGCCCTGCCTGCATGACACCCCCGAGACGTTTTCGGTGCTGGACACCGTTCGGAGTAAAGCGACTCCGTGCCGCAGTCTCAACGAGTTCATGCCCAATCCGAGAGCAATGGCAGGCATATTGCGCTGCGATGTTGCGCGCGAGTGACTTGTGCAAACCTGAGCATTTTCAAGGCATGAACGAGAAAACCGGCCCGGATAGATCCGGACCGGTTTTCATGTTGAGCCTGCGGCAGCGTCCCTGATCGCTTCGCGGCTCTCCCCCCCGACGAGACAGCTCCCCCGAGATCTCGTCAGCGAGTGGAAGGTTGCAGAAACTTTCGGCAGCCGCAAGTGAGTGCGCGCCACACAGGCACCCGCAAGGCGGCACATGGTGCTGATCGATCACACTTGAGCAGACGGCCTGACAGGGGGTTCTGGCTAATCAGCGGCGGAAGACGTGGAGATGATCCACAGGTCCGCATCCGTTGCCGACATTCAGTGTGCGGCCGGCGTCGAGGGCTTGCGAGAGATAGTCCTTGGCCCGGGCAACGGCCGTATCCAGGCGTGTCTCGCCCTTGGCGAGTTCGGCCGTGATGGCCGCCGATAACGTGCAGCCCGTGCCGTGTGTGTTCCTGGTCTCGATGCGAGGAGCGGCGTGGTGGCTGATGCCGTGCGGTGCGACGAGCACGTCGATCGCCATGTCACCCGTGGCGTGACCGCCCTTCACGAGCGCTGAGCGTGCGCCGCCGGCAACAAGACGCTGGGCTTGGGATTCCATCTCCTCGACCGTGCTCGCAAGGCTTGTTCCCAGCAATTGCGCCGCTTCGTGCAAATTGGGCGTGATGAGCGTGGCGAGCGGGACCAGAAGGTTGCGCACGGCCGCGATGGCGTCGGGTGCGAGCAACACGTCGCCACTGGTCGCCACCATCACGGGGTCCACGACGATTGGACCCAATTCGTGCTTCTGGAGAATGCCGACCACGGTTGCGACGGTGACAGCATCGCCGAGCATGCCGGTCTTGACGGCGGTGACCTCGATGTCGGCGGCCAAAGTGTCGGCCTGCAGACCAATGAAGGCCGGCGGCACCGCATGAACACCCGTTACGCCTTGCGTGTTCTGGGCCGTCAGAGCGGTGATAATGGTCGTGCCATAGACGCCGAGTGCCGAGAATGTCTTGAGGTCCGCCTGGATGCCGGCACCACCTGAAGGGTCCGAGCCGGCAATCGAAAGCGCGATGGGAGTTCTACTCAGCGGTGTCGTCATCGAGACCTCCGCTCAATCAAGGCGCCGGCCGCTGGTTCATGATCTCGCGCTGGAGATCGGACGGCGTGAGCCTTTCCTCCAACGTCGAGAGCCCGGGGAATGTTTCGATCATCCATTGACCAAAGGCGTTAATAGAAAACCAGTCGAAGACGTTCAGGAACGCGATGCCGGTCAATACGAGCAGCGCGCCCATGATTTTTTCCATCAGTCCCAGGTGCCGCTTGAAGCGGTTCATGAACGACAGGAACGGACGGATGGCGACGGCTGCAAGGACGAACGGCACGCCGAGACCCAGCGAATAGACCGCGAGCAGGCGGACGCCCGCGCCGAGGCTGTCGGCATTGGCAGCGAGCGCCAGCACCGTTGCCAGGATCGGCCCGATGCAAGGCGTCCAGCCGAACGCGAAGGCGAGGCCCAGCACGTAGGCGCCCGCGAAGCTCGCGCCATCTACGTCGGCATGCACGCGCTTTTCAGAGTAGAGCAGCGGGATGCGCAAGAGCCCGAGGAAATGCAAGCCGAACAGGATGATGATCACGCCCGCCACGTACCCGAGTTGCACCCGATACTCCTGCACGAACTGGCCCAGCGCGGAAGCTGTTGCGCCCAATGCGATGAAGACGGTGCTGAAGCCCAGGACAAAGAAGACCGACGCGATGACCACGCGCCGCCAGACACGGGTTTCGAGCCCCTTCTCTGCCGTCAAGCCGTCGATGGTCGTACCGCCGATATAGCCGAGGTAAGGCGGCACGAGCGGCAGCACGCATGGAGATAGAAAGCTCACAAGGCCCGCGAGCGCGACTCCGGGATAGAGATGGGCTTCGGCAAACATGGAGCGTCGAGACTTTCCCGTTTGGGTGGTTCAGCAGTCAGCTAGTGCGTCAGGCTGGACGGCGCAACTTCGACGTTCGATCGCCCATCCGGTCATCACCCATCAGGCGGGCGATTTCGAGACCTGCTTCGGCAAGGCCCGGAACCACCGCATCGGCGCCCAGGGTGTCGAGCGGGCGCTGCTCGTAACCGTGGGCGACGACGATAGAAGGGCAACCCGTGGCCCGGGCGGCATCGATATCGGTATGGCTGTCGCCGACCATGAGCGTTTCAGCGGGTGAGACGCCAAGCTGCTCGCAGACGCTACGCAGGCAAGCCGCATCCGGTTTGAGGGGCTTGCCAGGTTCGCCGCCCCAGACGACGGCAAAGTAGGACGCGAGATCGAGCCGGTCGAGGATCAGATGCGTCAGCAGCTGGGGCTTGTTGGTGCAGATCGCGAGTGGCACGCGAGTGTCGCGGAGGGTGCCGAGCAGTTCGCGCGCGTCCGCGTAGAGGCGGGTCAGCGAAACGGGATCAGCTTCGTAGAAGGCGAGGAAATCCGTCAGGACGCGGTCCACGTCCGTGCTTGGAGTTGCAGAGCCCAGCGCTTTTACAACGAGTTCGCGGGCGCCGCCGCCGACGAGCTTGGCGACGCCCTCTTCCGAAAGAGTCGCGCGGCCTTCGTTCGCCAGGCACCGGTTCAAGGCCGCGGCGATGTCGGGGACGCTATCGATGAGCGTCCCGTCGAGATCAAAGATCACGGCGCGGATGTGGCTCACCGCGCGAGCGCCGCCACGCCCGGCAATTCGTTGCCTTCGAGCCATTCGAGGAATGCGCCGCCAGCCGTGGAGACGTAGGAGAAGTCACCCGTCACGCCGGCGGCATTGAGCGCGGCCACCGTATCGCCGCCACCGGCAATGGACAGCAGGGTGCCTTCCCGCGTCAGCTTGGCGGCCTCTCGCGCGAGCGTGAACGTGCCTTCGCCGAATGGCGCGATCTCGAACGCGCCCATCGGTCCATTCCAGAGCAGCGTGCGGCACTCACGCAGATGGTCTGTCATCTTGGCGATGGATGCTGGGCCGATGTCGAGGATCATCGCGTCGATCGGCACCTTGTGGATGTCGACCGTTTCGGTCGCGGCACCCGCCCTGAACTCGCGCGCGATGACGGCATCTGTCGGCAGGATGATCTGGCACCCGTGCGATTTGGCTTCGGCCATGATCTCGCGTGCGGTGGAATGGAACTCGGGTTCAGCCAGCGACTGCGCGACCTGGACGCCCAGCGATTGCAGGAACGTGTTGGCCATTCCGCCGCCGATGATCAGCTTGTCGACCTTGGCGACGAGGTTGGTCAGGATCGGGATCTTGGTCGAAACCTTCGCGCCGCCGACGACGGCCGCGGTCGGTCGCTTGGGCACTTCGAGCGCCGATTTCAACGCATTGATCTCTTCCATCATCAGCGGACCGGCATAGGACGGCAGATGATGCGTGAGGCCTTCGGTGGAGGCGTGTGCGCGGTGAGCGGCGGAGAAGGCATCGTTGACGAAGATGTCGCCAAGTTCGGCCAACTGCTGCGTGAACTCCGGGTCGTTCTTTTCCTCGCCCTTATGGAAGCGGGTGTTCTCCAGTACGCAGATGTCGCCCGGCTTCATGGCGTCCACGATCGTGTGGGCGTGCTGGCCGATGCAGTCACCGGCGAGAGACACGTGGCGTTGCAGAAGTTCGCCTAGAGCGGCAGCGACGGGGGCGAGCGAGTTCTCCTTGTCGGGCCCTGCTTTCGGTCGTCCGAAATGCGAGAGCACGATGACCTTGGCGCCGCGCGCCGCGAGCACCCTGAGCCCGGGCACCACGCGTTCCAGGCGCGTTGCATCCGTCACCGCGCCGTCCTTCGTCGGCACGTTCAAGTCGGCGCGGTAGAGGACGCGCTTGCCGGCGACGTCGATGCCGTCGGTTGTTTTCAGATTGTCGAGGTTCATCGCTCGCTCTTTTTGTTTGCCGCTTCCGACTCTCCTGCGGAGAGCCGGCCGGAAGCGGCGCGGGTGTTATC
>ERZ1066138.123-NODE-123-length-25964-cov-9.617893_pt1 | contig 25964 bp, 20 predicted proteins | sample MGYA00382785_ERZ1066138 | MGnify/ENA primary metagenome ERZ1066138 (study PRJEB33369, sample SAMEA5778368) | biofilm metagenome | biome: Industrial cooling water; feature: Water cooling tower basin; material: Biofilm | place: United Arab Emirates | collected... | reverse complement strand
CCCTTGTGCTCGACCTCGCCGTGATAGAGGTGGTTCTGCAGGATCAGGTACAGGATGCCCCGCGAGAACGGTCGGCCTCCGGCAAGACGACCACCGGCGCCCTCGCGCTGCTTGCTGCAGATGCCTTGCCGGTCGAGTTCCGCCTGGAGAAGGGTGACGGAACCGAGTTCGGCATAACGTCGAAAGATCATCCTTACCGTCTTGGCCTCGGCCTCGTTGATGAGCAGCTTCCGGTCCCTGGCGTCGTAGCCGAGCGGGACGTTGCCGCCCATCCACATGCCTTTGGCCTTCGACGCAGCGATCTTGTCGCGGATACGTTCGCCCGCGATCTCACGCTCGAACTGCGCGAACGAGAGCAGCATGTTGAGCGTCAGCCGGCCCATCGAGGTGGTCGTGTTGAACTGCTGCGTCACAGAGACGAACGAGGCGCCGTGCGCATCGAGCACGTCGACGATCTTGGCGAAGTCGGCCAACGAACGCGTCAGCCGGTCGACCTTGTAGACAACGACGATCTGCACCTTGCCGGATTTGATGTCGGCCAGCAGCCGCTTGAGCGCAGGACGCTCCATGGTTCCGCCGGACAGCCCTCCGTCATCATAGAGGTCGCGCACGGCGGTCCACCCGGCGTGCTTCTGACTGGTGATGTAGGCCGCGCAGGCTTCGCGCTGTGCATCGAGCGAATTGAACTCCTTCTCGAGCCCCTCCTCTGAGGATTTGCGGGTGTAGATGGCGCAGGCGACGCGGGTCATCCGAGCCGTCTCCGAGATCGCTGCAGTTGTTCGATGGACGTTTCCAGCAGCCCGATTATGCAATCGCACGATTGGCTGGCCGCCGATAGAGTTGCCTCAGCCATCGGCGCGTTCTCAATTGAGGCCAAAGAACCGTGGCCCGGACCAATGTGCGCCGGTGATCTGGCGCGCGACGACCGAGAGCGACCGGTAGCGCTGACCGCGCCATTCGACGCCATCGGAGAGGATAACGACCGTGTGCGTGACCCCATGCCATTCGCGCACGAGACGCGTCCCCGGCTTGAACGACGGCCGTGATGGGCGCTTCTTGGCCGGGGGCGAATCTGTGGAAGCGGAGGTCTGCAACTTGCGGAAAATGGCTTTCGACAAGCCGCCGAACGCGGTCTCCTGCATCTTGTAGGTGATCCCGCGCAACAGGATGTCCCGGCTCAGTCGCTTTGGCGGCGGCGTCTGATGAAGACGCCGCCATTCCTCGCGCAATCGATCGAGCCCGAGGCACTCGAGCCGGATGATTTCCGCCGCAATATCGAGGGCCGGCTTGGCCATGTCAGCGTCCCCGACGCGTCGCGATCCGGTAACGGCGAACATGGCCTTCGGCCTTAGACGACGTCAGTGCGAGCCCCATCTTCTTCTTCACCGTGCCGGCCAGAAACCCGCGCACGCTGTGCTGCTGCCACTCCGTCGCCTGCACCATGTCCTCGATGCTGGCGCCTTCTGGCCGATTTAGGAGCTGCAAGAGCTGTGCGTGCTTGGTGACGGGCTCCGCTCCGGAGTGCTTCTCAGGGAGCACTTCACGCTTGCGAACGTTCGCAGTGGTCGCGGCGTGATCGCGGGTCGATGTGACCTTGACGCCCGCGGCCCGGCGCGAGACGGCCGATCGGTCGGACTTGGTGGGCTTGTCGATTGCCTTGATGGTCATGATAGGGCTCCGTGGTTTCCTGGAGCGCCGCTATTGGCGCTCCGCGCTGGCCCGCTCTCAGCGGGACCACCACCCAAAGCCCCGCATTCCGCGAGGCGAGCCCTGTGTTTCCGGTCGAGCCGTACCTGTGCCCGCCGTCACGCACACCAATGCGTGCTTCCGCGGTGAAGTCCAGTCGGTTCTGGGGAACTGGGGCGGAATAGGGAATTCGTTACGTCCTTCGGCCCTCTCTCACGAAATCTAGGCAATGTTAGATCCCCTTGCCCTCCAACATAACTGGCTCAAGTGCGACAAGCTCATTTGCCGCGATCAGCGAGACCATTTTCATCGGTCTCCTCAACCATCTCCAAGCGTGTCGTAGACCGATCGAGACCCCATCGTCTGATCGCGTAGAGACGCATCGCCCTGGGGATCGCAACGACGAGCCGCCCAGCCTTCATCGCGTATTCGCGGACGACCGTCGCTCTCTGTCCCTTGGAGAGCCCTTCCGCGGGCCTCAGTACCACCCTGTAGGCATCCTCCCAGTCATTGTCCCGTGGCAGCGCGCCGGCCGCTTGCGACTCGTGAATCGCCGCAATTCTCGCCAGAACAAAGTCCCGCCACTCGTTGTGCTCGTAGCACCAGCACCGCGCGTGCCATCGCTCGCCATCGCTCACGAGGCGGCTCGGTGCGATCCATCGCTGCCGGGGCTCCGGCGTCGTGAAAGACTGGTACTCGATGCAAAGCCGTTCTGCATTGCGCGCTGCAAGCCGCACCCGCGCCGCGATATGAGGGTCGAGCGGCCGCTCGAGCCTCGGGAGGATTGCAATCCAGGAATCGCCGGTCGCCGCCAGATCATCCAGGACCTTGCCGGCGTCGGGAGGACCGAACGCCGGTTTGAACGACGGTGCCGTGACGTAAGCTTTCAACTTCGTGTCGTAGACGACGCCACGTCTCGCGAGCTTCAGATACTCCTTGAAATCGAGGGCCGCCTGAGCAGGCGAAACCGAAAACATCTCAATGAGATCCGCCCGGTTGATGCGCGCTTCCCAAAAGAGGCGCGCATCGATGAACCGGAGCCTTTCCAGCGCCCCGTGCCGCAGCGATGACGTCGAATGGTTCTTCCTCATGCCCGGACACACTAGCTTGACGAATTCTCCGAGTCCATCTAAAAACTAGATATACGAGGGACGGAGGGGTCCATGAAGATATTGCATACGGCCGATTGGCATCTGGGGCGGCAATTCGAAGGCACCTCGCTTGAGCAGGACCATGCCGCGGCCCTCGAGCAGGTCTTTGCAGCCATAACAACACACGCACCCGATGCGCTGATTGTTGCCGGCGACATCTTCGACCGCGCAGTCCCGCCCGAAACCGCCGTCCGGCAGTTCAACGCCTTCCTCGCTCGCGTCGCCGCCGAGACTAAGACTGCGATCGTGCTCATCGCAGGCAATCACGACTCGGGCGACCGCATTGCCGCCTGGTCGACCCTCTCCGACGCCCGTCGCTCCCTCGTTCGCGGGGCCCTCTCCCCGACCGAGCTGCCCCTTATCCTTGAGGATGCGCACGGTCCCGTCGCAATCTCCGCCCTCCCCTTCGGCTACGAGCGCTCGGCGCAAGAGATATTCGCCAATCCCGAGATCAAGTCCCCCGAGGATGTCGTTCGCGCCCAGCTTGCCGCGGCCCGCACCCATATCCCCGATGGCGCGCGATGGGTGGTGGTGGCCCACGCCTTCGTGCACGGTGGCAACGTCAGTGGCTGCGAGCGGCCGCTGAGCCGCCTCGTTGGCGGCATCGAAACCGTCTCCGCGGACGTCTTCTCCGGCGCGCACTACGTGGCGCTCGGACATCTGCACCGGCCGCAGGCGGTTGGCGCGGACCACATTCGCTATTCGGGCGCACCCCTGGCGTTCACGTTCGAGGAGGAGACCTACGACAAGTCCCTGACGCTGGTCGATCTTGGCCCCGATGGCCCCACGCGCATCGAGCTCATCCCGATCACGCCGTCGCGCCGCGTCCGCACGCTGCGCGGCACTCTCGCGGAGATCCTGGCGCAGCCGGCCTCCGACGATCTCATTCGGCCGATCCTGACCGATCCTGCCCGTTTGGTGGAGCCCATGAAGCGGATCCGGGAGCGCTTCCCGAATGCTTGCGCGCTCTCCTACGAGCGCGATTTGCTCGCGGCTGAGCGCCGAGAGAGACCCGCTGGCCCGGCAGCCGCGGATGCTCCGGCCCAGGTCATCAGCGATTTCATGACGCTTGTTCGCGGCACCGCGCCGTCGGAAGCCGAAACCGGGATCGTCGCATCGTACCTGGCCGACCTCGAGGCTCCCGAGGAGGTCGCTGCATGAAACCGCTACGCTTGACCCTCGATGCCGTGGGCCCTTATCCCGGCCGCCAGGTGATCGACTTCAGGACGGCCCTCGAGAGCCGGCTATTCGGTATCTACGGACCGACTGGTGCCGGCAAGTCCACCATCTTCAGCGCCATGACATTCGCGCTGTTCGGCGAGGCCGCGAAGGCCGAGCAGCACGCCTCAACACTGCGCTCCGATCATGCTGATCCGGCGCACATGACCGAGGTCGAGTTCATCTTCGAAACCCATGGCCGAGTTTATCGGATTCTTAGGAATCCGGAGCAGATGCGGCCGGCAAAACGGGGCGGCGGCGAAACCAAGGCGGGCCACAAAGCCGCGCTGTTCGACGTGACTGGTCTTGATCTCTCAACCGTCTGCGATGCTCTTCCGGGCAAGGTGGTGGCCGAAGGCAAGGTCGACGTCGTCAACAAGGAGATCGTACGTCTTCTCGGGTATGGGCCCGTCCAGTTCCGGCAGATCGTGTTGCTGCCGCAGGGCCGGTTCGAGAATTTCCTTGCGGTCAACACGCAGGAACGCGTGAAGATCCTGCGCGAGCTCTTCGACGTCTCGCTCTACCGCCGCCTTGCCGAGCAGGTGAAGGCCAACGCCGATACCGCCGAATCCAGGGTCAAGACCGCGCGCGATGTTTGCGCGGGTCGCCTCTCCGCCGAAGGCTTTGCGACACGAGACGAGCTTGCGACTGGCATCGGCACGGCCCAGTCGGATCTTGTTGTGCACCGAGACGCTGCGGCCACAGCAAAGTCGACGCTCGATACTGCGACGCAGGCCTATCAGACCGCGGCGCTCACCGATCAGGCGTTCACCGAGCACGTCGAGGCTGACAAGGCCTTGAAGGCCGTGGTGGCCGAAGCTGATGCTGTGGCTGGATTGAGAAATCGTGTTGTGCGGGCGCGTTCGGCGCAGCTCCTTTCGGATGCAGAGCTATCGGTCAGCGCCGCGCGCAACGCGGTCAACGACATGACGCTGCAGGCCTCGGCCGCAGCGCAATTCCAACAGGAGGCTGAAACCAAAGCGCGGATGGCAACCGAGCGTCTCAAGGTGCTTGCCGACAAGACCACTGCGCACGAGCGCGACAAGGCAGAACTTCAAGACTGCGAGGCTCATGCCAAGCGTCTTGAGGCGTCAGCCGTGCTACGGGAGGCAGCGACGAACGCTGCAGCGACGGCGCTCGCCGACAAGAATCGCGCCGCCCAATCCAAATCTCACCACGAAGGCAGCGCCCGCTCTCTGGAGGCTCTCGTTCGGCAATTCGAAAGTGCCCGCTCGGCCGCAGTGCGCCGTGCCGCGTTACGCACCCAGCAGGTTGAGACCAGCCAGGCACTCCAGTCGGCCAAGCTCTATGAGCGCGCCCAATCCCAGCTCGCGGCCGACAGGCAAACCCTCGAGCGTCTCGATGCGCAGATCGTCACGACCCTCGCGCAGCTGACGGTGCGCGAAGCCGCCTTCAACGCGGCAGAGGCGGCCCTCCTTCAGAACCATGCCCTTCACGTTGCCGCCCATCTCGTGGACGGCGAACCATGCCCCGCCTGCGGATCGCGCGAACATCCCGCGCCTGCACACGGCTCACTGCAAGAGGGCGCCGTGGTGGAGACCTATCAGCGCGAGAAAACCGCACTCGAAGGCGCACGCAACCGCTGCGAGGACGCCCGGACACAAGCGACGGCCGCCCGCGGGACGCTGGAGAGGCGCCAAGCCGAGTTCCAGGATCTCCCGATTCCCACACGTGCGTCCGAGGCGCTCGACACCGAGCTTGCCGGCATCGTCAGCGCTCTCAAGGCGCTCGGACCCGACGTCGATCTCGATGCCCTCGATGCCAAACGGGTCGAGCTCAATGCGGCTGTCGCAACTGCGCTTGCGGCTTGCCAGGCCGATGAGAGTACAGTGCAGGACTCCGACAAGGCAGCAGCTCTGGCGCGTCAATCCTTGGAGGATGCTCTCCAGTCCGTACCGCTTGAGCTGCGCGACCGGAAGCGTCTTACCGAAAAGACGGACGCGCTCACGCGCAAGATTGCTGAGTATGCCGCAGCGCTCGAGGGTGCACGCAAGCACGAGCGCGAAACCAACGATGCGCTGATCAAGGCCCGGAGCGCAACCCAGCACGCAGCCGACAACAAGGCCCTCGCCGAGACCCAATTCAAGGCGGTACACGCAAGCTTCGGGGAGCGCCTTGCCGAAGCCGGTCTCTCTGAATCCGACTATCGCGCGAGCAAGGCAGATATTCCTCTGATTGCCAACCTCGAGGCGAAGATCACCGATCACCGGGAGCGGCACATCAGAGCAGACGAGCGGCTGCAGAAAGCGGCCGTGGCCATTGAGAACGCCGATCGTCCAGACATAAAGGCCCTGAAGGACGCCAAGGACGCGGCGGAGGGGGCCCTCGTAGCCGCCAATGATCTTGCGGCCGGAACCAATGCCCACCTCCAGCATCTGGAGAGGCTCGCGACCGAGCTCGCTACCGAGATCGCCCGCCTGGACCGACTTGAGCAGGAGACGGGCCCATTGCGCGAGCTCGCCGATGCCTTCACCGGCCGCAACGACATGAAGATGAACCTCGAGACGTTCGCGATCGCCACCATGTTCGACCACGTGCTCGAAGCGGCAAATCTGCGTCTCGGCCCGATGACCCGGAACCGCTACATGTTCGTTCGTGAAACCGAGGGCCGCGGCAACGCCCAGCGTGGTCTCGACATCGCCATCGACGATGCCAACACCGGACGCCCGCGCCCGCCATCCACCCTGTCCGGCGGCGAGACGTTCATCGCGGCGCTTGCTCTCGCTCTCGGGCTCTCCGACGTGGTGGAAAGCACGCGCGGCAACGTCCGCCTTGACACCATTTTCATCGACGAGGGGTTCGGGAGCCTCGATTCCGATGGCGATGCCGGCACCCTCGAGCAGGTGCTCGAGACCTTGCAGGATCTGGTCGGTCAGAACCGTGCCGTAGGGCTCATCTCACATGTGCCGCTCGTCCAGCAGGTCATACCGAACGGGTTCTGGATCACGAAGACTACGAGCGGCAGTCACATTGAAATGCGCGCGTGAGAGTCACGGTGTGTGGTTCGGCATTGGCGCGAATGATTGAGCCGCGCCCGAGAATTATCGTCCTGTTGCGTCAAGAGATGCGCGGCAACAGCGTGGTTGCGTCGCCCGTGAAGCGACTGTCGGTGTTGAGTTTTTCGAGCCGCTAGTCGGCCTTCGAGTGCGTGCGCCCAAGTGGGCGAAGTTTTTTTCGAATTGAGGTTCCGGATCCTCTGATCTGGCCGGATCACCTTATGTGGGCGGGCCGTGCTCGGACGCCCACAACCCCTGTTGCAGTGCGAGGCGGGAATGGCACCACCACTCAAGAGCATCAAAAAGGATGGAACGCCCTATACGCGTTTCCCCGCCATCGAGGCGGCCATCGATGTGGCGCTGACCCAAAGCCTCGACATCCTGCGCTGCCGGGCCCGCATCTCCGAACCTGCCCATCCCGAGTACATGCCGACCGAGTGCCTGCTCCATCTCGTCCGCGCGGCGCGGCTCGCGAGTGATGTAGCACGTGTCAATCATCTGCTTCCCTTTCTGCTCAGCCGCTGCGAGGACCGCCTCCGTGCCACCATTCCCGACCACAGCCGTGCCGACGCGGCGGGTCTCCGCGACGATATTTTGCAGGACTTCGGACTTCGGATTGCCAAGGCCGGTACCGATCAGGATACCCATGTGCTCGACTTCTTCGAGATCCGCTTCAATGCCGCCTTGACCAGGCTCCGGCTGAACCACCTCGAGAAGGACAACACCCGCCGTGCCGTCTTCAACGAGATCCCCGAGACCTTCGACGAGGACGGCACGCCGATCGATGACGATCACGTCCTTGCCCGTCTTTCGGAGGCGGCACGCGCACCCGCGCGGCAGGAAAACTATGTCTACCTGACGCAGGTGCTCAAATTCATCGCGACCTTGCCCCCGCACGAGCGCGAGGCAGTTATCAACTGCTGCATCCGCGGCCTTAAGATCGAGTCGGAGGATCCCGCGGAGGTGACGGCCGCGACGCTGGCCGGCGTCACGCCCCGCGCCATTAGCAAGCGCCTGAAGAACGCTGCGGCAAAGCTTAAAAAGTTCAACGAGGAGAGTAACCCATGACGCCCGCCAATCCCTCCAACCGCGACGAAGTGCTGTACGCCTTCGCCGTCGCCCACCCGGTACCAGATCCCGAGGCGCTCGATGCCTTCACGAAGCTCTATCCCGAGCATGCCGACGCCCTCACCCGGCTCGCCGTCGAGCTGATGCTTGAAGCGTCCCAGGACGGCGCCGAGCCCGTGCAGCCCGTTGACGCGGACGCCGTGAGCCCGGCCGTCGCGCGCGCCATCAGCCATTACCAGAACGCCGTCTATGAGCTGGAGACCAAAAGCGCGTCCGTTGTCCCTAATCCGTTCGACGGCCTCGACATGACGGAGTTCCGGGCCGTTGCCCAGGCCATGCACGCTAACAATACGTTCATGACCAAGGTCCGTGATCGATTGATCGTTCCCGACACGATTGTGGCACGGCCGGGGTTCTGCAATCGGCTGGCCGAGGAGCTCGAGGTACCGCCGGCGCATGTCGTGGCACATCTCCAAGCCCCCCCGACAACAGGCGCGCACCAGAACTACAAAGCCGACACGAAGCCCGCGGCCGTCACGCAACAGACGTTCGAGGAGGCTGTCCGCCGCTCGGGACTCACCGAGGAGCAGCAGGCTTTCCTGCTTGGCCTATGAGGACGTCATGGATTCCTTCGAGCTAGCGCGCCTTCGGGCCGCCGCCCTGCACGACGAGCTCGCGGCGGCCGGTGCGGATGCCACGAAACCTCTTGCCCTCGTTCGGGCTGCCACCGCGCGCTTCTCCTTCGAATTGACATTCCTTGAGGTGGGCGATCCGGCCCTCAAGGGCGCGCGAGCGCTCTTCGATCATCAGAGTGGCACCATTTGCTGCGTCGATGCCGGAAGCGACAGCGCGCGCGCCCTTCTCGTCGCTCACGAGCTGGGCCATGCGGTTGTCCATCCGGGCTCCAGCACCTGCCACGACCACGACATCGACCCCGCGAGGTCGACCGAAGCCGCACCGGTCGGTCTGCAAAAGGTCGAGGACTACGGCGTTCGCGAGCGCCGCGAACTCGAAGCCAATGTTTTTGCGCACGAGTTTCTGTTTCCGAGGCCCATGGCACGACGTCTCCACGCGACGGAAGGCCAGACGGCAGCCGCTATCGCCCGCACGCTCGATCTGCCGGTGCCACTGGTGCGCCAGCAGATTCTTGACGCACTCCTTCTCCCTGTCTTGCCGCCACCGACCCAAGCTGCGCGTTCCCCTGTGTTTGCACCGGACCCCGCGCAGGACACAGCGGCCGATCACAGAGGCACGCCGTTCCTGCTTCGGGCTGGTCCCGGCACGGGCAAGACCCGTACCCTCGTCAAGCGCGTGCAGTCCCTGCTCGCCGAGCGCATTCAGCCGGCCTCGATCCTGGCACTCACCTTTTCCAACCGCACGGCCCGCGAGCTTTCCGAACGCCTCGCCACGGTGCTGCCTGACACCGACAGTGCGATCTGGGTCGGGACTTTTCACGGCTTCGGACTCGATCTCGTCCGCCGCTTCCACGACCGGCTCGACCTGCCTCCCGATCCCACCCTCTTCGATCGGAGCGACGCGATTTCTGTTCTCGAGCAGATCCTGCCGACGCTTTCCCTCGCCCACTACCGCAATCTGTGGGACCCGGTCATCGACCTCCGCGAAATCCTCCAGTCCATCTCGCGCGCCAAGGACGAGCTCACTGACCCGCAGCAGTACCGCGTCTTTGCCGAACGCATGGCCGGCACAGCCGAGGACGACAAGGCGCGCGAAACAGCCGCCAAGTGCCTGGATATTGCGACCGTCTACGAGCACTACGAGGCGGCCAAGCACACGCGCGGCGCCGTTGATTTCGGCGACCTCATCATGCACCCGGCCTTGCTGCTCGAGCGCGACGAGGTGGCGCGCACGGCTGTGCGCCTGCGCCATCGCCATGTGCTGGTCGACGAATACCAGGACGTCAACCGCGCGAGCGTTCGCCTCGTCAAGGCCGTGGCTGGTGACCGCCGCAACCTCTGGTGCGTCGGCGACGCGCGCCAGTCGATCTACCGCTTTCGGGGCGCCTCCGCGGCCAACATGGCGACCTTTGTCGATGATTTCCCCGGCGCCACCCTCGGTCAGCTCGGCATCAGTTATCGCTCGACCCAGCAGATCCTCGACACGTTCGGCACATTTTCGACCGGGATGCCGCTGCCGCCCGCTCTTGCCAACTTGCCACTTACCGCGGCGCGCGGGAGTAGCCCGGCGTCTCCCGAAATTCGCACCCTCCTCAACCCGGACGAAGAGAACGCGGGCATCGCGGCCAGCGTTCGCGAGCTTGAAGCCGCGGGTGTCGCCTTGCGCGACCAGGCCATCCTCTGCCGCACCAACGATCGGCTCAACGAGGTCGCCGAGGCTCTCGAGAACCGGGACATTCCCGTCCTGCATCTCGGCAGCCTCTTCGAACGCGAGGAGATTCGTGACCTCCTGAGCTTGCTTAGCCTAGCGGCCGACCGCTTCGGGGCTGGGTTTGTCCGCATCGCCGGACTGCCGCGCTATGCCATCCCGGCGCAGGACGTGAAGCACGTGCTCGCGCATCTCTCCGATGCTGCCGACTATGCTCTCGCCCGCCTGCCGGGGCTCGTGACGCTACCTGCTTTGTCAGCCGAAGGGCGTGCCGGAATTGTGCGTCTCGCCGAGGACCTGAAGGGCTTCAAGCCCTCGGCATTGCCTTGGGATCTTCTGACCGCTTATCTCCTCGACCGCACCGATCAGGTTCGCGTCCTTGCGGCCGGCCCCCGCCTCGCCGACCGGATGCGCGCCATCGCCGTCTGGCAGTTTCTCAATTTCCTGCGCGACCAGAGCCCGGTTGCCACCGGCTCGCCTATCCAGACCCTCCTCGATCGAGTTCGCAATCTGGTACTTCTGGCCGAGGAGCGCGATCTGCGTCAGGTCCCCGACGCGGCCATGCAAATGAATGCCGTCCGCTTGATGACCATCCACGGCAGCAAGGGGCTCGAGTTCGATGCCGTTCATATCCCGGGGTTCGTCAAGACCGGGATTCCTGCGAGCTTCCGTGCCGGCTGCCCCGTGCCACAAGGCATGGTTGCCGGAGCCGCGGGCTCGGTTGACGACGACGCGCACCGCTCCCACAGCCAAGAGCAGGAATGCCTGTTCTTCGTCGCCATGTCGCGCGCCAAGACCCATCTCCATCTCTACGCCCACCAGCGGCAGGCCAACGGCAACAACCGGGAGGCGTCCGACTACCTGCCGCGGCTCGGTAGGACGATCCGGCGCATCGCTGTCCCCGCGATCATTCCCCTGCCAGCACCTGCGCCCGAGCGCACCGCCATAGCGTTCCCGGAGAATTGGGAGTGCACGCACGAGCACGTCTCATCGTACAAGAAATGTCCGCGACGCTTCTTCTACACGCACGTTCTCGGCATCGGCACCGCACGGCGCACCACGGACTTCGAGCGCACCCATTCGTGCATCTATGAGTTCATCGACTGGCTGGCCGAGGAACGGCTGTCCGCACCACCTGGCCATGAGGCTGCGCAGGCGGCATTCGATGCTATTTGGGCAGAAAAGGGCCCACATGACAGCGCCTATGTCACCGACTACCGCGCGCTTGCAGGCCGGCTGGTCAATGCCTTGGTGGATGCTGGAGCCGGTCGCCGCTTCCGCGAGGCAGCTCCCCTCGTGATCAACTATCGCAACGGCACGGTCGTGCTTACCCCTGACGAGATCACCGAGCGTTCTGATGGCATCATTGCCATCCGCAAGGTACGAACGGGTCGTCGCCGCAAGACCGAGTTCACCAATCTCGACTACGCGCTGTATCAGCGCGCGGCACAGCAAAACTTCGGTCCCACCGCCGTCGTGGAGGCCGTGCATCCGAGCGATGCCGGTGTCGAGACCGTTCCGACGCCGAAATCGACCAAGACCTCCGACGCCAAGGTCGAGACGATCTTGCAGGGCATCGCGTCTGGGGCATTTCCACCGGATGCCGATCCGTTCTCCTGTCCGCGGTGTCCGCACTTCTTCATCTGTGCTGCCACGCCGCGCGGGCCGATTGCCCTCTGAAGTTTTTGTGCGGTGTCGAGTTCCGGCTGCGTCGTCCTCGCCGGATTAACTCAGTAGGAGAGGACGGCCCGCCCGGCCCTCCGGTCACACAACAAAGAGGGCTATCCCATGAAAACCATCGACATCTACTTCCAGGGCGAGGGCATCCCCGCGCTCGATCACCTCGAGGTCGCTGAGACGGCGACCTTTGCCGACGTCAAGGCGCTGATCGCCAAGACACATCCCCACGCCGCCGAGTGCCACTTCTTCATCGAGGATCACGACGAGCCGCTCGATCACCGCACGCCTGTGACGGAGAAGGCAGGCAAGGCTGGGGTGAAGATCCACCTTGCACGTTGCCACAAGGCGCATGTGACCGTGCACTACAAGGCGGAGACCATCCGCCATGACTTCGGGCCCGGCACCACCATCGCGCGCATCAAGCAGTGGGCCGCGGTCACCAAGTTCCATATAACCGAGGAGGATGCGAGCAACCACCATCTGCAGATCGCCGGAACCGAGACCCAGCCCGACCCCGGCGTGCATGTGGGAACCCTCGTCTCCTGTCCCGGCTGCGCCATTGCCTTCGACCTGGTGCCGACGCCGCGCGTCAACGGTGCAAGCGGAGCGCGCTGATGCAGAAGAAGCCCGTTACCGGCCCCGACGAGCGGGCGCTTCGTGCCGAAGTCGACAAGCCCGCTTACCGGTTGGCGTGCGCAGAAGCCCGTTGGCGCGTCGCAGCGGTCCAGTGGCCCCATGTGTTCGCTGCCGTCACGGCCACAGACGGCTGCGAGTTCGGGCTCCGCTTCGATTGCTCGGGTTATCCCGCTCTACCGCCAACAGGTCGGCTCTGGGATTTGGCCACCGGCACGGCGCTCCCTTTCGACCGCTGGCCGCGGAGCAAGGGCGGGCGCGTCGCAGCTGTGTTTCGCACCGATTGGAAGGGCGGTACCGCCCTCTACCTACCCTGCGACCGCGTCAGCCGGGAGGGCCACGACAACTGGGCCCACGAGACGCCGACCATGATCTGGCGTCCCGAGCGCGGCCTCGCCCAATATCTGGAGATCGTTCATGAGCTTCTTAACTGCGCCGACTATCAACCGCCTCTTCGCGCCGCGGCATGAGCTCTCCTGCTCGTGGCTGCTCTGGCGCCGCCTGACAGCGGCCTTGAGACGGCGCGGACGTGGCGAGACGCGCGAAAGCGGCGCCTTTCTCTTAGGGTCCAAGCATCCAGGTCAGCCGGCGCGGATCACGGAGTTCGTACTCTACGACGACATCGACCCGCACGCTCTCGACAGCGGCATCGTTGAGTTCGACGGTCGTCATTTCGCGAAGCTCTGGGCCCGCTGTCGCGAGCGTAGGCTCACCGTGGTTGCCGATGTCCATGTGCATCCGATGGGCTCAGGCCAAAGCGCCTCCGACCGCGCCCATCCCATGATCTCCGAGCCGGGGCACATCGCACTCATTCTTCCCAACTTCGCTCGCGCGCCGATCCCGCGCGAGGACGTCGGCATCTATCGCTACCAGGGTGCGGGCCAGTGGGAGACCGTGCCGCGCGCTGCCCGCCGTGAATTCTTCTGCATCGCTTTGTGAGGACCCATGACCATTTTCACGCCTGCTGACCATCTGCACCGTCTCGCCAAGCGCGCGATGGACAGTGGTGCTGTCGACAGCCTGGAAGCAGCCGAGGGCGCCTTGCGCTCTTATCGCCTTGCGATCGACTTCGCGCCAGACGCGGCGAGCGAGGCCACCGATCAAGCAGCTCTCCTGACCGCCATCGTCCTGGCACGGCGCGTGTTCCTTGGCGGCGTCAGCGTCGAGGGTCCGCTCGATGGTGTCCTGCGCACGCGTGTTGGCGAAGGCCAAACCCTACGAGACTCGGTGATCGCGCTTGGTGGCACCGTGGGGCAATCGATACCCGGTACGCCATTGCTCACCATCGGCGGCGGTGCGCGACCGAGAGCGTCGCCGTTCGCAGTCCGCGCCGTTTACGCGGGCTGGCGCGGCGGTATTGTCCCGGCCCACGCGGATGCCACATTCGAGCCCGGCGCACCCACCATGCCGCTCGCCGCCATGCTCGCCGCCGCCCTCGGCGTCAATGAAGCCTTTCTCCACATCGCTGACGACAGCCGCATCGCGGGACGTCGCTCTGTCGGCCTGTCACTGTGGGACCCGGCTGTCGATTGGCTCGCGCCGGCGATCGAGCCCCGGCTTCAATTCATGCCTTCGCGGCTCTGGCTGATCGGTCTCGGCCATCTCGGCCAGGCCTATCTCTGGGCGCTCGGATTGCTGCCCTACGTCGAGCCCTCGGCTCCGCATCTCCTTTTGCAGGACACCGACATCGTGACACCCTCGACCGAGACCACGTCGATCCTGACGACCGCCTCCATGATCTCTCAGCACAAGACGCGCATCACCGCCGCCTGGGCCGAGCAGCGTGGTTTCACGACGACGCTCACCGAACGCCCGTTCGATGCGCAGACGATCCGTAGATCAGACGAGCCGGCCGTCGCGCTCTGCGGCGTCGACAACGCCGAAGCTCGCCGATGCCTCGACGGCGCGGGTTTCGACTTCGTCGTCGAGGCCGGTCTCGGACGCGGCCATCGCGATTTCCACTCCATTCTCGTCCATACGCTGCCGGGTGACGTGGCGTCCCAGAAGCTCTGGCCTGAAGAAGCCCGTAATTCGTCCTCCGTCGAGCAGGCGCCCGCCTACCGACGACTTCTCGATGAGAAAGCGCTCGATCAGTGCGGCGTCACGCTCCTCGCCGGCAAGGCGGTCGGTGCCCCCTTCGTCGGAGCTGTGGCCGCGACACTCGTCGTGTCGCAGGTGTTGCGCCTGCTGCACGGTGCACCTGTCGACAAACTCATCGACCTCAACCTGATCGATCCTGCCTATCGCAAGGTTCTGACCAATTCCCGTGACTTTGGCGGCCTCAATCCGGGATTCATCGAAGTTTGATGTCGCAACGCTCCCGGAGGCACTCGTAAGTCGAGCGCCGCCACCGGATCAGCGTGATCGAACTGCGAGCCGCAGCCAACAGCGCTACTTCTCTACAGCATAGTACGTCTTCTGCTCGGCCCTCGACCCGTTGCTTCCTGTTCCGCGTCGGCAATCAGGCGCTCGACGAGAACGCATTTCGTTACGCCGGAACGTTTGGAGAGCCGTTCGAGCGCGCGCTTCGCACCAATCGATACGATCATATTCAGGCGTGCCGCATACCCTGCTGGCCTAGAGTGGTTGTTACGCAGTAACACATTTCGGAGGCGCGGCGCACCATCGTCATCGTTGTGTGGCGTTTGACTGCAAGACTATCTCTGCGCAGGCGGAGCTGAAGCGAACACGCTCCTGCTCGAGCCGCACGCCTCTCCCCAGACGCTCGCGTCGCAGATCATCGAATAGAGCATGTTCCTCGGCATAGAGACGCTCCAGTTCGCCAGTGAAAGGCGCGGGTTCAAGGCTCCAGTGGTCTTGATGTGCCAGCAACGTCGCGCGATCCATCAGCAGGGATCGGGCCGCCGGAAAATAGCACCGCAGCCGATCAAGGATCACGAATCCATGCGTGTCGATGTCCCCCCAGTAAAGCAAGTTGCGGGTGCCGAGCCACCGTGCCGATGCCAGGCGGTCGACGCCATAGCCACCTCCGAAGATGACAAGGCCGTCCGCAACGGGCGGGAAGGCGAGGAACGTAATCTCGTTCTCGACGATGAAGGCGTGCTTGGCGGCAAGCTCGAGCGCGGCAAACTCCTCCGTCGGGACGGTGAGATCGGTCAGGTTTGCGACAGCGATGTTAGTATCCAACAGACGAAAGCGAATGGATGCGGGTTTGGTCTTGAGGCCATAACGTGGCTCGAAGCGCGCAACGCCCGTCATTGTCTCGTCGATCGCCTCGCGTGGGAGCAGGATGTCGAGCAGCTCCGTCAACAGCGCCTTGTGGTGCTCGATAAATTTGGTGTCGACACCGGCAACGTCGATCTGCCGGAGATAAACGCCCGATCTCGGGTTGGCGGCCATCCAGCCGATCACGTCGAGAATCTGCCGCCACGCGCCGGCATGGTTCAATAGTTGGTGCGGCTTTCGCAAGACCCAGTCGGCCAATGCCGGATACCGCGATAGGATCGCGTCGGCGAACACTAGGGCCTGCCCGGCCTCTCCCTGTTTCCCGATCAATGCGAGCGCATCGTCGATGGACGGCAGGGTGATCGCGGTCGGCATGCGATTGCGGCCGAGCGCGCGGGTATTGATGTCCTGCCAATCGACGTCGAAGCCGACACCGCTGTGCTGACGCGACGCCGCCTCGAGCGCCTTAAGCCAGGCGCGGACGTCGTCATAACGGCTGCCAAGCTCGCTTGCCCTCGGAGCCCGCAAACGAAGGCGGTAGGGAAATTCCAGCCCCTCGGGCCGCTTGTTGCCGTCTGCAGGCGCGGTCGCAAATCTTGCAGCGAGCAGAGTGGCCAGCAGCCTGCCCTGCCTCCACAGCGCTTCTACCTCTTCGCAGACGTCGGCTGGGCCCGTCCAGTCTGGCATGGTTGTCAGGCCTCGGCGGAGTGTTTGGGCTGGGCCCGGCGCTGCCGCTCGTCGCGGTACTCCTCGATCGTCATGTTACGCAGTAACGAGCGCTTGCCGTCCTCGTTGTGGACGAAGCCAACCGCCGACACATGAGGCTCGATGACGTGGATCTTCTGCAGTGGCGTGGCGATGAGCAGCTGCAGTCCCATCTTCTTGAACAGCGTCAGTCCGAACTCGGCGGCCTCGTCGGAGCCACGACCAAAGGCTTCGTCGATCATCACGAACCGGAACGCGCGTGATCGATCCGAACCTTTTTCGAGCCCGAACTGATAGGCGAGGCTTGCTGCCAGGATCGTGTAGGCGAGTTTCTCCTTCTGCCCGCCGGATTTGCCGCTCGAATCCGAATAGTGCTCGCGCTCGGTGTCGTCGTGGCGCCACCGCTCGGATGCCGAGAACTCGAACCACGTGCGGACGTCGGTTACCTTTTGAGTCCATTTGTCATCATGGTCGGCGAGGCCGTCGCGCCCCCGCAACCGCTCGATGACGCGCTTCACTTCCAGGAATTTGGCCTCGGCGTAGGCGTTGTCTTCGCTTCCCGACAGCGTGTTCTCGGTACACTTGCGCAAGTCGTTCTGGAAATCTCGGATCTCGCTGTCCGTCGTCGGCGTCGCCTCGACGGCGATAAAGGTCCCGTCCTGATAGTCGATGTCGCGCAAAGAATCGTTGATCCGCTCGATGCGCTCGCGGATCGTGCGCTCCTCCTCGCGAAGCTTCGACTGGAAGCCGGCCACCTCGCGGATCGCGTTTTCATTGAGGAGCGATTTGAAACGCGCCTCGAACCGCGGCAGGCCCTCGTCGCGAAGATCCGACAGCATCTTGCGAAGGTCGTCCGCAGCCTCGATCGAAGCGTCGATCTCGCGCGTATCGTCCGAGAACGCATTGCGATAGCTACTGATCGCGGCGGCGATGCGTTGACCGAGCGCGCGCAGGCTGGCCTGTCGCGAGTCGATCCTGTCCTGCAGAGCCTTTCGGATCTCGCCCTCGCGGGCGTTGCAGCCCTCGATGGTCAAACGCTGCTCGCCCATCACTTCGGAGCGCAACGCGTCGAGCATGGGGGTCGAATTGTGCCGGAGCTCCTCTGCCACCGCGGCAACCTCCGCTTCTGCGACCTCACGGCGGCGTCCGAGATCGTCGCGCCTCTCGCAAAGCCGCGCCTCCTCCCGGGTGGCTGAATCGAGCTTGGAGCGCACGTCGACGCGAGCGCTCTCCAGCTCCTGCTTTCTCGCGCGCAGAGCCTTGAGCACGTCGGATCCCTCGGCCAGCGCTACCTGCTCCTCTTCGAGCCGCGCAATCTCAACGACTACGCTCGCAAAATCGATGTCCGCAAAGCTCTGGAATGCGCTGAGCTGCTCGAAGCGGCTCCGGCGCTTCGCCAACTGATCGACCTCGGCAAGCACGCCGGCGAGGGTCTGGCCGATGCTTTGGATGCTGGTCTCGAGCTCCTGCGCCTGCCGTTCGAGCACAGCGATCTTGGCGGCATTCGACCAGCCGAGCACGTAGCGGCTGCGGTCATCGATATGGTAGCGGTCGTCCTTCTCGTGCCGGTCGTTGCCACCCTTCATCTGGCCGGCGCGGGTGATGGCTTTGGTCTCGCGCCGGAACTGCTCGATACTGGCGCAGCAGATGTGCTGGAAGCGTTTGTCGACCTCGCGCTGCAGCCAGTTATAAAGTGGTGCATCGGCTTTAAGGCGCAGCTTTTCCGACAGGGCCTGCGGATGCCGCCGCTCCCTGAGGGCTGGGACGCCGTCGGGGATGCGGTAATAGACCAGGCGCGCGCCGATGTGCCCGTCGGCCCAGGCAGACACGGCGTCGTAATGGCGTTGCGGAACCAGTAGGGTCAGCGCGAAACTGTGCAACAGGCGTTCCGCAGCGCCCTCCCACTCCCTTGCGTCGGGACGGACCTCGATGAGTTCACCGCCATAGGGCATGTCATCGGCATCGATGCCGGTCGCCGCGCACAGTTGCTCGCGCAGCGCGATCACCGGCGCCGGCAGATTGGAGCGCCGCCGCTTCAACGATGCGATCTCAGCTGACAGCGTCTGATGACCGTCGCGTTTGCTTCTGAGTCCCACCTCTAGATCGACGCGGCGGTTCTGCAGAGAGGCCTCCTCATCACGCATCCTGCCGAGCTGTTGGCTCGCCGCCGTCGTCTGATCGGCGAAGGCATCCGGCGTTCGCGGCATGTCCAGGCCGACGGCCTTGGCGTGGTCGGCATAGACCTTCGAACGCCGCTGGCGATCGTCCCGCAAGATCGTCCGCTGGCGCAACTCGAGCTCGATCTGTCCGAGCCGCGTGCCGCCGTTGGCATTGATGTCGCGCTCGATCGCCAGACGGGCCTGCTCGTTCTCCGCCTCCTGCAGCTTCAAGTGCGAAATGCGCTGTGCGAGACGTTCGATCTCGCCCTGCAGAGTCTCGAGTCGCTCGTCGATCAGCCCGACGAGCATGGCTGACATGTAAGCCTTGAGGGCCTCTCGCGCGCCGGTGAGCCGGATCACCTCCAGAGACACCTCGCCATGGCGGTCGCAATCGGCAACGATCGGTGTAAGCTGCTCGATCTGCTGGCGCGCCTTGACCACCTCACCGTGCGACTTCGTCAGGTCGTCGAAGTGGCGGATCATCTGGTCTATCCGCTCTTTGACTGGAAACGGCTCAAGCATGTGCCGGCGAACGAAGCCGGTCAGGTCACCGACCGTTTTCATCGACACCGTCTGCAGGAAGAGATCGATCGCCTGATCGCTCGCAAATCCGAACCTGCGGCGGAATTGAGCGCCGTACGGGCGATAGCTATCGTGCAGGGTGACGCCCGGCACGGCGCGCAGCCGCTTCTTCAGCGCGTTGATCTCGCCTTTAAAGCTCGTGAAGTCTACCGCGATGGACAGCCCTTTGTCGGCCACGACAAAGAGGCGGTCGGGCTGTCCAGCATGATCCCTGAACCAGTAGACCTGGGCCAGCGTGGTGGTCTCGTTGAGATCGGCGTTGTGGAACCGCCCGAGGATCACGCTGTAGGTCGACTGCGGCGCGCGCAGCGAAATCGGCTTGGCACCACTGCCCGAGGTGGTGCGCTCGCTCTTGTACGTGCCGAGCACGTAGGAGCGCAGATCGCGCTCGTCGCGCTCCGCCTGCCCTGCCTTGTTGTAGCTGATGCGATGTGCCGGCACGAGCAGCGTCGTGATGGCATCTACCAGGGTCGACTTGCCCGCGCCATTCTGTCCTGTGAGCAGCCCGTTGCCGCCGCCGAGGTCGAGACGCCAAATGTGGCGGTCGAACGTGCCCCAATTCAACACCTCGATGGACATCAAGCGCACACCCCCGAGGGTCGGCAAGGCAGGCGCATCGGCTGCAGCCGGTGCGAAAGCCGAGGTGGGCACCATCGGACGCACGATCTCTGAAATATCGGTCATGGCCCCTCCGTACCCTCGCGGACCTGGCGGGCATGCGCTGCGTAGGCAGCAAGTCGCTGGTCGAACTCGCTCAGCCATTGCGCGTCGATGAAAGCCGCGAGGATGCGGCGCACCTCGAACGTATCTCCGCCCCGCGACATGGGGCGCAAGAAACCGAGCTCGACGATCCGGTCGATATCACGATCTCTGCGATCTGCTTGCTTGGCCTCGTTGCTCGATGCGCTCCAGATATGACGGACGAGGTCGTGGATCTGCTCACGCGTCACGACCACGTGGCGCTCGCCACTGCTCGCGTCGGCCTCGGCAAGCCGGCGACGCAACAGCGCAAGCAGCACGCTCACCGAGAAGCTGAGCTGCCGTCGCGGCACGATCCGCGGCAGCGCGTCCTCTCCGTCCGTTTCTGGCCGCTGACGGAGGTAGGCATACCCCTCAGCCTCGTTGACGATGAGTTCAAGGCCGACGATGCGGATGTGGTCGCGCACTTGCGAGGTGCAGCGCACGAGATCTTGCCAGGTGGCTGGCATTTGATCGCGATCGACCACGCCCTTCATCAAGGCGATGACGGTCGTTGGCAGGATGTCGCGCGCGCTGCCGCTTCGGTTCTCACTCATGCCCCGCCCTCCCGCTGGCCCGTTGCTTCCGGCTCCTTGGGTTCTCCACGCACAAAAACGACGAGTGGCATTGTCGCTTGCCGTGTCAGGCCCTCGGCATCAGTCCAGCTGATCGTCGTGCGGGTCCCGTCGTTGATCACGCTCTGTGGGTTGTCCGAGGCGATCGACAGGTAGGCGACGAGCTCTGCGAGGCCGAGCTCGAGAGGGTGCTGCACCACGAGCTCGGTCAGAGCGACCTGATCCTTACTTTGGAGCGCTCGCCAGATGTGAGCGTTAAGCCGTGCCTTGTCGACGTGGACGAGATTGAATAAGGCGTCGGCGGGCACGTCATCATCACCACTGCCGGGAGCGCCGTCTTCGATCTCAGGTTTCAGGGGCGGCGAAAACAGAGGGCGGTCGAGCGGCAACGCGATCTCCGGCGCCAGGGCATCGATCTCCATGAAGTCCGCCGGCAGCGGCAACGCACTGACCTCGATGGCGCGTGCCTCGATGTCATGCAACAGCCGCAAAATGCGTCGGTTCTCGAGCCACGCTTTGTCATCGAGATAGCGTCGCAGCTCGCTTGAAAGCTTGGCGACGGTTCGCTGCGTTGTCTCGGCTGCGATCAGCCAGTCGTAGTGCACCCGGCGGATGCGGCGGTCGGGCTTCAGGCGGAGCACGGCGTCAAGCTTCAGCATGCGCTCCAGAAGCTCGGTCAGCTCATCCTGTCGATCCGTCGACATCAGGAGATCAAAGAAGGCGCGAAAACTTCGACCCTGTTCGCTCTCGGCGATTGCGTCGCGCTCACCCAGAATGCGCTCCAAGAGCTCGCCTTTGCGTCCTTCCCAGGACGAGATTTTGATGCGGACATCACGGTCGAGCTCGCGGAAGTTCTGCTCGAGCCCGCGAAAGTCCGACAACAAGCTCTGCGCTGTCTCGACGATCAGATGGAAGCGATCGAGGATCGCTGCATCGTCGAGCAGAGGCACATCGCCTTTCGTCACGCGGGCGATCTCCGCGTCGATCGCTGCGCGTCGACGCTTGAGTTCGGCGATGCGGACCGCGCCGTCGGGCTCGGTATCGGTGACCAGATCGCGCAGCAGGTCGAAGACGGTGCGCAGTCGCGATTCCGTGCTTATGAAGGACCGGCGGCCGAGGCCCTCAAGCCACGTCAGAGCCGCTTCGGTGGCCGGTGTGATGTCGAACTGCGCCTCATCGCTGCCCGGAACATAGCGCTTGCGCAGCCAGCCGTACTTGTCCGAAGCCCAATCGTCGAGATACGCGCGTGGTTCACGCGGGAAGCGTTCATCGCCATGCTGCCGGCGCAACTGAAAAAGGTCGTCTTCGAGCAGCCGGGCCAATTCGGACTCGGCGATCTGGCGAAGGTTTGGCTTCAGAAAGACACGATTCAGAAAGCTGGCGACGAGCGAACCATTGTCGGCCCTAAGCAACCGCCAAGCGGGATGGCTCGCGCGGAGATTTTCAAGAGTCTGGTAGTCCACGTTGCCTCCCCGTCAGTCTATCCCAATCGGGCCGTGAACGTATCATGAACATCGAGTCGCCGCAATGCAGCGCCTGGCTCGCGGTCCACTTGCATCTTGCTGGGTTAATCCGCTTACTCGAGGTCATCCAGAACCTCTTCTGGATAGTCGAGCAGGTATTCTCCGACACCCCTGTGCACGCCCATGAACGACAGACGCTGTGACCTCTCGGCCGGGATGACGCCGGCTTCGAGCTGGAAGCTGCGCATGCCCGGCACGAAAGGGGAGAAGAACAGCACCCGCCCCCGCATCAGGTAGAAGTCGGCATGGACGAGCGCTGATTTGTTGTCCTTACGGTCGGTGTTGGCGAACTGTTCGGCGAGGGTGACGGAGAGCGTGTAGGAGCTGAGGACGGACAGCTCCGCATAGGCATGGTCATCCTTGAAGAGATCCGGGAGCACCAGCCCCCGGCGAAAGAACACATTGCCGCTGGCGTAGCCGTCACGCCCATGCTTTTCCAACCAATCTTCGACCGCGGTTTCCAGTAGCCGCCAGGTGAGGCTGAGGATTGCCACTAGCTCGGCGGGATCGACGAGCGCCCGGCTCGCGTCTTCGGTTAAAGGCCTGCCGCAAATGCGATACAGATAGCCTTCGATGCTGGCGCGGATGGGCGCTACCTCGTCGCCTTTCCGCCGCTTGCCGCTATCGTACCAAGCCTCCGAGAGGATCCCGCAGAATTGCCGCGCACGTTCGACACCGATCAGGGCTTCGAGCTCCTGGCCGAACTCGTTTCTGGAGTTGGCTTGCTGCCCGAGGAAATGGTCTAGTCCATCCCGCTCGAGCTCGGATGTTCTGACCGACCGCTCGCCCGGGCTGTACGGCGTGTCGGCGATCTCTGTCGCGACGGGGCCGTGCGCCGCCTCGAGAAATCGGGCCATTACGTCCTCGGAGTCAAGATATTGGGGCAGCGTTTTGGTTCGCAGCGCTTTCGGCAGTCGCATGGCTCGCCTCTCATCACAGCTACAATCGGAGCTGTGGTCTGACGATGAGTGTACCATGGCGCCGATTGTTCGCGTCTTAGTCTCGGAATGCGAGCCCGAAATGTGGTGACGACCTGTCCACCCGCGCCACAGGCCCATGGCCCCTCATAGACCTGGGTCAAATTAGCCGCCGGGAGCACACCATGGCGCCGCCAATCTGCATCGGTGTGCGATCGGCAGTTTTCTTGAAAGAGAAGGATCAAGGCGTAAGAGCCTGACTTCATTTTGGAGGCCGAGGGGAATCGAACCCTCGACCTCTGCAGTGCAATTGCATCACATCGGTCCACTCGATCGTGATTCGCATAATCGGGCTTATGTTCAAACGACTTCCTTCAGCTCAAGCTATTGGCGCTTGAGGACTTTGACTTGCCTGGTGGTTGCGGATCGCACCGTGTCGCCGGCGAGGCGGCGTATCGAGGAATGCCTTCGACCAGCTGTAGTACAGCCGTTCGGCGATGTCCTCCCGGCAGAAGAGGCGTGCCAAGACAGCCGCACGCGTGCTCGTTACAGTCTGACTCCACCATATCGGCCACGCTGGTCATCTCACAGCATAACCGCAGTGCGCGGTGTAACGGTTGGAGCCCATCATGACTTGGTTTCCGTGATGGTGGTGCGGCTTGCTCGAACTGAAGTCATACCGCTTCATGCACGGGCCTTTGGCGCAATGGCCAAATCCTTTGATGCGAGACTCTCCATCACGCCAAGGCATGACATGTGCCATAGCGGACGTGCTGAAGGTGAGCAGCGCTGCTATCAAGGCAACTAGGTAAAGCCGGGTCATGATTTGTCTCCTGCGAAAACGGCGGCGTTAGCCGCCGTCCTTTCTGCTCAATGATGGCGGTGATGATGGCGATGACCGCCGCCCCAGCCGTAAATCCGCGGCACAAAGCCATAGTACCCGTGTCTACGATGGCGATGCCTCCACGAGCGGCGATGATGGTGGCCCCATCTCCGGTGACCGTGGTGCCCCCAATGACGGCGATGCCGATGTCGGACCTGTTGGACATCGGACCTGACAGTCTCAGACAGAACGATTCCAGCGTTACCGACGGGAACCAGTGCCGTTGCGGCTGAAATCCCGCCAAATGCTGCAAGTACGGCGGCCAGAATTATTGCGACACTTTGCGTTCTCATGGCACTTCCTCCTTTAGGATTAGCTTTCACTTCTTGTGGTCGTGATCGGTGTCCTTGTGGTCTTCACCTTCGTGCGACGATGCCTCAAACGTGGCGCCGTCGATTTTCGCACATTCATCTTTCGTCAGCTCCTTCCAGCCCTGCTTTTCGCATGCGGCATCACCCTGACAGACGGACGGGCCCGAGCAGTGACCGTGCTCCTCGCCAGCAAAGGCCGTTGCTCCAAAAAGCGATGCCGTCGCAATCGCGATGATGATTGGCTTGATCATAGGGATACTCCTGTTGCGCATTTGATTGCCGTGACGGTTGTCGGTCGCGTTACCTCCTTTCAAGGGTTACCCAGATAGATGCGGAAGGTCAGCGCACCGTGCTTCGGCGTAAAAGCCAGCGCGGTGAGCAAATTGCCCTTGCCGTGCGCAAGCTGATAACGCGTCACCTGCTGACCCGGCCATGCGGGCGTGTCGTGTGGCGTCACGCCAAAACGCGCCTCGAACCCGGCCTTTACATCGTCGAAGATATGCGGGTTGATGGGCTGGGTCGTGAGCGAGCAGACGTAGACTGGGGGCTTATGGTTGCTTTCCGAATGAACCAACGCATACGCACCGAACCTGTCGCGGAACGTCCACCCTCCGTCAATTTGGGCAGCGGTGGCACTTCTGCGAGTCAGCTCTTCTTTCGGAGCAGGTTTCCATTTGCCAACCAGAGCAAGGGTCGTCAGGCCTTCCAGACTATCGCCGTGCGCGATACAGGTATTTGCGACCAGTCGCAGGAGATGCTCGACCTGCCGAGAATGCGCGATCTCGGCTGTGATCTTGGCCGTATCGACCGTTGCTAACCCGCCTTCCTTAGTTGCCCCGAGCAGGTCCACCAAACGCTGCCGTGCCGAAGCCGCTTCCTGGTCCTCAGCGTCGCGGCCGATGGCTGCTTCGTAGTCGGCAAGCGCCTGCTCAAGTTCTCGGCGGCGCACATGCACGATCGCCCGGTTGAAGTAGCTGTCGCTCACTTCGGGCTGTAGGCGAACCGCTTCGTCCAGATCTCTAAGGGCTTCATCAAGCCGCCCGAGGTTGGACAACGCGTTTCCGCGATTCATGTTGGCGTAGGGTAGTCCAGGGCTGATCCTCAGGGCCTCGGTAAAATCGTGGATGGCCGCGCTGTAGTCGCCTTTCGCATAGTAGACATTGCCACGGTTGTAGTAGGCCAAGGCACTAGCCGGATTGAGTGCAATCGCGGCGTTGAAGCCTGCCAAGGCATCGTCCAGTTCGCCCTTCATGTAGTCGGCTGCGGCACGGTCATGGATAGTGGCGAAGTCGGCGGCCTCAGCAGACTCTCCGCGTTCAGCCGTAGCCCCTCGCGCCAAAGATGCGCCTGTCACGCAAATGAGCCCTGCGAAAAGGATGGCCAAATAGCACTTCGGCGTCAGGGCAAGAGGCATGAAACGCGCACTCCATCGTCAACAGGCCCGTGGGGCCGCTGGTGTCATTTCAGGGTGCCGGGCGGGTAAAGACCTTCGACGAGCGGCAAAAGCCCCTTGATCTTCGTTAGCGCGGTCGAGGCAGCATCAGCCTCGTTGTGCTCGGCGCCGTGGTGTAGCTCGTCAACAGCCTTAT
>ERZ1066138.122-NODE-122-length-25970-cov-8.296431_pt1 | contig 25970 bp, 28 predicted proteins | sample MGYA00382785_ERZ1066138 | MGnify/ENA primary metagenome ERZ1066138 (study PRJEB33369, sample SAMEA5778368) | biofilm metagenome | biome: Industrial cooling water; feature: Water cooling tower basin; material: Biofilm | place: United Arab Emirates | collected... | reverse complement strand
CGCAGCCGCCGGGCAGCGAGACATCGGCCTTGCCGAAGCGCGCCACCAGCGGCCCCAGCACCAGGATCGAGGCGCGCATGGTCTTGACCAGATCGTAAGGCGCGAAGCAGCGCTCGACCTTGCGCGGATCCACATGGATGCGCATGCGCTCATCCACGGCCAGATCCACGCCCATCTGTCCGAGCAGTTCCATCGTCGTGGTCACATCATGCAGATGCGGCACATTGCCGATCTCGCAGGGGCCATCGGCCAGCAAGGTGCCGGCCAGGATCGGCAGCACGGCGTTCTTGGCGCCGGAAATCCACACTTCTCCCTGCAGGGGGAGGCCGCCTTCCACGGTGATTCGAGCCATTAGATCAGAGCCTTCTCGCAGGGCGCCGTCGACGACGCCCGCGGCGTTGGAGGGCGCGCCAGCGCCCAGGGATGGGGTCAGGCGCCGCGCGCTGCGCGTTCCTCGGGAGTCAGGGTCTTCAGGGCCAGGGCGTGGATCTCGCCGCCCAGCTTGTCGCCCAAGGTGGCGTAAACGCGACGATGGCGGGCCAGCGGGCGCATGCCGACGAACTCGGCACTGATCACGGTGGCTTCGAAGTGCACGCCGTCGGCACCCTCGACGCTGACCTCAGCATCGGGCATACCGGCGGCAATCATGGCTTTGACGGTGGCTGCGTCCATGTGTTCAGTCGGGGGCGGAAGTGGGGCCGTGTACAATCGCCGGCCGCACGCAGCCCGGGTCCTTGGGTGCTTCGCAAAGGGGCGCGGATCGTAATGGAAGCGGCGCGGTTTTCAAACCAAGAGACGTTTTTGCCCGCATGAATGCCCAACTTGCCCCGGCTTCTGAGGTCGAGCGCCTGAGCCATTGCGCGCGCGCCGCGCGTCAGGTGGTCGACATCGAAGCCCGTGCCATCGCCGCCCTGGCTGCGCGCATCGATGGCGATTTCACCCGCGCCTGCGCGCTGATGCTGGCCTGCGAAGGGCGCGTGGTGGTCAGCGGCATGGGCAAGAGCGGACACATCGCCCGCAAGATCGCCGCCACCTTGGCCAGCACGGGCACGCCCGCCTTCTTCGTGCATCCGGCCGAGGCCAGTCATGGCGATCTCGGCATGATCACGCGCAGCGATGTGGTGCTGGCCTTGTCCAATTCCGGCGAGACCGACGAGTTGCTGATGGTGCTGCCGGTGGTCAAGCGCAAGGGCGTGCCCTTGATCGGGATGACCGGCAATGCGCGTTCCTCGCTGGCCAAGCTCGCCGATGTGCATCTGGATGTGAGCGTCAGCGAGGAAGCTTGTCCGCTGGGGTTGGCGCCCACGTCCAGCACCACCGCGGCCCTGGTCATGGGCGATGCCTTGGCGATCGCACTGCTCGAAGCGCGCGGCTTCACCGCCGACGATTTCGCCGAATCGCATCCGGCCGGCCAGCTCGGTCGCCGCTTGCTGGTCCACATCCGCGATGTGATGCATCAGGGCGAGCGCATCCCGCGGGTACCGCTGGAGGCCTCGGTCAGCGATGCCCTGGTCGAGATGACGCGCAAGAACCTGGGCATGACCGCCGTGGTCGACGCCGACGGCCGACTCGCGGGTGTGTTCACCGATGGTGATCTGCGCCGCACCCTGGACGATGCCAGCGTGGACCTGCGTGCCACGCCAGTGACCCAGCTGATGAGCAGCCGACCCAAGACGATTGCTGCCGAGCGTCTGGCCATCGAGGCGGCGCAGCTGATGGAAGCGCACAAGATCAATGCCTTGCTGGTGGTCGACGCTGCCGGTTTGCTGGTCGGCGCGCTCAACTTCCACGATCTGTTGCGCGCGCGAGTCATCTGATGGATCGCGCTGCCGTCCTGGCCGCTGCGCGGCGTGTGCGTCTGGTGGGTTTCGACATCGATGGCGTGCTCACCGATGGCCGGCTGCACTATGACGACGACGGCGGCGAGTCCAAGTCCTTCCACGTCCACGATGGCCTGGGCCTCAAGCTGCTGGCTGCAGCCGGCATCGAGACCGTGGTGATCAGCGCGCGCCACAGCGCCGCCGCCGCGCGTCGCTTGCGCGAGTTGGGCATCGGCGAAGTGCATCTGGGCGTCGGTAACAAGCTGGAAGTCTTCGACGCGCTGCGCCAGGCGCGCGCCCTGAGCTGGGCCGACTGCGCCTACATGGGCGATGACTTGCCTGATCTGGCGGTGCTGCAGCGCGTCGCCGTGGCGGCCACCGTGGCCGATGCCACGCCCACCATCCGGGCGCTGGCGCATTGGATTGCCGAGCGCGACGGTGGTCGCGGCGCGGTGCGTGAATTCGCCGAATGGCTGCTGCAGGCGCAAGGACGCTGGGAGCAAGTGCTGGCGCCGTTTCGAGGGCCGGCGGCGTGAATCAGGTCCGCACTCGCATCTGGGCTGGCGTGTTGGCGCTGTGCGCCTTCGGCAGCTATGCCGTGCTGACCTGGCTGACGCCCGAGGAGGCGGATCTGGCCGACGCGCGCCTGGCCGATCGCGACAACGCTGTGCTGGGCGTGGAAATGCGCGTCTACGATGCCAAGGGCCAGCCCAATCTGCGCCTGGTCAGCCCGCGCATCCAGAGTCCGCGCGGCACCGAACTGTATGAGGTCGAAAGCCCGCGTTTCGAAGTGTTGAGTCCCAGCGCAGGTCGCTGGCATGGCCAGGCACAGCGTGGTGCGCTGGACACTGCCGCCAGCCGGCTGCAGCTCGAATCCTCAGTAATGCTGGATGGCGTGCGCGCCGAGCAGGCACCGGTGAAGATCCGTGGCGAGCGCCTGGATTTCGACCTCGAAACCCGCATCGTCACCAGCGAGCTGCCGGTCGAAGTCACGCAGAATCGCAATCGCTTGCGCGGGGTGGGGCTGGAAGCCAATCTGCGCACCGATCAATATCGACTCTTGAGCCAGGTGGAGGGCCGCTATGTACCTGTACAGCCTTAGGCCGATGGCCGTGGCACCGCGCTGGCTGGGAATCGGCATGGCGATGCTGCTGCTCGCCGGCGCCGCGCAGGCGGCGCGCAACACGGATCGCGCGCAGCCCATCAACGTGCGTGCCGATCGCTTCGAGGGGGCGGCCAGCGGCCAGACTCAGGTGCTCGCCGGCAATGTGGTGATCACCCAGGGCAGCCTCGAAGCCAAGGCTGATCGTGGCGAAATCGAACAGAAGGATGGCGAAGTCACGCGCACCGTGCTGACCGGTGCGCCGGCACGGCTGGTACAGACCCTGGACGATGGCAGCCGCATGAATGCCCAGGCGCAGGAGATCGTCTACGACCTCGCCGCGTCCACCGTGGAACTCAAGGGAGCGGCAGTCCTCGAGCGCCCGCAGGGCACCTTGCGCAGCGAACGCGTGCTGTATCGCGTCGACAGCGGTGCGCTGGTCGCCGGCGAGGGCGTGAGTGGCGGCGTGCAGCTGGTGATTCCGCCCAAGCCGCCGGCCGCTGCCAAGCCCGAGGGCGGCTGATGTTGCTGGTCGAGGGACTGAGCAAGCGCTACCGCGGCCGCGAGGTCGTGCGCGAAGTCGGCTGCCAGCTCGCCACCGGCGAGGTGGTTGGCTTGTTGGGGCCGAACGGGGCGGGCAAGACCACTTGCTTCTACATGATCGTTGGCCTGGTCGCCGCCGATCGCGGCAAGATCGAGATGGAAGGGCGCGACATCACGCCCTTGTCGATGGCCGATCGAGCCCGCATGGGCATCGGCTATCTGCCGCAGGAACCCTCGGTGTTCCGCCGTCTGAGCGTCGAGGACAACATCCTGGCGGTGTTGGAATTGCGCAAGGATCTGACCCGGCGTGGCCGCATCGTCGCCCTGGAGGCCTTGCTTGAAGAGTTGCAGATCACCCATCTGCGCGGCCAACTCGGGCAGAGTCTGTCCGGTGGTGAGCGGCGCCGGGTGGAGATCGCACGGGCGCTGGCCGGCAGACCGAAGTACATCATGCTGGACGAGCCCTTCGCCGGCGTCGATCCGATCTCGGTGGCCGAGATCCAGAAGATCGTCACCCACTTGAAGAAGCGCGGCATCGGCGTGCTGATCACCGATCACAATGTGCGTGAGACGCTGGGCATCTGCGATCGCGCCTACGTGCTCAATGCTGGCAGCGTGCTGGCCGAGGGCGCGCCGGAGCAACTGCTGGCGCACCCCAAGGTGCGCGAGGTCTATCTCGGCCGCGAGTTCAAGATGTAGGGCGCGGCTTCACTCGAAGCCGTTGTTGAAGATCGCTACCCGCACCGCCTCCTGCGCCCACGACAGGCCGTCGCTGCTGCGATGTTCCCATGCCCACTTGCGCCAGGGTGTCACGCGGAAGGCGGCCAGCCCGGAGGCGGGCCCAGCCGGACGGATCCAGAAGTTCACGCTGAGATCGTAGGTCGCGTACAGCGCCGCCACATCGCCGGCCAGCAAGGGATCGCGCTGCTTCAGCAGGGCGCCGAAGTAATCGGCCCAGGCCAGCGCCGCGGTCACATCCAGCGCGTGTTCTTCATCGTGGATCGGCGTGGTCGCCGCGAAATCGGTCCCGTCGTGCTCGATCACATAGCGCGGAGCCAAGGTGCTGCCGCCGTATTGGCTGCTGGCGCTGCGCAGCGCGCTGCGCAAGAAACTGCCGCTGCGGCGAATCATCTGCGCGGTGGCGGTGTCTTCACCGGTGACATAAGCGCGGCGCAGGGCCTCGCTGAGCAAGGCCGTCATCCAGGTCGAGGCGCCATAGGCCGCGGCATCCCAGTCACCATGCTGCGCGCCGGTGTGGTACCAGCCGCCGTCGATGCGATTGGCAGGGATGCCGGGCAGACCATCCTGGTGGGCGGCCAGCGCGCTCAGGATCGCATTCACGCTGTCGCGTCGCGTGCTGCTGCCGGTGACCTCGAAGTCGATGACATGCGCCATCAGCTTGAAGGCCACGCTGCGCTCGGTCCAGAAACCGAGTCCCTGCGTCCACGCATGCGCGGTGCTGTTGTGCGCGTTGGCGGTGCTGCTGATCGCCGGCAGGAAGGTCTCGTCGCCGGTGAGCCAGTAGGCCAGCGCCAGCGATTCGTTGAAGGAGTATTTGTTGTCTGCGGGGTTCAGCAGGAAGCCACCGCTGGCGTTGAGATTGACTCGGTAGAACTCGGCATGGCGCAAGGCTTCGCGCAGTGCCTTGGGCGACCCGCTGCGCAGGTAGAGCGCGAACATGGCGGCGGCGCGATCGTACAGCCAGGGCTCGAATTCGGTCTTGTACGGGCAGCGATTGGGGTTGCTCACCGCCGGATCGTCTTCGTTGATCACGGTGTAGAAGTTGTTTTTCATCGCCCGCTCGGCTTCCTGCGTGCCGGGCCAGCTGAGGATCGCGTCCATGTCGGCCGGGTTGTCGCGCGCCGGTGTGTTGCCGGGGTCGAAGGGCAGGGTGCGCGAGGCACGCAGCGTGCCCAGGCTCAGCCAGCTCGCCGGCAGCGTGGCCTGCACCCTGGGCTCCTGCACATTGTCGCCAGCGACGAAGCTGCCGCTGCTGACCGCAGCAAAAGTGCTGGCACGCCCGAGTCTGCTCGGGCGCGACAGCGTGCGTGGCGACTGGCCGTAGCTCACGCTGAGCCGCTTGCTCTGCGCGGGGTTGGCGAAGCTGATCTCGACCTGCACCAGCACCACGCGCCAGGACTGACCATCAATGGCGGCATTGCTGCGATGTCGCCACGGCGTCAGACCCTCCACATAGGCGGGAATCTCGACGCCCTGATCGAGCACACGGATCTGCGAGAGGGCCGCCAAGCTCAGCGTCCCGCGCGGAAAGGGGACTCCGAAGCTGGCGATCACCGGCGTGTTGGCGGCCACGCCCTCGCTGGCATGTAGATCGACGTCGATCTGCCCTGCCGAAGGCGCGCTGGCGAAGTAGGGCGCAGGGCTCTGCGCGACGGCAACGCCGCATGTCGTCAGCAACAGCCAGACGACGCAGCGCAGGATGGAGTGGAAGCGCATGCTCGATTCCTCGTGATGGGCGGGATCGTAGCCGCGCGCCGGCAGCGCGAGCATGATCCATCCCGCAGTACCGAAAGCGGCGTGGCGCATGACACGACTCAAGATCGAATTCGAAACCGCTTACCTCGTCACCGTCATCGGCATCGGCGGGCTGGCCCTGCTGATCGGCGGCACGCTGGCCAGCTTCGGCTTACGCCACGGCAGCGGCATTGCAGCCGGATTCGGGGCGCTGCTCGCGCCGTTATTCCTGCTGTACCACCTGTGGAGCATGGCCATGGCCCCCGGCTGGATCGACGAGACCGGCATCCGGCGACGCGATGGTCGTCACTTCCCGTGGCGCGATCTGCTGGCCGTCGGCGACATCCGTGGCCGGCGCACCACCGGGCATGGCACCTTGCGGGTGGGTGTGGAAGCGCGCTTCAGGCAGGGCCGCGTCCGCGTGTTTCCCTTGGTGCTGCGACAGGGCGGCGCGGTGCTGGCCGAACTCGATCGCCGCCTTACTGCTTCAGGCGGTAGCCCGTCTTGAAGATCCACCAGACGGCGATCAGGCACAGGGCAAAGAAGCCCAGTGTGGCGGCCAGCGAGATGCCGATCGCCACATCGGCCTCGCCATGGAAGGTCCAGCGAAAGCCGCTGACCAGGTAGACCACCGGATTGAACAGGGCCGCCGTGCGCCAGGCCTCGGGCAGCATGTCGATCGAATAGAAGGCGCCGCCGAGGAAGGTCAGCGGCGTCACGATCAGCATCGGGATCACCTGCAACTGCTCCCAGTTCTGTGCCCAGATGCCGGTGATGAAGCCGAACAGGCAGAAGGTGAGGGCGATCAGCACCAGAAAGCCCAGCATCCACAGCGGATGGTCGACCTCGATGGGCACAAAGAGGCTGGCAGTGGCCAGGATGATCAAGCCCAGGATCAGCGACTTGGTCGCCGCTGCGCCCACATAGCCGGTGACGATCTCGAAGGCCGAGACCGGCGCCGACAGCACTTCGTACAAAGTGCCGGTCCAGCGCGGAAAATGGATGCCGAAGGAGGCGTTGTTGATGCTCTCGGTCAGCACCGACAGCATGATCAGCCCGGGCACGATGAAGGCGCCGTAGCTGACCCCGTCCACCTCGCCCATGCGCGAACCGATGGCCGCGCCAAAGACCACGAAGTACAGCGATGTGGTGATCACCGGCGTCAGCAGGCTCTGGCCCAGGGTGCGCATGAAGCGCGCCATCTCGAAGCGATAGATGGCCGCAATGCCGCGCCAGTTGATCCTCATGCCTGGCCCTCCTGCAGCAGCCCGACGAAGATCTCCTCCAGCGAGCGCTCGTGCGTGGACAGGTCGTGATAGCCGATGCCGAGCTCGTCCAGACGCCGCAGCAAGGCTGCGATGGCGCCCTGTCCGGCATGGCGGTCGAATCGATACTCCAGTCGATGGCCTTGATCGGCCAGCGCCAGTGGCCAGTTCGCCAGCGCGGGCGGGATCACTTCCAGCGGCTGGTTCAGCTGCAGATGCAGGCTCTTGCCACCCAGCTTCTGCATCAGTGCGGCTTTCTGCTCGACCAGGATCAACTCGCCCTTGCGGATGACCCCGATGCGATCGGCCATCTCCTCGGCTTCTTCGATGTAGTGCGTGGTCAGAATGATCGTCGTGCCCTGCGTGCGCAGCTGGCGCACCAGCGCCCACATGTCGCGACGCAGTTCCACGTCGACGCCTGCGGTCGGCTCGTCCAGAAACAGCAGCTTGGGCTCATGCGCCAGCGCCTTGGCGATCATCACCCGGCGCTTCATCCCGCCCGACAAGGTCTGGATCTTGTCCTTGCGCTTGTCCCACAGACTGAGCCCGCGCAGCACCGCCTCGACATGCGCCGGATTGGGCGGCAGGCCGAACAGGCCACGGCTGAAACTGCACGTGGCCCACGGGGTTTCAAACATGTCGGTGCTGAGTTCCTGCGGAACGAGGCCAATGCGCGAACGCGCCTCGCGATAGTCCCGCTGGGTGTCGTAGCCATCGACGCCGACGCTGCCCGCGCTGGGCGTGACGATGCCGCAGATGATGTTGATCAGCGTGCTCTTGCCAGCGCCGTTGGGACCGAGCAGCGCGAAGATCTCGCCGCGCTGCACGCTGAGGTCTACTGGCTTGAGGGCACACAGCTGCGAGCGGTAGGTCTTGCTCAGTCCGCGGATCGAAAGGATCGCGTCCATCGGCCGCTCCCGCTCGCTGCCCTGCACTCAGTCAGCCTTGTACAGATCGTGGCAGGCCTTGCAGGTTTCGCTGGTCTTGGCGAACTGTGCCTTGGTGGCCGTTTCGTCGCTGCCCTTGGCTACTTCCGCCAGCTTTGCGGACTCCTTGACGAAGGCATCCATCTTCGCGCTGAAGTCGCTGTAGTTGGCCCAGATTTCCGGCTTCGCCTCGGTCGGCGCGCCGCTGCCCGAGCCTTGCGGAAAACCTTCGAGCAATTGCGGGGCCACGCTGGCTGCCAGCGCAGCGCGACGCGCGAAGTCGGCCTGATCAAAGGGGACGCGACCGCGCACCATTCCGCTCATCGGCACCCAGTTCCACAGCAGCACCGTGTACTGCGCCTTGCGATACTGAATCGCATCCTCAGGCTTCACCTGGGCGAAGGACGTGGTGGCGAACAGCGACAAGGCAGCAACAGCCACAATGGGACGAAGACGCATGGGTGAACCTCATGGGATTGGAACAGCCTCAGTCTAGCCCGGATGCTTCACGAGGTCGCGAGGACATGGCGGGATTTCTTCGTCGTGATGCGGAGAACCGCGCCCGCGCTGTGCTGACAAAGTATCGGCTGCCATGTCCTCGCTCACGCGGCCCTCGCTCGTTCCTTGCGCCGGGCTCGTCGTTGCTCGTCGTCGCCATGGAACCACCATGGCTTCTCCTCGCGCCTAGATCCCGACCCAAGGCCCTTCGCGATCATCCGCGTGCCCTCATGAAGTATCCGGGCTAGCCCGGCGCCCCATTCAGGTCACGGCGGCGTCTTGCCCCGCCCACTGGGAAAGGTCTGAACAAGTCCATCCTGGACTTGTCAGCCCACGCCAAGTCCAGCACAAGTCCGGACTTGGCTTCGACCAGTCAATCACTTGCGTGCTTGATTGGCGGGCCGGCCTTCCGTGGCCGGCGGAACCTCTGACTTGTTCAGAGGTTCCCTGGCTTGTTCACATCCGATCACGAATTTCGCGACAGCCGGAAGCGCAGGGTCTTGCGTCCTTTGCTGGCCACCGCTGCGCCGTCGATCGTGCGTGGCTGGAAGCGCCAGCGCTGCGCGGCGCGAATGGCTTCGCGGTCGAACACGCCCGCAGGCTCGGCGCGCAGCACACGGACGCCACTGACGCTGCCGTTGGAGCCGATGTCGAATTCGAGTTCAACCCAGCCTTCGATGCGCCGGCGTTGTGCCTGCACCGGGTAGCTCGGTGCCACATCCACCACCTGCACCGGCTCGACCACGACGGCGCTGGCGGCGGTTGCTGGCGCTGGCGTGGGTGCGTCCGCGGCGCCTGGGCTGTCTTGCGCAACGCTCGGGGTCGCCGTGCCGGCAGGGGGTGAGTCGGCGCTGGCTGGGGCGACGGGTGGCGTGGGTGCGAGGGACTCGACCGGCGCGGGCGCGGCCGCCGCGGCTGTGGCGACTTCAACCGCCGCCGGCGGCGCAACAAGTTCGCTGCTTGGCGCAGGCGCAGTGAGACTGGCCAGCGCGGCGTCATGGCGTCGTTGCAGGGCCTCCAGACGCGCCTCGCCGACGCCCATCGCCCGCAGCAGGCTGAGTTGCCCCTCGAATTCGGCCAACTCGCCGCGGTCGATGCTGCTCTCCGCGGCTGCCGCAGCGATCGGCACCAACTCCATCAGAGCCTGCTTGGCGGCCAGTTGTCCGGGTTCGCGCGCCAACACCTCGAGATAGGTCTGCACGGCATTCTGGCCCGGCGGTGCAATCACCCGACCCGCCGCCAGATGCTCGCGCGCGGTCGCAAGGCTCTGCGCGATGGCATCCGGTGCGGCCGGCTCGCTGCTGGGCGCTGGTGCCCCACCCGGATCTGGGCGTTGCGTCGCGGACTGGTCGCCAGGCCACCAGTGATACAGCGCGAAGGCCAGCGCCGAGACCAGCGTGACCAGCAGGATGGCCGGGATCAGGATGCGCTTGAGCTGGCCAAGCAGATCAGGCGGCTGGCTGGGACCGGGAACTCCGTTTGCGTACAACATGGCGGCACTCGTGACGATCGAGTGCGCACCTTAGTCGCCGTCCATGACAAGCAGCTTGCGGATCTGTCGAGGTAGCGTCGATGCCATGACGCTCAGCGGTCGCGTTCCACCGAGAAGCGACTGAGGGTGCGCAGAGCTTCGCGCCATGGCGTGGCCGGCAAGCTCTCCAGCAGCTGTTCGGCGCGGGCGGCGTATTCGCGGGCGCATTGCAGGCTGGCGTCGACGGCATCGGTGTCGCGAATGGCGCGCAGGATCAAGGGCAGGGCCTCGCGATTGCCCTCGCGCACTGCCTCACGGATGGCATCAGCGGTGGCAGCGTCGGCGCGACGCTGCGCGATGATCACCGGCAAGGTCGGCTTGCCTTCCGCCAGATCATCGCCCAGGTTCTTGCCCAGCAGGGCGGCATCGCCGGTGTAGTCGAGCACGTCGTCGGCGATTTGGAATGCCATGCCCAGCGCCAGTCCGAACTCATGCATGGTCTGCTGCTCGGCCGGCGTGCGCTCGGCGACCAAGGCGCCCAGGCTTCCAGCAGCAGCGAACAGGATGGCGGTCTTGCGGCGGATGACTTCCAGGTAGCGGGCTTCCGTGGTGTCGGGGTCGCCCATGTTCAGCAACTGCAGGACTTCGCCCTCGGCGATCGCATTGGTGGTGTCCGCCAGCACGCGCATCACCGCCATGCGGTCTAAACCGACCATCATCTGGAAGGAGCGCGAGTAGAGGAAATCGCCGACCAGCACACTGGCCGCATTGCCCCACATGGCATTGGCCGTCTTGCGGCCGCGGCGCAGGTCAGACTCGTCGACCACGTCATCGTGCAAGAGCGTGGCGGTGTGGATGAACTCCACGATTGCCGCCAGGGCCACCGCCGCATCGCTGCCGCGATCGCCCTGTGCGCGTGCGCAGAGCAGCACCAGCATCGGGCGCAGGCGTTTGCCACCCGCGTGCACGATGTGGGCGCCGATCTGTTGGATCAGCACCACGTCGGAGCGCAGTTCCTCGCGGATGCGAGCGTCCACGCGGGCCATGTCAGCGGCGACCAGTGCCTGCACACCGGCGAACGCGGCGCGCAGATCAGTGGCATCGGGTGTGGTGAGGTTCGGGGCTGGGCTGCTCATCGGCCGCAGTATAAGCATCGCTGAGGGCGCAGGGGCCTGAGTAAAATCAAGCACCTGCACACGGTGTGGTCAGAATTTTCCGACACCATCCAGTGCCGCATTCCGACAGCAGCCGGTGTGCAAGGCGGAGGCGGGCGGGTCTGCGGGTTATTATCCTCAGGTTCACCGATCACTGCAGCGCGAGCGAAGGAGCGCCATGGCCAGGGGCATCAACAAAGTCATTCTCGTCGGCAACCTGGGCGCCGACCCCGAGACCCGTTACACCGCCGGTGGGCAAGCCATCACCACCATCCGCATCGCCACCAGCGAAAGCTGGATGGACAAGCAGACCGGCCAGAAGCAAGAGCGCACCGAGTGGCATCGCATCAAGTTCTTCGGCAAGCTGGCTGAGATCGCCGGTGAGTACCTGAAGAAGGGCCGCCAGGTCTACGTCGAAGGTTCCTTGCGCACCGACAAGTACACCGACAAGGACGGCGTGGAGCGCTTCAGCACCGACGTCATCGCCAACGAGATGCAGATGCTCGGTGGTGGCGCGGGTGGCGCAGGCGGCCAGGATGACGGCGGCTATGCGCCGGCGCCGGCGCGTTCAGCACCAAGAGCGGGTGCGGGCCGGCCCGAACCGCGTCGCGAGGCACCGCCGCCGGACGATCTGGAAGACGACATTCCGTTCTGAAACTTTTACGCGCCCGGGCCATCGAAGTCCGGGCGCGCTGGCGTCTGATACACGCTGCCGGTGAGCGGCGTGGCCAATGGGCTGCCGCCCGCACCCAGGACCGCATGTGGCGGGATTGGATGTGGGCACAACGAATCGACAGGACGGGAGCAAGGGATGACTTGGTTGGTGACCGGCGGAGCCGGCTTTATCGGCGGCAACTTCGTGCTCGATGCAGTGCTGCAGCAGGGTCGCAAGGTGGTGAACCTCGACCTTTTGACCTACGCGGGCAATCTCGACACCTTGGCCACGCTGGAGGCGAAGCCGCAACACCGCTTCGTGCACGGCTCCATCAATGATCGCGTCCTGCTCGACCAGCTGCTGCGCGAGCACCAACCCAGCGCGGTGATCCATTTCGCGGCTGAGTCGCATGTCGATCGATCGATCGATGGCCCCGCGGCCTTCATCCAAACCAATGTGGTCGGCACCCTGACCCTGTTGGAAGCCGTGCTCGCCCACTGGCGCCAACTCGCACCCGAGGCGCAGCAGGCCTTCCGCTTCCTGCACGTGTCCACCGATGAGGTCTACGGCTCGCTGGGCGCCGAGGGCTACTTCACCGAAACCACGCCATACGCGCCGAACTCGCCGTACTCGGCGTCCAAGGCGGCGTCGGACCATCTGGTGCGGGCCTTCCATCACACCTACGGCCTGCCCACGCTGACCACCAACTGCTCGAACAACTACGGCCCCTACCAGTTCCCGGAGAAGCTGATCCCGCTGATGATCCAGAAGGGTTTGTCCGGTCAGGATCTGCCGGTTTACGGCGATGGGCAGAACGTGCGTGACTGGCTGTATGTGCAGGACCACGTGCGTGCCATCCAGGCGGTGCTGGCGGGTGGCCGCGTGGGCGAGGTCTACAACGTCGGCGGCGATGCCGAGCGCAAGAATCTGGACGTGGTGCACCGCTTGTGTGAGTTGCTGGATCAGCGCCGTCCGCGCGCCGATGGCCAGTCGCACAAGGTGCAGATCCGCTTCGTCAAGGACCGTCCCGGCCACGATCGGCGCTACGCCATCGACGCCAGCAAGCTCAAGCGCGAGCTGGGCTGGACACCTGCGGAGAGCTTCGAGTCCGGGCTTGCACGGACGCTGGATTGGTATCTCGCCAATCAGGGCTGGTGCCAGCGCGTTCTCGATGGCAGCTATCGCGGTGAACGCCTGGGAGCGGCAGCATGAGCACGCGTCGCGGGATCATCCTGGCCGGTGGCGCCGGTACACGTCTGCACCCGCTGACCATCGCGGTCAGCAAGCAACTGCTGCCGGTGTATGACAAGCCGATGATCTACTACCCCCTGAGCGTGCTGATGCTGGCCGGCATCCGCTCGATCCTGGTGATCAACACCCCGCACGAGCAGGCGCTGTTCCAACGTCTGCTGGGCGATGGATCGCAGTGGGGGCTGGACATTCAGTACGCCGTGCAGCCCGAGCCCAATGGCCTGGCCGAGGCCTTCCGCATCGGACGCAGCTTCGTCGGCGGCCAGCCCAGCTGCCTGATCCTGGGCGACAACATCTTCTACGGCCACGGCCTGACCGATCTGCTCGCCCGCGCCGATGCGCGCAGCAGCGGTGCGACAGTCTTTGGCTACTGGGTCAGGGATCCCGAACGCTACGGCGTGGCCGAGTTCGCCGAGGACGGTCGCGTGCTCAGCATCGAAGAAAAGCCCAAGCAGCCGCGCTCCAACTACGCTGTCACCGGCCTCTACTTCTACGACGAGCAGGCTTGCGACTACGCAGCGGCGCTCAAGCCCTCCGCTCGTGGCGAGTTGGAGATCACCGATCTGAATCGCTGTTACCTCGATGCCGGCGCCTTGCAGGTCGAGAAGCTCGGCCGCGGCTACGCCTGGCTCGACACCGGCACGCACGAGTCCCTGATCCAGGCCGGCAACTTCATCCAGACCATCGAAGAACGGCAGGGACTGAAGATCGCCTGTCCCGAGGAAATCGCCTACCAGCAAGGCTTTATCAATGCCGAGCAGCTGGCCGCCCTGGCCGCGCCGCTGGCCAAGAGTGGCTACGGGGCCTACTTGCGAGGTCTGCTGCCAAAATGAAGCGAATCGACACTCCGGTGGCGGGCATCGTCCTGCTGGAACCGACCGTTCATGGCGATGCGCGCGGCCATTTCTTCGAAGCCTTCCATCGCGATCGCTTTGCCGAGCTCGGGCTGCCCACTGACTTCGTGCAGACCAATGTCTCGCGTTCGCAGCGCGGTGTCCTGCGCGGCCTGCATTTCCAGCAGCCCAAGGCCCAGGGCAAGCTGGTGTACGTGCTCGAAGGCGCGGTCTATGACGTGGGCGTGGACATCCGGCATGGATCGCCGCAGGCCGGTCGCTGGTTTGGTGCCGAACTGAGCGCCGACAACCACCGCATGATGTACATCCCGCCGGGCTTCGCGCATGGCTTCGTCGTGCTCAGCGACTACGCCACCTTCGTGTACCAATGCACCGAGACCTACGAGCGCAGCTGCGATCGTGGCATTGCCTGGAACGATCCTGATTTCGATGTGCGCTGGCCGGTCGAGGCACCTCTGCTCTCCGACAAGGATGCGCGTGCCCCGCGCTGGCGCGATCTGGCGCCCGAGTCGCTGCCGGAGTACGCATGAAGACGCTGATTCTGGGTGCCAAGGGCCAGGTGGGCTTTGAACTGGTGCGGGCCACTGCCGGCTTCGGTGAGGTGTTGGCGGCCGAGCGCATGGCGGATGCGGTGGAGGGCACGCCGCTGGCGTTGGATCTCGCCGATCCGGTGGCTCTGGAGGCACGCCTGCATGAGCTGCAGCCCGAGGTGGTGATCAACGCGGCGGCCTACACCGCGGTTGATCAGGCCGAGGACGAAGCGGATCTCGCCGATCGCATCAACCATCGCGCCGTGGCGGCGATGGCGCGTTATGCGCGTGAGCGCAAGGCGCTGCTGGTGCATTACTCGACCGACTACGTGTTCGGCGGCAGCGGCTCCCGGCCGTACCTGGAAGACGACCCCGCCGCGCCGCAGAGCGTCTATGGGCGCAGCAAATGGGCTGGCGAGGAAGCGATCCGCAAGGCCGACTGCGCGCACATCATCCTGCGTACCGCCTGGGTCTACGGCTCGCGCGGCCGCAATTTCCTGCTCACCATGTTGCGTCTGGCCCGCACGCGCCCGGAGTTGCGCGTGGTGGACGATCAGGTCGGCTGCCCCACCACCGCACGCTTTCTGGCCGAGACCACCTTGCAGATGCTGACGCGCTGGCGCGACGCGGACCTGGCGCAGCGGGCCGGTCTGCAGGGCAGCTTTCATGTGGTCGCCGACGGTGCCGTGAGCTGGTGCGGATTCGCGCGACAGATCGTCGCCGATGCGCTTGCTGCGGGCCTGTTGACGCGTGCGCCGCAGGTTCATGCGATCGGCACCGGTGAGTATCCGGCCAAGGCACAGCGCCCGGCCTACTCGGTGCTCTCTACCCAAAAACTCAAGGAACGCTACGGACTGCAGCCGCCATCCTGGCGCACCGGTCTGGTGCAGTGCCTCACCGAACTGGTCGAGGCGCGGCGTTCGCTGGCTGCCATTGACTCATGAGGCAAGCATGCTGATTCCCGTGATTCTCTCCGGCGGAGCCGGAACCCGGCTTTGGCCGGTGTCGCGCAAGACTTACCCGAAGCCCTTCATGCAGATGGCCGACGGCGTGTCGTTGCTCGCCCGCACCCTGGAGCGTGCGCTGGCCGTCGCCGGCGATACCGAGATCCTCACCGTCACCGCGCGCGAGCACTTCTTCGTCACCCGCGACGAGTATCGCGAACGCCTGCCCAGCGAACGCGCGCGCTATCTGCTGGAACCGCTGGGTCGCAACACCGCGCCAGCGCTGGCCATGGCGGCCTTGGACGTGGCGGCGCGCCACGGACCGGGCGCGATGCTGCTGGTGTTGCCGGCCGATCACCTGATTCGGGATCTGGATGCCTTCACCGCCGCAGTCCGCGATGCCGAGACGCTGGCGCGCGAGGGCTATCTGGTCACCTTTGGCATCGTGCCCACGCGACCGGAAACCGGCTATGGCTACATCCGCGCCGGCGCCGAACTGGGTCCCGGACGCGCCATCGAGGCCTTCGTCGAGAAGCCGGATCTGGCCACTGCCAGCGAGTACCTGGCCAGCGGCCAGTACGTGTGGAACAGCGGCATGTTCTGCTTCACCGCCGGCGATCTGCTGGCGGCTTTCGAGAGCCTGGCACCGCAACTGCTGGACGCCGCGCGAGCCTGTCATGCGCGGCTGCCGCCGGGCGATGGCGCGGTCGAGTTCGAGCGCGAGAGCTTTGCTGCGCTGCCGGACATCTCCATCGACTATGCGGTGATGGAGAAGGCCAGCAAGCGTGCGGTGATCGCGGCGCGCTTCGACTGGAACGACATCGGTTCCTGGAAGGCCATCAGCGAACTCGACGCCGGCGATGCGCAAGGCAATCGCACGCTGGGCCCGGCGATTTTGGTGGACAGCGAGAATTGCTACGTGCAGAGCCAAGGCCGCCTGGTGGCTGGCGTGGGCCTGCGCGATCTGGTCATCGTCGACACCGGTGATGCCGTGCTGGTCAGCTCGCGCGAAAAGGCGCAGGCGGTCAAGCACGTGGTGGACGAGTTGCGCGCGCGCAATCACGAGGCGGCGAGCCTGCACCAGACGGTGAAGCGCCCGTGGGGCAGCTACACCGTGCTTGAGGATGCGGCGGACTGCAAGGTCAAGCGTCTGGTGGTCAAGCCGGGGCAGGTTCTGTCCTTGCAACTGCACCATCGTCGCAGCGAGCACTGGACCGTGGTGCACGGCATTGCCAAGGTCCGCGTTGGCGACGATGAGTTCCTTCTGCATCGCAATCAGTCGGTGTACATCCCGATGCACACCTTGCATCGCCTGGAGAATCCCACTGACGAAGATCTGGCCCTGATCGAGGTGCAGTGCGGCGACTACTTCGGCGAAGACGACATCGTGCGGCTGGAAGATCGCTACGGGCGGGTCTAGCAATGTCGGGCGCCTTCGCCGGCCATGGAAGTCGGGCGATTCGCTCGCGCCGGCTTGATTTGAGCAGCCAGATGCGGACTCGCGCCTGATCTGCGTGGGCAGCCAGTTCCGCAAGGACTGGTGCGGACCTCGCCGGATTTACGCTTGTGGCCTGTTCAGGCGCAGATCCAGCGCCTGATCGAGAAGAATTTCCAATTCTCAACACTTGCGGCTGCTTTTGTTGTCGGGTCTGGTCAAGCTTGCATACAACTCATTGTTAGACTGGCAACAGTTCGTCACCGGACACCGCCATGCGCGTCGATTTGCTAGAAGACGATCCCGATCAGGCCGAGATCATTTGTCAGTGGCTGAGTGATGAGGGTCATGAGGTGCGCTGGTCGCGATCTGGCGGCGAGCTGACCCGCGCCTTGCATCGCGATGTCCCGGATGTGCTGCTGCTCGACTGGGTGTTACCGGAATCGAGCGGCATGGAGGTGCTCACCTGGGTACGGCAGAGCTTCCTGGGTCGCCTGCCGGTGATTTTCATCACTGCGCGCGACTCCGAGGAATACGTGGTGGCCGCCTTGCAGGCAGGTGCCGATGATTACCTGGTGAAGCCAGCCCGGCGCCGCGAGTTGCTGGCCCGCGTGCAAGCGGTCGGTCGTCGGGCCGGGGCCGTGCAGCCGCAAGAAGTGATAACCGGCAGTGAGCCCTACGTCATCGATGTCGGCAAGCGGGTCGTGCACTTGCGCGGCAAGACCATGGAACTAACCAGCAAGGAATTCGATCTGGCCGCCTACATGTTCAACAACGCCGGTCGGCTGGTGACCCGTGCCGCCTTGCTCGAACGTGTGTGGGGGCGCAGCCCTAACATCAGCACACGCACCGTGGACGCACACGTGTCGCGGATCCGCAAGAAGCTGGAAATCGACGAGCAGAACGGCTGGCGCCTGATCAGCGTGTACCAGCATGGCTACCGCCTGGAACGCGCCAACTCACCGAGCCTAGCCGCATGAGCGATCCGGTGGCGCCAGCGCTGGCGGAACGCTATCGACAGAGTTTGCGCCAGAAGCAGGCGGCATTGGCCGCAGCATGGTTTCACTGGCTGCAGTCCCCAAGCTCCACGGAACGCCCGGAGTACATCGACATCCTGCACAAGCTGGCCGGCTCCGCGCCGCTGTACGGCCACCATGAACTGGGTGCTGCAGCGCGCCGACTGATGGAAGCGGCAGAAGCCCTCGACGGACTGGCCCGCCCATGGTCGGAAATGAGCATCCAGGTTCTGGAGAAGCGCCATCTGGCCTTCAGCCAGCTGCTGAGCGCCGCCATCGACGCCAACTGAGCATTCCCTTCCACCGGAGGACGTCCCGAGGCGATAGCGTGACCATTCCCCTCCCGTGAAGGGGTGTCCCGAAGGGACGGGGTGGTCGCTTCCCCGCCACCTGAAGCATGTCCCGAGGCCAAAGCGTGACCATTCCCCTCCCTTGGAGGGGTGTCCCGCAGGGACGGGGTGGTTGCTTCCCAAGGGCGTCGTCCCGCCTCGATCAGTTGCCGCGCGCTAAACTCGTGGACGGGATGAGGGCGGAGGCCAGGCATGCGCCAGGCGCCAGACGGTCATGCAAGCGAGGACGCGGGGCGATCGCCGGGCGCGGCCCTTGCTGAGGGCATGCGCCGTGCGCCCGATCCACTCTCAGCATCGGGTGGTCTGGGTGCGATGCTGCGCGCGGCCCGCGGCGATGCTGCGCCGATGGTGCGTCCGGTGCTGGCTCTGGTGGTGGCGATGTTGCTGTTGCATGCGGGGACCGAGTTCCTGCGTGGCGGACATCGCTGGCTGATCCTGGCCGAAGTCGGCGTGAGCCTGCTCTGCGTGGGTGCGGCGTGGCTGCTGCCGCGGTTTGGCCTCAAGCGATACCTCGGGTCTTTCCTGGTGCTCGCGGTGTGGGGCCTGTGTGCCGTGATGATGCTGGGCTCGGGTGGCCGGCTTATCGGCAGCATGGTGGCCTTGCCGGTGGTGATGGGCATTGCGGCCATCCTACTCAGCTGGCGCGGCGTGGCCCTGGTCTTTGCTGCCAGCATCGCCCAGTTGCTGCTCTTGCTGTGGTTGACGCGCCAGCCCATCGATTTCCCGATTCCGGGCAGTGCCGGCTCGCTGTCCGATGCCGTCACCCGCTTCTCCATCGTGATGGTGCTGGGCATGGGCATCATCGGCATCGCCTTGCGCGTGCGTCTGGAGCGGCTGGCCGAGCAGGCCGATCGCGCTCAGGCCGAGGCCCAGGAAGCCTTGCAGCGTGCGCAGGCCAGCGAGGAACGCTTCCGCCAGTTCGCCACTCTGGCCGCAGACTGGTTCTGGGAGCTGGATGCCGAGGACCGCATCACCTTCGTCTCCGATGGCTACGAGCGCTTTCTCGGCCGCAATGCTGCCGACCTGATCGGCCGTCATCCTTGGGATCTGCCAGCCAGCGAGCAGCGTGTGGCGCAGATCGCCAGCAACAACTTCGGTCCCTTGCGGCGGCGGGAGGCATTTCAGGGGATGCGTGTGGAACGCCGTGCCCAGGACGGCTCCAAACGCGTGCTGCTGTACAGCGGCATGTCCATGCATGCAGCGGACGGGCGCTATCTGGGTTTTCGCGGTGCCGTGCACGACATCACCGAGACCGACCGCCTGACTGCGGAACTCAGCTATCAGGCCAGCCACGATGCCTTGACCGGCCTGATCAACCGGCGCGAATTCGAGCGTCGCCTGAGCGAATCGGTCAGCGCCGCTGCGCATGGCAGCAGCACCGCGCTCCTGCTGTATGTCGATCTGGACAACTTCAAGGCGATCAATGATCGGCATGGTCATGCGCGGGGTGATGCGCTGTTGCGTGCCGTGGCGGCGGTTCTCGCGCAGGAGGCCGGCAGCGCGGGTTATGCGGCGCGTATGGGTGGCGATGAATTCGTGCTGGTGATGCCCGGTGCGCTGGTCGCCGATGGTGCCGAGTTGGAGGCCTTGCGGCAGCGGCTGGAAAGCGCCATCGCCGCGCTGGTGGAAGGCGCGCAGGATTCGGAACGCCGCTTCGGTGCCAGCGTGGGCATCGCGCGCATCGATGGCGCCACTGGTGATGTGGATCAGGCGCTGGCTCAGGCGGACGCAGCCTGCTACGCGATCAAGCGCCGACGGCGCAGCGAGCGGCTCGCAACGCCACCGCGTTGATCGACAGTTCACCCAATCAGGACTATTCTGGTCCTGTTTTCTGCGTGGGTGTCGTCCTGTGTTCCGACTGTCCAAACTGACCGACTACGCCACGGTGCTGATGGCTTGTCTGGCCGAAGCGCCGGAGAGCCAGTGCAGCAGCCAGCATCTGGCTGAGCGCACGCGCCTGGAAGCGACCACGGTGGCCAAACTGCTGAAGCAACTGGCGCAGGCTGGGCTGGTCTTGTCGACTCGCGGTGCCAACGGCGGTTACCGGCTGGCGCGCGCCGCAGCGGCGATCAGCATTGCCGACATCATCGTGGCGATCGAAGGCCCGCTGGGCATGACCGAGTGCAGCGTGCATCACGGCATGTGTGGACGCGAGAGCTACTGCAGCGTGTCCAGCAATCTGCGCAAGATCAGCCACGCCGTGGAAGCGGCGCTGCGTTCGGTGACGCTGGCCGACATGGCGGCGCCGGCGCGCCAGTGGCAGACCAAGGTCAGCGTGGAACGCATCGCGGCCTCCCCATGATCGACATGCGGCGGCGTCGCCGTCGCCTTGGATTGGATGTGAGCAAGTCATGAGCAGCGAAGTGATGGATGCACCTGTCAGCACCGGGATGGCGGCGGTCGACGAGGCCGTGCGCAAGAGTTACGAACATGGCTTCGTGACCGACATCGACACCGAAGTGCTGCCGCCCGGGCTCAACGAAGACGTGATCCGGCAGATTTCGGCGCGCAAGCAGGAACCGGCCTGGATGACCGAATGGCGGCTCAAGGCCTATCGCCACTGGCTGACGATGACGCCGCCCACCTGGGCCAAGCTGGCCATCTCGCCCATCGATTTCCAGGCGATCAGCTACTTCGCGGCGCCGCGCAAGAACCGCCCCAAGTCGCTGGACGAGGTCGATCCCAAGCTGCTGGAGACCTTCGACAAGCTGGGCGTGCCGCTGCATGAGCGCGCCAAGCTGGCCGGCGTGGCCGTCGATGCCGTGTTCGACTCGGTCTCGGTGGGCACCACCTTCAAGGAGGAACTGAAGAAGGCCGGCGTGATCTTCTGCTCCTTCAGCGAAGCGGTGCATGAGCATCCGGAGCTGATCCAGAAGTACCTGGGCTCGGTGGTGCCGGTGTCCGACAACTACTTTGCCGCGCTCAACTCGGCGGTGTTCTCCGACGGCAGCTTCGTCTTCGTGCCCAAGGGCACGCGTTGCCCGATGGAGCTGTCGACCTACTTCCGCATCAATGCCAAGGAAACCGGCCAGTTCGAGCGCACGCTGATCGTGGTCGAGGATGGCGGCTATGTGAGCTACCTCGAAGGCTGCACGGCGCCGATGCGCGACGAGAACCAGCTGCACGCCGCGGTGGTGGAACTGGTGGCGCTGGAAGGTTCCGAGATCAAGTACTCCACCGTGCAGAACTGGTACCCCGGCGACGAGGAAGGCCGCGGCGGCATCTACAACTTCGTCACCAAGCGTGGCGATTGCCGTGGCGCGCGCAGCAAGATCAGCTGGACCCAGGTCGAGACCGGTTCGGCGATTACCTGGAAGTACCCGAGCTGCGTGCTGCGTGGCGATGATTCGGTGGGCGAGTTCTATTCGGTGGCCCTGACCAACCACCGGCAGCAGGCCGACACCGGCACCAAGATGATCCACCTGGGCAAGCGCACCAAGAGCAAGATCATCAGCAAGGGCATCTCCGCCGGTCGCGGCCAGAACACCTATCGCGGCCAGGTGCGTGTCGAACGCCAGGCCGAGGGCGCGCGCAACTACACCCAGTGCGACAGCCTTCTGATCGGCAAGCGCTGCGGCGCGTACACCTTTCCGCTGATCGAGGTCAAGCATCCGGGCGCGGTGGTGGAACATGAGGCCACCACCTCGAAGATCTCCGAGGACCAGCTCTTCTATTGCCTGCAGCGCGGCATCGGCGAGGAAGACGCGGTGAGCATGATCGTCGACGGCTTCTGCAAGCAGGTGTTCAAGGAACTGCCGATGGAGTTCGCCGTCGAGGCCAAGAAGCTGCTGGAAGTCAGCCTCGAAGGCAGCGTCGGATGAGCGCGCCGGCTGTGCGTCCCGGCCAGGTTGCGCCGCAAGGGCGGCACGCGGTGCGCGCATGAGCGCGGCCGACCTTTACGGCACGCTGGGCGTGTCCATCCTGCTGGCGGCCTTCGTGCTCAACCAGCAGCGCCTGTTGTCGGAGCACTCGCGACCCTTCCTGGCGATGAACCTGATCGGCGCGGCGATCTGCGCGTACTCGGCCTGGCTCGCCAACTTCATGCCATTCCTGGTGCTGGAGACGGTGTGGGCTGCGGTTGCCGGCTGGGGCCTCCTGCGCTGGAAGCCCGGCGCCGAACTCTGATCCCCTTTCTCTTTTCTCTTTCGACTGCAAGACCATGCTCAAGATCAACGACTTACACGTCCGTGTCGCTGGCAAGGACATCCTCAAGGGCCTCAGCCTGCACGTGGCGGCGGGCGAAGTGCACGCCATCATGGGTCCCAATGGCGCGGGCAAGAGCACGCTGGGCAATGTGCTGGCCGGCCGCGAGGGTTACGAAGTGGTGTCCGGTTCGGTCGAGTACCTGGGCCAGGATCTGCTCACGCTGAGTCCGGAAGCACGCGCCTGTGCCGGCGTGTTTCTGGCCTTTCAGTACCCGGTCGAGATTCCCGGCGTCAACAACACCTATTTCCTCAAGGCCGCCCTGAATGCGCAGCGCAAGGCGCGCGGCGAGCCGGAGCTGGATTCCATCCAGTTCCTCAAGCGCGTGCGCGAGAAGCTCAAGGTGCTGCACATCTCCGATGAGCTGCTGCACCGCGCGGTCAACGAGGGCTTCTCCGGCGGCGAGAAAAAGCGCAACGAGATCTTCCAGATGGCCGTGCTGGAGCCGCGTCTGGCGATCCTGGATGAGACCGATTCGGGCCTCGACATCGACGCCTTGCGTGTGGTGTCCGAAGGCGTCAATCGTCTGCGCAGCCCGGAGCGCGGCTTTTTGGTGATCACCCACTACCAGCGGTTGCTCGACCACATCGTGCCGGATCGCGTGCACGTGTTGGCCGAGGGTCGCATCGTCGAGTCGGGCGACAAGGATCTGGCGCTGAAGCTGGAGCAGCAGGGCTACGAGTGGCTGCAGCAGCGCAAGCTGGGAGCGGCGGCATGAGTCTCGTTGATCGCCTGGCGCAACATGCCGCCAGCGCTGCGCCGGTCCCGGGTGCGGCGGCGGCACTGCTGCAGTCATCCCTGCAGCGTTTTCGCGAACTGGGCCTGCCGCAGGCGCGCACCGACGGTTGGCGGCAGACCAGTCTGCGCAGCCTGGAAAAGCTCACGCCGGACGCCGCCACCGAAGATGCCAGTGCCGCCGAGTGGGTGCGCGCCGATGCCTCCTGGCCGGGCATCCGCACCTTGCTGCGCCTGTTGAACGGGCGTGGCTTGCGGGCAGCCGAGCATCTGCCGGAAGGCGTGCAGGTGCGTAGCTGGCAGGATGCGCTGGCCGATCCCCCCGAGTGGCTGTGGCAGTCGCTGCAGCGCGGCTATGGCGGCGTGGCGGACAGCTTCGCCTGGTTGAACACCGCCGGGGCGCGCGATGGCGCGCTGATCGAGCTGGCAGCTGGCACGGTGGTGGCCGATCCGATGCGCCTCTTGCTGGCGCACGGCGCCGGCTTTGCCGGTCTGGCGCAGGCGCGCGTGGTGCTGCGTCTGCAGGCTGGCGCCAGCCTGTGTGTGGTGGAAGATCTGGCGGCGATGGGCGAGGGCGGCGGGCTGGCCAATCTCGTCATCGAGGCGCATCTGGAGCCCGGTGCGCGGCTCGACTGGGTACGCGTGCAAGCCACGCCGGATGCACAGTCGCTGATCGCACGCAGTCGCTTTGAACTGGGGGAGGGCGCCAGCCTGCGCTACTTCACCGCCGACTGGGGCGCCGCGCTGGCGCGCCATGATCTGGAGGTGGTGCTGAATGCCCCGGGTGCGGCGTGTGAATTGTCTGGACTCAGTGTGCTGCTCGGCCGGCGCCATGTCGAAACCCGTCTCGCCCTGCAGCATCGCGCGCCCGACACGCGCTCGGCCACGCAGTGGCGCAGCCTCGCCGATGGCCGCACGCGCGCCGTGTTCGGCGGCCTGATCCAGGTGGAAGCGGGTGCCGATGGCACCGATGCGCAGCTCAAGACCACCAACCTCTTGCTGTCGCCGCACGCCGAGATCGATGCGCAGCCGGAACTGGTGATCCACGCCGATGAAGTGGCCTGCAGCCACGGTGCGACCGTCGGCCAGTTGGATGAGCGCGCCTTGTTCTATCTGCGTTCGCGCGGCATCGCCGAGGCTGACGCGCGCCAACTGCTCACCTTCGCCTTCTGCCAGGCGCAAATCGGGGCCTGGATTGCGCCCTTGGTGCGCGAGACCTTGGAGCGCGAACTGCTGGCGCGCTTGCCCACCCGAGTGATGGAAGGATGAGCGCACAGCCCTCCGAATCTGCAAAGCGCGCGCCGCACGAGGCCGCAGCGCTCGACCTCGCCGCGTTGCGCGCGCAGTTTCCGATCCTGTCGCGGCAGATCCACGGCAAGCCGCTGATCTATTTCGACAACGCCAATACCGCGCAGAAGCCGCTGGCGGTGCTCCAGGCCAGCGATGACTTCTACCGCCTGCACAATGCCAATGTGGCGCGGGCGGTGCACACCCTGAGCGAGGAGGCCACCGCGCTGTACGAGGCCACGCGCGGCAAGATCGCCGGGCTGCTCAAGGTGGCCGATCCCCGCGAGATCGTGCATACGCGCGGCACCACCGAGGCGATCAATCTGGTCGCCCATGGCTGGTTGCGCCCACGCCTGCGGCAGGGTGATGAGGTGCTGGTCACGACCATGGAGCACCACGCCAACATCGTGCCCTGGCAGCTGGCCTGCGCCGCCAGCGGCGCGTCCCTGAAGGTGGTGTCCTTGCGCGCCGATGGCTCGCTGGATCTGGATTCGCTGGAGGCGCTGCTCGGGCCGCGCACCCGGCTGTGCGCCGTGGCCCATGTGTCGAATGTGCTGGGGACCATCAACCCCATCGCGGCGATCGCGGCGCGTTGCCGTGCCGCCGGGGTGCCGTTGCTGGTGGATGGCTCGCAGGCCGTGCCGCATCTGGCAGTCGATGTCCCGGCCTTGGGCTGCGACTTCTATTGCTTCACCGGCCACAAGCTCTACGGCCCGACTGGCACCGGCGCCTTGTGGGGTCGCTACGAGTTGCTGGAGGCCATGCAGCCCTTCATGGGCGGCGGCGAGATGATCGAGACGGTCAGCTTCGAGGGCAGCGTCTACGCGGCGCCGCCGCGTCGCTTTGAAGCCGGCACGCCGAACATCGCCGGCGTGGTGGGTCTGGGTGCGGCCATCGACTGGTGGCTGTCGCTGGACCACGCTGCGGTGGCTACGCATGAGGCGGCGATCGGCAGCGCCTTGCGCCAGGTCTTGCTGGCCGTGCCCGGACTGCGCCTGATCGGCGACGCGGCCGAGCGCCTGCCGGTGTACTCCTTCCTGATCGACGGCGTGCATGCCACTGATCTGGCAATGCTGCTCGACCACGAAGGCGTCGCGGTGCGTTCGGGGCAGCACTGCGCGCATCCGCTGATGCGCCACTACGGCGTCAATGCCACGGCGCGCGCTTCCTTGGCGCTCTACAACAGCATGGACGAAGTCGAGCGCTTCGCCCTGGCGCTGGACAAGGTGCGGCGGATGCTGGCCTGAGGCCTGCGCCGCGGCTGCGCTGGTCAGGCTTGATGGCAGTCAAGGCCGGCGCGCAGCTTGGCGACGAGGATGCCGCCATCGACTGCCGGGGGGACCTCGTTCGATGCGTGTGGATGCACCAAGCGGCTGCATCGCGAGCGTGATCGCGCGGCAGACACTAGTGTGGTGTTCCGTAATTACCTTGAACAATTTCCGCGTCTTTTGCCCCG
>ERZ1066138.121-NODE-121-length-26165-cov-8.705170_pt1 | contig 26165 bp, 20 predicted proteins | sample MGYA00382785_ERZ1066138 | MGnify/ENA primary metagenome ERZ1066138 (study PRJEB33369, sample SAMEA5778368) | biofilm metagenome | biome: Industrial cooling water; feature: Water cooling tower basin; material: Biofilm | place: United Arab Emirates | collected... | reverse complement strand
CGTCGAGGTCGTACTCGACCGGGATGCGGCAGGCCTCGATGATGAGTTCGCGCAGGAGGCTCGAGACCTCGATCACGCGGCAGGTCGTCGGCAGGTCCGGGAACGCGCCGGGATCCACGTACAGCGTGCGCAGCGATACGTGGCCGCGCATGTGCGCCTCGTGCTCGATCCCCGCGGGCACCCACACGGCGCGTTGCGGCGGCACGACGAAGCTCGCCTGTTCGGTGACGACGACCGTCACGCCGGCACAGGCGTAGATGAGCTGCGCGCGCTTGTGGTGGTGATGAGGATCGTGGTGGCCGGGCGGGTATTCGTCGGCCAGCGCCGCGATCGGACGCGGGATGTCCTGGTAATCGGCGCCGCGCGTGCTGCGACTCATGGGAGTAGCCTAATCTGGCCCGCCCACGATGACAAACGATCGCCCGGCGACGGCAGGCGGGCGCGGTCGGGTTGACGATGGGCCGATGGAGCACGCGCGAGAGGGGGCACCGTCCGCAGTCGGGAAGGACCTGGACCCGGACATCCGGCGCTTCATCCGCGGCGTGGCCGAAGCCGTCGCGCGCCATCCGGCGTTCCACAGCGCGCCTTACCCGCAGGTACGCCAATGGGCCGAGGAGGTGCGCGCGCCTTGGCGTCAGGGCGGCCCCGCGATGCTCGAGACCCGCGAGCTTGCGATGCCGACGCGCCACGGCAGCGTGCGCGCGCGCATCCATCGTCCCGCACCCGGCCTGCTGCCCGGACTCGTTTACCTGCACGGCGGCGGCTGGACGCTGTTCAGCATCGACACGCATGACCGGGTCATGCGCGAATACGCGGCACGCGCGGGCTGCTGCGTGATTGGCGTCGACTACGCACTGTCGCCCGAGCACCGGTTTCCGGTCGCGCTTCAGCAGGTCGTCGACGTCGTGGAATGGCTGGGGGCGAGCGGCGGCGAACTCGGGGTCGACGCCCGCCGGCTCGCCGTCGGCGGAGACTCTGCCGGCGCCAACCTGAGCGTCGGAGCCTGCCTCGAGCGCCGCGACCGCGGTGCGTCGCCGCCACTGCGCGCGATGCTGCTCAACTACGGCGCCTACGCGACGCGCTCCTCGGCCGAGGCCTGCCGGCGCTTCGGGGGCCCCGAATACATGCTGGGCTGCGAGGAAATGGCCGGCTACTGGCGGAACTACCTGCGAAACGGGGAGGACGCGGGAGATCCGCTGGCCTGTCCGCTGCATGCGGACCTCGCGGGGCTGCCGCCCGCGTTCCTGACCGTCGCGGAATGCGACATCCTCGCCGAGCAGAGCCTGGAGCTGGCGCGGCGGCTGCAGGGCGCGGGCGTGGCGGCCGAGTGCGCCGTGTATCGCGGGGCCTCGCACAGTTTCATCGAAGCGATGTCGATTGCCGGGATGAGCGTCCAGGCGCTGGCGGACGGGTCGGCGTGGCTGGAAAATGCGCTGCGCACGCCCGGGCCGGCACCGCCGGATCGCACGATGGCCTGAACGCGACGGTTTGCGACCCCGCCTCGAATGCGCAGGGCAGGCCGGGGTTTAGATTGAATACGAAGGGGGATCACGCCATGCATGCCAGACGCACCTTGTTCCTGCTGGTCGGTGCCGCGGTGTCAGGAACCGGTCTTGCCCAGGCCCAGTCCGATGCGGGCGCGGGCGACATCGGTCCGGTCGTCGTCACCGCGGAACGCTACGTGTCCCGGGAGGGCAGCGTCGCCTCGAAGTCGGACATCCCGCTCGTGGAGATGCCGCAGTCGGTCAGCGTCGTCTCTCGCGACATGATCGACCTGCTCAACTGGACCAGTCTCAACGAATCGGTTCGCTACTCGGCCGGCGCCACGGGCGAGGCTTTCGGCCCCGACGAGCGCTACGACTGGCTGCAGGTGCGCGGCTTCGATCCCGTGCAGTTCATCGACGGCGTGCAGGCGCCGATCGGCTCGGTCAACAACACGGGCACGGACCTGTACGGCTCCGAGTCGGTGGAAGTGCTGAAGGGCCCGGCCTCGGTACTGTACGGGCAGACGCCTCCCGGCGGCATCGTGAACATGACGAGCCGGCGCCCGCGCGACGTCCTCGGCGGCGAGCTCGAGCTGCAGGGCGGCGAGTACAACATGTGGCAGGTCGCCGGCGACCTCACCGGGCCGCTCTCGGACCGCGTGAGCGGGCGCGTCACGGCGCTGTACCGCGACCGCGAGACGCAGGTCGACTTCCTGACCTCGAAGCGTCTGTTCATCTCGCCGGCCGTCACCTTCGAGCTGGGCGAGGACACGCGCCTCACGCTGCTCGCCAGTTACCAGGACGACGACCTGGAAAACCAGACCACGGGTTTCCTGCCCGCCTACGGCACGCAGCTGCCCAATCCCAACGGCCGCGTGCCGGTCGGCAGGAACCTGGGCGAGACCGGCGTCAACTTCTTCAAGCGCGAGCAGTGGAGCGCGGGCTACGACTTCTCGCACCAGTTCAACGATAATTTCTCGCTGCAGCAGAACCTCAAGTACTTCGACGTGAAGGTCGACTCGCGTGCGATCTACGGCACGGGGCTCCTGGATGCGGATTTCGACGGGACCCCGGACGACTTCCGCACGGTGACGCGCGCCGACTTCCCGTTCAACGAGCGCATCGACTCGCTGTCGGTCGACACCCGCGGTCACCTGACCTTCGACACCGGTTCCGTCGAGCATTACCTGATCATGGGCCTGGACTACCGCGACTACGACGGCTTCTCCGAGTTCGGCTTTGCCGGTGCGCCGTCCATCGACCTGTTCGACCCGGTTTACGACGCGGTCCTGCCGCCGCCGGGGGCGCTGTTCCCGTTCATCAACGAGACGCGCGAGCAGATCGGGCTCTACGTGCAGGAGCAGCTGAAGGCCGGCAAGTTCGTGCTGACGCTGAACGGCCGCAACGACTGGGTGGACCGCAAGCCGACGGCCGGCGACTCGCAGGACGACGAGGAGTTCACCTACCGCGTCGGCATCAACTACGTCTTCGACAACGGACTCTCGCCGTACATCCAGACGGCCACCTCGTTCCAGCCGGTCAGCGGCGCCACCTTCGCCGGCGTGCCGTTCGAGCCGACCACGGGCGACCAGGTGGAGGCCGGCATCAAGTGGGACGACCGTGCGTTCGGGCCGGGCGTGCGGATGTTCGCCTCGCTCTCCGCCTACGAGATCGTCCAGGAAAACGTGCTGACGCCCGACCCGGTCAACCTGTTCTTCAGCGTGCAGGAGGGCGAGGTGGAGGTGAAGGGCGTGGAGCTCGAGATCGCCGCGCGCATTCGCGAGCGCCTGACCTTCAACCTGGCGTTCACCAGCATCGACACCGAGGTCACGAAGACCTCCGATCCCTCGGTGCTCGGCAACGAAATGGTGGCCGTGCCTGAAATGCTCGTGTCCGCGCTCGCTGACTATACGTTCCAGGAAGGGCCGCTGGCCGGGTTCGGGGCCGGGCTCGGCGTGCGCTACCGGGGGCAGATGTACGGCGACTCCGCCAACCAGTGGCAGAGCGATTCCGTGACCATGTACGACGCGATCCTGCATTACGATACGCGCAACTGGCGGTTCGCGGTGAACGCCAGCAACTTCACTGACGAGATTTTCGTCGATCGATGCAGCAGCGCGGCCAATTGCTTCTACGGGACCCGGCGGCTGGTGACGGGCAGCGTCACGCGCAAGTTCTGACCGCCCCGGTCATGAGAGCGGCGCTGGTTGCCCTGATGCTCGCGCTCGGCGGGCAGGCGGACGCGCAGGTCGTCGCCCCGCTGCCCTTCGATCGCATCCTGCGTTATGACGAGCTGACCGCGCTGCTGCGCCAATGGGCGGACCAACGTCCGGAACTCGTCACGCTCGAGAGCATCGGCACGACCCCCGATGGGCGGCCCATATGGTTCCTGTCGCTGACGAACCGTGCGACCGGCCCGGCCGAGGACAAGCCGGCGCTGATGGTCGACGGCAACATGCACGCCACCGAATGGGCGGGCGGTGTCGCGGCGCTGCACTTCGTCCACAAGCTGCTCGCCGGTCACGGCAAGGACGAGCGCGTGACGCGCCTGCTCGACACGCGCGCGGTCTACGTTCTGCCGCGCATGAGTCCCGATGGCGTCGAAGCGACGCTCGAGCAGGGCCGGTTCACCCGGTCCGTGGACCGCCCGTATCCGCCCCGGCCGCCGCAGCCCGGGATCATCCCGCGTGACGTCGACGGGGACGGCCGCACGGTGTTCATGCGCTTTCGCGATCCCAACGGTCCGTGGAAGCAGCATGCGGACGACCCACGCCTGCTCGTACCGCGCGCACCGGACGAGACAGGCGGCGACTACTGGCGCGTGATGCAGGAGGGCATGGTCGAAGGCTATGACGGCGCCACGATCGCGGACGAGCCCGAGCACGAGGCGCTCGATTTCGGCGCGAACTTCCCGGGTGACCGCGGAACCTCGGTCAGCCAGACCGACGGCCGGTACGCGACCTCGGAACCGGAGGTCGCGGCGTACGTGGCGGCGATCTCGCGCCGTCGCAACATCGTGGCGCACGTCACTTGCCACACGTTCGGCGGACTGATACTGACGCCGCCGGTGAACCTCACCGAGCAGCTGCCCGAGTCGGACCGGCAGGTCTACGCGTCGCTGGCCGGGAAGGGTGCTGAGCTAACCGGCTACACCGCGATCTCCTACCTGGATCTGCGCAGCGTCGATCGTGAGCGTCACATCCCGAGCGCGTTCGGCTGGCTCTACGACCGGCTGGGTCTGTATTCCTTCATCACCGAGTTGTGGAACCCGCTGGCGGCGGCCGGCATCTCGCTCGAGAACACGACCGCCTCGGCCTGGCTATGGGGCTTCCACCCGGTCGAAGACGAGCTCAAGCTCCTGCGCTGGAGCGACGAGAAACTGGGCGGCGAAGGGTTCGTGCCCTGGCGCAGGTTCGACCATCCGCAGCTCGGGCTCGTGGAGATCGGCGGCTTCGACCTGATCCGCTACTGGTACAACGTTCCCTTCGACAGCCTGGAACGGGAAGTTGCGCCGCACAGCGAGTGGCTCCTCTACCTCGGTCTCTCCACGCCGAGGCTGTCCATCCGCTCGTTCAGCGCCGAGAAGGTCGGTGACGACTTGTGGAGCCTGAGGCTCATTGCCGAGAACACCGGGTGGCTCCCCACGAACGGATCGCAGATGGCGCTCGACCGGCAGGAAGTCGGCGGTGTGTCGGTGGAATTGAGTCTCCCGGCCGGGGCGCGCCTGGTGGATGGCGAAGCCGTGCAGCAGCTCGGCCAGCTCGCGGGCCGCACTGGGCAGCGTTCGACGGCAACCTGGTGGGGATACACGCAGGGCACGCCCGACAGGGCCGTCGCCGACTGGGTGGTCGCGGCTCCCGCGAGTGCCGCGTTTACCGCTACTGCGAGACATGAGCGTGCGGGGAGCGCGCAGGCCGCGCTGGTGCTCGGCGTCAGGTCGGAGTGAGTCGGGGATCCACGCCCGGCGCGCCGCGATGATGAGCGCTGCGATCGCATCGGGCACGGCGCGTCGGACCGCCGGCTGGTCCCGGATGCGACGAACATGGGCCTTCCCGCAAAGCCCGGCGCCGCGGATGTCCGCTAAAAGGATCCACAGGCAGGCCGGAACCGTCACGACGCGGCTGACACCACGGTGGTGACGCATTGTCAGCGGCGGCGGCACCCGGCCATCGGCATGATGGGGCAAATCAGAAGGTGACCGAGTTGAACGTCCGCCGCAATCTTTTCCCCTTGATGCTGGCCTGGGCCGCGCTGATCCTACCCGCTGCGGCGCCTGCGCAGGCGACGCCCGACCTCGCGCTCGGCCAGCGCCTGTTCTCCGAGGCCTGCGCGAGCTGTCACGGCGCATCCGGCCGCCCGGAGCCGGGCAGCCCGGTGGTGGCCGCGCTCGGCATCGAGCCGGCCGACCTGTTGGATCCGCTGTTCAACAGCCGCGAGCCGGCGCTCGACTGGGAACTGGTCGTCAAGCACGGCGGGCACGCGCTCGGGCTCTCGGAGCGGATGCCTGCCTGGGGAGAGTCGTTCTCGGACGCGGAGGTCGCGGCACTGGTCGCCTACATCAAGACGCTCGCACCGGGCTCGGAGCGCTACCCGCCGGGCGAACTCAACCTGATGCTGCCGGTCCGCACGATCAAGGCCTTCCCCGAAGACGAGTGGGTCTGGCGCTCCCGCTACGAAAGCCGCGACGGCGAGGACGTCTGGCGCAACGTCCTGGAGTACGAGAAGCGCATCGGCCGGCGCGGGCAGGCGATCCTCGAAGTGATCGAGGAGAAGGGCGACCTGACGGAGGTCGAGGTCGGCTGGAAGCACGCCCTGACCTGGAGCCTGGAGCGGGGCTACCTGTTGTCGGGCGGTGCCAAGCTTGCGATCCCGACCCAGGGCGACGGCTCCGAGGAGCTGATCCCGTTCCTGGCCTGGGCGCAGGAACTGTCGCCGAAGTCGACCTTCCAGGCGAGCGGCCGCGCGATCCTGCCGTTCGACGACCTCGACGAAGGCGCGTTCGAACTGGCCGGTATCGTCCACTACACCTGGACCGACTGGCCGCAGAACGTGTTCCCGGCGTTCGAGGCCACGGCGACCGTGCCGTTCGACCGCGCCGACGGCGAGGATCGCGTGCAGTTCACGGTGGTGCCGCAGATCCGCATCGGCCTCACCCGCGGCGGCCACGTGGCGCTGAACCTGGGCGCCGAGTTGCCGCTCAGCGACCAGGACTACGACTGGCGCGCCCACCTCGTGCTGTTGTGGGACTTCGCCGACGGCAGTTTCTTCAAGGGCTGGGGGCGCTAGGATCGGGCCCGCTGCCACGCGCCGCCTTCGACCCAGGAGGCGCCCAGCACATTTAGTATGAGTCGCCCGGCACCGATGCAGGTAAGGCCGTTCGCGAAGTCGTAGGACGGGGCGATCTCGACGATGTCCATGCCGACGATCCGGTTGCGGCGCGCGACGGCGCGCAGGAGCGGCGCGAGCTGCCGGAAGTAGATGCCGCCCGGCGTGGGGGCCATGACGGCGGGCATCTCGGTCGGGTCGAGGCCGTCGGCGTCGATCGTGACGTAGACCGCCCGGCCCTCCGGGATGGTGGCCAGCACGGGATCCATGCCGCGGGCGTGGATGTCCTCGGCACTGAAAAGCTGCGAACCGTAGGCGCGCGCCGCCTGGACTTCGCGTGCCCGCGCGCTGCCGATGGCCCGCAGGCCGATCTGCGTCATGCCGGACACCGCCTCGACCTTGCTGGCCCACTGCAGCGGGCTCGAATAGCCGCGACGCACGCCGCCGACTTCCTCGCGCCAGTCGAGGTGGGCGTCGACGTGCAGGATGTGCACCGGCTCGCCGACGGCGTCCAGCGCATCCACCACAGGGATCGTGACGCCGTGGTCGCCGCCCAGCACGATGAGTTGCGCCCCCCGGCTCCACACGTGCCGCACGCGCGCGGTGACATCGGCCGCGTACGCGTCGTAGTTGCCGCCGTCGAAGGCGACATCGCCCATGTCCACGTGCGAGGGCAGGCTGGAAGCGAGGTCGCCGCCGACGTCGAAATCCCAGTGTGCGGGGTTGTAGCAGAAGCTCTGCGACATCGCGCGGATGGCGGCGGGCGCCTTCGACTGGTCGTTGGGAAAGGGGTCGTGCCCGTAGGGCTCGCTGTGGCGAATGCCGAGAAGCGCAACTGTGGCGTTCCAGCCGGAGGCATCCGTCGCCACCGGCCAGTCGAGGAAGGGGCGTTCGGGTTTCGTCGTCGACGGCAGTCGGTTCACTTTCGCTCTCCGCGTCCGGGATCAATGGTAAGCCAGAGCAGTGCCGCGACGACAGACGTGACCACGCCCGTCATGAATACCAGGTCCCAGCGGCCCTGCCCCGAAAGTGCCGCGACGATGGCCGTGCCGATGACGCCGCCGAGGTTCCCGCCGGTATTGAGGGCGGCGGTGGCCGCCATGGAGTCGCTCGGCGCGAGCCGCATCGCGACACCCCAGTAGTTGCCTTCGTTCAGCTCCACGCAGGCGAAGCCCAGGCACAGCGCCGCGATGGCCGGGTACGCGCTTTCGATCGACACGGTGAGGTACAGGAAGACGGCGGCGAGCGGCAGCGTCACCAGCGGCAGCAGCCGCGGCCCGGCCCGGTCGCCGAAGCGCGCACGCAGGCTGTCCGCGAGGCGCCCGCCCGTCGCGGCCGCGACGCCTGCGACCACGAACGGCAACGCGCCGAGCCACCCGCTCTCGAGCACGGAGAGCTTCCGTTCCTGCACCAGGTACAGGAAGCTCCAGAACGTCACGAGGTAGAAGACGTAGTTCATCACCAGGTACGAGAGAGTGACACCGAGGATCTGCGGGTCGCCCAGGACGCGCAGCACGCGGCGGGCAGTCAGCGGTGCGGCGGCGTCGTAAGCCGGGTTCCCTGCCAGCTCGGCGATCTCGCTCGAAGTCACTCTCGGATGCTGCGATGGCATGTCGCGCACCACCATCCACCACAGCAGGACGAGCAGCAGTGACGGGACGCTCGTCAGTAGGATCGCGGCCTGCCATCCGTAGGCCTGCATGAGTGCCGCGACCAGCGGTGAGGCGATCGCCGCGCCTGTCCACAGGCCGGTCACCATCAGCCCGATCATCGAGGACCAGCGAGTGACCGGATACCAGTGACGGATGGCGCCTGCCGATACGGGGAACAGGCCCCCGTGCGCGACGCCGAGCAGTGCGCGTGCGACCAGGAGGGTCGTGAAAAGGAATGTCCCGGCCGCGATGGCCGGCGCTGCTGCGGTAGCGACGCTCGCGATGACCGAAAGGACACCGATCAGGCACATCGTGCGGCGCGCGCCGAAACGCTGGCCGAACAGGGCGCCCGGCACCTGGAAGATTGCGTAGGCGATCAGGAAGGCGTTCATGATCCAGCCGATCTGGACCTGCGAGAGACCGAGCTCCGGCATCATCCGCTCGGCCGCGATGCCGACGCCCTGGCGCTGCAGGTAGCTGGAAACCGCGAACCCGAAGATCAGGACGAAGACCAGGCGACGGACGCGCGGGTTACCCATCACGATAGCTTAACGGGTCGCTCGTCTCCGCGGCGACCTTCAGGCGACGTCGAGCCCGAGATCGAGCGACCGGGCCGAGTGCGTGAGCCAACCCAGCGAGATCGAGTCGACGCCGGTTTCCGCGACCGCGCGCACGTTCGCAAGGGTGATCCCGCCCGAGGCCTCCAGGTGGCAGCGCTTGCCGGCGATGGCGACGGCGCAACGCAGCTGCTCGGGTGTCATGTTGTCGAGCAGCACGGCATCGACGCGGCAGGCGAGGGCTTCCTCGAGCTGGGCAAGCGTGTCGACCTCGACCTGGATCGGATACCTGCGGTCCCAACGGCTGCGGACACGATCGACTGCGGCGGCAATCGAGCCGGCGACGCCGATGTGGTTGTCCTTGACGAGCACGGCGTCGTACAGCCCGAAGCGGTGGTTCACGCCGCCGCCCACGGCGACGGCATGCTTCTCGAGCGCACGCAGGCCCGGGGTGGTCTTGCGCGTGTCCTTGACCGCGGCGCCTGTGCCCTCGACCGCGCGCACGACGGCCGCCGTCGCCGTCGCGATCCCGGACAGCCTGCCGAGCAGGTTGAGCATGACGCGCTCGCCGGACAGCAGCGCGCGCGCGGAGCCCTCGAGCGTCGCCACGACGTCCCCCGCGGCGACGTCGGACCCGTCGCGTGCCTCGATGCGGGCATCCGCCGCGCCCTGCCAGTGCGCAAGTACGAGAGCAATGGCATCGGTCCCGGCGATCCGGCCGGAATCCCGGCTGCGGATCACCGCCTTCATGCGGCTGTCGACAGGGACGACGGCGTCGGTCGTCACGTCACCGGCCTCGCCGAGGTCCTCGGCGAGCGCGGATTTCACGACCCGGGCAAGATCGGCGAGCGGGGCCGCCGGCTTCATGCGACGCGGCTTTGCGGGGCCGCCAGCGGCAGCATCGTCGCGGCGGCCGGGCGCAGGATGCGACGGGCTGCGCAAGCGCTCGAGGGCTCCGGATAATCCAGGCGGAAGTGCGAACCCAGCGACTCGCGCCGCTCGAGCGCGGCGCCAAGCAGCAGGCGGGCGACCGTGACGAGGTCCTCCTCGGCGCGCGAGGCGGGCACGTGGCGCGCGAGCTCCGCCAGCGCTGCCGTCATGGCGTCGCCATCCCGGACCGGCCCGAGGCTGCGGCCCACGAGCTGGCGCAGCGCCAGGAGGCGCTGCGGATCGCACGCCTGCGCCGCGGAATCGCGGCGCGGGACGTCCGGGGCCCCGACCAGCGCCGGCCGCCGGGCCGTCCGCACGGCCTGCGCGACGCGAACGCCGAACACCAGCCCTTCGAGCAGCGAGTTGCTCGCCAGCCGGTTGCCCCCGTGCAGCCCGGTCGAGGCCACTTCGCCGCAGGCCCACAGCCCGGGCAGGGAGGTCGCGCCGTCGGCATCGGTCACGATGCCTCCCATGTGAAAGTGCGCCGCGGCCGTCACCGGCAGCGGATCCCGGGTCGGCTCGAAGCCGGCCGCGCGCGCGATGGCGGCCGCCCCCGGAAAGCGCGGCTCGAGATCCGGCACCCGGCTGGCGTCGAGCCACGTCGGCTCCCCGGCCAGCCGGCGCCGGGCGATGGCGCGCGCGACGACGTCGCGCGGCGCGAGCTCGGCATCCGGGTGGACGTCCGACATGAATCGCTGGCCGGCGCCGTCGACGAGCACGGCGCCGGCGCCGCGCAAGGCTTCGGTCAGCAGCGGCAGGGGGTCGCCCTCGACGTCGAGCGCGGTCGGGTGGAACTGAACGAACTCGAGGTCGGCGAGCGCGACGCCGCGGCGCGCGGCGGCGGCAAGGCCCGTACCGCGTGAGGTCGGTGGGTTCGTGGTGCGGTCGAAACATGCGCCGACGCCGCCGGTGGCCAGGACGACGTGCGGTGCGAGCACGGCGAGACGCGAACCGTCGCGAGCCTCGAGCAGGACTCCGCCCGCGCGCTGGCCGCAGCCGATGATGTCCGCCAGTGCATGGCCTTCGAGCCGATGGATGTCGCTGCGTTTCAGGACGGCTGCGCAAAGCGCGCGCATGACGGCCGCGCCCGTGCGATCGCCGCCGGCGTGCACGATGCGGTCGCGCACGTGGCCGGCCTCGCGTCCGAGCAGCGGCTGCCCGTCGGGCGTGGCGTCGAAGGGGACCCCGAGGTCGCGCAGCCACGCGATGCGGCCGGCGGCGGCGGAGGCGACGAGTCCGGCGATCCCGGCATCGGCCAGGCCGGCCGCGACGCGCACGGTATCCGATGCGTGCAAGCCCGGCGCATCATCGGCGCCGAGCGCCGCGGCGATGCCACCCTGCGCCAGGCAGGAGGAGCCGCCGCCGACCGGTTCGTCGGCGACGAGCAGGCAGCCCTCGAGTCCGAGCGCGGTCGAGAGGCCGGCGATTCCGCCGCCGACGACGACGACCGGCGCCGTGATGTAATCGGGGGCCTTCACGGCCTGACCGCAAGCATCCGCGTGACGGCCTGGCGCGCGCGTTCGGCAACCGCGGTCGGAACCACGACTTCGTGGCGCAGGTGGCGCAGCGAGTCGGCGATGCCGGCGAGCGTGATCCGCTTCATGTGCGGGCAGAGGTTGCACGGCCGGACGAATTCGACGTCGCGGAACTCCGCGGCCACGTTGTCCGACATCGAGCACTCGGTGACCATCACGACGCGCGGCGGCCGGTTGCGGTCCACCCAGGAAATCATCGCTGCGGTGGAACCCACGTAGTCGGCCTCGGCCAGCACGTCGGGCGGGCATTCGGGATGGGCGATCACGCGGATTCCGGGGTGGTCCTTGCGATAGTCGCGCAGCTGCTGGCCCGTGAAACGCTCGTGCACCATGCAGCTCCCTTCCCAGAGGATCACCTCGACGCCGGTCTGCGAAGCGACCCAGCGGCCGAGATACTGGTCCGGCAGGAAGATCACGCGCGGGACCTTGAGCGACTCCACGACGGCGACCGCGTTGCCGGACGTGCAGCAGATGTCGGACTCCGCCTTGACCTCGGCGGAGGTGTTCACGTAGGTGACGACCGGCACGCCGGGATAGCGCTGGCGCAGGAGGCGCACGTCGGCGCCGGTGATCGACTCGGCGAGCGAGCAGCCCGCGCGCAGGTCCGGGATGAGCACGGTCCTGGACGGGGAGAGGATCTTCGCCGTCTCGGCCATGAAATGCACGCCGGCCATGACGATGACGTCCGCGTCGGTGTCGGCCGCCATGCGGGCGAGGGCGAGCGAGTCGCCGCGCAGGTCCGCGACCCCGTGGAAGATGTCGGGCGTCATGTAATTGTGCGCGAGCACGACCGCGCGGCGTTTCGCCTTCAGCGCCTCGATCTCGGCGATGAGCGGCGCGATCGCGGCGATCTCGACATCCGGCAGCACGCCAGCCAGGTTTCTCACGGCACTCACTCCATTTATACTCCGAGTGAGCATTATAAATCAGTACAACCGCGCGCGCACGACCTCTTTGCGGAACCGGAAAAGCTTGGCGGGACGGCCCCTTGCAGGCCTTTTCAGCGTCCGCGTGGGCTCCAGGAAGCGGCCATTCTCGACCAGCCGCCGGAAGTTCTGCTTGTGCAGCAGCATGCCGGTCAGGGCCTCGACCGTTTGCTGAAGCTGCAGCAGGGTGAAGGTCTCGGGCAGGAGCTCGAACACGACCGGGCGGTACTTCAGCTTGCCGCGCAACCGTCCGAGCGCGGTTGCGACGATGCGCCGGTGGTCGAAGGCGAGCTCGAGCCCGCCGCCCGCGCGCGCATCAAGGCCATGATCGCGCCGGTATTCGGGCACGAGACCGGTCTCGTACAGGAGCTCGTAACGCTCGAGCACGCGGATCGGGTCCCAGGCGCGCGGGTCGCCGAAGTTCGCGTGCACGCGGTGCCGGCGCGCAACATCGCGCCCGGCCCAGCGCGCGAGCGCCGGGAGCAACGACTCGCCGACCAGCGCCGGCAGGCCGGCGCGCCGGTCCTCCCAGGGCAGCAGGTCGTAGGCGTCGATCCACGCGGCGCCGGGCGCGGGCTGCGCTTCCTTCACGAGACCGAGATAGGCGACCGAGAGGTGGCGCGTGCCGTCCGGCGTACGCTGGCGTTTGCGGTCGCCGAACGTGTAGAGCTGCTCCACGTAGCCGACCGCCAGCCCCGTCTGCGTAGAGATCCACCGCCGCAAGCCGAGTTCCAGCGTGGCGTCCGCGTCCGCATCGAGGAGTCCCGACGGCAGGCCCGGCGTGTCGCCCCCGGCGCGCGTGGTCGTCAGTATGCGCGGACGGCCCTCGGTGACGGCCACGATGACGGCATCGAGGCTGAGTGACAGGCGGCGCGCCATGCGCCGGATGATGCCACAGGGCCTGCGTTGCGGTCAGTGGCGCGGCGTCTCCCAGTAACGCGGCGCCTTGTAGTAGTCGAAGGCGCGGTTTCGGAAATCCTGGCCGTCATTGCGCGCCAGTTCATCGACCGAGCCGGCGGGCGCCGCCTCGAGCTGGGCCTTCGTGACGTCGACGACGTAGCTGCCTTTCGACTTGTCGAACTTCAGGGTGGACCAGGGCACCGGATGGTACCTCTCGGCAATGCCGAGGAATCCGCCGAACGAGATGACCGCGAACATGATGCTGTTCGACAGCTTGTCGAGCATCAGATCCTCGATTTCGCCGATCTTCTGTCCGGAGGCGTCGTGGACCTGGGTGCCGATGACGGCGGTGGCACGGATGGCGGACGTATGACCTGAGAGCGTGGGCATGGCGGGGACTCCGGTTGGCTGACCAAGTTCAGGACGGACCGTAGCCGCACAACGTGCTTGCCTCCTGCCGGCCCATGCCCCGAAGGGGTGTCGGACTCGCGCGCGGGATTGTCAGGAGCGAGTGACAGCGAGTAGCGTTGAGCCATGAGCCGGGCATTCGTGAAGGAAGGCGACGGCGCGGACGGCGAGGAACTCGCCGAGCTGCAGGTCAGCCCGCACCGCAACCTCGTGACCGCGGATGGCCTCGCGCGGATCGAAGCCAGCGTCGAGCGGCTGCGGGCGGAGCTCTCCGCGGCGCGTGCGGCGGACGAGCGCGCGGACGTCCGGCGCATCCAGCGCGATCTGCGCTACTGGACCGCGCGGCAACGCACGGCGGAGCTCGTGCCGCCCGCGGCGCCGGGCGGGAAGGTCCGGTTCGGCACCACCGTGACGCTCGCCGCGCAGGGCGGCGGGCAGCTGGAATACCGGATAGTCGGCGAGGACGAGGCCGATCCCGCGCGCGGCAAGATCTCCTACGTCTCGCCGCTCGCGCGACGGCTGATCGGCGCCGCCGAGGGCGACACGGTAGAGCTTCCGGAAGGCCTTGCGGAGATCCTGGCGATCCGCTGACTGTCAGTCGGCCGCCGGGCGCAGCAGCAGGCGTCCAAGCAGGAGGCCGGAGAACGCGGCCGCCACGGAGCCGGCCAGCACGCCGAACTTCGCGACCGCGAGCAGGCCGGGCTCCTCGAAGGCGAGCGCGGCGATGAAGATCGACATCGTGAAGCCGATGCCCGCCAGCAGGCCGATCACCGCGATGCCAGCGGGCGCCACGCCGGCGGGCAGGGCGCACAGCCCGCTCCTGACCGCGAGAAAAGCCGCGAAGGCAATGCCGACCGGCTTGCCGACGGCGAGGCCGAGCGCGATGCCGCCGGCGAGCCCTTGCGCGAGATCGCTGGACAGATCGAGTCCTTCGAAGCGCACCCCTGCGTTCGCGAGCGCGAACAGGGGCATCACGCCAAATGCGACCCAGGGGTGCAGTGCGTTCTCCAGACGGCCGGCCGGGGGCTCGCCGCCGGCTTTGCGAGGAACCATCGGAGTGAGCAGGCCCGCGGCGACGCCGGCAAGGGCGGGATGGATGCCGGCCAGCAGGAACCCGTACCAGATGATCGCGCCGGACGCGAGGCTGACCAGCCAGGCGTTCAGGCCGGCGCGATGGCCGAGCCAGCCCACGAGTGCGCCGGCGGCGGCGATCGCGAGACCCGCCGGAGCGATGCCGTCGGCATAGAAGAAGGCGATGATCAGCACGGCGGCGATATCGTCGGCGATCGCGATGGCGAGCAGCAGGACACGCAACGCCGGATCGACGCGCCGGCCGAGCAGCGCGAGCACGCCGACGGCGAAGGCGATGTCCGTCGCGGCGGGAATCGCCCAGCCGTCGCGCACGGCGGCGTCCGCGACCACGATGAAGACGAGGGCCGGCGCGACGATGCCGCCCACCGCCGCGACGAGCGGCAGCGCCGCCTGGGCCGGCGTCGAGAGCGCGCCGTCGTGCACTTCGCGGCGGATCTCGAGGCCGACGACCAGGAAGAAGACCGCCATCAGGATCTCGTTGACCACGAAGTGCAGCGTCAGCCCGCCCGGAAGCCGCCAGCCATCGAGCAGGTGCGCGAACTCCGCGTGCCCGCCGGAGTTGGCCAGTGCGAGCGCAATGCCTGCGGCGGCGAGCAGAACCATGCCGCTCGCCGTCTCGACCCGCAGGAACTCGTCCAGCGGCTTCAGCAGACGCGCGATGCGAGTCATGGGGAGACGATGGCGCGCATCAGCGCCATGCCGGCGAACAGGCCGGCGATGGACAGGATGACCGATCCGGTCACGTAGGCGGCCGCCATGAACGGCTCACCGCGCTGCCACAGCGCGGCCGTGTCGAGCGCGAATGCCGAGAACGTCGTGAAGCCCCCGAGCAGTCCGGTGGTGAGGAACAGTTTCACCGAGGCGTCGATGCCGCTATCGCGCCAGGCGAGCCACTCCGCCAGCACGCCCATCAGCGCGCAGCCCAGCACGTTGACGGCCAGCGTCCCGACCGGGAAGTTCGGACCCGCCACCGCAAGCGCAGCGCGGCCGACGCCGTAGCGCAGCGCGCTGCCGAGGCCGCCTCCGATGAAGACCCAGCCGATGTGGATCACGGTTTGCATGACGCATGTTCGCAACTGGCGGCGGCAGCGTCGAGTGAAGTGGCCGAAGTCAGCATATTCCGTGAGTTGCGCGATTGTCTTGAAGTCGGATCATATGTGGCGTCGCGGCTGCCCACCGCGACCGGCGTGAACTCGAGGTCGTGGTAGTCGAAGCTGAAGTCCGCGACCGGCGAGAACGCTTTCAGGGTGATGCGCGCGGGCTTGCCCGCGGCATCGAGCGCGAAGGTCACGAAGGCGGGCTCCATCATCGGGTCGGGCCAGCGCGCGACGAAAGTGTCGTACGCCCAGTGCTCCAGCGGGCCGATCATGCCGGGCGTCTGGCGGAAGTCGATCGCGAGCTTTCCGTCCGATTCCGTGATCTCGATCGGACCGTACCACGGATCCGCGTACGCGCCGGAATAGCCGGCGGGCGGCAGCGAAGGCGTGGACGGCGGGCGCGCCGTGGCGGCGGCCCGCTGGGCCTCGAGCCCCTTGGCGTTGCGGGCGTCGAAGAACTCCCGGAACGCCTGCGGCCAGTCGCGTTTCGGCAGCCCGAGGTAATGGTCGAGCAGTTCGTAGTGCAGGCCGATCGTGAACTCGTTGTCCTCGGAGTTCATCGCGATCGCCCAGGCGACGTTCTTTTCCGGCAGCAACGCAACGATGGCGCGGAATCCGAGTGTCCCGCCGCCATGCTGGATGACCTTGTGTCCGCGGTAGTCCTGCACGTTCCAGCCGAGCGCATAGCCGCGAAACTGGGGCGCGGCGTCGGCGAGCGCCGACGGGAGAGGCGTCACCGGAACCGGGACGACGGGCTGCCACATCTCGCGCGCGTTGCCGGCGGTGAAGAGCCGAGTTTCCGATCCCGGGAGCTGCCCGGCGGCGAGCTGCAGCTGCAGCCAGCGCGCGATGTCGCTGGCGCCGCTCGCGATCGCACCGGCGGGTCCCACGTTCGCGCCGAGCGCGACTTTCTCCTCGTCGAGAAGCTGCTGGGGACCCACGCCGCGCAACTCGCCGACGCGGCCGTGCGGGAAGGCGCGGTTCGGTGCGGCCAGCCGGTCGACGTCGTTGGTCACCGCCGACTTCATGGCGAGCGGCGCGAAGATGCGCGCCTCCACGAAATCCTCCCAGGTCAGGTCCGAGACTTCCTCGACGACCTGGCCCGCGACCGCATAGAGCACGTTGTCGTAGGCGTACCCGGAGCGGAAGCTGGTCTTCGGCTTCAGGAACCGGATGCGGTGCACCAGGTCCGCGCGGCTGATCGTCGTGGACGGCACGAACATCAGGTCGCCCTGGCCGGGGCCGAGCCCGCTGCGGTGGACCAGCAGGTCGCGGATCGTGATCTCGCGCGTCACCCAGGGGTCGTACATCCGGAAGCCGGGCAGGTGGTCGATCACCAGGTCGTCCCAGCCGAGCTTGCCTTCCTCGACGAGGATCGCGAGCGCGGCGGCCGTGAAGGCCTTGGTCGTCGAGCCGATCTGGAACAGGGTGTCGGGATCGACCGTTTCTGCAGCGCCGAGCGCACGCACGCCGTAGCCGCGCGCCTGTGAGACTTCGCCGTTCTCGACGATCGTCACCCAGGCGCCCGGGACGCCGGAATCCTTCATGACCGCCTCCACGCGCGCTTCGAAGTCCGGCGGCGGGGCGGCCGGGGCCAGGGCGGGCAGTAGGAGCAGGCAGGCGGCGAACAAGCGGCGCATGGGAGGCCTCCGGGTCGGAATCAGGCGCGGGCGGGATCGGCGCGCGACTTGACCAGCCGCCAGGCGCCGACCGTCAGGAGCGGCAGGACGAAGACGGCCAGCACGATCCAGGCGGAAGCGCGATAACCCCTGGCGATCAGCGTGACCAGGCCGAATCGGTCGGCGACGAACACCGACCCGACCAGCAACGCCATGGCGATCGCGAGGCGGCCCGCGACCGTGATGCCGCGGCCGCGCCGTTCCGCGACGAAGTTCGAGACCCGCTCGTTGAACGCGTGGACCACCCCGACGCCGGTGTCCAGGATCGCGAGGAAGATCATGAGCTGGAACGCGCCGTACAGCAGCGGCACGCCGAGCTGGCGCAGCATGAACTCGGACGGCAGCGTTTCCGCGCCGATGTCGGGATACCAGCCGATCATGCAGGCGAAGAAGAAGAATGCGGGAATCATGGCGACGGGTCCCGCGAGCAGGCCGGCCACCACGGCGTCGCGGTTCGACCGCAGGTGCCGCAGCACCGGCAGGATCACCACCGCGCCGAGCACGTTGTAGCTGGCATACGTGAGCCCCGCCGGGAACCATCCTGCGATGCCGCTGGCGGCCGCGAAGTTCTCCTGAATGCGGTCGCCGAAGCGCACCAGCACGTAGCCCACAAAGATTGCGTACACGACGTAGAGGAAGAGCGTCACGTACTTGAAGAGCCACTCGACGGATGCCGTACCGAGGCCGGCGAAGGCACCGATGGCCACGACCAGGGCCAGGGTGCCCGCCAGCGTGGGCCAGCCGAACAGCGTCGCGCCCATGGCCCCGGTGGCGGCACCGAACACCGCGAGCACGAGCACCAGCAGCAGGAGGTAGACGACCTCGAACACGACCCAGCCGGGACCCAGCAGGTTCCGGAAGAAGCGCCGGTAGTCCCCGCTGCCGGTCACGCGCGCGTACAGGAAGGTCAGCGCGCAGATCAGGCTCCAGATTGCCGTCGCGAAGCCGATCGCCGCGAGCCCGCCCCAGGGACCGGCCGGCAGGAAGAATTCCACGAGCTCGCGGCCGGTGGCGTAGCCCCCGCCGATGACGAAGGCATTGAAGGCGAACCCGGGCAGCAGGAGCCGCTGGAACCGGGTGGCCTGGTTCATTCCGCGAGACAGGCTTCGACGAGCCGCTCGAAGGCGGCGCCGCCGCGCATCGGGTCGGCGACGGGCAGGCCGATCTCCTGCGAGGTGCGCTCGAGGAGATCCTTCGCCTCGTCGGGACCGAGCGTCGAGGTGTTGAAACTGACGCCGGCGCAGCGGATCTTCGGGTTGGTGAGTGACCCCATCCGCAGGTGCGTGGCGATCGCGTCCTCGAGCGAAGGCGTCGGGAAGCCCGGGTAACCGAGCAGGTGCTCGCGGCCGGGCTCGTGGCAGAGCACGAGCACGTCCGGCTGGCTGCCGTGCAGCAGGCCGAGCGACACGCCGGCATAGGCAGGGTGGAACAGCGAGCCCTGCCCCTCGATCACGTCCCAGTGATCCGGCGCAGCATCCGGGCTCAGCACCTCGGCGGCGCCGGCGATGAAGTCGGCGACGACCGCGTCCATCGGCATGCCGCTGCCCGCGATCATGATCCCGGTCTGCCCGGTCGCGCGGAAGTCCGCCTCGATGCCGCGGCGGCGCAACGCGCCCGCGATCGCGAGCGCCGTGTATTTCTTGCCGAGCGCGCAGTCCGTGCCCACCGTGAGCAGGCGCCGCCCGGCGCGCTTGCGGCCGGTCCCGACCGGCAGCCGGGCTGGCGGCTGGCGCACGTCGATCAGGCGGCGACCGAGACGCTCGGCGGCGTTCTTGAGTTCCGGCGAGGACGCGAGCCGCCCGTGCATGCCCGAGACCACGTCGAGACCTGCCTCGAGTGCGGCGACGAGGCTCGGGATCCAGCTCGGCTTCAGGACCCCGCCCGTGTTGGCGACCCCGATCACGATCGAGCGCGCGCCCTTGAGGTGCGCCTCGCGCGGGCTCAACTGCGGCAGGCCGGTGGTGACCGTGGACTCGGGCATCGCGAATTCGCCGACGCACAGATCCCGCGCCCAGTCGCGCAGGCCGAAGGCCGTCTTCGCGAAGCCGGCCTCCGTGACGTCCCCGAGGAACAGCAGGTAGGGCGCCGGCAGGGCGACGACGAGCGTTGCCGGACCGGCGCCCGAGGCGCCTGCATTACGCACTGCCGACATATTTCCTTCCGGTCGTCGGGTTTGCGCTCAGAAGCGGTAGCCGACGGCCAGGCCGATCGTGCGTGGACGGATGATGGCAAGCCCGGCCGCGCCCGCCGGGGACGACGTGCCCGGCGAGAGGATGTCCGTGATGCCTTCTTCGTCCGTGACGTTCCTGCCGTACAACTCGAGTGTCCAATTGTCCCAGAGAACGCCGGTTCGCAGGTCGACGGTCGTGTAGTTGTCCGCTTCGAGCCGGGGCGACGTCGGGTCGAGGGGATCGATGCGATCACTGAAGCTGGCCGGCCGGTCTCCCGTATAGGCGACCTGCCCGCCGACGTATGCCGTCGCGTCGCCGAAGGCGCTCCACTCGTAGTCGCCGCCCAGGGCCAGGGTCCATTCCGGCACGAATGGCAGCGCGTCGCCGTCGAAACCGCCGACCAGGTCCGGGTCCGTGTCGTCGGTCAGCTCCGCGTCGGTGTAAGCGCCCGAAAGGGTCAGGCTGAGGCCGCCCGTGCGGTAGGCGGCGCTGAACTCGAGGCCCGTGCTTTCCGCAGTGCCGCCATTCGCGTTGACGCCGAAGCCGTTGACGACCTGGAACAGCTGGATGTCCTCCCAGTCGAGGAAGAAGGCCGCGACGTCGAGCGAGAAGCTGCCGCTGGAGTTGCCCGTCCGCAGGCCCAGCTCGTAATTGGTCAGTTCGTCCGAGTCGTAGGTAGCCGGCGCCGGCGCTCCCGGGGGCAGGACGTTGGGGCCGCCCGGGCGGAAGCCGGTCGCGACGCGCAGGTACGCCGAGGTCGTGTCGGTGAACTCGTAGCGCGGCGAGAACGACCAGGTGACCGGGCTCTCGGAGGACTTGAGGTCGTCGAAATTCAGCTCGAGCTCGCCGCCCGGCAGGATCGGCAGGATGATGAGGCCGCTCTGCGTGGCGTCCTGGTCATTGTCGCTCCAGCGCGCGCCGAAAGAGAGGTCGAACCGGTCGGTCACGTGCCACGTGGCGTTGCCGAACAACGCGAGCTCCTCGTAGGTGGAATCGATCGCCAGGTCCGCGACCAGCGGCACGCTGGCGACGGGCGCGCCGGTTACCGGGTCGACCGCGATGAGCCGCTGGTCGATCACCGAATCCTCGTCGGTGTAGTAAGCGCCGACCAGCCACTCGAACTGGTCGCTTTCCGGCGAGAGCAGGCGAAATTCCTGCGTGAACTTGTCGGTCGCGGTCGTCTGGTCGAGGATGCCGGACAGGAGGGTGTCCGCCGTGCCCGGCGTGCTGTAGACGAAGGTCAGCAGTTGCGCGGTGCCGAGGCCGGCGCCGAGGACGTCCACGACCGCGGCATCGGACTGCAGGTCGTGCGTGAACTCGCTGTAACTGGTGACGGACTGCAGCGTGACGCCGCCGAAGTCCCAGTCGAGCGTCGCGCTGTAGAGCTGGTACTCGATGTCGTCGGGCTCGTCGTGGTAGCGGGATGCGACCAGGCCGCCGTACAGCGGCTCGAGCGTCACCGGATCCACTTCGAACGTGCTCGCATTCTCGCTGTCGATGTTCTGGTAGTGCACGGTGAGGTCGAGCGAGAAATTCTCGGACGGCGCGAACAGGGCCGAGAGCCGGCCGCCCGTGACGTCGGTCGCGTTCAACTCGTCCTTCACGAGCGTCCCGTCGACGATGTTCACCGACGGGTCCTGCAGCGCCGGAATCGGGTTGTTGCCGATGGACTCCGTGTACCCGCCGTCGGAACGGTAGAAGCCGCTCGCGCGCAGCGCAAAGGTGTCGCTCATCGGGATGTTCAGCACGCCCGTGAAGGCATAGCCCGTCCCGGCGCCCTCGACGTCCTCCACCGAACCCTGGGCGCGCACCTCGAAGCCCTCGGTCGAGGGGGCGTTGGCCACGTACTTGATCACTCCGCCGAGCGAGCTGGCTCCGTACAGCGTGCCCTGGGGCCCGCGCAGCACCTCGATGCGCGCCATGTCGAAGGTATCGAAGTCGCCCGAGAGGATCGCGGCGTTCGCGAGTCCGCTGCTGGAGCCGAAGGGGACGTCGTTCACGTAGATGCCGACCGTCGAAGCGACGCCGCCGGTGTTGATGCCACGCATCGTGACACGCGTGATGCCGGGCGTGTTCGACACGAGGCTGAGGCCGGGGACCAGCGACGCCATATCCTGGAAGTTGGTGACCTGCTGCCGCTCGAGCGACTCGCCAGCCAGGACGGACACCGACATCGGGATGTCGGCGAGCGTCTCGGCGCGCTTCTGCGCCGTCACGACGACCTCGCCCAGGTTCGTGGTCGACTGCGCGCCGGCTGCGGCCGTCGCGAGGGTGAGTGCCACGGCGCCCGCCACCGTCAATGTGTTGCGTCCGCGATGCGTGTTCATGCTGCTTTTTCCTCTGCTGTCTTGGCCGGTGCCGGCACCCACACGGTGCCCAGCAGCCGCCGGAAGTTGCCGCCCAGCACGGACTCGATATTCGAGTCGCCGTAGCCGCGGCGGATGAGTGCTTCGGTCAGGTCGAAAATCTTCTTCGGGTGGTCGAAGCCGTCGGTGTCCAGCTTGTCGCGGAACGCGTAGCTCGACTTGTACGAATCCATCAGCATCCTGCGCTGGTCCGCCGGCATGTCGTCGTAGCCGTCGAGATCGGCGTCGGTGCCGATGCCGACGTGCTCGATGCCGGCGAGTTTCACGACGTGGTCGATGTGGTCCACGACGTGCTCGATCGTCGTCGGCTCGCGGTCGCGCACGAAATTGCGCACCCCCGTGATGCCCATGACGCCGCCCCTGGCCGCGAGCTTCGTGATCGCCTCGTCGGTCTTGAGCCGCGGGTGGTTGTTCAGCGCGCGGCAGTTGGAGTGCGTGATCGCGACCGGGCGCGTCGAGATCTCGATCGCGTCCAGCGTCGTGCGGTCGCCGCAGTGCGAGGCATCCACCAGCATCCCGGCGTCGTTCATCGCCGCGATGATCCCCGCGCCGAAGTCGCTGATCCCGCCGTCCACGCGATCGGTGCTGCCGCTGCCGATCAGGTTCTGGCTGTTGTAGGTGAGCTGAGAGCAGCGCTGCCCGAGCTGGTGGAAAGCCTTGACGTCCTCGGGCTTGCGGAAGTGCTCGGAATTCTGCACGCCCATGATCACGGCGCACTTGCCGGCGGCCTTCGCACGGTCCAGGTCGGCCGCGGTGTCCACGACGCAGAAGTGGTCGGCGTTGCGCGCCGCGAAGCCCTGCCACGCGGCGAGGAAGGCGAGCGTCTCCTCGACGGCTGCGGGTCCGCCGGTGCCGATCGCGTGGTGAAAGCCGGTGATGCCGCTGCCGCGGAAGGCCGAGATGGCGGCGTCGTCGAGCGGCGTGGAGTAGGCGGCGGGCGTGAAGTCGATCTTGAGGACGCCCAGCATGTCGATCACGAGTGACCGGCCCACGAGGTCGACAGCGCGCGCGGAGTAGGTGGCGGCGCTGTCGGCGAACAGGCGGAAGGACGCGAAGTTGAGCATCGGGAATCCGGCGCCGAGCGCGATGCCGCCCGCCGCGCCCTGGAGCAGGCGACGCCTGGAGACTCGACGCGCCCTGGAAAGCCCCATCGTACCTCTGGCGGGAAAAATATCCCGGATGGAGATAGTAATCCTGATCAGAGAATTGTCAATTCAGGCGGAATGTCCGCTCAGGACGCGCTGCCCCAGCCGCCGTCGGGGTAGGAGACCTTGCCCTGCTCGAAGGTCATCGCCGGCACGCGGTCGCGGGCGATGAATAGCGTGCCGTCGAGGTCGTTGATGTCGCACAACTGGCCGAGGATCCAGGCCGGGGCCATGGCGAGGCTCGTGCCGACCATGTTGCCGACCATCACGCCGAGCCCGAGTCGGCGGGCTTCGGCGGCCATCGCCAGGCCTTCGGTGAGGCCGCCGCACTTGTCGAGCTTGATATTGACGATGTCGAAGCGCCCGACCAGCGGCTCGATGTCGGTGAGCCCCTGGACGCTCTCGTCCGCGGCGACCGGTATCGGGCACCGAAAGCCGTCGAGGTCCGCCTCGCGCCCGCGGGCGAACGGTTGCTCGACGAGCTTGACCCTGCAGGCGACGAGGTCCGGCATCAGCGCAGCGAGACTGTCCGGCGTGAAGCCCTGGTTGGCGTCGATGCCCATCCAGCAGTCGGGTCGCGCCTTGCGGACCGCGCGCACGCGCTCGGCGTCCAGCGGCAGCTCGCCGGTGAGCTTCAGCTTCAGGGACTTCGCCTGGGCATAGTCCACGGCCTTGGCGGCCATCGTGCCGGGATCGTTCGCGGGGACGGTGAAAGTCGTCAGCAGCGGCCGCGGCCGCTCGAGGCCCGCGATGCGCCAGACCGGCTGGCCGAGGCGCTTGGCCTCGAGGTCCCAGAGCGCGCAGTCGAGCGCATTGCGCGCGCCGCCCGGCGGCAGCAGGCGGCGCAGCGACTCGCGGTCGACGCCCGATTCGATGTCGCTGCGCACGCCCTCGATCGCGGCGCACATGCGGTCGGCGTCATCGTCGAGGTAGTAGACGCCTGCCGCCTCGCCCTGGCCCGCTGCACCGCGCTCGACGACGCGTGCGACGATCACGTTCATGTCCGTGAAGGTATAACCCGTGATCGTGAACGGGGCGGAGAGCGGGACGAGTTCCCGGGTGATCGAGAGCTGCATCAGTAGTTCGTGCTGAGGCCGACCAGGTGGTAGGCGACGGCGACCCAGGCGCAGACGGCCGTGGCGAGCACCAGCACCACGGCCCAGATCTTGGCGAGACGCCGTTTCGGCGCCTTCCAGACGACCGACAGGTTCCAGAGCGCGAGCGCGAGGCCTGCGAACACCGCGATCGTGCCGAGCACGTGCAGCGCGAGCACCACCCAGTCCATGCCCGCGGTCAGCAGTTCGAGCTTGCTGAACATCAGCAGGATGGTGCCGATCCAGCCGCCGACGGCGGCGAGCGAGAGCAGCGCGCCGATGCGCCCCCAGCGGTAAGCCTTCGCCTCGCGGCCCGAGAAGGGCAACGGCCGCTGGTAGCGGCGGCGCAGGATCGCGGCGATCGGCCAGGCGATGACGGTGAGCGCGAGCGCGGCAAGGCTTGCGAACAGCGCCGGCATCAGCCAGCCGACGCCCTTAGCGCCCGAGGAGCGTTCCATGTACATGAACGGCGAGATCCACTCCGGCGCGAACCGCACGACGCGGCCGTCCTTGACCTCGGCCGCGAGGCGCCCTTTGCCGTTCACTTCACGCCAGACATACGGCTCGACCTCGCGCCACCGGGTCGGCTCGCCGTTGAGGTCGGTGAGCAGCGGCAGGGAGATCGTGCCGTCCTCGTTGACCACGACCTTCAGAGGCTGCAGCAGGTTGAGGATGCTGAGGAAGCTCGACTCGGCGCGGCGCGAGCTGATGTAGCTACCCGCGATCTGTGCGGCATGCTGCTTCGCCGTTTCCTCGTCCACCGCGCCTTCGACGGCGGGGCCCGGGAAATACCGGTCCGCGAAATTCCGGTAGAAGGCCTCGCGCAGCGGGCCCACCGCGCCGTCCTTTCCGGAGCTGTTGAACGAGATTAAGTAACCGACCCCCTCGTCGAGGAACAGGTGCAGGTCGCTGTGGAAATACTGCGTGTCGCCGCCGTGCGAGACGATGCGGCGGCCGTTGGTGTCGGTCTCGTAGAAGCCGAGCACCATCCGGTTCACGCCGGGAATGATCGTGAGCGGCGTGCCGTGCATCTTCGTCGCGGTATCCTCGGCGAGGATTCGGGCCTCGCCGAATGCGCCCTTCTGCAGGTGCGCGATCATGAAGCGCGCCATGTCGGCGCCGGTTGCCGCGAGCGAGCCGGCAGGCGAAAGGTTGATGAGCTCGTAGCCCTGGGCCTTGTCCGTGGCGTTCTTGTAGCCCTGCGCCATGCCGGCCATGAGCGCTTCAGGCAGCGGCTGGCGGAACGAGGACTTCGTCATGCCGAGCGGCCCGAAGATGTTCTGGTCGAGGTAGTCGTCGAACGACAGGCCCGACGTCCGCTCGACGATGTAACCGGCGAGCGCAGTGCCGTAATTCGAGTAGGCGGGCATCGTGCCGGCCCTGAAGATGCGCTCGGGCACCCAGTCCTTCAGCGCGGCTTCGATCGACCGGAGGCGCGACGGTTCCTCGGAGATCAGCTCCTTGACCTGCTCCTCGAAACCCGCCGTGTGCGTCATGAGGTGGCGCATCGTGACCGGCTCGCCGCCCGGCCCGGGCGGGATCGTGAAATCGAGGTACTGGTTGATGTCGGCGTCGAGGTCGATCTTGCCGCGCTCCACCTGCTGCATGACCGCCGTCCAGGTGAACAGCTTCGAGATCGAGCCCGGGCGGAAGAGCGTGGCCTCCGGGTCCACGGGCAGCTTCTTCTCGACGTCCGCGTAGCCGAAGCCCTTCTGCAGCAGCACCTGGCCGTCCTTGACGACGACCACGACGCCCCCGGCGATGTCGCCTTTGGCGATGGCGTACGGGATGAACCCGTCCAGCC
>ERZ1066138.120-NODE-120-length-26173-cov-10.225860_pt1 | contig 26173 bp, 23 predicted proteins | sample MGYA00382785_ERZ1066138 | MGnify/ENA primary metagenome ERZ1066138 (study PRJEB33369, sample SAMEA5778368) | biofilm metagenome | biome: Industrial cooling water; feature: Water cooling tower basin; material: Biofilm | place: United Arab Emirates | collected... | reverse complement strand
CTCCTCGCGCCTTGCCTCGGGCCAAAATCCATCGGAAATTTAGTTCAACTTAATTGCGGAACACCACACTAGTGCCGCATCCCCGTCCGTACCTTCGCCACCGCGCCGGCATGAAGCGCATCGCCAGGCGGCTTGCGCCACGCCTCATTCTCCGCTGCCGCAATTCGGCCGCTCGGCCACCACCTCGCGCAGGAAATCCTCGACCGCGGCCATGTGGTCCACCACGGCGCGGTGGTCGCCAGGTACGGCGAGCACGCGCACGCGGCTGGGGGCGCGCGCTTCGATTTCCCTGGCCATGCTCAGCGCCGGCCACATTTCGTCCTGCTCGGAGGCGATCAGCAAGACCGGCGCCTCGATCTTTTCGGTGCGGATCCGGGCGGCGGCGGCCTCCGGCTGTGCACGCATGCGCGCCATCACGGCGCCGATGTCGCCGCGGATCAGATCCGGCAGCGCTGCCCAGGGCATCGGCGCGAAGGGCAAAGGCTGGCCATCGATCGACCACGAAGAGGTGGTCATGGCCTCGGTGTGTGCGGGGAACACGGTGTCGGCAGGCGACATCGCCACCACCGCGTCGATGTCCTCGAAGTGCGCAGCCAGCGCGAGGCTCAGCTCGGCGCCCTTGGATCCGCCCAGGGCGATCAGGCAGCGGCTTTGCAGCTCGGGACGGTCCATGGTCTCGCGCGCCGCCCGATGCAATGCACCGAGGTCGATGCGATCCAGTCTGGCCGGCGTGGTCGGCGTGCCGAAGTAAGCCAGTGTCAGCACGTTGTAGCCCTGCGCATTGAAGCGCTCGACCTGCCCGCGCCAGCGCTCGCTGTTCCACATGTTGCCGCCCTCGGCGCCACCCAGGGCCAGGATCAAGGGCCGGCCCGGCTGCGCTTGCGCGTGCAGGGCCAGATCGAACTGGCCGTGGCGCGCGGGCAGGGTTTTGGTGTCAAAGCTGTGGGTGATGTAAAGCACCCAGGCAAAGCCCAGCAGCAGCAAGCCGCACAGGCCGGCCAGCAACCAGCCCAACGCACGAAAAAGAGTCTTCATGATCCTTCCTTGGTCTCGTTCCAAAAGAAAACATCGTCGACGCGGCGCGCGAACACCTGCGCCAGTCGCATCGCCAGCTCCAGTGAGGGCGCGTACTGCCCGGCCTCGATGGCGATCACGGTCTGCCGGGTGATGCCCACGCGCCGTGCCAGGGCTTCCTGCGACATCTCGCCGTGCTCGAAGCGCAAGCGCCGCAGGTGATTGCCGATCGGCGACTTGCTCACGCCGCGGCCTCGGCCGCCTCGGCTTCCATGCGGCGATAGGCCCGCAGGCTGTGCGCACATTCGGCCAGCGTGGTGAGGGTCAGTAACAGGATCAGCAAGTGGGCGATGGCCGAGTGCGAAAGCTGCGGAAACCAGTTGAAGCCGAGCCCCAGGATCAGCACCACCAGCAGCACGAGTTCGAAGTGCCAGGCCCAGCGCCGCGCCTCATGGGCGATCAGGGCATCGCGCTCGTCAAAGCGCGGCTCAGGCTCGCGCACGATCAGGTACGCAAGCACCGCAGCGGCGACCAGCGTCCAGCTGTCGATACCCAGGATGTGCATTGCCGGTGTGTGCATGGGCATGGCCGGGCCGATCTGCCACATCGAGACCAGCAAATGCGCCGCCACGATGCAGGCGCCGCTGATGCGCACCCACAGGCGCCGTTCCGGGGTGCCGGGTGCTAGATCGGCCAGCACGTGCCAGCGCCGACGGATCGCTGCTGCCAGCAGCAGCATGCCGATCGCTCCCATCCAGGCCACCGGTTGGCCCTGCACAAAAGACCAGGCCGCCAATGCGGCGCCCAGGGCAGCACTCAGTAGTCCCACCAGCCAGATCATGTAAGGTCCACCAGACGTGATGTCCGGTATACCTTACATTTCCGCCACGCCAGGGCTCAACCCTGCCGTTCGGCAGGGATGTGCGTCAGTGGGATGCGAGGGACGGCGGCTGAGCGGGCGCGGCGCCAGGGCCGCGCCCGCATTCACGCCTGATCAGGGCGCGTTGCAGCTCTTCACTTCGAGATTGTCGATGTTCCAGCCCTCCGGACGGTTCACGCTGTCATCCGAGGTGACACGGAAGCGGATGCGCAGCGTCTGGCCGATGAAGCTCGACACATTGACTGCAGTGCGGCCGTAGGGGCGTGGATCGCCACACCAGGCGAGCGTGGGCGCCGCCGGATTGGGCGAGGTCAGCGCGCCGTCGTAGGGCAGGTTCAGCGCCGTCACCGCGGTGCAGGTGCCGCCCGCGTTGCACAGCTCGATCACCCCGCCATCCCAACAGCCGCCCGCGGTACGGCGTTCCATGTTCTGGCGTTGCCAGAAGGTCAGCAGCGCGCTTTGTGTGCCGCCGGAGATGGTCGGAATCGTGATCTCCGCCGACTGCACACGCTGATCGCTGACCGAGGCTGGCGTCAGGCCCTGCAGGGCGCGCGTGCCAGTTTGCGGGAAGGCGGTGGTGACCGCCCAACTGTTGGTGCCCGAGCCACCGGCCACCTGACTCCAGCCACTCGGCAGTCCTGCCGCTTCGAAGCCCTCGTTGTAGTGGCTGGTCACTGTGGCCCCAACCGGGCAATCGCCGGGCAGGCTTTGCGTGGCGAAGCTCTGCACGCTGGAGACGGCCTGCGAACCACCGCCGCTGACGGCCGGCTCAAAGCCGTCGGCAAACAGCTCCGGCGTCACGCCCAAGGGGCAGGGATTGCGGGCAATCACGCGCCAGAAGTAGCTGCTGCCCGAGTTCAGCGGCTGCGTGGGCGTCCAGCTGGTGTCGCGCGTGGTGGTCTGCGCCACGATGTTGGTGAAGCCCGCATCGCTGGCCACTTGCACCTGGTAGTCGTAGGCCTGTGCGGCTGCCGCCCAGGTGAAGGTGGGGGCAATCGCCACATTGCTGGCGTTGTTGGCCGGCGCGGTGAGCGTGGCCGCCACCGCCGGGGCTGTCGCCAGGAACAAGGGGAAACTGCTGCTGCGCGTCAGGCTGCCGGAAGTGCCGATGGCGGTGAGTGCATAGTTGCCAGCGGCCACACCCGTGGTGTTGACGCTCATCATCGTGGTGCCGGGCAGTGCGGTGACCGGATTGGGCGTGAAGCTCACCACACCCGGCGCCGGCAGGCCGCTCGCGCTCATCGTCACCGGACTGGCAAAGCCCAGGATCTGACCCAGCGCAATCTCGCGCTGCATGCTCGCCCCCGCGCACATCGCCGCCTCAGTGGACGGCATGGAGACGCTGAAGCTCGGCTCCAGCGCACAGTTGGTGCACACCAGGGCAAAGTCCTGATCGGTGGCATCGCCGCTGTTCGGCACGCCATCGCCCGGCAGCGCCGTGGCAATCACGCGCACGGTCACCGCGCCCACGCCGGCGGGCAGATACACGCTCTCCAGGTTGTTGCGGTTGTCGGCGCTGCCGCCAGTGGCCGACTGACCGTTGGTGAACACATTGCCGCGATAGGTCTGGCCGCCCGCGACCACTTCCAGGTCGAGATTATTGACCAGCGCCGGGTTGGCGCCCGCCGCACCGGGGGCGTCGGTCCAGGCCAGCGTGATGCGCACGCCCTGGCCGCTGTCCGGCACGCCATAAGTGCGCTCGAAGACCTGGCCGATGTTGTCCAGGCGCTCGCTCTGATCGATGTAGGCGCGCTGGCGACCGGTGGCCAGGCTGCCGGGCAGATGGATGCGGCCCCAGCCTTCGTCATTGTTGGGGATCGGTCCGGGGCCGCTCATGTCGACCGCGCCGTTGGTCAGCAGCGCCTTCAGCATCGCCGGACTGGGCGTGGCCCCGCCGTTCTGCTGGCGCCACCACTGCGTCAACAGCACGGCCAGGCCAGCCACCTGCGGCGATGCCATGCTGGTGCCGGTGCAGAAGGCGTAGTTCGCCGCAGCACCGGTGCCGATGGCCGTCCCGCACTGGCTGGCGCCGGCCACGCGACGCGTGGAGGCGATCTGGCTGCCCGGCGCCGTCACCGTCGGCAGCACGCGTCCATCCAGAGCCGGGCCGCGGCTGCTGCTGCCCGCCATGGCATTGATCGAACCCTGGCGCTGATTCAGCGAGTTGCCCGTGGAAATGATGTTCTTGGCTTCCTTGGGCTCGGTGATGGTGCTTGCTGCCGAACCGGCATTGCCCGCCGAGAACACCATCAGGAAGGGCTGGTTGGTGGTCGGCGTGTCGAAATCGCCGTCGCGGATCATGAAGTCATGGGTACGTGCGGCCGCCGAGTAGCCCTGCGCGCCACTGGCCCCGGTGAACCAGGAGTTGTTCGAACCCATCGCGCCCAGCAGCAGCGCGCGGCGGCTCAGTTCCTGCCAGCCACCCGCCGGCGGCCAGGCGGTGCCGGCGCCGCCGCAGATCGGGTTGAGCGCCACCAGATTCACCTGCGGCGCGATGCCGATGCCGTAGTGATAACCGTTGGCGTCGACGCCGCCAGCCACCACGCCCGCGCCGCCGACGATGCCTGCCACATGGGTGCCATGGCCGCCGGTGGACTTGTCGTCGCCCGGTCGACCGGCCGCCGAGGTGCAGCCGGCGTAGTCATGCCCGCCGACGATGCGCCCGGCAAATTCCGGCTGGTCGTAGTCGATGCCGGTGTCGGAAATGGCGAAGGTCACGCCTTGACCGCTGAGCCCCAGATTGGTGATGAAGGGGATGTAGCCGGTACCGGTGACCTGCCCGGCGGCGTTGTAGTTGCCGGCCACGATCTGACTCGACATCTCATCGTCGAACTCGGCGCGCGGACTGGCGTACTCGGTCCACAACACCTGCGGCAGGTCATTCACCAGCGCCAGCTGCCCGGCGTCGATGGACACGATCGCATTCATCAGGGCGCCATCAGGTTGCGCCTTGAACACCTGCAGCACACGGCCGCCGATGCCCTCGATCTGCGCCAGCACGTTGCTCAGCGAGCCCTCGTCGTGAATCAGCACGGTGACGTTGTCGATCTTGCCCAGACGTCCCTTCAGTGAGGGCGAGAGCTTCCAATCCGGGCTGAAGCCGCCGCTCCAGCGCACCGTCGGCATGCCGCGGGCGCGCGTCGCCGCCGCCTCGTCGCCCCACACCAGGTACGCATTGTTGGGGTAGTACTGCAGCACGCGCAGACCACTGCTGCGCAGCGTCGCCAGATCGCTTTCGGTGGGCAGCGCACGCAGCTGCACCAGATGCAGACCGCTGCCGCCGGCCGTCTTCGCCGGGCGCCGCCAGTCCGCTGCGTCCATCTGCAAGGGGTCGAAGCGCACACCACCGAAGCTGATCTGATCGAAGTCGCGCAAGACCTCCGCCTCCGACCAACGCCCCGCCTGTGCCGCGTAGGTCTCTGCCGGCACTCGCAACAGACTGAAGCTGCCGTAGTCGGTGCGCTGCACCGACTTCATCCATGCGGCATCCACCGTACCCGCCAGTTCACCCGCCGGCAGCTTCAACACCACGTCCGACGCCCACAACGCCCCCGGCGCACCCAACAACGCCCACCACAAAGCCCGCTTGACCACACGCCCTCCCCAGTTCACCAGATCCGCACGAAGTTGCATCAATAGCGGCGAACGCGGTGCTTGTCATGGGCCGAGGCCGCGTCTGCGCAGGGCCACGGAGCGGACAGCAAGCGAAGACGACGGCACCTACCAGTGGAGTAGCCCGGGCATCCGTCACCATTGATGCCAGAAAACGCCAGGCCTCATTCAGCAATGTCTACGTACCACGGTCACAAACTCATGCGGGTCGAAGACATGCTTGGTGCCGTGATCAAGCGCGCGATGGCCTCCCTAACAGGACACGCTGCCCGGCCTAAGCCACATCCGCTGCCACCCGCCGCGAGGGCGCCAATGCACAAGTTCATCCCAGGCGAGGTCTATTTCAGGGTGACCTATCCCGATCGGCAGATGGGTTGCCCGGTCATCGAGTCCTTTGTCTGCATTGGTGTACGTCGGTCCCCCCTAAATGCCGCGCGCTGCGCCGGATGTAGCATGGGCTGAAAAAGACGATGTAACATCCAACGCGTTGCGCAGGACTTGAGAAACCACATGACAAAGAAGAATCTCGTTGTTTTTCTCTATTCGGTTCCACTGGGTTACCAAATAGGCAGGCTTGTTGCGCCAGTTCCCGCATCTGGAAACTTCGTACAGCAATTTGCGAACATTGCAATGAGCCTCATGTTCTTAACTGGGGTCGTTATCTGGATAAGTCACCTAAACGGCAACAAAAATGGCGAATCTCAGTGAGCGTGAATTAGTTGTGACTTAGGAAATCTCTGCACAAGTGAGAGGATCCGCCGGCAAGGGAAGGCCGGCCCGCAGGTGAAGCACGCAAGTGACTGATTTTTCGAAGCCAAGTTCGGACATGCGGTGGACTTGGCGTGGGCTGACAAGTCCAAAATGGACTTCAAAGGTATCAAAGTTCGAATGAAAGACCTCGACGATGTGTTCATTCCATTGTACTGCGGGCGCTCGGTGTTCCGCTGGAAGAGAATTACAACCCTCTTAATCAGTGGTTCACCTACATGCCGCTGGAGCCTCAACCTTTTGATCAAGAACATCTGATTCTGCGGAATTACAAGACTGGGGGCGAAGAAAATGCGACTGCTCTTAATACTTCTAGCCCTATTGCTTTGTAGCGCTGTTATTCTTGGTCTCAGGAGTGCTCCCAAACAACTGCCTCCCGAACTTGTGTTGCTCCTGCGCGCGGGCCAGGAGGAAAGCGTTGCTATCCCGCCGGCTGACTCTGGTGCGATGGTGGGGGGGCGTCATCTGTTGACATGGGCAGCAGGCGAGTGGCTGGTTCGCAATCTGCAGCAAGTGGAAGAGCTTGGATGGCCCGAGCGGGCCGCGGACAGCGTTGTTCGCAAGGTTTTGGCGGCTACAGGATCGGGTAACCAAGCTGCGTGTGAAGAGGCTCTGAGAGAGGCCGTTGCAGCCGATCGTCTGGGTGCTGCAGCGATCATTCTGTCGGAGGGTCGGGCGTGCTTGACGGAAGAGGCGATCACCAGCGCTTCTGCGCTGGCAACCCAAAGAGGCGTGCTCGGAATGCAAGCGATTTTCCAGCTGGCTGCAGGTAGCACTCGGAGTGTACGATGAGCGCAATCGTTTGACCCGCGTGCAGAGCTTGAACGAGATGGCGATCGACTACCAATACAACGGCGCTGGTCAGCGCGTGTTGAAGAGCGATCACAATGCTCAGCCGGTCAGCTACTTCTACGGCCCCGGTGGTGAGTTGCTGCAGAGCAAGCAGAGCTTTGTCCTGACCGTGATCTCGACCAGCCATCTCTACCTGGGCCAGACGCCGGTGGGTGTGCTCACGGGGATGGGGGCGCCCATGCCGGTGGAGACCGATCACCTGGGCACGCCACGCGCCGTCATTGACCCGGCTCGCAACACTGCGATCTGGCGCTGGGAACTCGTCACTGGCGATGCCAGCCAAGGCGGCAGCAATGCCTTCGGCGACCGCCCCGCCAATGAAGACCCCGACGGCGACGAGTCGATCTTCCGCTACGACCTGCGCTTCCCCGGCCAGCAGTACGACGCTGAAACCGGGCTGCACTACAACTACTACCGGGACTACGAACCGCAGACCGGCAGGTATGTTGAGAGTGATCCGATTGGGTTGAGGGGTGGGCCCTCCACTTATTCCTATGCATCCCAAAGTTCACTCAGGTACATCGACCGTCGAGGCTTGGCCGCGTTGGATTGCAGTATTAATAGGTCAGCGCATGGGCAGATCCACTGTGATGGAAATGGCAATTTCAGAATAGTGAACTGCAACAAGGGTTGTACCCGACCATGCACGCAGCAGCACGAAGAAAAGCATGTTGAGGACTGGAAGGCTCGCTATGGTGCTGACGCGTGTAAGGGAATAGAACCAGGAAAATCGCCTGACGGCCCTGCCAGTTCCCCAACGTTCGGCGGTCCCTTGGACTATGATATGTTCTTTAACAAGAGCGAGTGTGATGCATATCAGAAAGGGATGGATTGCGCCAAGCGGATGCGAGACTCGACCTGCCTTTCGCCCGAGTGCGAAGACGACGTAGAGCGCTTTCTCCGCGGAGGAGCCAGCCATCGCGCTTACCGCCGGTGCAAGCAATTCGGCTATGGAGGCGACTAACCATGAAGAGTGCAGGTGTATTCACCTTCAGCAGCGTCCTCGTGCTATTCGGCTTGAGCGGGTCTTTTGTGCGCGCTTCCAGTGTAGACAATGCTGAATGTGAAGATGTCATTTCAATAACAAGCGAAAAGCGCAAGCAACTTGTCCGAGACTTCTTGTGTGAGTCCTACCGTATCGAGCCGTGTGCCCTCAAGGTTTCGAGTGTGACTCGTTGCGACGATAAAGTTGGTTATATCATCGTTTGGGCCAGACCTGGCCAGCATCCGGTAAACAGTTGGCTAGTTGAATGGACGACCTCCGGGCTCTACTTGTATCCAACTGAGTAATGTGCGCGGAGCCTGCCAAGGCCGGCTCTAGCGAGCCCATGCTTAACCTGTCAGCGTACCGAGGTCCAGTCGATGTCCGAATTTGGCTCCGAAGGGGCTTTCACGTCGATCCCCTACGCCTACCCTGGCAGCTCGCATCGCTTGAGCAGCGTGGACGGCTTGGCACGCAGCTACGATGCCAACGGCAATACCACGTACAACCCGCAACTTGCCTGGCCCATTCAGGTGTACGATGAGCGCAATCGTTTGACCCGTGTGCAGAGCTTGAACGAAATGGCGATCGACTACCAATACAACGGCGCTGGCAAGCGCGTGTTGAAGAGCGATCCGAATGCTCAGCCGGTCAGCTACTTCTACGGCCCCGCTGGTGAGTTGCTGCAGAGCAAGCAGAGCTTTGGCCTGACCGTGATCTCGACCACTCATCTCTACCTGGGCCAGACGCCGGTGGGTGTGCTCACCGGGATGGGTGCGCCCATGCCGGTGGAGACCGACCACCTGGGCACGCCACGCGCCGTCATCGACCCTGCCCGCAACACCACGATCTGGCGCTGGGAACTCGTCACTGGCGATGCCAGCCAAGGCGGCAGCAATGCCTTCGGCGACCGCCCCGCCAATGAAGACCCCGACGGTGACGAGTCGATCTTCCGCTACGACCTGCGCTTCCCCGGCCAGCAATACGACGCTGAAACCGGGCTGCACTACAACTACTACCGCGACTATGAGCCGAGCACGGGGCGGTATGTGCAGAGTGATCCGATTGGGTTGGATGGGGGTATCAGTTCATTCGGCTACACGTTAGGAAGTCCGCTGCGATTCAGTGATGCTTTTGGGCTCCTGCCGTGTCTAACAACTTACGAATGCGCCTGTATTAGGGACCCACGCAATTGTGCTGCGACTCCAGTGCCACCTGGTCCAAGACCGTTGCCGCTCCCCCTTCCTGTTCCTGACGTGAATACCGAGAATTGCCCAGGCAAGTGCAAAGACTCTTATCCAGACTACCAGCTTTGCTATGAAGTCGCGGGCAAGTACCCATATGCCAGCAAGAAACATGCCCTCTTGGATTTTCCGGTCGGGAGCCGGCCCGGCGGGGTAAGGCCGGCCTATGATGACAAAGGTTGCAACAAACCCGGGTCGCACATCACGTACAAATATGAAGGAGTCTATGCAGGATCAGTGTTCTCGTGCAAGTGTTGTACCGACACTGGGGGCGGGCCAGTTATTGAAGAGCGCTGGGGGCACAATCGTGGAAGATAAGGCTTTTTTCGACGGTGTTTCCCAAATCGTCAGCGAACTCTTACCGTCATTACTTGACCTTAAAATAGAGCCCGCAGTAGGCTTCGTGAAACTTCGCTTCTCCTCCTCGGCGGATTTCGCAATCACGATTGAAGCGGCTGAAGATGCAAACATTTCCAAGACGGTTTTTTTTGTCCCCAGTGATTGCGAGACAAGGAGAGAGATAGACAACTGCGTAATTCGGTTCAAACTGCCGTCGAAATGTCGACACGTCTCTCTTGTCTATTTCTTGATCCATCTAGTCTGGATATCAAGACGATTAGGAAGAATGGCGGAAGGCAAGCTCGCTTCTGTCGAGACAAGAGTTCGAGAAATCGAGAAGACCTTCTATCTGGAAAGTTGATGGGGTATTAAGTTGGTTGAGCCAAAATGGTATCGGTGGATAGTGGGACCCAAGCTTTCGTCGCAAGTGTTACGAAAGTAAATGTAGAGCTTCTGCGTAATAAATCCAGTGTGCGAACGAGAACATCAATGCCAAATTGAAAAGAGGTCGATTCAAATGAGCGAATGCTGAGGCGCGATCAAGGTCTAAGACGATGACACTTGACTACAAATGCGAAGGCGCTGGGGCTCCGCGTGGCGATTGAGACGGCGAAAGATGCTCTTGTCACGACACATCGCCTTTGTCAAAGGTGTAATCGGGCAGATTAGCGTTTGCATGGCTATGACAAATGGAGAGGCGTATGCAGGATTCACCTTGCCTTGAAACCCGCTCAGCCGATCGCTTGGATAGCGCCTCTGAGCAAATCACAACACCCCAGGAAGCAAAAATCATGCTGCGCAAAGCCCTCCGCTCATGCCTTGCTGTTCTCACCGTGCTGCCCCTCACCGCCCCCGCAGCCCCGCTGCTGCTGCTCACCCAGTCCCGCGAGCTGGTCCTGATCGACCACTCACAGCTCGCCGTGGTGCTGCGGCAGGTGGCGGTGAGTGGGCTGAATGCGGGGGAGAGTTTTAAGGGCGTGGACAGTCGGCCGTTGACGCGCGAGTACTACGTGCTCACCAGCCAGAACCGGTTGTTCAAGTTGAATGAGGGTAGCGCGGCGCTGCAGACCTTCGGCACGCCCAGTTTTCAGGTCTTTGGCAGCTTCGTCGGCATGGATTTCAGCGCCACCACCGAGCGCCTGCGCGTGGTCAGCGATAGCGATCACTTCCAGCTCAATCCCACCAGCGGCCTCGTGACCGGTAACGACCAGCCGCTGAACCCTGCCGGCCGTTACGCCGGCCTCGCCTACGATCGCGCGTTTCAAGGCGCCACCCAGACCACGCTCTACGCCATCGACGCGCAGAGCGATGCGCTGGTGCGCATCGGCAGTGTCAACGGCATGCCCGACAGTCCCAGCACTGGCCTGGTGACCAGCATCGGTGCGCTGGGTGTGGATGTGGGCGATGACGTGAGTTTCGAGATCACCCCGCAGGGCCTGGCCTTGATGGCGGCGCAGGTTGGCGGAGTGGGTCGCTTGTATCGCATCAACCTGGGCAACGGGTCAGCCACCGCCATCGGCGACCTGCCCTCAGGCATTGTCGTGCAGGGCATGAGCTACGCGGGTCTGTTTGGGGATGGGATGGAGTGAAAGTTAGGGAAGGTCTGAACAAGTCCATCCTGGACGTGTCAGCCCACGCCAAGTCCGGCACAGGTCCGGACTAGGCTTCGACCAATCAATCACTTGCGTGCTTGATTGGCGGGCCAGCCTTCCCTGGCCGGCGGAACCTCCGACTTGTTCAGAGGTTCTTTAGCTCGCATGTCAGCGGTCGCGGTCGCTGACATGCGCCTGCCGGTCGCCGCCCGCCTTGGCAAAGCGGTCGCCCCTGGCCGTCACGCCAGCGCAAGCGGGAATGCAAGGCGTCAGGTTTGCGCCAGCCTGTGATTCTTGCTTGCGGGGAACGACGGGGCCGCGAGCTTGCAGTGTGCAAGTGCAGCAGTCGTCGGCATTGACGTTGAGACCCGTAACGCGAGCGTGACGGGCTAAAGAAGGCGAGGCGACTTGTCTGCCCAAAGGTGTCGTCCCCGGTCCGCGACTGGAACCAGCGCTCACCCGCCGAACACCCGCCGCAGCAACTCCGAGCCCTGCTTCACAGGGTTCTTGCGGATGTCCTTCTCCTTTTGCGCGATGTAGTAGAACAAGCCGTCCATGGCTTTCTCGGTGACGTAGCTGTCGAGGTCGGTGTCTTTGCCGCCGAGCAGGTTGCCGAGGCCGCCGGATTTTTCGGACAGGCGTTTGGCGTGTTTGGCGACGCCAGTGTCGGCGGTGGCCTGGGCGACGATAGGGCGGAACTTTTCGCGCAGTTGATCCTGGGTGACGCGGCGGAAGTACTGCGTGCCGGCGTCATCGCCACCGCGCACGATGGCGAGCGCGTCCTGCACCGTCATCTCGCGCACCGCGCTGGCGAAGACATCGGCGGCGGCAGGCACGGCCTTCTCCGCCGCACGGTTCATCGACACTTCGAGTTCGTCCACGTACTTGCCGGCACCCAGCTTGCGCGCCAGATCGGCGGCCTTCTGCATGTTCTTCGGCAGCAGGATCTTCACCGCCTGATCCTTGAGGAAGCCATCCGGCCGGCCGAGTTGGGTGATCGCCGCGCTCACGCCTTGCGCCAGCGACTCCTTGATGCCGCTGCTGGCATCGGCCTGACTGAGTGGGGCTTTGGCCTGGGCACCGGGCGTGCCGAGCAGCAGGCCGAGGGTGATCAGCAGCACGCGCCAGATGGCTTGCATGTTTCGCTCCGCTCAAGGCCAGGGAGCAGCCATGTTAGCCCCCGGCCTTGCCCCGCGCGATCACGCCACGGGAGCGGCGCGGCGCATGCAACAGCCACTCCGGTGGCAAGCGCCAGCGACCCTGGCCCGCGTTCTCTGCGCGTCGGATTCCATGCCAGCCCCGGTCCTATACTCCGCCGCCTCTGTTTTGAACGCGAAGTGACATGGCCGGTCCTACCTTTCAGGAAGTCATCACCCGTCTCAATGAGTACTGGGCAGCGCAGGGTTGCGTGCTGATCCAGCCGCTGGATACCGAAGTCGGTGCTGGCACTTTCCACCCAGCCACCTTCCTGCGCTGCCTGGGGCCGGAGCCGTGGAACGCGGCTTACGTGCAGCCCTCGCGCCGGCCCACCGATGGCCGCTACGGCGAGAACCCCAATCGCCTGCAGCACTACTACCAATACCAGGTGGTGCTCAAGCCCAATCCCAAGAACATCCTGGAGCTCTACTTCGGCTCCTTGAAGGCGCTGGGCATCGATCCCCTGACCCACGATCTGCGGCTGGTCGAGGACAACTGGGAGTCGCCCACGCTGGGCGCCTGGGGCCTGGGTTGGGAGGTGTGGTTGAACGGCATGGAAGTCACCCAGTTCACCTACTTCCAGCAGGCCGGTGGTCTGGAGTGCCGGCCGGTGACCGGTGAGATCACCTACGGGCTGGAACGTCTGGCCATGTACCTGCAGAACGTCGAGAACGTGTACGACCTGGTGTGGACCCGCGGTCCACAGGGCGTGGTCAGCTATGGCGATGTGTTCCACCAGAACGAGGTGGAGCAGAGCCGCTACAACTTCGAGGAAGCCAACGTCGCCGAGCTCTTCGACTGGTTCGATGTGTGCGAGAAGGAAGCGCTGCGACTGGTCGAGAAGGGCCTGCCGCTGCCCGCCTACGATCAGGTGTGCAAGGCCTCGCATACCTTCAACCTGCTCGACGCCCGCCGCGCGATCAGCGTGACCGAACGCCAGCGCTACATCCTGCGCGTGCGTACGCTGGCCAAGGCGGTGGCCGAGGCCTACTACGCGCAGCGCGAGAAGCTTGGCTTCCCGGGCTGCCGCAAGGCGGCCTGATGGCGCACGCAGCAAATCTCTCGAATTCTGTCCTGGAGTCACGATGAGCAACACCGCCGACCTGCTGGTCGAACTTTTGTGCGAAGAATTGCCGGCCAAGGCCGTGGCCGATCTGGCCCGTGGACTGGCCGATGGCTTGCGTGAGCGCCTGGCCAAGGCCGGCATTGCGCATGCGAACGATGGCCTGCGCGTGCTGTGGACGCCGCGGCGCATCGCGGTGCTGATCCCGGCGCTGGCACTGGCGCAGCCCGAGCAGACGCTGGAACGGCGCGGACCGGCGCTGGCCGCCGGCAAGGGCGCGGATGGTCAGCCGAGCAAGGCCTTGCTCGGCTTCGCCCAGTCCTGCGGGGTCAGCGTGGAGCAGCTGTCCACGCTGGAAACCGACAAGGGCGCCTGGTACGTGCATCGCAGCGTCAAGCCCGGCGCGCTCACCGCCGATGTGCTGCCGGCCCTGGTGCAGGAGGCGATCCTGGCCCTGCCGCTGGGCAAGCCGATGCGCTGGAGCGATCACGATTTCGCCTTCCTGCGCCCGGTGCATGGCTTGATCCTGCTGCTCGGCGAGGCCGTGCTGCCGGCAGCGGTGTATGGGGTGAGCAGCGGTCGGCGCACCCGCGGTCATCGCTTCCATCATCCCGAGGACCTCGCCATCGCGCGGCCGGCCGACTACATCGCCGCGCTGACGGCAGCCAAGGTAATCGTCGATCCCGATGCCCGCCGTGCGCGTGTGCGCGCCGAGGTGGTGGCCGCGGCCGCCGCGCAGGGCGGCCAGGCGCATCTGCCCGATGACCTGGTGGATGAAGTCAGCAATCTGACCGAGTGGCCCTGCGCGATCGCCTGCAGCATCCCCAGCGAGTTCATGCGCCTGCCCGAGGCGGTGATCGTCACCACCATCGAGACCCACCAGCGCTTCTTCCCGGTGCTGGATGCGGCGGGCAAGCTGCAGGCCGCCTTCATCGGCGTGGCCAACATCCAAAGCCGCGATCCCAACGAGATCCGCAAGGGCTACGAGCGCGTGGTGCGCCCGCGCCTGTCGGACGCCGCCTTCTTCTTCGATCAGGACCTGAAGCAGGCCCTGGCCGAGCATCTGGCAAGTCTGAAGACCGTCACCTACCAGCAGAAGCTGGGCAGCGTGTACGACAAGACCGAGCGCGTCATGGCGCTGGCGCGGGTCATCGCGCCGGCGGTGGGCGTGGATCCGGAGCTGGCCGTGCGCGCTGCCGAGCTGGCCAAGGCCGACCTGATGACGCGCATGGTCGGCGAGTTCCCCGAGCTGCAAGGCCAGATGGGCCGCACCTACGCGCTGGCGCAAGGCTTGCCGTCCGCGCTGGCCGATGCGCTGGATGAGGTCTACGCGCCGCGACAGGCCGGGGCCGCGATCGCCGCCTCGCCGCTGGGCCGCGTGCTGGCCCTGGCCGAACGCCTGGACACGCTGGCCGGCATCTTTGCGGTGGGCCTGAAGCCGACCGGCAACAAGGATCCTTTCGCGCTGCGCCGCGCCGCGCTGGGTCTGGCGCGCACCTTGATCGAAGGCGGCATCCATCTGGACCTGCCGCAGGTGCTGGAGCGCGCCGTGCTGGGCATTCCGGCGCAGAGCCTCAAGGACTACCTGAGCAAGATCGCCAACCTTGTGTTCCACGACGACAACCTGCTCGGCAAGCTGGCCGATCGCCTCAGCGCGCCGGCGGTGAACGAGTTGTACGAGTTCATCCTGGAGCGCACCCGTGCCTACTACCTCGATGCCGGCATCACCGCCGATGTGTTCGAGGCGGTGGCTGCGCGGCGTCCGCATGATCTGGTGGATTTCGATCGTCGCCTCAAGGCGGTGCTGGCCTTCAAGCAGCTGCCGGCCTGCCAGAGCCTGGCTGCGGCCAACAAGCGCATCCGCAACATCCTGCGCAAGGCTCAGGAAAGCGGCATCGAGGTGGCCAGTCTGCCGCAGGTGACGCCCAGCCTGTTCAGCCATCCGGCCGAGCAAGCGCTGTGGCAGGCCATCGATCAGGCCGAGTCCGGCAGCGCGCCGCATTTCGCTGCGGGCGATTACGTGGCAGGCTTGAGCCTGCTGGCCAGCCTCGAAAGCCCGGTCAACGCCTATTTCGAAGGCGTGATGGTGATGGCCGAGGATGTGGCTGTGCGCAACAACCGTCTGGCGGTGCTGGAACGCTTGAGCACCTTGTTCCTGCGTACCGCCGATATCTCGCTGCTCGCATCTTGAGGCTGGGGGACGCATGAACCACGAGTTTCTGCAGGGGCGCTTGGGTGGTCTGCGTGACCTGCCCGATCCGCGCGACCGGATGCATGAGGCCAAGGCCGGCCGCGCGCCCGCCCCGGCCAGCGTGGACCTGCGCGGCCAGTGCCCGCCGATCTACGATCAAGGCCAGATCAACTCGTGCACCGCGCAGGCCATCGCGGCGGCCATCCAGTACGCGCGCATGAAGCATGCGCAGATGCCGGACTTCATCCCCAGCCGCCTGTTCATCTACTACTACGAACGCGCCGTGCAAGGGCAGACCGCCACCGATTCCGGCGCCAGGACGCGCGATGGCATCAAGGTGGTCAAGCAAATGGGCGCGCCGCCGGAAAGCCTGTGGCCCTACGATTCGGCGCCGGCCTCGCCGCCGGGCGGCAGCTTCCCGCCCGACGCCCGCGCTGCCACCGAGCCGCCTGCCCAGGTGGTGAAGGCCGCCAAGCCCTTCGAAGTGCTGAACTACCAGCGCCTGCGCAACAATCTGGAAGCCATGAAGGCCTGCCTCGCCGAGGGCTATCCCTTCACCATGGGCATCGTGGTTTACCCCAGCTTCATGGCCTCACCTGGCAAGCAGAATGTGGTCATCCCGATGCCCGGCACGGACGAGCAGCCACTGGGCGAGCACATCGTGCTGGCGGTGGGCTATGACGACGCCAAGCAATGGGTGATCTGCCGCAATTCCTGGGGCGCCAGCCAGGGCGATGGCGGCTACTTCTACCTGCCCTACGCCTACGCCGGCTCGCGGCCGCGCATCGGCGATCTGTGGACGCTGCGGACCGTGGCGGATTGACCCAGCGCACCGCGCCGCCAGCGAGCCTGCTCGGTTGCGTGGGCACGGACTTTTTGCCCGGGCGCTATGGAGTCGGCGCGAATTGAAGATGACCCGATTTTGGCGCAAAGGGGCGCAAAGGAAGCAAAGGACGCAAGGGCGATTACCCACTTGAGTCCGGAGCGGCTCGGCCGACCCCGCTCAGCCAAGCAGTTCCAGCGTCGACCTTGATCTGATCGTCACCCCACCGGTTCAATCACCGGTTGCGGCGACCCCGTAGCGCTCGCGATAGGCGAGCAGACGTGGCAGGTGGGCGTTGAGATCGGGGCGGGCGGAGACGTAGCCGAGCAACTCGCTGAGCGTGGCGATGGCCAGCACCGGGATGCCGTGCTGCTCGCTGACTTCCATCGCCGCCGAGCGCTCGCCCTGACCGCGTTCCTGGCGATCGAGGGCGATCAACACCGCAGCCGGCGTGGCGCCGTGGGCGCGGATGATCTCCACCGATTCGCGCACGCTGGTCCCGGCCGAGATCACGTCGTCGACGATGACCACGCGGCCCGCCATCGGCGCGCCGACCAACTGGCCGCCCTCGCCGTGATCCTTGGCTTCCTTGCGGTTGTAGACGAAGGGCAGGTCGCGACCATGCTCGCGCGCCAGCGCAACCGCCGTGGCACTGGCCAGGGTGATGCCCTTGTAGGCCGGCCCGTAGAGCAGGTCGATGGCCAGACCAGACTCGACCAGACGCGCGGCATAGGCACTGGCGAGCCCGGCCAGCGCCGAGCCAGTGTGGAACAGCCCGGCATTGAAGAAGTAAGGGCTCAGCCGGCCGCTCTTCAACGTGAACTCGCCAAAGCGCAGCACGTTGAGACGGACAGCCAGATCGAGGAACTGATGGCGATAGTCGAGGGCAGTCATGCTTTGGGTGGGTCGGCAGGAAAGGCCTAAGTCTCCCACGCTGGGCGCCTGAGAGCGGGGGATTGGGGGCTGGGGCTTGGGGCGCAAGTTCCACAGCTCAAGGTGCGCCCTTGCTCCGCCGGATTCTCGCTCGCGAACGCTGCCTGAGCCCTCGCTCCATCGGACTTGCGCCCCAGCCCCCAATCCCCATCCCCCAATGCCCAGCCAGCCCAATGACCTCCGACACCCTGGCGCTGCGTATGCAAATGCATACAATCGTCCGCCATGGCACACAAATCGATCCCCTTGAGCTTTCGCGTCAGTGACGAAGACGCTGAATTCCTGTCGCGGCTGGATCTGCCCGGCGCGAGCACGCCCAGCGAAAAGCTGCGTGTGTTGATTGGTGAGGCGCGGCGTCGGGCGGGGAACGATGCGGATTACGCCGGTTGTCTGCGCGAGGCGCAGGCCTTGCTCGAACCGGTGCGCGCGCAGCTGCGTGAGGCGGAGCTCAAGACCGATGCGCATTCCGAACTGGTGATGCAGACCCTGGACTGGCTGCCCGAGTTGCTGGCCTTCGTCATGGCCAGCGCCCGGCGCAGCGTGCAGAGCGAGCCGGACTCGGATCGACTCAAGGCCTTAGAGCAAGGCCTGGCCGAGCGCATCGCGCGCATGGCCTCGGCGCAACTGCGTCTGGGCATCACCGAGCAGGAGCCCAACTACGATCCCAAAGTGGTCAAGACGCGGCTCGATCCGGTGCTCGACGTGGCCGAATTCCTGCTCAGCAAACGCCGCCGCGATCCCGGCGAAGGAGGTTGAGGTGCTCGATTTTCTGGCCTTGGATGCGAATCTGCCCTTTGCCGTGGCACTGGCCCTGGCGGTGATGCTGGGCGTGCTGGAAGTGGTGGGCCTGCTGTTCGGCATGGTGTTCTCGCAGGGCGTGGATGCGGTCTTGCCCGATGCCACCCACGCGCTGCCCGATTGGGCGGTGCACAGCCTGGACTGGCTGGGCATCGGCAAGCTGCCGATGGTGATCTGGCTGATGCTGTTCCTGCTCGCCTTCAGTGCCACGGGCCTGTTCGCGCAAGCGCTGGTCAACGGCATCTATGGCGCGCCCCTGTCGCCGTGGCTGGCCAGCCTGGCGGCCACGCTGCTGTCGCTGCCGGTGGTGCGCGTGGGCGGTCAGATGCTGTCGCGCGTGCTGCCCAAGGATGAGACCGAAGTGGTGTCGATCGACAGCCTGATCGGTCGCACGGCCACGATCACGCTGGGCGTGGCCAAGCGCCACGCGCCGGCCCAGGCCAAGGTCGCCGATGTGCATGGACGCACGCATTACGTGATGGTGGAGCCGGCTGCGGCCGATCACGAATTCCCCGCCGGCACGCCAGTTCTGCTGGTGGAGCGGCACGCGCATGTGTTCCGCGGCGAGTACGACCCGTCGCGCCGCCTGCAACGCGATTGAGTGTTGTCCAACTTCGACAGGAGCTGCCTCGATGGACTATCAACGTCTGATGGATATCGGCATCTACGCCGGAATCGTCTTGTTCGCGCTGCTGGTGCTGGGCGCGATCTTCGCCAAGCTGTACACGCGGGCCTCCAAGGAAGTGTCCTTCGTGCGCACCGGCTTTTCCGGGCAGAAGGTCATCATGAATGGCGGTGCGATGGTGGTGCCGGTGCTGCACGAAGTGATCCCGGTCAACATGAACACCTTGCAGCTGGATGTGCGACGCACCGCCAATGAGGCCTTGATCACCAAGGACCGCATGCGCGTCGATGTGGGCGCCGAGTTCTATGTGCGCGTGCAGCCCACCGAGGAATCGATCGCCAACGCGGCGCAGACCCTCGGTCGCAAGACCATGGCGCCGGAAGAACTCAAGGCGCTGATCGAAGGCAAGTTCGTCGATGCGCTGCGCTCGGTGGCGGCCGAGATGGGCATGGAAGAGCTGCACGAGCAGCGCACCGCCTTCGTGCAGAAGGTGCAGCAGGTGGTCAGCGAAGACCTGTTGAAGAACGGCCTGGAACTGGAGGCGGTGTCGCTCACCGGCCTCGATCAGACCAGCCGCGAGTACTTCAATCCCGACAATGCCTTCGACGCCGAGGGCCTGACCAAGCTCACCGAAGCGATCGAGATGCGCCGCAAGAAGCGCAATGAGATCGAACAGGACACCGAGGTCGCGGTGCGCATGAAGAACCTCCAGGCAGTGCAGCAGAAGCTGACCCTGGAGAAGGAAGAGGAGATGGCGCGCATCAACCAGCAGCGTGAGATCGAGATGCTGCGCGCCACGCAGCTATCCGAGATCGAACGCGAGAAGTCCTTGCGCGCGCAGGAGGCCGAGCAGGCCAAGATCGCCGCCCAGCAGCAAGTCGAGCAAACCCGGCTGGAGTCGCAGCGCATCGTCGAGGAGCAGCGGCTGGAGATGGAACGCCAGGTGCGCGAGCGCGAGGTCGCCAAGGCGCGCGCGGTCGAGCAGGCCGAGCTGGAGAAGCGCAAGACGCTGGAGCTGTCCGAGCAGGATCGCGCCATCGCGGTGGCGGAAAAGTCCAAGGCGCAGTCCGAGGCGCAGCGTCTGGCCGACGCCGCTCGCGCCGAAGCGGTGCGCGCCGCCGAAGCGGTGATCACCGCCAAGGAAGCGGAGATCGCCGAGCGCGAAAAGCGCATCGAGCTGATCGAGGCCGCCAAGCAGGCCGAGCGTCAGGCGATTGCCGTGACCACCGCCGCCGAAGCCGAGAAGCAGGCGGCGATGGATCAGGCCGAGGCGATGCGCACGCTGGCCGAGGCCAAGGCCGATCAGGTGCGCATCGGTGCCAAAGCTCAAGCCGATGCCGCGCTGCTGGCCGCCGCCGCCGAGGCCAAGCGCTACGAGGTGGATGCCGCCGGCAAGCGCGCCATCAACGAAGCGGCCAATGTGATGACGGTGGACCAGATCGCGATGCAGGTGAAGCTGGCGATCATTGCCAAGCTGCCGGAGATCCTGCGCGAGAGCGTCAAGCCGCTGGAGCGCATCGAGGGCATCAAGATCGTGCAGGTCGATGGCCTCAATGCCGGCGGCGGTGGCAGCGGCGATGCAGCCCCTGCCTCCGGCAATCTGGGCGACCAGGTGGTCAGCGCCGCACTGCGCTATCGCGCGCAAGCGCCCTTGATCGAGTCCATCCTCAAGGAGGTGGGCATGAGTGGCGCCGATCTGGCCGGCCTGGCGGCACCAGCGCATGACCTGCTCACGCCGCCACCGGGCAAGGAATGAGGCGCAGCCATGGTCAAGTTCCTGCTGTTCCTGGCGCTGGCGGTAGTGCTGTTCCTGCTCTGGCGCACCCTCAATCGCAAGCGCCAGCCGCCGCCGCGTCAACTGACCCATCAGAAGCGCGAGCCTGATCGCGACCTGGAGCTGGACATCGGCAGCTTCGGTGATGCCGGCTCCGGCAAGGGCAAGGCCAAGGGCGGCGACAAGGAGAACGCCGCTGGCAAGGGCGACTCCCGCGATGGCGATGGTGGTGGCGATGGCGGGGATGGCGGCGGCGGTGGCGGTGGTGGCGACTGAGGGCCGCGGGGCTGGCGCCCAGAAGCCCCAGCCCCTGATCCCCGCGCCCAGCGTCATCTCGTTGCGTCTCGCTGCAGCGCAGCACGACGCTGGGCGGAAGCTGTGAAATGCTCCGCGGATGCACGCGCAAAAGCAGCAACCGCGTCAGAGCGCCCATGAGCGCCTGAGCGGCATCAGGCTCCGGGGGGCGCTGATGGCGGGGGCCGGGAGGGTGCTCGCCAAGCGTGATGACCTCAACCGCATCAACGTGTTCCCGGTACCAGACGGGGACACGGGGACCAATCTCGCCTTCACGATGCAGGCGGTGCTGAAAGGCACGCGACGCGCCAAGGGCACCGATGTGGGCGCGGTGCTGAAGGGCGTGGCGCGCGAGGCCATCGACGGCGCCCGCGGCAACTCCGGCGCCATCCTGGCGCAGTTCTTCCAAGGTCTGGCTGAACATCTGGAACGCGCCCGGGAAGTCAGCGCCAGCGATCTGGCCGATGCCGCAGGCCGTGCGGCGCGCATGGCACGGGCCTGCCTTGCTGAGCCCCGCGAAGGCACCATGCTCAGCGTGATCGCCGACTTTGCCGCCGAGTTGCGCAAGCAGGTCGAGGGCGGATTGCACGATCTCAACGAGGTGTTCCGGCGCTCGCTGACGCGCGCCCGCGCCTCGCTGGCGAACACGCCCAACCAGTTGCCGGTGCTCAAGGCCGCCGGCGTGGTGGATGCCGGCGCGGCGGGCTTCGTCGACTTTCTCGAAGGCGTGCAGGACTTCATCGATCGCGGTCGCGGCGCGATCCGCGCCCAGCCCATCGCGCTCGGCCACGAGGGTTGCGATGAACACGTGCATCTGGAAGCGGTGGATTGCGCCAGCGGCTATCGCTACTGCACCGAGTGCGTGCTGACCGGGCAGGGCCTGGATCTGGCCCAGGTCCGCGCCCGCCTGCATCTGGTGCCGCTGGATTCGCTGGTGGTGGCGGGCGGCAGCGAGCGCGTGCGCGTGCATGCCCATGTCGATGCGCCCAGCCAGTTGTTCGAGGCCCTGGCCCCGCTGGGCGAAGTGGGCCAGCGCAAGGCCGATGACATGCATGCCCAGGCGCGTCTGCGCGCAGCGCCCTTCCAGCGCGTCCGCGTGGTCACCGATTCGGCCGGCGATCTGCCCGCCGAGCTGGCCGAAGCCCTGGGCATCACCGTGGTCCCGGTGCGCATCAACTTCGGCGACGAGGAGTACTTCGACCGCGTCACCATGACGCCGCTGGAGATGTATCGACGGCTGCGGCAGCACCCGCAGCCGCCGCGTACCTCACAGCCGCCGCCGGGCGATTTCCGGCGCGCCTACGAGCTGGTCCTGCCGCATTGCGAGCGCATCGTCTCGATCGAGCTGTCGAGCAAGGTCTCCGGCACCTGGCAGGCGGCATGCACCGCCGCGCGCGAAAGCGGCGAAGCGCGCATCCATGTGATCGACACCTTGAATGCCTCCACCGGCTTGGCGCTGGTGACGGTGCGGGCCGCGGAGGTCGCTGCCAGTGGCGCCGACCACGAGACGGTGGTGAAGGCGGCGCGCCAGGCGATGACCGACACCCGCACCATCGCGCTGATCCGTGATCTGAAGTACGGCGTGCATGGCGGCCGGATCTCGCCCACGGTGAAGAAGATCGCCGACGCGCTCGGGCTGACCGTGCTGGTTGGCAATCGCAAGGGCTACATCAAGCCGGTCTCCGCGCTGTGGGGACGGCATGACCTGCCGCGCCGCTTTGCCCGTGCCGTGGCCCGGCGCACCCGTGCGGGCGAACGCTATCGCGCCATCGTCGGCCATGCCGATGCCGCCGCCGATGCCGCCGAGGTGGTGGCCGAACTGCAGCGCTGCATCGCGCAGCTGAGTCAGGTCTGGGTGGTCGAGGCCGGACCTGCGATCGGCGCCCACGCCGGTCCCGGCTCGCTGGTGGTGGGCTTGCAGAGGATCGCGCCTTGAGTGCGCTGCTCATCAAGCTGCTGCTGAGCTACTTGATCGGCAGCGTGGTCGGCAGCCTGCTGCTGGGCAAGCTCAAGGGTGTGGACATTCGTCAGCAAGGCAGCGGCAATGCCGGCGCCACCAATGCCTTGCGCACGCAGGGCAAGGGCTTTGCGCTGGGCACCGCCTTGATCGATGTGGGCAAGGGCATCCTCGCCGCGTGGCTGATCGCACCCTACGGCGGCGCCAGCGGCGGCCTGGGCCTGGCCGAGACGCAGCTGGCCTGCGGCATGGCAGCGGCGTTGGGCCATTGCTATCCGGTCTTCCATGGCTTCCGCGGCGGCAAGGGTGCCGGCACCTTGATCGGCGCCGTGGCCGCGCTGTTTCCCTATCTGGCGCTGGGCATGCTGGCGGTGTGGGCCGTCGTGCTCGGCATCGGCGGCTATGTGGGCCTGGCCACCGTGTGTGCCGGCTGGAGCTTTCCGCTGTGGCTGTGGCTCGCTGGCGGTGCCTCGCCCACGCTGATCGCGCTGGGCATCGCGGTGGCGCTGTTCCTCACCTACACCCATCGCAGCAATCTGGTGCGCCTGCGCGAGGGGACCGAGCACCGCTTCGAGAAGGCGCGCTGGCTGCATCGGCTGGTGGCACGCGGATGAGCCTGTCGCTGGCGGCGCTGCAGACCGCCGCCGGCGCGGTGGCCGGGGCGCTGGACTGGCAGGTGCTGGCGGACACCGACTCCACCATGTCGGCCGCGCAGCGACGTCTGACCGCCGGCTTCCTGCCGCCGCTGGTGGTGTTTGCCGACAGCCAATCGGCGGGCCGCGGGCGCATGGGCCGCCCATGGATCTCGCCACCGGCCGCGCATCTGTATCTGACCCTGGCCTGGCACTTCGACGCCGCACCGCAGGCGCTGGCGGGATTGGCGCCATGCATCGGCATCGCCCTGGTGCGCGCCCTGCGCCACTGCGGGCTGACGGCGCAGCTCAAGTGGCCGAATGACATCCTGCTGGCCGGGGCCAAGCTGGGCGGCATCCTGATCGAGCTCAAGGCGCAGCGCGAGGGCAGCATCGCGCTGATCGGCGTGGGCCTGAACCACGCGATGCCGGCGACTGCGGCGCAGGCCATCGATCAGCCGTGGACCGATCTGGCCAGTCATCTCGATCCGCTGCCCTCGCGCGAGCAGGTGGGCGGTGCGGTGGTGGCGGCGATGGTCGAGCGCCTGGACGCCTTCGCCCGCGATGGCTTCGCCCCGTTGGTGGCCGAATACGATGCCGCCCACGCCATGCACGGGCAGGCGCTGTGGTTGATCCAGGGCAAGGACAAGCGCGCGGCCATTGCCGATGGTATCGACCCGGATGGCGCGCTGCGGGTGCGCGTGGATGGCCGCTTGCAACGTTGCGTGAGCGGTGAAATCAGCCTGCGTGCCCGTGCCGTGGATCCGCCCCTATCCTGAAGCGGATTGGCTCCGCGTTCTTGAGGTGCGCATGACTTCGGATGCATTGCTGCTGGATCTCGGCAACAGCCGCCTGAAATGGGCCCTGCTGCGCGAGGGCGCACTGGAAGCGGGGAGCGCAATCCCGCATGGCGATGAGGGGCTGGGGGATCTTGGGCCCTTGTATGCAGCCGCCGCCGGTCTGCGTCGTGCCTTCCTGTCGTCCACCGCGGGCAGCCTCAGTGCGCCCTTGCGCCTCGCGATCCGCGAGCAGTTGGGCATCGACTTGCTGCAGTGCCGCTCGCCCAAGCAGGCACTCGGCATCCGCAGCGCCTACGATGCGCCGGAAACGCTGGGCACCGACCGCTTCCTCGCCATGGCCGGCGCGCGTGCGCGCTGCCCGGGCCAGCCGCTGCTGATCGCCGACGCCGGTACCGCGATGACCATCGACCTGGTCGATGAAGACGGTCAGCACATCGGTGGCCTGATCGTGCCGGGGCCGGTGCTGATGCGCGAGGCGCTGCATCGCGGCACTGCCGGTGTGCGCACCGGCGCGCAGGCGCGCCTGCACGAATGGGCGCGCAACACCGACGATGCGGTGTGGAGCGGCGCCTGCCTGGCTGGCGTGGCGCTGATCGAGCGCGCGGTGCATCACGCGCAGATCGGCATCGGCGCCGAAGTGGCGCTGCTGTGCTCGGGCGGCTCGATGCCGGCGATGCTGGACGAGATCCGCGTCGCCCATCGCTGGGCACCGAATCTGGTGCTGGAAGGCCTGGCGGTGTGGGCTGCGACGACGCCCGGCTGAGTGCTGCGGGCGGCGCAGCTGTAAACGTATACACGTCCCTGCAGCGGACTCGCACTTGCGATACTGGCGCGCATCCAGCGAAGAAAAGGGATGCGGATGCAGCCTGCCAGTCTGTTGGTGATTTTCGGCGCGACCGGCGATCTCGCCATGCGCATGCTGCTGCCGTCCTTGTACGGGCTGCAGCGTGATGGCCTGCTCGCCGATGCGCTGAAGATCCTGTGCACCGGGCGCAGCGCCCTGAGCCAGGAAGCCTTCGCCGAACAGGTGCGCGCGGCACTGGCGCAACGGGTGGCGCGCGAGGAGCAGGATCCGGCGCAGATCGAGGCCCTGCTGGCACGCCTGCGCTATCGCGCGGCCGCCCTCGACGACCCGGCGCAGCTCAAGGGACTGACCGACGAAATCGCCGCGCTGCGCCAGGGCGATGTGCTCTATCACCTGTCCACCGCGCCGCGTTTCTACGCGCCGATCTGCGCCGCGCTGGGCGCCGCCGGTCTGGCCGGCCCCGGCACCCGGGTGATGATCGAAAAGCCGATCGGCCATGACCTGAAGAGCGCGGTGGCGATCAACGATGGCGTGGGCGCGGTGTTCGAGGAAACGCGCATCTTCCGCACCGACCATTACCTGGGCAAGGAAGGCGTGCAGAACCTGCTGGCGCTGCGCTTCGGCAATGCGCTGTTCGAGCCCTTGTGGAACGCGCGCCACATCCAGCAGGTGCAGATCACGGTGGGCGAGACGGTGGGTGTGGAAGGCCGCGGCGACTACTACGACGAGTCCGGCGCAATGCGCGACATGCTGCAGAACCATCTGTTGCAGCTGTTGTGCCTGACCGCTATGGAACCGCCCGCGCAATTCGATCCCGGCTCGGTGCGCAACGAGAAGCTCAAGGTGCTGCGTTCGCTGCGCCCCATCGATGGCGATGACGCGCCCACGCACAGCGTGGCCGGTCAGTACACCGCCGGCGCCATCGCCGGTGTGGCGGTGCCGGGCTATCGCGAGGAGCTGGGCCGTGCCAGCAGCACCGAGACCTTCGTCGCTCTGCG
>ERZ1066138.119-NODE-119-length-26242-cov-8.865506_pt1 | contig 26242 bp, 25 predicted proteins | sample MGYA00382785_ERZ1066138 | MGnify/ENA primary metagenome ERZ1066138 (study PRJEB33369, sample SAMEA5778368) | biofilm metagenome | biome: Industrial cooling water; feature: Water cooling tower basin; material: Biofilm | place: United Arab Emirates | collected... | reverse complement strand
ACCCACCCGCATCAGCCAGGCGAATTCGTCGCTGTGCACCCGGCCCAGTTCTTCGCCCTCGGTCATCGAATGCCGGATCTCGCGCGCAACGAGACGCAGAAATTCGTCACCAGCGGCATTGCCCAGCGCCTCGTTGACGCCGCCGACATTGTCCAGATCGACGCAGGCCAGCACGTATTGCCCGCCCGCTTGCGCGCTGGCCAGCCGCTCGCTGAGCCGGGCCTCGAAACCCACCCGGTTCAGGGCGCCAGTCAGGCTGTCATGGCGCGCAAGGCGCTCCAGTTCGCGCACCAGGCCTTGGCGCTCGGTCATGTCGCGGAAGATCACCACCACGCCGGCCAGCGCTTCGCCGTGGTGCAAGGCCGAAAGACTGAACTCGACGGTGCGCACCTTGCCTTCCGCACACAGCAGCGGCACCGGTCGATGGGCCAAGCGCTGCCAGCGCTCGAAGCGAGTGGCCAGACTGCCTTCACCCGTGCTGGGCAGGGCGGCGAAGACCTGGCCCAAGTCCTGTCCAAGCGCCGAGGCCAGTGGCCAGCCGGTGAGCTGTTCGGCGGCCGGGTTCAAATAGTCCACCAGACCCTGGTCGTTGCAGGTAAGCACGCCTTCGCTGATGACATGCAGGGCGGCGTGGCCGATTTCGCGCAGTTGCAGATAGTCGTCTTCAAGGCGCTGCGCGGCCGCACGCGACCATGTGCGGATGCCGACCACGCCATGCTCGGCGTCGATCACCGGGTCGGCGCGTGTCTCCACCCAGCGATAGCCGCCATCGAGCGCGCGCAAGCGGTAGATCACCGAGGCGATCGCGGCACCGCCAAGCACCGCGCGATGGGCGAACTCGCGCACGCGCTCGGCATCGTGGGGATGGATGAAGTCGTAGGGCGAGCGGCCGATCCAATCGGCGGCGGCATGGCCCAGCAGTTCGCTGAGACCCTCGCTGACCGACCGATAGCGACCGTCAGGCTCATGCTCGCAATGCAAGGGCCACTGCCCATGGCTGTCCGCGTTGGATTGGTCAGCGACTTCTGGCACGGGCTGTCGAGTCCTCGGCTGGGCTGCCGATCCTACGCAAGCACGGGCGTAGGCGGCGAGCGCATCGCACAGGCCACTGCACAGTGCGGCCCATTTTGAGTGGCTCTGGAAAGCCACAAAACACAAACGGGCCTCGCGGCCCGTTTGTACCGTCACACCACTGCGCTGATCAGCCTGCGGCAGGCGCCGGCTCGGCAGCGGGTGCCTCTGCAGCCGGCTCGGCGGCCGGCGTGGCTTCGCCAGGAGCGGCAGCCGGCATGCCCGGCAGCGGCGGCAGCCCGACTGGCGTGCCTTCCGGCAGCAGCGGCAGATAGACCGCCGTGACCGTCTGCTCTTCCGGCGTTTCGGTGCCGGCCGGGGTGACGAATTGCTGCAGCGGCTGCTTCACGGCCGCATCGAAGGCCAGGCCGTGGATGGTGGCGTAGGCTTGCAGCTTCTCGAAGACCTGCTTGACGCCACGACGCACGCCAGTGTGTTCGGCACGCACGTAAAGGCCTTCGGTGGTGGTGATCGGCTCCACGCCGTCGCGCGCGGTCACATCAATGCGATCCACAGGCACCACCACGTCAAAGCCCAGACGATAACGCTCATCCAGGGTCACCAGCACTTGCGCCGGGCCGGTGATGTTGAGCTTGTTGCGATCGGCGAAGGTCTTGATCTTGCCGAAGGTATCGGCCACACCGGCGCCGAGATCCGGGAACTCGGCCTCCGAATACACTTCGACCAAGCCCGAAGCCTTCAGCGCGGGTTGCGCCGGCAGGCTCAGCCTGGTGATGGTCAGATCGCTGTAATCGCGCGCATAGGCGCTCGATTCCAGCAGCGCCTTCAAGCGCATCAGTCCGTACTGGTAGTCCTGACCGATGGACGAGTCCAGATACAAGCCGCGGATGCGGTTGATCGGATTCATACCGAGATCGGTGTCATAGGACCAGGTGACCTTGACGCCAAGATCGGTGGGCAGGATGTCGTAGCTGACCGTGGCGCTGCGGCCACCGTCGACCTTGTGGTTCATCTTGATCAGCGAGGTGGGCGTGGATTCGAGGATCTCCCAAGTGCCAGTGCCGACGTCTGGATTGGCGGAGCTGAAGCTCATGCTCGCACCCGGACCCTCCTGGGCGGTGCCGAACTCATAGGTGGCCTGTGGGTCCTTCTTGGCCCAAGGCGACCACGCACTGAAGCGCTTGTAGCTGTTCAGCAGGTCGAACACATGGCTGGCAGGACGCTCAATGACAATCGAACGTTCCACATGACCCTGGCCCGGGAGGAACAAGCCAATCAACAACACAACGATGGCCACCAGGACCAGCGCCAACAAGAACTCGATCAAGCGCATGCGTACAATCTCCCGAACGCGGGGCAAGAAAGGCGGGCAATGCTAATCGTTCTCGGCAGCCGACGCCACGCGAGATTTCGGATCTGAGGACAGTGCCTTTGGCCATGGCTGTGGCCTGGGCACTCTGGCATGGGAGGGCGGCATGCGCGGATGGCTCTGGGTCGCGGTGATCTGCGGGTTTGGCACACCCTTGTGGGCGGACACGCCACACCCTGTGGAAGCCGGCTTGAACGCCTGTTTGGACCGTCCGGAAGGCACCACCACCCACGGCATGCTGCAATGCATGGACGCTGCGCGTGCGGGCTGGGACCTCGAGTTGAACCGCACTTATGCGGAACTGAGATCGCGTCTCGAACCCGCCGCCCAAGCCCGGCTGCGCACCGCGCAACGGCAATGGCTGGCGTTTCGCGACGCCGAGATTGCCGCGCTGGAGGACATCCAGACGCAAGCCGGCGGCACCATGTACCAGGTGATGGTGGCGGAACGGGTAGCGGCCCTCACGCGTGACCGCTACGTGCAACTCGAAGCCAGTCTGGAGATCCTGCGCATCGCGGCGCAGTGAGGCGCCAGCTTCAAGGCGCGGCCCAGTCACGCAGCTTGTACTTGTCGAGGATCGCCTTGAGCTCGCCGCTGTTGCGCAGCTCCTGGGTGCCTTTGCCGAACATGTCGGCATATTCGCGACCGCGTGGGTGGGCCGGTGTGCAGGCGATGTAGACATCTTCGTCCTCGCCCACCTGGCCCAGGTCGATGATGCGTCCGGTCATGCCCGCGCGCTCGATGCCATAGGCAGCCACGTTGAGGTCTTCGACGAAGATGTCGATCTTGCGACCGACCAGACGACCGATGAGCATCACGATGCCGCGGCCCACACCCGGCGCCACATTCACTTTGCCGGGATCGTCCTTGTTGGCCTCGATGTAGGCGTCCAGCTCATCGCCGTAGCTGTACTCCTCGAGCACGCCGATCCGCACCTGGCTCAGGCTTTCGGGACCGCTGTAGCGCCAGGGATTGTCGTCGAAACCGTACAGATGATTGCCGGACTTGCCCCAGCTGACGCTGGGAAAGGCAAAGCCCTCGGCATCGGAGAGGTAGGCCCCGACGACGCAATCGAAGGTGCCTTTGCGCACCGCATCCAGAGCGCGCTCCCACGGCAGGGTGCGGTACTCGACGGTGTGGCCATTGCGCGCGGCTATCGCCTGCGCCATCTCGATCATGTAACCAGGAGGCTTGAGCGTGCTGCCGCCGTTGTAGGGCAGCCACTCGTCGGCGCGGATCGTGATCTCCGCAGCATTCGCAGCACCAGCCAGCACCCCCAAAAGCAGCCCCAGCGAACGCAGCGCCACAGCCATATCCCACCTCCCCTGTCAGAGCGTCTGCACTTTACTCCCCGCCCTTGCGATTGAGCATACTCGGCGTATCCAAAGCCGATCGACGCGCAATCTGGGCGCATGCCCAGTTCGGGCGACGAACACCCGACACAAGGACCGCGACATGAGCACTCTAAGCCTTCCCCAACAGCCTGGCGAGCGGATCGAAGAACGCGACGACATCGGCCGCCTGGTGGGTGTGATGTACCGCAGCGCGGCAGTGCCGGCGGGCGGTCCGCGGATCCTCGCAGCAGTGGCCGGCGAGCATGCCACCCGCCACATCATCGCCCCCTTGCTGCGCTGGCGCAGTGAGTTCGGCTGGCCCTTCGATCTGCACCTGGTCACCGTGGTGCCCTATTGCAGCAAGGAAGCGGCGGAACGGGTGTTCGTGGTGCAGGCTGGCAGCGGCACCGCCGTGGCCGAGGCCCTGCTGCAGGAGGCGGGCATGGCCTACACGGTGCACCAGATCATGGGCCACCCGGCGGCCGCGATCCTGGCACGCGCCGACGCGCTGGATGCGCGGATGATCGTCATGGGCGCCCGCGATCAGGGGCTGGTCGAAAGCGTGCTGCTGGGCTCGGTTGCGCGCGAAGTGGTGGCCTCGGCCAAGGTGCCGGTCACCCTGGCGCGCTGAGCGGCAGCGGACGCCGGCACGGCCTCAGGCCGGCGTCCATTGCAACACCGCCGGCAGAGGCAGGAAGCGCGGCTGCGGCAGATAGTGATCGATCAGCAGGAAGGCGAACAGGGCGGCGAGATAGACGATCGAGTAGTGGAAGGTCTTCAGCGCCAGCAGTTCGTCCGGCGGATTCATCAGGCGCACTGCGTAGTAGAGAAAGCCCGCGCCCAGCACCACCGCGCCGCCCAGGTAGAACAGCCCGGTCATGCCAGTGAGATAGGGCAGCACGGTCACCACCAGCAACAGGATGGTGTAGAGCAGGATGTGCCAGCGCGTGGCCACCACGCCGTGGGTGATCGGCAGCATCGGGATGTTGACGGCGGCGTAGTCGGCGCGCCGATAGATGGCCAGTGCCCAGAAGTGCGGCGGCGTCCACATGAAAATGATCAGAAACAGCAGCAGTGCGTGCGGATGCACCTCACCGGTGACCGCGGTCCATCCCAACACGGGAGGCGCCGCGCCCGCCGCGCCGCCGATCACGATGTTCTGAGGCGTGGCCCGCTTCAGGTACATGGTGTAGATCACCGCGTAGCCGATCAGCGAGGCGAAGGTCAGCACTGCCGTCAGCACGTTCACCCACACGCTCAGCACTCCCATGCTGATGCAAGCCAGCACTGCTGCGAAGGCGAAGGCCTGTCGCTCGCTCAAGCGGCCGCGCGGCAGAGGGCGATACATGGTGCGCGCCATCTTCGCGTCGATGCGTGCATCGAGCAGGTGGTTGATGGCGGCGGCCGCCGCTGCCGCCAGCCAGATGCCGAGGCTGCCGAAGATCAGGGCCGACCAGGACGGCCAGCCCGGCGTCGCGAGGAACATGCCGACGATCGCGGTAAACACGATCAAGGCCACCACACGCGGCTTGGTGAGCTCCCAAAAGTCTTCGAGTTGACCGAGCAGCGCACTCATGCGCGGCTTTCCAGCCTGCCGCGCGCGTAAATCATGAGCAGCACGCCGAGCAGCAGGGCCGCCACACCGTTGTGAGCGGTGGCCACCGGCAGGGGCAGGTCGAACCACACATTGCTGGCGCCGAGGATGATCTGCAGGGTCAACAAGCCACCCAGCAGTGCCGCCGCGGGGCGCCCTTCGGCATGCCGGTACAGACGCCAGATCAGCGCACCCAACACCAGAACCACCACCACGGCCCACAGGCGATGGGTGTAGTGAATAGCGGTGCGCGCGGCGGCGTCGAGTATGCCGCCCTCATAGTTCACACCGATCTCGCGCCACAGCACGAAGGCCTCGGCGAAGTCCATGCGCGGCCACCAGGAGCCCTGGCACTGCGGGAAGTCCGGACAGGCCAGCGCCGCGTAGTTGGTGCTGGTCCATCCACCCAGGAAGATCTGGATCACCAGCACCACGAGCGAGAACAGCGCCAGACCCCGCAGCGCGGGCCAGCGCACCGCCAGCCTTTCGCTGTGCAGGGCGGCCCACAGCAGCAGGGCAAAGGTGGTCATGCCACCCAGCAGATGCATGGTGACGATGGCTGGTTTCAGCTGCAGCGTCACCGTCCACTTGCCCAGCAGGGCCTGGAAGATGATCACGCCCAGGCTGGCAACCACGGTGCGTTCGGCCAGCGTGCCGGGCAGGCGCCATGCGGCGAGCAAAGGCAACACGATGCTGAGCGCCGCGGGAAGCAGCGCCGCGGTGCGGAAATCAAGGGTGTAGGTGGCGATGGCAGCCGAGGCCAACACGGCGGCCGCAATGACACTGAGCAGGGCCGGCCGATGACGCCGCGCCGCGCTGATCGCCAGCGCCAGCACGATCAGGCCCAGCGCGCCCGCCAGAAAACGGTGCACCATCTCGCGCCAGGCCTTCGGCACTTCGACCGCGCGTTGCGGGAAGGCCTGGTTGGCAGCCTCGATCTCATGCGACTGATTGGGCCAGGTGATGTGCCCGTAGCAGCCGGGCCAATCCGGGCAGCCGAGGCCGGCATGGGTCAGGCGCACGTAGGCGCCCAGAACGATGACGCACAAGGTGGTGGCAACGGCGATCCATGCCCACAAACGGAAGTGTTCGCGCTTGATCATGATGCGGCGTCCACCTTGCTCCAGCGCAGCAGCACCGAGACGTCCTTGCGCACGCCTGTGGGATCGTAGTCGATGGGATAGCTCATCATGGCATTGCCGAGAGGGTCGATCAGGAACAGGACGGCGCGCTGGCTTTCCAGGCGCTCGCGCCAGGCGGCAGGGTCCGCGGCGCGCGCTTCGATCCAGCGATCGGTGGAGACGGCAGCAGCGTTGTTGAGATCCAGATGCACCACGCGCAGCTGATCGGCGCGCTGCACCTGCAGGTCACGGACGCGCGCCAGCAGTTCCAACTGCTCCTGGCAGCGCGCATCACAGGCGCCTTCGCCGAGCTTGAGCAGCGTCCACACATTGCTGCCGCTGTTGGTCGACAGCGGCTGGCCTTGCAGATCGCTCAGCGCCAGATCGCCGGTGGGCACCACCGGCTGGATCAATCGGCCATGGTTACGGGTGCTCGCCGGCTCCCAATGGAACCAGGGCGTCTGCATGGCCAGCGCCACCAGCACAGGGCCGGAAAAGGCGAGGATGATGAAGAGGAGTTGCCAGTGCTTGCGTGTCATGTCGAATGGGTGGCAGCAGGATGGCGGCGACCGGCTTTGAGCTGTCGCCACAGCAGGACGAAGTAGATCACCAGGACGGTCAGCGCCAGCGCGTACCACTGGACGGCATAACCCCGATGCCGCTCGGGCGGCAGGAAACCCGGCTGCCAGTCGCGCAGCAATGCTGCCGGCGAAGCTGGGTCGAGTTGCAGGACGAAGTCTAGCAGCGGGCGCTGGAGCCGCTGCGCAGACTCGTCCAAGTCAATTCGCGGCGTGAGCCAGGGCCAGTCGGTGTGTGTCGTCGTGGCGCCCATGCGCATGGCTGCGCCCGGTGGTGGACTCAGCACACCACGCAGTTCCACCGTTTCAGTGGGGGTGGGCAAGGCCGGCAGTTGCTGGCGCGACTCCACCGGCAGCGGGGTCCAGCCGCGTGCCACCAGCAGCCAGGCGCCCGCCTCGGTCTCGAACGGCGTGTACACCTGCAGGCCGGGCTTGCCTTCGCGCAGCTGGGCATCGTGGTAGATCTGATGCGTGGGGTCGTAGCGACCGCGCAGGAGCACGGCGGCGTAACCTTGCTCGCTGGCGGCGCGCACGGCGGCCTCGTAGTCCAGCGGCGCAGCCTGCCGCGCGCGGTCGAGACCGGCAATGATGGCTTCCTTCTCCTGCGCACGCTGCCATTGCCAGTAGCCCAGGCGCGCGAGGCCGGCCGACACCAGGGCGGCACACAGGAACCACAGCAGAGCGCGGACCATCATGAGCGTTTGATTCCCGCCAGCACGTCCAGGAGAAGCCGGCGCCAGGAAGAAGGAAGGGCGCGTACACTAGCGCCCTGCTCGTTCGTCAAGCGTGATTCGCAGTGATCAAACTCGGCATCGTCCTGTTCTTGCTGTTCATCGTCTACAACCTGGCGGCTGGTTGCTACTACATGCTGACCGACCAGGGCAAAAGCACACGCGTGGTGCGTTCGCTGTCGTGGCGGATCGGGCTGTCGATCCTGCTGATCATGCTGATCTCCGCCGGCATCCTCACTGGCGTCATCGAGCCGCACGGCGTGATGCGCTGAGCGCAGCGCGAGGCCGCAAATAACGAAGCCGCCTCGCGGCGGCTTCGAGTTGCAAGCTGGCGGCTGCCTTCGACTAAATGACGTAGACGAAGACGAAGAGACCTAGCCACACCACATCGACGAAGTGCCAGTACCAGGCAACGGCCTCGAAGGCGAAGTGGTTCTCGTTGGTGAAATGACCGGCCATGCAGCGGAACAGGATCACGATCAGCATGATCGTGCCCAGCGTCACATGCAAACCGTGGAAGCCGGTCAGCATGAAGAAGGTGCTGCCGTAGATCCCCGAGCCCAGGGTCAGACCCAGGTCGCGGTAGGCGTGCACGTACTCATAGCCCTGGAAGAACAGGAAGATCAGGCCCAGGACGATGGTGGCGAACATCCACCAATTCAGCGCCTTGCGATGGCCGAGCTTGAGCGCCCAGTGCGCCATGGTGATGGTCAAGCCGGAGAGCAGCAGGATCAGCGTGTTGAGGAGCGGAATGCCCCAGGCCGGAATGGTCTGGAAGGCGCCGCCGATGGCATTGGGGCCGTTGGTCGGCCACACCGCCTCGTAACCCAGATGCAGCAACTGGTTGGTGGCAAATCCATCGCCCTCGCCGCCCAGCCACGGCACCGAGAACAAGCGGGCGTAGAACAAGGCGCCGAAGAACGCGGCAAAGAACATCACTTCGGAGAAGATGAACCAGACCATCCCCATGCGGAAGGAGACATCGACCTGGTTGTTGTAGAGACCGGCCAGGCTCTCCTTGATCACCGCACCGAACCAGCCGAACAGCATGACCAGCAGCAAGGCGATGCCCGGCAGCATCTTGCCGTAGCCCAGTGCGGTATCGCCGTTGACCAGGCTGGCGGCGCCGCCCAAGGTCAGGAACAGCGCGATGGACCCGACGATGGGCCACTTGCTGCCGTGGGGGACGTAGTAGGCGCCTGCGCTTTGTGCCTGTGCCATATCGAACCTCAAATGCTGGTGGGTTGTGTCAGCAACCCGTGAAAGTCAGAGCACCGGATTATGGCCAGCCACATCGTGCTGTGCCAATCGTTCCGTGGCTACATCGTTGAGATAGAAGGTGTACGAAAGGGTCAGCACCGAGACATCGCGCGGCAAGGCGGGATCGACCACGAAGCGCACCGGCATGTCACGGCGTTCGCCCGGCGCCAGTGCCTGCTCAGTGAAGCAGAAGCACTCGGTCTTGTTGAAGTAGATCGAGGCGCGGTTCGGCGCCACGCTGGGCACCGCCTGGCCGACCAACTCCTGCTGCGACAGGTTGCGCGCGTCGTACATCACCTCGATCACTTCGCCTGGGTGCACCTTCATCGAGGACAGCTGAGGCTCGAAGGCCCAGGGCAGCCCCGAATGCACGCTCGCATCGAACTGCACCTCCACTGTGCGGCTGCGATCGATGGTGGTGGTCTGCACTGCCGCCGCACTCAACTCTCCGGTCTTGCCGTTCATTCCGGTGATCTCGCAATAGATCGTGTAGAGCGGGATCAGCGAAAAGCAGAACACGAAGGAACCGGCACAGGCCCACAGCATGCGGCGGACCAGTTCACGGTGATTCTTGGGCGGGGCGGGCGCGTTCACGAGTTCATCCACGCACGAATGAAGAAGCCGACATACACCAGGAGCACGATACCGGTGAGGATCAGCGTCGTCCGCATCACCTGCGGACGACGCGTGTTCGGATCGAAGGACATCAGTGCGTCACGTCGCCGTGGGCCAGCTTGGAATCGTCGATCTTCGGCGGCGTGGAGAAGCTGTGGTACGGCGCCGGCGAGGGCAAGGTCCATTCCAGACCCCTGGCGCCTTCCCACACTTCGTCGGTCGCCTTCTGACCACGCTTGAGCCAGCAGCAGTCGATCAGCAGCCAGACGAACAGGAGCTGCGACAGACCGAAGGCGAAGCCGCCGACCGAGGAGATCATGTTGAAGTCGGTGAAGGCCACGTGGTAGTCGGGAATACGGCGCGGCATGCCGGCCAGACCAAGGAAGTGCTGCGGGAAGAACAGGATGTTCACGGTGATCGTGGACAGCCAGAAATGCCACTTGCCCAAGGTCTCGTTGTACATCCGGCCGGTCCACTTGGGCAGCCAGTAGTAGACCGCAGCCATGATCGAGAAGATGGCGCCGGTGACCAGCACGTAATGGAAGTGCGCCACCACGAAGTAGGTGTCGTGGTACTGGAAGTCAGCCGGCACGATGGCCAACATCAGTCCCGAGAAGCCGCCAATGGTGAACAGGATCACGAAGGCGATCGCGAACAACATCGGTGTCTCGAAGCTGAGTGAGCCCTTCCACATGGTCGACACCCAGTTGAACACCTTCACGCCCGTGGGCACCGCGATCAGCATGGTTGCGTACATGAAGAACAGCTGCCCGCCCAGCGGCATGCCCACCGTGAACATGTGGTGCGCCCACACGATGAAGCTCAGGAAGGCAATCGAGGCGGTGGCGTAGACCATCGCCTGGTAGCCGAACAGCGGCTTGCGCGAGAAGGTCGGGATGATCTCGCTGACGATGCCGAAGGCCGGCAGGATCATGATGTAGACCTCGGGGTGCCCGAAGAACCAGAAGATGTGCTGGAACATCACCGGGTCACCGCCGCCAGCGGCGTTGAAGAAGCTGGTGCCGAAGTACTTGTCGGTGAGCAGCATGGTCACCGCACCCGCCAGCACCGGCATCACCGCGATCAGCAGGAAGGCGGTGATCAACCAGGTCCATACGAACACCGGCATCTTCAACAGATCCATGCCTGGGGCACGCATGTTGAGGATGGTGGCGATGATGTTGATCGCGCCCATGATCGAGCTGATGCCCATCATGTGCACCGCGAAGATCACGAAGGCGACGTTGTTGCCGCCCTGGATCGACAGCGGCGGATACAGCGTCCAGCCGCCCGCCGGACCGCCGCCGTCCATGAACAGCGTGGACAGCAGCAGGGCGAAGGCGAAGGGCATGATCCAGAAGGACCAGTTGTTCATGCGCGGCAGGGCCATGTCCGGCGCGCCGATCATCATCGGCACCATCCAGTTGGCCAGGCCGACGAAGGCCGGCATCACCGCGCCGAAGATCATCACCAGCGCGTGCATGGTGGTCATCGAGTTGAAGAACTCCGGATGCACCAGCTGCAATCCGGGCTGGAACAACTCGGCGCGGATCACCAGGGCCATCGCGCCGCCGATCAGGAACATGATCAGCGAGAACACCAGATACAGCGTGCCGATGTCCTTGTGATTGGTGGTGTAGACCCAGCGGTCGAGGAAACCAGTGGGCTTGTGGTCGTGGTCGTGGTCGTCGTGGGCGTGATCGCCGTGTTGGGCATGTGCGGCCATGGTCTCGTCCCTCGTTCTTTAGTTGGTCGCAGCGACGGTGGCGGTGGCGGCCGCCGGGGCCTGCGCGACCGCAGTGTCGTCGGCATTGGCGATCTTCTGCTCAGCCAGCCAGTTCTCGAACTCGGCCTTGGGCTTGGCGATCACCACGATCGGCATGAAGCCATGATCCTTGCCGCACAGCTCCGCGCACTGGCCGCGGTAGGTGCCCGGATGATCGATCTTGGTCCAGGCTTCGTTGATGAAGCCGGGGATGGCGTCCTGCTTCCAGCCCAGCGCAGGCACCCACCAGGCATGGATCACGTCGTCGGCGGTGATCACGAAACGGATCTTGGTGTCGGTGGGCAGCACCAGCGGCTTGTCCACGTCGAGCAGGTAGTTGTCGACGCTGTTGGGGTCGATGCCCGAGTCCACCATGCGGGCGCGATCGGATTCGCGCGCCAGCGAGCTCATGAAGTTGACATCGTGGCCGAGGTACTCATAGCGCCACTTCCACTGATAACCGGTGATCTTCACCGTCATCTCGGCCTCGCTGGTGTCGTTCATCTTCACCAGCACCTTGGTGGCCGGCCAGGCCATGCCGAGCAGGATCAGGCAGGGGATCACCGTCCAGATGATCTCGGCCGTGGTGTTGTGGCTCCACTTCGCCGGCACCGCGCCCTGCGATTTGCGGAACTTGAACATCGCGTAGAACATCGCGCCGAACACGATCACGCCGATGACCACGCAGATCCAGAAGATCAGCATGTGCAGGTGGTACACCTCGGTGCTCGTGCTGGTCACGCCCGGCGTCATGTTGAGCTGCCAGGGCTCGGGGACGCCAGCCGCGAAGGCCGCTCCCGACAGCCCCAGGGCCGCCAGCAGCAGCATCAGTTCCCGCATCTTCTTCATAGGCTTTGTTCCTTCACTTCCGAATTCAGTCTCAAACGCTGCGTCGAGCCCGGGGCCTCCCGCCGCATCCGCAGATGCTCGAGGAGGCGCTGCAAAGCCCGACGCTTGTGTTCCGCGGTCAGGAAAGCCCCAATCTCCGTGGCCTGTCCGCGCATTCCCACCAGCAAGCGCGGCATCCCGGTCGCGCGTTCGGTCTCTTCGATCCACAACCGCACCCAGGCCGTCGGATAGCTCACCCGATCGCACAGGGCGCCGCGCTTGCGCGCGACGACAAGGTGCTCCTCGCCGATGCACAGGCGATCTTCATCGCCGGAGCGCAACCACACCAGGCGCAGGCAAAAGCCCACCAGACCCAGATGCACCACGGCGAACAAGGGCGCCCACAGGTTTCCTTGCAGCACACTGAAACCCGCCACCGATGCCGCCAGCCCCACCATCGCCGCGAACACCCAGAGGAGCTGCGACGCGCTGGACGAGCGGTTCGGCCGCAGCACGAACACGCTGGCTCCCGCTTCCTCGCCTTCGCTCAAGGGCAGATGCACCGATGACCCCGATGAGAGCACCCCGAAAACCCGCGGAGTCTACGCGTCCGGGGTGAGGGCCAGCAATCGCATCGGCGCCGGGTGCGCCGCCCCATTCCTGACAAGATGGCGGCACCAGGAGCGCACGCACGCGTCGGCCCGATGTGAAGGGCTATCCTGCGCGGCCCCGGAACCCCGCCACCCAGCCGCCATGAGTGCCCAAAGCCTGCTCCGATTCGATACCGCCCCCGCCAGCGCCGGATTTGCCCGGATGTCCGAAGGCTGGCTCCGCGAGGAAGCCGAAGCCGTCACCGATCTGTTGCGGATCGCCGAAGTCGACCCCGAGACGCGGAGCAGGATCCAGGCGACCGCCGTCGATCTGGTTCAGCGCGTGCGCGCCCGCAAGCAAGACCAGAGCGCGGTCGAGTCCTTCATGCGCCAGTACGATCTGTCCAGCGAAGAGGGCGTCCTGCTGATGTGCGTGGCCGAGGCCCTGCTGCGCATTCCGGATGCCGACACCGCCGACAAGCTGATCAGCGACAAGCTGGGCGATGCCAACTGGCAGGCCCATGCCGGCAAGAGCGACAGCCTGTTCGTGAACGCCGGCACCTGGGGCTTGATGCTGACCGGCAAGCTGGTCAAGCTGGGCGAAGACACCAAGCGCAACTTCTTCGGCGCGATCAAGCGCCTGGTCGCGCGCAGCGGCGAGCCGATGATTCGCACCGCGGTGCGTCAGGCCATGCGCATCATGGGGCACCAGTTCGTGATGGGGCGCACCATCGAAGAGGCCCTGGCGCGCTCCAACGGCAAGGATGGCCGCGCATGGCGCCATTCCTTCGACATGCTGGGTGAATCGGCGCTGACTCAAGCCGATGCCGAGCGCTACTTCGAAAGCTATTCGGCGGCGATCCGCGCCATCGGCGCCAGCGGGCCGCACCCGGATCTGATGGCGGCGCCGAGCATCTCGGTCAAGCTCTCGGCGCTGCACCCGCGCTACGAGAAGGCCAAGCGCAGCCGCGTGCTGGCGGAGATGACGCCCAAGGTGCTGGCGCTGGCGCAGCTGGCCAAGGCGCAGGGCATCCCGATGACCATCGATGCCGAAGAGGCGGATCGCCTGGAGTTGTCGCTGGAAATCATCGCCCGTGTGTATCAGGACGCCTCGCTGGACGGCTGGCCGGGACTGGGGCTGGCAGTGCAGGCCTACCAGAAGCGCACGCTGGCGGTGATCGACTGGCTGGCCGACCTGGCCCGCAGCGGCGGCCGCAAGATCTGCGTGCGCCTGGTCAAGGGTGCGTACTGGGACAGCGAGATCAAGCGCGCGCAGATGGACGGCCTGGCCGGCTATCCGGTGTACACGCGCAAGCACAACACCGACCTTTCCTATCTGGCCTGTGCGCGCCGCCTGATCGCCCACGGCGAGCTGTTCTACCCGCAGTTCGCCACGCACAACGCGCACACCATCGCCGCCATCCACCAACTGGCGCAGGGCAAGAGCTACGAATTCCAGCGCCTGCACGGCATGGGCGCCGATCTGTATGCCGAGGTGATTCCGGCCGAACGCCTGAACGCACCCTGCCGCGTCTACGCGCCGGTCGGCAGCCATGAAGACCTGTTGCCCTATCTGGTGCGCCGCCTGCTGGAAAACGGGGCCAACACCAGCTTCGTGAACCGCATCGTGGATGAATCCTTGCCGCCGGAGGAACTGGTCGCCGATCCGGTGGAAGTGGCGCGTCGCACCGAGCCCAAGGCGCACCCGCGCATTCCGCTGCCGATCAATCTCTACGGCAATGAGCGACTGAACTCGAAGGGCGTGCTGCTGGCCCACGATGGCGAGGCCGGCAAGCTGGCGGCCGATGCCACCAGCGCCTTCCCGGCCCGCCTCAAGATCACCCCGCTGGTGCCCGGCGGCGAGAGCCAGGCGCAGCCGATCCCGATCACCGACCCGGCCGATCGCCGGCGCATCCTGGGCAGCTGGCAGCCGGCCGACGCCGCCCTGGTCGAACGCGCGCTGCAACAGGCAGTGGCTGCACAGCCGGGCTGGGACGCCACCGCGGTGGATTTGCGCGCGCAGGCGCTGGAACGCTGCGCAGATCTGCTAGAAGCGCATCGCGCCGAGCTGATCGCGCTGTGCACGCGCGAAGCCGGCAAGACCGTCAGCGATGGCATCGCCGAAGTCCGCGAAGCCGCCGACTTCTGTCGCTACTACGCGCAACAGGCGCGCCGCGAGTTCGCCCCGCGCCTGCTCACCGGCCCCACCGGCGAGTCGAACCAGCTGTTCCTGCATGGCCGTGGCGTGTTCGTCTGCATCAGCCCGTGGAACTTCCCGCTGGCGATCTTCATCGGCCAGGTGGCCGCCGCCCTGGTCGCCGGCAACAGCGTGATCGCCAAGCCGGCCGAGCAGACCAATGCGGTGGCTTTCCGTGCGGTGCAGCTGCTGCACGAGGCCGGCGTGCCGGCGGCGGTGCTGCAGTTACTGCCGGGCGATGGCGCCACGGTAGGTGCCAAACTGTGCGGCGATGCGCGCGTGGCGGGCGTGGCCTTCACCGGCTCCACCGAGACCGCACGCCTGATCAATCGTTCGCTGGCCGCCCGCGATGCGCCGATCGCCACCCTGATCGCCGAAACCGGCGGACAGAACGCGTTGATCGCCGACTCCTCGGCGCTGCCCGAGCAACTGGTCAAGGATGCGATCAGCGGCGCCTTCGGCTCGGCCGGCCAACGCTGCTCGGCCACCCGCATCCTGCTGGTGCAGGACGACATCGCCGAGCGCGTGATGAGCCTGCTGGCCGGCGCCATGGACGAGTTGGCGGTCGGCGATCCGGCCGACATCGCCACCGACATCGGTCCGGTGATCGATGAGGGTGCTCGCGAGATCCTGGTCAAGCATGCCGAGCGGATGGATCGCGAGGCGCGATTGATCAAGGCCTTGCCGCTGGGCGAGGCGCACGCGCACGGCAGCTTCTTTGCCCCGCGTGCCTACGAGATCGACAGCCTGAACCGGCTGCAGCGCGAGATCTTCGGACCGGTGCTGCACGTGCTGCGCTACAAATCCAGGGATCTGGATGCGGTGCTCGACGCGGTCAATGCCACCGGCTACGGCCTGACGCTGGGCATCCACAGCCGCATCGATGCCACGATCGAGCAGATCCACCGCAAGGTGCGTGTCGGCAACTGCTATGTGAATCGCAACATGATCGGCGCCGTGGTCGGTGTGCAGCCCTTCGGCGGCGAAGGCCTGTCGGGCACTGGCCCCAAGGCCGGCGGTCCGCACTATCTGGCGCGCTTCACCACCGAGCGTACCCTGACCATCAACACCGCGGCGGTGGGCGGCAACGCCAGCCTGCTGGCACAGGGCTCCTGATGGTCAGCCGCGGATCCGGATCGATCCGGGTCCGTGGCCTCGCTCAGGCCGCGCGTTCCATCGCGCGGTCCAGGCGGCGATAGGAGATTGCCTCGCTCAGGTGGGCGGTGACAATGGCCTCGGCGCCCTCCAGATCGGCGATCGAGCGGGCCAGCCGCAGGATGCGGTGATAGGCCCGCGCCGACAGCCCCAGCTTTTCGATGGCGCGCTCCAGCAGCGCGCTGTCACGGGCACACAACGCGCAGTCGCGCAGCACCTCGCTGGGCGCGAGCTGGCTGTTGACCTTGCCGGCGCGGGCCAATTGCAGCGCGCGCGAGGCCAGCACGCGGCGCCGCACCGCAGCGCTGCTTTCCCCGGGCGGACCATCGCCACGCAAGGCGCCAGCGCCCTGGCGCGGCACTTCGATCTGGATGTCGATGCGATCCAGCAGGGGACCGGAGACGCGGCCACGGTAGCGCAGGATCTGATCGGGCGAGCAATGACAACGCCCGCTGGGATCGCCGGCATAGCCGCAGGGACACGGGTTCATCGCCGTCACCAGCTGAAAGCGCGCCGGGAACTCAGCCTGACGTGCGGCGCGTGAGATCACGATGCGCCCCGATTCCAGCGGTTCGCGCAGGGTTTCCAGCACCGTGCGATTCCACTCGGTCAGCTCATCCAGGAACAACACGCCGTGATGCGCCAGCGAGACTTCGCCGGGGCGCGGATGCGAGCCGCCGCCCGCCAAGGCCACGCTGGAGGCCGTGTGGTGTGGCGCACGGAAGGGTCGCAGGCGCCAGCGCGACACGTCGAGACCCCCTCCGGACACCGAGGCGACCGCCGCCGCCTCCAGCGCCTCGCCATCCCCGAGTGGCGGCAGGATGCCCGGCAGGCGGCTGGCCAGCATGGTCTTGCCGCTGCCGGGCGGACCCACCAGCAACAGGTTGTGGCCACCGGCTGCCGCCACTTCCAGCGCCCGGCGCGCGGCGTTCTGCCCGCGCACATCGGCCAGATCCATGGCCATCGCCACCTCCTCACCTGCGCCTGGCGCCGGACAGGGCGCCAGCACCGCCACGCCGCGCAGATAGGCACAGACCTCCAGCAGGCTGCCCGCCGACAAGGCCTGGCCACGCGCCACCAGACCGGCCTCAGCCGCGTTGACGCGCGGCACGATCGGGGTGCGGCCGGCTTCCAGGGCGCGCAGCACGGCGGGCAAGACACCGCGCACGCCGCGCAACTCGCCGGACAGCGCCAGTTCGCCGATCAGCTCGTGGCGCTCCACCATCAGCTTGGGCAATTGCTCGCTGGCGGCCAGCAGACCACAGGCGATGGCGAGATCGAAGCGCCCGCCTTCCTTGGGCAGATCGGCCGGTGCCAGATTGACCGTGACCCGGCGCTGCGGAAACTCCAGCTGCGAGTTGATCAGCGCCGCGCGGACGCGATCGCGGCTTTCGCGCACTTCCGCCTCCGGCAAGCCGACGATGGACAGCCCCACCACACCCCCGGTGAGATGCACCTCGACGGTGACCAAGGGTGCCTGGATGCCTTCTTCGGCGCGTGAGTAGGCGATGGCCAGCGACATGCTTGCCTCCCGGATGCATGGGTTTGGGGTGACCCGGCGCAGCGCGCGCCGGGCTTGCGGCGCAGCCTGTTGCGGCTAGGCGCTGTCGCGGGCTTCGAGCTCGGCCAGCTTGCGCTCCAGGGCCTCCAGCTTCTCGCGGGTGCGCCGCAGCACGGCCTGCTGCACATCGAATTCCTCGCGCGTCACCAGATCCAGCTTGGCCAGCCCGGCCTGCAGCGCGGCGCGCATGTTGCGGCCCAGATCCTCACGCGCCTCGCCCATCGAGGGCGGCAGCAGGGCGGTGAGCTTGCGGGTCAACTCGTCGAGGGCGCGGAAGTCGATCATGGCGGCGGATTGCGAGGGGAATGGGGCGCAGTCTAGCCCTGGCCGCGGCGTGGCGCTGTCGGAAAAATCTGACATTCGTGTCGGAATCCGTCTCGATCTGGCCGCCCGGACAATTGCGCCTGGATGCGCTGCTTGCGATAAGAGCGGCTGCTCACCACCGAGCCGCCCGACGTGTCTGACCTCGATCTCGCCCGCGAGTTGCTGACACTCGATCCCGCCACCCGCCAGTCGCGCCTGCAGCAAATGGCCGGCCAGGATCCGCCGCGCGCGCGGGCAGTCGAAAGGCTGTTGCAAAGCCTCTCCAGCGAGACCCAGGACTCGCTCCCCACCGGCGCCACCGACAACGAGGCCACGGCGCCACGCCTGGAAGTGCTGGGCCCCTTCAAACTGATCGAGTTGCTCGGTCGAGGCGGCATGGGCGCGGTGTACCTGGCCGAGCAGGATCATCCGCGCCGCCGGGTGGCGCTGAAGCTGATGCGCAGTGATCTGGTCGGCAGCGATGACCTCAAGCGCTTCGCCCGCGAGGCTGGCTTTCTGGCCCGGCTGGACCACCCGGCCATCGCCCGCGTGTTGGAGGCCGGTCATCTGCGCGGCAGCCTCGGGCCGATGCCTTATCTGGCGATGGAGTACGTGCAGGGCCGCGGGCTGATCGAGCACAGCCGTACGCTGGGCCTGCGGGCCAGGCTGCAGTTGCTGCTGGTGCTCGCCGAAGCGGTGCAGCACGCCCACGTGCGCGGCGTGATCCACCGCGATCTCAAGCCGGACAACATCCTGATCGACCACGAGGGGTATCCGAAGATCCTCGACTTCGGCATCGCCAAGGCGGTCGACCTGGACGACGATCCCACCGCGCCACGCACCATGGCCGGACATGTGATCGGCACGCCCAATTACATGAGCCCCGAGCAACTGGCCGGCGCCAGCATCGATGTGCGCAGCGATGTCTATGCGCTGGGCGCGATCGCCTACGAGGTGCTCAGCGGCGGCCGGAGCGCACGCGACTTCGCCGGACGATCGCTGGCTGAGGCGCAGCTGGCCTTGCGCCAGCCGCCGCGCCCGCTGGCCGACTCGGCGCCGGAAACCCGCGGCGATCTCTCGACCATCGTCGCCAAGGCCCTGGCCTATGAAGCCGAGCGCCGCTACCAGAGCGCCGCCGAGCTGGCCGATGACCTGCGCCGCTGGCTGGACAGCCGGCCGATCCTGGCGCGGCCGCCTTCCTTCGCCTATGTCGCGCAGCGCTATCTGGCGCGCAACTGGCTGCCGATCAGCGTCGCCAGCCTGCTGGCGCTGACCCTGATCGTGGCCACCGTGGTGTCGCTGAGCTTCGCCCGGCAGGCCGAGCTGGCCCGCACCGAGGCGGAAACCCAGGCCGAGGTGGCACGCGAGGTCAACGCCTTCCTCGGCGGCATGCTGGCTGCGGCCAATCCGCGCGCCTCCGCCGAACGTCCGGCCACCTTGCTGGACATGGTCGACGGCGCGCGCGCCGAGCTGTCGCGCCGCACGCTGTCGCCGGCCGTGGAGCGCGAGATCCGCCTGACCCTGGCCAAGACCTATCGCGGACTGAGCCAATTCGATGCCGCGCTGGCGCAGCTGGATGCGCTGCAGCGCCTGCCGGCTGCCCCGTCGCAGGCGCTGGATGAGGCGATCCTGCGCACCACGTTGCTGGGCCAGTTGCAACGGCAGGATGAGGTGGCGCAAGCGCTGGATGCGCTCGAAGCGCAGCTGGCCGGCGATCCCGGCGCCAGCCTGGCCACTCAACGCAAGCTCATGCTGGAGCGTGCGCGCTGGTATCAGCGCCAGGGTCGCTTTCCGGAAGCGCTCAAGGCCTTCGATGCCGCCTATGCCCTGGGCGAACGCGAGCTGGGTGCAAGACACCCTGATCTGTTCCCGCTGCGCTCGGACCGGGTCAACGTGCTTTCGGATCTGGGTTCGATCCAGGAGGCACTGACCGCCATCGATGCCTTGATCGCAGACGTGGAGGCCACCCAGGGCGCGCAGCATCCGGAGACGCTGATCCTGCGCAACGATCGCACCACGCTGCTGTTCAGCCTGAAGGATGTGGATGCGGCGGCCAAGGAGATGCAGGCCATCGCCGACCAGGCCGTCAGCATCTTCGGGCCCGACCACGAATTCACCCTGACCACCTTGCACAACCTGGCTGCAGTGGAGATCCAGCGCGGCCAGCGCGAACGCGGGCAGGCCTTGCTGCAGCTCAAGCTCGAGCGCATGCGCGGGCGCTACCCGCCGGACCACCTGAAGCTGATCAACACCGAGTCCTCGCTGGCAGTGGTGACCGACATGCTGGGCCAGTACGCCGAGGCGGAAGCCATCTACGTGGACCTGTTGCAACGCTGGCCAGCTTCGCGTGCCGGCTTTCCTGCCGAAATCGCCACCGTGCTGTTCAACCTGGCACGGCTGCGCGCCAAGCTTGGGCGCTGGACCGAAGCGCGCGCCGACTTCGAGCAACTGCTGGCACGCATGCTGGCGGCCGACATGGGCGACTCGGTGAACCTGGCCCGCTATCGGGTGGAGTACGCGGCGCGCCTGTTGCGCCAGGGTCAGGACCGCGCCGCGGCCAAGGCCCAACTGCAACTGGCCGAGGCTCGCATCGCCGCCGAACTGCCGCCCGCCCATGCTTCGCGCGTTCTGGCTGAGCAGTTGCGCGCGGAGTTGGGCGAGACGCCCGTCGTCACGCCGAACGCGAAGTAGCGCCTTGCGTCCGAGACGCCGGCCAGCCGCCGCATCGTCAAGTTCACCTACAATGCCGAGGTGCCTGAGGGAAGAAGCCGATGAGCGTTCCTGCCAGCCAATTCGGATCAGACCGCCACACCTACCGCGACTACTGCCAGTGGCCGGATGACGTCCGCTACGAATTGATCGACGGCGTCGCCTACCTGATGTCGCCGGCACCGAACTGGCGTCATCAGGAGATTACGGGCGGCGTTTACGCCCAGTTGTATCGGCAGTTGGAGGGACATCCCTGCCGAGTTGCCATCGCCCCGCTCGACGTGCGCCTGCCCAAGGCCGACGAGGCCGACGACGAGGTCGACACTGTCGTGCAGCCAGACGTGTTGATCGTCTGCGAGGCGCACAAGATTGACCGCCGCGGCATTCGCGGCGCGCCCACCTTCGTACTGGAAGTGCTGAGTCCGTCCAGTGCGCGGCACGACCACATCCGCAAGCGCGCCTTGTATGAGCGCGTGGGCGTTCAGGAGTTCTGGTTGCTGCATCCGGTGGATGGCGTGCTGACTCGCTATCGGCGCCGCGCCGATGCCGCAGGCTTCGAACAGGCCGAATTCCTGGCCTGCGAGGGCGTGATTGCGCTCAGCTGCATCGCGGACCTGAGCGTCGACTTCAGCGGCCTCTATCCGGCGCCAGAGCAAGACTGAGCGAGCCAGGGCCGATTCGCCATTCGCGACGGTGTTCGGGCACGCGCCGCTGGTGCGCTTGGCTCAGCCAGTTGGTTCCCCGACTGCTGCGTTGAAACGCGCCACCTCGGCCTGCGCCTGCTCGCGGGAATGTCCCGACCACAGGTCGACCTCGGTCTCGCCGCTGGCCAGCAGACGCGCGTGGAAGTACGGATCGCCATCGCTGTCGCGCGCCTCGACGAGGCTGGCGCGCAGTTGTGCCCGCGGCCCGAAGCGGCGCTCGGTGCGGCGCAGCAGACGGCGCTTGCGCAGGATCACGCTGCCGCCATGCTGGACCAGCACTTCGATCACGGGCTTGCTGTAGATTTGCACCGCCGCCGGCAGCCCCAGGATCCAGAACGCCGCCAGCGCGGCGAACATGAGCTGCGGCGAGGTGTCCGGCGGTGGCCCATCGCGCAGGAACAGTGCGGTGAAGGCGCTCAGCATGGCCAGCCATATGGCCATGAAGACCCAGCCAAACACTGCAGAACGATCGCGGAAGCGTTGCACCATGAGCTTATTGTCGCGCTCGCCGATGGCAGCCGGGTGACCGCCTGCCGGCCTGGCGCACGGCTTGATCGGAATCCGCCGGTCTGGCGTACAACCTCGGTGAAGCGGCGAGAAGCCGGACAGGCGAGCGGATCAAGCCGGTTGGCGGCGAACATCGCCGGCGGGAGGATTTTGTGTGCCCCCGCCCGTATGCCCTCCTGCACGGGTTGGGTTCACGCCAAGACACGCATGCCGCGAACCTGGGAGAAATCGCGATCATGAGTCACCAGCGCATGCGCATTGATCTCCAGCGCACTGGCAAGCTGGATGGCATCCGGGAGTTTCAGCCCGTACGTGCCGCGCAATCGCGCCGCGCCTTCGGCGATGGCGCTGGTGAAGTCGACCACCTGCCACGTATCCAGAACAGCGCGGTAGCGCTTCGCAAGTGCTTCTTCGCCGGCCTTGAGCGGGCCGGTCAGCACTTCGGCGATGGTGATCGTGGTCACTGCGATCACCAATTCGCCCATTGCATGGCGCTGGAACAGGGGTGCGAAGCGCTGGGCGAAACGTTCGTTGGCCTCAAGTGTGTAAATGATGGGCGCACTGTCTACCAACAACAGCGCTCCCGCCGGCAACTCAGCGACGTTCAGCGCTTCCATTCGTCGCGCAGCTCGGCGATGGTCTTGCCGCTGTCGCTGCCCCAGAGCGTGCGACCAGTGCCCGCCAGCGCCAGCAGCGAGACCGGCTTGAGCGATTTGATCGCAGCGGCGGGCACCACTGCGGCGATCTCGCGACCATGGCGCGTGATCATGGTCGTTTGACCGGCAGCCGCCGCCGCGAGGATGGCGGGGAGCTGCTGACGGGCTTCTTCAGCGCCTTTCGAAACGCATGTGCTGCGTGTCTTCATGGGCGAAACGGTACAGACCGTACGGCTTGATGTCAAACTCGGATCAGAGGGTTCGAACTCAACCTGCGTGGTGCCAACGCGCCACGTACAGGCCCTACTCCACCTCGGTGAAGCGCAGCCAGACGCTGCCCTCACCAGAGCGCTCCCAGCTCTGCGTGAGCGAAACCGCCTGCTCCTCGTCGGCAACCCAGTAGAAGACGTCTGCGCCGATTTCGATCAGGTGATCGTGCAGCGACCAGGCCAGTTCGCGCTCGAAAGGATTGCAGATCGACTCCCCAACGATCTCGCTCTCGTAATCAATCATGGCGACGAAGGCATTGCCATCCAGACCGGCGCCGGTCAGCACCTCCCATTGGGATTCCGGGTAGGCGTAGGCCAGCTCGCCGCTCGGGCATTCATTGCGCGAACGCACCACTGAGGGCGACTCGCCTTCCCACACGCCGAGCACCAGATCCTCGCCCGCCTGGCGAAAGTAGCGGTCGATGAACTTCGCCACCGCCTTGGGATCGACCTCCATCTCGCGTGCCTTGCCCAAGGTGTAATCCTTCAGACTGCCCAGCTCGGCCGGGCCATAGAGCTGGCCGCTGGGCGCCGCTGCGGGGCCCAGGCGCAAGCTGCCATGCCGGGCGACGAAAGCCTGATATCCCACCGGGAGCTTGCGACCAAGGCGGTCTTCGGCCTGGGCAAAGGCACTGGCCGGCGGCGGGGGCAACTGGGTGAGCTCCAGCGCGGCCAGATCCACGCCCGGCGCCGCTGCCTTGATTTCGGCCACCAGCGCGCGATAAGCCTGGATCGCAGCGAGCGCTGCGGCATCGTCGATGGCGTTCATGCGCACTTCGCGCACCAACAGGCCAGCACCGGCGATCTTGAAGCGCTCGCCGTCCAGGCTCTCGCCCTCGCCGGTGATGCGGTAACGCTGACTCGGCGCCGCCAGCTCGCCCAATTGCAGGCGTGCCGAGGAGCGTCCGGCATCCACGCTCAGCGTGCCGCGCGACACCCCATCGATCTCGATCGACAGGCGTTGCCGCTTCAGGCCATCGGCCAGATCCAGACGCAACTCCACCGCATCGGCCAAGCTCGCACAGCTCAGCAGTCCCGCCAGCATCCACCGCTTCATCCATGTCCTCCGAAACGAAAACTGCGACAGCTCGCGGATACGAGCCTTGGTCCTGAATCCGGACAGCGCCGGCACACCAGGAAACGCACAGCATGCAGCGAGCGCACGGCCCCAAGTCGCCATGCCCGCGCCATACTAGACGGCCTCTGGGAATGGTCGACGACGCGAGGAAAACGATGGCGGTGCTGCGCAGCGTGCTGGAGATGATCGGCAACACCCCGATCGTGGAATGCCGTGGTCTGGATACCGGGGTGGCCAAGCTCTACTTCAAGATGGAGAGCATGAATCCGGGTGGCTCGATCAAGGACCGCATCGGCCTGTCGATGATCGAAGACGCCGAGCGTCGCGGCCAGCTCAAGCCGGGCGGCGTGATCGTCGAAGGCACCGCCGGCAACACCGGACTCGCCTTGGCTCTGGTGGCGCAGCAAAAGGGCTACCGGCTGATCCTGGTGGTGCCGGACAAGATGAGCCGCGAGAAGATCTTCAACCTCAAGGCGATGGGCGCGGAAGTGGTGCTGACGCGCTCGGACGTGAGCAAGGGCCATCCGGATTACTACCAGGATCTGGCGCGCAAGATCGCCGAAGACACTCCCGGTGCGCTGTACATCAACCAGTTCGCCAATGAGTCCAACCCTTACGCGCATGAGTTCGGCACCGGGCCGGAAATCTGGCAGCAGATGCAGCACGACATGGACGCGATGGTCTTCGGCGTGGGTTCGGGTGGCACGCTGACCGGCCTCAGCCGTTTCTTCAGCCGCGCCGCACCGCATGTGGATCTGGTGCTGGCCGACCCGGTGGGCTCGGTGCTGACCCGCTACGTCAACGAAGGCAAGCTCGACACGCAGAGCGGCAGCTGGATGGTCGAGGGGATCGGCGGCGATTACCTGACCAAGATTGCCGACTTCAGCCACTGCAAGAAGGCGTATGCGATCAGCGATCGCGAGAGCTTCCAGGTGGCGCGCGAGCTGCTGCGCAAGGAAGGCATCCTCGGCGGCAGCTCCACCGGCACGGTGATCGCCGCAGCGCTGCGCTATTGCCGCGAACAGACCACGCCGAAGAAGGTGGTGGCCTTCGTCTGTGACACCGGCAACAAGTACTTGTCGAAGATGTTCAACGACTACTGGATGCGCGACAACGGCTTCATCGAACGCGAAAGCACCGGTGACCTGCGCGATCTGATCACCCGCCCCTACGCCGAGCGCGACACCATCGTGGTACGGCCGCATGAGACGCTGACGGTGGCCTACCAGCGCATGAAGCTGTACGACGTGTCACAGCTGCCGGTGATGGATGGCGATCGCATCGTCGGCATCGTCGATGAATCGGACGTGCTGCTGAAGGTGTACAAGGACGCCTGCAAGTTCCAGTGCCCGGTGTCCGAGGCCATGATCACCAAGCTGGATGCGGTGGACGTGCGCACGCCAGTGGAAGCCCTGATGCCGCTGTTCGATCGCGGCCACGTCGCCATCGTGCTGGATGGCGAGCGCTTCGTCGGGCTGATCACGCGGATGGACCTGCTCAACTATCTGCGGCGGCGCGCGCAGTAAGGCGCGCCGGGGCAAGGGCCCGTCCCTGGGCCTTCAAGCTCATTCGAAGCCATCGCGCAGGATGTCCTCAGCAGTGCCCAACAGCTGGAAGCGCACGCTGTTGGTGGCGGCCCAGCCGCCCGCTGCCGCCGCGTCCTGCACGTACACGCGCAGATGCAGCACCTGGCCGGCATAGGCCGCGCCGTTGGGCAGATCGACATTGATTGAGCCGCTGCCCTGCGCCGACAGATTGAAGCCCTTCTCGATCACGCGCGGCGTGTTGACACCGGTGGGATCGCTCAGGGCCACGATCGCCAGTGCCGCCGCGGCGGCACGCGCACCATCGACGCCGATGGTGAACTCGGCACTGCCAGCCAGCGGCGCCTCGATGGCAGTGAGCCGCGGCGTGGCGCCGTTCAATCCCGGCGTGCCGGCTGTGCCCGGCTGCGGCAAGAGACCCGACTCACTGGCCAGCGCGGGACGCGCGAAAGGACCGCTCTCGTCACGCACGCGCGGGTCGGTCAAGGGGCGGCGCAGGAAGCTGACGATGGCGGCGCGCTGTTGCGGCGTCAGGTTCAGCGGCACGATGCGCGGATCCTTGTTCGGCGCCGTGAAATCGCCCCCTCGGTTGTAGAAGTCGACCACTTCTTCCAGCGTACGGAAGCGTCCGTCGGCGAAGTACGGGGCCGACAGTTCGATGTTGCGCAGCGGCGGCGTACGCAGGCGACCGCGATCACCATTGTTGCCGGTCACCGTGAAGCGACCGGGATCGGCGTTGCCG
>ERZ1066138.118-NODE-118-length-26449-cov-8.437827_pt1 | contig 26449 bp, 21 predicted proteins | sample MGYA00382785_ERZ1066138 | MGnify/ENA primary metagenome ERZ1066138 (study PRJEB33369, sample SAMEA5778368) | biofilm metagenome | biome: Industrial cooling water; feature: Water cooling tower basin; material: Biofilm | place: United Arab Emirates | collected... | reverse complement strand
CATGACGTTTTCCCGACTGGGGCGTTGGTCTGGTGGCTTGTTCAGAGGTTCCTTAACGGTGCGCAGGTGATCCGCTTCAACATCCCGGGCGCTTGCCCTCGCGTGATTACGCTGAACCAGACGCTCGGCATCAGCGACGATCTGCACATCGATGGCACGACCCAGCCCGGCACTCAGGTCAACAGTTTCAGCACCGGCTACAACGGCCGGCCTTGTATCGTGCTGGCCGCCGGTGCCGGCGTGGCCGACGGCGTGGTCTTCAATTCCACCGAGAGTGCCGACAATCTCACGCTGCGCTCGCTGGGCTTCAGCGGCTTCAGCAGCGATGCGGTGTGGATCCGGTCCGGCAGCGATCACCTGCTCAGCGGCAATCAGTTCGGCGGCAGTGTCGAGAGCACCAAGCTTGCGGATGTGGGCACCGCGATCCGTACCAGCGACAGCGCGCGCAATGCGCAGATCGGCGGCGCCGATCCGGCCCTGGCCAACCTCATCGGTAACGCGAGTTTCGGCGTGTCGCTGGCGGGGCCCGGTGGCCATCGAGTGTTGGGCAATGCCATTGGTGATGCCGGATTCCAGTCGCTGCCGAATGGCGTGGGTGTGGTGCTCCTGTCACCTGCCAATCGGGTGGAAGACAATCTGATCGCCCGCAACACGCAAATCAACGTGCTGCTCAGCGGCGAGAGCGCCCAGTTCAATGTGGTGGCCAACAACCAGATCCTGATCGCCACTGGCGTTCCGGGACATGGCGTCAGCATCCAGTCGGGCGCCAATCGCAATCGCATCGGCCCGGACAACCGCATCGTCAACAATCAGGGCGATGGCATCCGCATCGTCTCCGGGTCGTTCAACGACTTGTCCGGCAACACCTACGGCGGTCAGGCCGGCCTGGCCATCGATCTCGGCAACGATGGCGTTACCGCGAACGACGACGACCCGATCATCGATGGCAACACCAGCGCCAACCGCGAGCAGAACTACCCGGTACTGAACCTCGCGCGGCGCCGCGTCGTGAACCCCTTTGTCTGGCTCGACATCGAAGGTTCCCTGCGCACCACCGAGGGCGTCTACCGGATCGACTTCTATCGCAGCGATCTGTGCGACGGCTCCGGTCATGGCGAAGGGTCGGACTGGCTGGGCACCACCACGCTCGAGGTCGATTGCGTGGTCACCGCGAACAATCAATGCATCGAGAGCTTCCAGCTGACCGTTCCAGGATTGGCTGTGGAGGTCGGCGACACGATCACTGCCACGGCTACAAGCCCAAATCGGCACACGTCCGAATTCTCCGCCTGCCGCACGGTCGGCAGCTCGGTGGTCGTGCCCGTGCAGATCTATGCCAACGGCTTTGAATGACGTCCGCTTGCAGCAGAACTTAGCCGCAGTCGCCCCAGCGCGACTGCAGGGCGGCCAGCAGCGCGGGACCGGCGGTTTCCGTGCGCAGCACGCGTGGGCCAAAACTCAGGGCGGTGAAGCCGGTGTGGCGCGCATAGTCGATCTCGCTCTCGCTGAGGCCACCTTCCGGCCCCACCAGCACGATGGCGGCGGCTGGCGCGGATTCGTCACTCAGGCGATGGCCGGCGCGCGGATCCAGCACGTAGCGGCGCGCAGCCGAATGCCGCTCGCGATCCACATAGGTGGCCAAATCCACCACTGGTGCCAGCGTGGGCAGATCGGCGCGGCCACTTTGCTCACAGGCCGAGATCAGCACCTGCCGCCAGTGCTCGGCACGGCGTTCGGCGCGCTCACCATCCAGACGCACTTCGGTGCGCTCGCTGTGGATCGGCACGATGTGGCGCACACCCAGCTCAGTGGCCTTCTGCAGCACCTGATCCATCTTCTCGCCACGACAGATCGCCTGCGCCAACGTCAAGGCCAGCGCGGACGGCGGCGCCACCGGGCGCGCTTCCAGCACGCGCACGCGCAGTTGCGCGCCACGGATCTCGGCGATCCGCGCCGCGTGCTCCTGCCCTTCGCCGTTGAACAGCAGCAAGGCATCGCCCTGGCGCATGCGCAGCACGCGGGTCAGGTAGTGTCCGAGCCGCTCGTCGAGCAGCAGATCGTGATCGGCCGCCAGCGACTGCGGCGTGTAGCAACGAGGAATGCGCATGGCGCGGGAGTCTATCGCGCGGCTTTCGGCAAGGGCCAACCCCGGAGCGTGACGCGAGAGCCACTCGCCGAAGCCGACATGCATTGCCGCCATGACACCCGTCATCCCCGCCAGCCTGACGCCCGACACTGAAGGGCTGTGCCCGCACGTCGCAGGATGCTGGCACCTTGATCTGGAGTGCTCGCCATGCGCCTTGCCTGCCTTGCCTTGGGGCTGCTTGCCAGCCTTGCCCTGGATGCCGAAACCCTGCCGCGTGACAGTCAGCTCAGCGCCCTGCTGGGCAAGGGCGAACTGGCGGCGCTGATCACGGCCGCGGATGGCTGGATGCAGCGCTGCCGCGCAGACGCATCAGCGGCGGACTGCTATCAGGCCGGCTGGGCGCACTATCTGGTGGCCAGCGCGCATATGGCTGCAGACCGCGAGCGTGCCGGGGCCAGCACGGCAGCCTGTGGCGAGGCGCTGGCGATGCATCGCAAGGATGCCGATCTGGGCGTGGAGAACGAGGCGCTGCTGGCCGGTTGCTATGGCCTGGCGATTGGTCTCAACCCGATGAAGGGCATGAGTCTGGGTCCGGAATCCGCCCGCATGCTGGCCCAGGCCCAGGCGGCCCAGCCGAACAACCCGCGAGTGATCTACTTCGAAGCGCAGCGCCTCAAGAACACGCCCAAGCAATGGGGCGGCGATCCGGCCAAGGCCTTGCAGCTGGCGCAACAGGCCAAGGCCCTGGATGCCAGCGCCGCCAAGGCCGGACTGCCAGCCTGGGGCAGCAGCGAACTTGAGGCCTTGATCCGCCAGCTGACGCCTGCCCAGCCGGCAGCGGACTGAGATTGGGACGCCGCCATCGCGGCGGCGCGTGCGGCAGGCTGCCGATGCGGGCGAGCATCAGGCCCTTACCGACGCAGGCGAGCACAAGGGTCGCCCCTACCCGCTCTCGCCTCGGTACTGCTGGCTGATGCGCAGGGCTTCCGCGGCCACTGCGCAACGCAACTCGCTGGGCGCCAGCACCTCGATCTCGGCGCCCAGGCGCAGGATTTCGCGGACCGCCTGGGCCCCCGACTCCACGGGCAACTCGGTGCACAGTCAGCCATCCGGCGTCGACTCGGCATGGGCCACCGCATGCACGGCCGCGGCGGGATGCTGATCGCGCAAGAGGCGCAGTCCTTGCGCGCTGAGTCGGACCGTGGCGACGCGATCGTGCAAGGCGCGTTCGAACTCGCTGACACGCGCGGCCCAATGGCGAGCCAGCTCGAAATCAGACGGACGTGGCCGACCGCCGTCACCCACTCGCAGGCTGCGGATGCCCGCCACCTTGTAGGTGCGTGGCTCGCCCTCGTCCGCGACCGCCACGCAGTACCAGGCGCCGGCCTTGAGCACCAGACCCAAGGGCAGCAAGCGGCGCTGCACCACGCCTTTCCAGCTCTCGTATTCGATGTCGATCTCGCGATCGGTCCACACCGCAGCAGCCAGGCTGCGCAGGCAGTCAGGCGCCGCCTGGCGGCCATACCAGGGTACCGGATCCAGATGGAAGCGCGCCGCGATGCGCGCCGCCGCGGCCCCCTGCGCCTCGGGCAAACTGGCCAGCAGCTTCTGCCGCAGTTCCAGCGGCTCTTGATCGAAACCCAAGGCCTCGGCGGCCATGGCGATGTCCATCAATCCCAGCAGATCGGCCTCGCCCGCATTCAACCCGGTCAACCGCGTCTGGTAGCCGGCGAGCAGGGCGAAGCCACCGCGCGCGCCACGTTCGGCATAGATCGGCACGCCAGCGGCGGACAGCTCTTCGACATCGCGATACACCGTGCGCACCGTGACCTCGAGTTCACGCGCCAGCGCCGCCGCGCTCATCCGGCCACGCAGTTGCAGCAGCATCAGGATCGACAGCAATCGACTCGCGCGCATCGGTGCACACCGCCTGTGGAGCTCGACTCAGGATAGGCCGTGGCTACGCCGTGCTGTCGCCTCACGCTGCGGAGCACACGGCCACGAATCCTGACACGCCCTGTCAGCCTCTGTTGCGCAGCATGCGCGGGAGGCACAGGTCGGATCTCAGAGAGGACATGCATATGGATGAGCAACGCAGGATCTTGCTGGCGGCAGGCGCAGCGGCGGTGGGCACTTCCAGGCTCTGGCCAGGCGCGGCCCAGGCCAACGAGGGTGAGGATCTCCGCATCCCCGAACGCCCCGCGCAACCGAGCCCTGGCCGCCCCGGGCAGTTCGATTTCCTCAGCGGCGAGTGGCGTATCCAGCACCGCCGCCTGCGCGAGGGCAACTGGGACGAGTTCGCCGGCGAAGCCACCTGCTGGAGCATCCTCGGCGGTGTGATCAGCATCGAGGAACTGCGCATTCCCGCGCGCCAGTTCAGCGGCATGGGCTTGCGCACCCTGGATCTGGAAAAGCAGCAATGGTCGGACTACTGGGTCAACGCCAACAGCGGCGTGGTCGGCTGCGGCGGACTGCTGGGCAGTTTCGAGGATGGTTGCGGCCTGTTCTACTCCGAGGAGAAGGACGGCGAGCAGAACATCCTCGCCGCCAGCATCTGGGACCAGATCGAGCCCCGCCACTGCCGCTGGCGCCAGGCCATCTCGCGTGATGAAGGCAAGACCTGGGCGCACAACTGGATCATGCACTGGCACAAAGTCTGAGCCTGACCCAAGCGCCGGGCGACGCAGCCAGCAAGCCTCGCCGCAGGCAAGTCAAGACGATCCCCGACACGACTCAGGCCCACGACTGCAGCGAACGGAATGCCCGTACGCCTTCAGCCCCAGGCCTCGGCCAGGCACTCGATCAGCACACGATCCAGCGTATCGGTCCGCAAGTTTGCGCTTGAGCGCAAGGTGCTGGCGGCTGCCTCCGCTGCCGCCAGTTCGCCGTCGATCCAGGCGCGCAGCGCCGGTGCCAAGACCACACGCTCGCCCTCCATCGCCACCGCCTTCATCCGCTCCAGTGCGTGGACCATGTCGCGCTCGTCATCCGTCACAAAGCGCGCCTGGGTCAGGGGGCGGAAGGCGGTGGGCGGCTGGGTTCCGGTGTGGCGAATCCAGCGACACGCCAGCAAGGGCCGCAGCACGTAGAAGACCTTCTTGATTCGCACCGCCTCGCCGAGCAGATGGGAGTCGTAGACATTGCGCGCCGTGCGCAAGTAATGGTGATGGCCGCCCGGAGCGCGGAAGGCCTGTGACAGCAAGGCTCGCAACTGCCGAGCCAGGCTGCCGTGTTCGCGATACACGATGGGCGAGTCCAGCCACTCGTTGAGGGCGTAGTTGCCGCCTTGGTAGAGCCGCAGCGCCTTGCGCAAGTCCCAGCCGGCCAGATCGAGATCGCCAGGCAGCATCGCCTCGATCACACCTCTGGGTTCGCCGATGGAGAGATACCAGTCGCGCCGATGCGCATAGATGAAGCGCACATCGTAGTCACTGTCAGGCGAGGCAAAGCCCCAGGCGCGCGACCCCGACTCGGCGGCGTACAGCACGCGCACCTCGTGCCTGGCCTCAATGGCCGCGATGGCTGCGGCTATCGCCTCTTGCATCATTGGCGGGACTCCCATGCCTGAGTCAGTTCGGCGAGTAGCGCTTCCACCTGGCTCATCTCGACACTTTCCGGCAGTTGCGCCTGCTCGCGCAGCGCCACACAGCGCTCGCGGATGGACTCGGCCAGCGCAATCACCTCGGCATAGGCCATGCCGCCATGACGGAGCTTGAGCAAGAGATCCAGTTGCGCGCCTTCGAAGCGCACGATGGGCACGCCGTGACGCAGCACCGACTCGCCGGACAGCAGCAGGCGAATGGTGTGCATCAGATTCTTCGCGTCGTAATCCAGTTCGCCGGCTTCCTGGGCTCGCCAGCGCGCCTCGTTGCGCTCGGCGCGCCATTGCCAGTAGTTGCGATGATCCTCGCTGGCTTGCCGCCAGCCGCGTTCGTTGTAGAGCAGCAGACCCAGGAAACGCGGACGCTCGTCCGCCTGCGGAATCGACTCCAGCGCCAGCGCATCGCCACGAAACACCCCGCGCGCGGAAGCGCCGTAGTGATAGAGGCGATACACATCCTGCGCATGCTCCAGCCGCGCCGCATGGCATTCCTGCAGTCGCAGCCCGCTCTGCGCCAGCGCCACCGGGCGACATGGCATGCCGCCCTCGCCTGCCAGCGCCGCACGGTCCAGCACGTAGCAGAAATCCTCCTTGCGCGGCGGCTGCTCTGACTTGGGCTGGTTGACCCACTTGTTCTGCCCACGCGCCTTCTTGATCTGACTGAAGGCGTAACCGACAAAGGTGTCGGCACACTGGCGGGTCAGGAACAACTCCCGCCGCGCACGCAGCCGCGCCATCTCCGGCGCGTCGATGCGCACGCAGTCGGCCGGCATGAACAAGAGCTCCAGCATGTTCGGATTCGCCGCCGCCAGCAGTTCCAAGGTCCGCCGCAAGCTGTAGTAGACGACGTTGTGCCGCTCATCCGCGATCAAGCCCGGCACAGCCGCAATGCTGAGGAACTCACGCGAGGGCTGCACATAGACCCCGCGCAGATCGACATCGCTCCCCGCATGGTCCGTTCCGTAAGCGCGACTGCCCGAAACGCACTCGAACAGGATCCGCGCCCGCAGACGCCCTTGCAGTTCAGCGAGAGTGTGAGCGTGGGTCATGGGCAACAGAAAAACGATTCAGAAGGGAGTGCAACAGTACGTGGCTGGTGGTGCGGGGTGAAGCGGGGTGGCTGCGAGAAGCTCGATAAGGCAACGGAATGACTCAGCCATGTGTCCCTTGAATGCCGTGGAGCCGAGGCCTGCGGGTATTGCACAACCCCGATTCGAGGCTGATGGGGCTTCATTCTGCGGGGTCGGCCACCGGCGCTCGCATATCTTGAAGCTTGTGGTGTCACCCCGAATCCCGAAACGGGATGAGCGATGTCAAGGCATCGTGCCCTGAGTGCAGCTAGCTTATGCGCCAGGAGCGGACAAGCCAGCCTTGGCGAGCCGGGCCATCCATGCCACGTGTCACAGCTTGGGAGCAGGGATCGATGTCGGCAGATGGTGAGGTACTGGAATGGCTGCACGCCTTGAATTCGGAAGTGACTCAGCTCAGCGCCTATCGGCAATTGGTGGCGCCACAACTTGCATCTGAATTCAACTTGCTGCGCTATGCGCGCACCGATGAAGTCGGTCTGTCGCTGATCCTGGCGGACCTTCTGGATCCCAATGGTCCACACGGCCAGGGCGATCGCTTCTTGCGCGGCTTCCTGCTCCGCCACTGGAAGGAGCAAACTTTGTCTGGCCCGGTGAAGGTCCGCACCGAAGTCGCAACTGATCGCATCGCGCAGTTCCAACGCCGTATTGACATCTTGGTGGATCTTGGCACAGCCGTGCTGGCCATCGAGAACAAGCCGTGGGCTGCTGATCAACCCGCACAGATCCAGAGCTATCTCGCCCACCTGGATGCCGACAAACGCCCCTATCGCTTGTTCTATCTGACCGGTCACGCGGGTCGGGCACCCTCCGAACACAGTATCTCTGCCGAAGAGGCGAGGGAGAAAGACAAGCAAGGGGTACTCAAGAGCATTTCCTATCAGGACGTGCGTGAGTGGTTGCGCGACTGCCTGCGCTGCTGCGAGAGCGAGCGCGTCGCGATGTTCCTGCGCGACTTTGAGCGCTTCGTGGACGATCAGTTCTCGCAGTCCAGCGACGACTTTGAGACCAGAATGATCGTCACGAAAGCACTGGCCTCCGCAACTGCTGCCGGCGCCGTCGTGCAACTGCGAAGTTCTGTCGCCAACGATCTGCGACTGTTGTTGCTGCAGGCTCTGGAGACGCAGCTGCACAGCGAGTTCACCTTGAGAGCAAGCCGTGTCGGGGTGACGAACTGGTCGCTCGCCATCCCAAAGTCGCTGAATGCAAAGCATGCAAGCATCGAAGTCGCGCTACACCCCGAGAGCGCGCTGAAGCTGGCCATCAGCTTCGAGGGCGCCAATTGCGGCGACTGCTTTTTCGGTCTAGGCCGCCGCAAGGCCAATGAGCCGCCTGTTTCCGGAGTGCTGATCGAGGCCTTTGACCAGTGCTTCGGAGTGGGTGAGCGCAGCGAATGGTGGCCTTGGTCGCGCGCCTTCGATTCCCGCTACTGGTGGAGTGATCACCACCTGTGGCGAAGGATTGCTGATGGGTCCTTGGTCGGACGTCTGTTGGACTGCTTGTTCAGCATGATCGGCATTGCAGAGCAGCCAGAGCTGCGTCCTCACTTCGAACAGATCCTCAACGCGACGGAAGAGACCTTGTTGGTGCAGCGTCCTGCACTGAAGCTCAATGCAATTGCACACGCCGTTCTGGAGCATAAGGACCCCAAACTGGTCGATCTCGTGTTCACAGTGGAACGCGCGAACTGGGCCGTGCGCAAGGCGCTGGGGCGAGATGTCGTGAAGGCGATCCGCAAAGGCATGGAAGAAAGCGGACTGTGCACGTGGAGTGGCGATGAAACACAAGACCTCACCAAGGCTTACGCCTGGATCGAATTCAAGCTCAGTCGAGATCCGACTCGGCGGATCTGCATCGAGTTTCAATCGGCAGGGTGCGGTGGCGCGATTTATGGCGTGTACGACGATGCAATCGATGCAAGGTCGGCGCAGGCCCAGGCGCTGAGAGATCGCCTCGCCCATGCGGGACTGCCCAGCAGCAAGCACTCTGCACACTGGATCTGGTACCACAGCTTGCCAACACCGAATTGGTTCGACCACCCCGAGCAAGCACGTGCCGCCCAGAGCGGCCTGCTTGCAGGCGAGACGACACGAGTACTGATCGAGCTGGCCAGGTCTGTCGTCGACCAGGTGACCACCCAATAGGCAGCACAGCACCGACCGGGGAATCGGGCCCGGTGACATCATCGGCTCCGCTTGCCATTCTTGCTCGTTCAACGCAAAGGAGAAACCCATGTCAGCCAGCATCAGTGAGTTCTCTGCCGAGGTCATCAAGTCCCTGCGCTACTACGTGTATCGATTGATCGATCCGCGCAATGGCGAGACCTTTTACGTCGGTAAAGGTGTCGGCAATCGCGTGTTTGCGCACGTGGCGGGCGAGGCCTCTGTCGTGCAGAGTGAGTCGGACGATGAGACCTCCGAAAAACTGACGCGCATCCGTGAGATTCGGAATGCCGGCTTGGAGGTGATTCATGTCATCCATCGGCACGGCATGGAGGAGCCAGTGGCCTTCGAGGTGGAGGCAGCGCTCATTGATGCTTACCCTGGATTGGCCAACGACCAGGGCGGGCACCACAGCAATGATCGCGGGCCCATGCATGCCTTTCAGATTCGGCAGAAGTTCGAAGCCCCGGAGTTCATCGCTCGGGGCGACGAGTTGATCGTCAACGTCAATCGCCTGGGATCGTCACGCAGCCCCTATGACGCCGCTCGCTTTGCCTGGCGACTGGATCCAAAGAAGGCTGAGCGCGCCAGAGTGGTGCTGGCAGTGGAACACGGAATCGTCATAGGCGTGCTGATCGCCGAGCGCTGGCTGCCTGCCACAGCTGAGAACTTCCCGGGCTTCGAGTCGATGCCAGGCCGCTGGGGATTTGTGGGCCGCAATGCCCCGCCAGACGTGGCCAGCGCCTACCTGCGTCACAAGCTTCCGGCCGACATGCAGCGGGCCCGAGGGGCCGCCAATCCGATCCGGTACACCTACTAGTGTCGTGTTCCGTAATTACCTTGAACAATTTCCGCGTCTTTTGCCCCGATGCTGTGTTGCTCGTCGTCGCCATAGTGCTGGCTATGACCTTCGGTTCCGGCCCGCAACCAGTTGCGGGCGTTCAACCCGGCGCGCGGCATGCCGCGCAAGCCGCCGGCTTTCACCCTCCTCGCGCCTTGCCTCGGGCCAGAATCCATCGGAATTTACAGAACACCACGCCAGGAACCTCGGAACGAGTCAGATGACTCGCCGGGCAAGTCAGGCCGGCGCACCGGTCAAGTACGCAAGCGCTTGATTTAGCGACACCTCAGGCGAGCATCCCGCGGACTTGGCGTAGGACTGAGCAGTCCAGGACGGCCGCGTTCAGCCTTGGTCGAAGCAGCCGCATCGGCGCCGTGTTCGGCTCTCGGACTCGCCCCCTGTTGACAGCGATCATGCAAATGCGAATGATTCGCACTACGTTTACGCAAGGTCCGGTGCTGATCTCAACCCGTGGCTGCGAGCTTGATGAAGGTGAGTCGATGACTTCGAGCAAGGGTATGCCGGGGGCGGGTCTGGTGCCTGCTTCGGTGGGGCGGGAAGCTGCGCCTGTGCAGTGGCCGCGGGTGGACAGTCGTGTGCTGCTGGCCGGGGCGGATCGGGTCCTGATCGAGCACCGCGGCGACACCTATGTGTTGCGCCTGACCCGGCAAGACAAGCTGATCCTGACTAAGCAGTAAGCGTCAACGCAAACACAGGCTGCGGCCCGGCGCCGCAGCGCAATCCTCGCCAGCCACGCGCAGCTTCATCGCGCCAGCCAGCCATCCGCATCGCAACACGGAGACTGGCATGCATCGCACTCATTCCACAGCCCTCGCAAGCGCCGTGCTCGGCGTCCTCAGTGGCGGCGCCCAGGCCGCCCCCGCCACCGAGGCCCTCGCCGGCCCATCGCTGGATGCAATCACGGTGACCGCCGCGGCCTTGCCGGTCGCCGTGGGCGACGCCAGCGCCACCGTCAGCGTCATCGACGCCGAGGAAATCGAGCGCCGCGGCGCGCGCGACATCAAGGATCTGGTGCGCTACGAACCCGGCGTGTCGGTGCGCAACCAGCCGGGACGCTTCGGCCTTTCCAGCTTCAACATCCGCGGCCTGGAAGGCAATCGGGTGTTGTTGCGGATCGATGGCGTGCGCCTCGCCGACGGCTTCGCCATTGGCAGCTTCGCCAACGCCGGCCGCGACGCCGTCGACCTCGATACGCTCAAGCAGGTCGAGATCCTGCGCGGACCGGCCTCATCGCTGTATGGATCGAGCGCCCTGGGCGGCGTGGTGAGCTTCGTCACCCGCGATCCAGCCGACTACCTGGTCGGCGATGAGCGCGCCGCATTCCGCTTGCGCAGCGGCCATGCCAGCGTCGACGACGGCGCCTTCGCCGGCTTCACCCAGGCGTACCGGCTGGGCGACTTCTCCGCGCTGGTGCATGCGACGCAGCGCACTGGGCAGGAACCGGAGAACGCCGGCCGCACGCTCAGCCGCGACGCCCTGCGCACTGTCAACAATCCGCAGGACTACCGCGACGAGGCGCTGCTGAGCAAAGGCGTACTCGACCTCGGCGCGATGGGCGAGCTGCGCGCCACCCTCGAAGGCACGCGCGGCCGCACCGACACCGATGTGGCCAGCGGACTGGGCAGCAGCGCGCTGGGCTCCAGCACCATCCTGGTGGAATCGCTGAGCGGCACCGATCGCGCCCGCCGTGAACGTGGCAGCCTGGAATGGCGCGTCGATCATCCAGTCTCGGTGTTCGACGGGCTGCGCTTCAATCTCTACCGCCAAGACAGCCTGAGCACGCAGGACACGCGTGAGGAGCGCACCACGATTGCTGCCTCGGGCCTGCGCACACCGCTCGTCCGCGAGCGCCGCTTCCGCTTCGAGCAGCAACTGAAGGGCATCGAGTTCATCGCCCGCCACGAGTTCGACAGCGGTCCCCTCGCCCACCGCCTGGTGTGGGGCGCCGAGCACCTCGACACCGACACCGCGCAACTGCGCGATGGCCTGCAGCGCAACCGCAACACCGGGCAAGTCAGCAACATCGTGGTGCCGGACGTGTTCCCGGTCCGCGACTTCCCGCTCAGCCGCAGTGCTGAGCGAGCGCTCTATGTCGAGAACGAGATCAGCCTCGCTGGCGGCCAGTTGCAGCTGATCCCGGGCCTGCGCTGGGATCGCTATGCGCTCAGTCCGCGGCCCGATCCGATCTTCGCCGCCGACAACCCAGGCATCGCGTCCGTCGCCATCGATGCCGAGGAGATCTCGCCACGGCTGGGCCTGGCCTGGCGCTGGTCTGCGGCCTGGTCGCTGCATGCGAACTACGCGGAAGGCTTCCGCGCACCGCCCTACAACGATGCCAACATCGGCTTCACCAATCTGCAGTTCGGCTACACCGCGCTGCCCAACGCCGATCTCAAATCGGAATCTTCGCGCGGCCTGGAACTGGGGCTGCGCTGGCGTGGCGCCGCCGGCCATGCGGCGATCACCGGCTATCGCAATCGCTACCGCGACTTCATCGAGTCGCTGCGCCCGCTGGGCCTCGATCCGGCCACGCGACTGCTGGTGTTCCAGTCGCAGAACATCGATGCCGTCGACATCCGCGGAGTGGAGGTGCGCGGCGCGCTGCAACTGGGCGCCATGCACGAGGCGCTGGACAGCCTCACACTCAATGCAGCCTGGGCCAGCGCGCGCGGTCGCGACACCGACAGCGGCGCGCCGATCAACAGCGTGGACCCGCCGCGCGGCGTGCTGGGAGTGCGTCACGACGCCACCGACGGACGCTGGAATGCCGAGCTGATCGCCAGCTTCATGCGCCGGCCCAGTCGCGTCGACGACAGCGCTGGCGTGTTGTTCCGACCGCCCGGCCATGTGGTCTTCGATCTGGTCGGGCAGTACCTGGCCACCGACTGGCTGCGCATCGACTTCGGCCTCTACAACCTCGGCGATCGCCGCTACTGGGAATGGGCCGATGTGCGCGGCCGCCCGGCCGAGGATCCGGCCATCGACCGCTACACCCGACCCGGACGCACCATCCAGACCACCCTGGTCATCGAGCTTTGAGGAGTGATGCCATGAACTTGTCTTGCCTGCGCCCTGCCCTTCTTGCCTGCAGCCTCATGCTGTCGGCCTGCGTGAGCCTGCCCCAAACCGACGCGCCGCCACCCGCGCAAGCGACGACCCCGCAACCAAGGCTGATCGAACGCCAGCTGCCGAGCTGCGTCGAAGCTGCCTTCGAGTGCGACCGCCGCGCCATCCTCGCCATGCAGGGCGAGTACCGCGTGCGCTTCCATTTCGACGAGACGGTCGCGCTGGCACCCGGCTATCTGCCCAAGCCCGACAAGGACTCCGGCGGCCATGAACTGGTGCTGCTGGTGGAGGACAGCGGGCGGCGCATCGTGCTGCAGCATCTGTTGCTGATGCCCGGCGGCCAGGTGATCAAGCATTGGCGGCAGGACTGGGAATACGAGCCCGCCACGCATTGGGTCTACACCGGCGAGCAGCGCTTCGAGCGCCGCAGCCGTCCTGCCGAGGAAGTCGCCGGCAGCTGGACGCAATCGGTGTACGAGGTCCACGACGCACCGCGCTACGCCGGCATCGGCCGCTGGAATCACCGCTACGGCACCGCCACCTGGACTTCCGAACGCACCTGGCGGCCGCTGCCAAGGCGCGAATACACCACGCGCAGCGACTACCAGCTGCTCAACGTAGAGAACCGCCACACCATCACCCCCAGCGGCTGGACCCACGAGCAGGACAACACCAAGGTCGAGCGCCGCGACGGTCGCGATCGCAGCCTGGTCCGCGAGTTCGGCTTCAACGACTACCGCCTGGTCGACACCCAGGATTTCTCACCCGCACGCCGCTACTGGGATGAGACCCAAGCCTTCTGGCGCGAAGTGCGCACCCACTGGGACCGTGCGCTCGCAGCCCCCGCCATGCGCCTCGCCTACCCCGCCAACGAAGAAGCCTTCCTCAACGCAGTCCTCGCCCGTGCCCAAAGCTTCCGCGAAGACCGAAACATCGACACCGCCCGCGCCTGGCTGGACACGCAGTTCAACCAGAAAGTGGTGATCGAATCCCCAACCAGCCCCGCGACACCAGCACCAGCACCAGCACAGCCATAGCGCACCCGCAGCACCGCCGGCGTCGCCCATCCTGGGACCGCCGGCGTCCCCGCCGGCAAAGCGCCCCAGCCAGCGCCCCTGGGACCGCCGGCGTCCTCGCCGGCAAAGCGCCCCAACCAGCGCCCCTGCGCCCCTGGAACCGCCGGCGTCCCCGCCGGCAAAGCGCCCCAGCCAGCGACCCTGGAACCGCCAGCGTCCCCGCCGGCAAAGCTCCCCAGCCAGCGACCCTGGGACCGCCGGCGTCCCCGCCGGCACAGCGCCCCAAGCAGCGACAACACCTCACCCAGCCGCAGCACCCCAAGCGGCCCAAGCGACCTATCCCAGAACCTCAGCTCATCCACCCGTGGTCAGCAGACGGCATCGAAGACGCTCGCGTTAGGATTCGAGGCGTGAACCATCATCACCCCGACCCATCGACCACCTGGCGCAATGAACCACCAAGCCCTTTCATCCTTCATCTGGTCCGTCGCCGATCTCCTGCGCGGCGACTACAAGCAGTCCGAGTACGGCCGGGTGATCCTGCCGTTCACGGTGCTGCGCCGCCTCGACTGCGTGCTGGAGAGCAGCAAGGCGGCGGTCCTGGCGGAGTTCGAAACCCGCAAGCGGGCGGGCGTGAATCCGGAGCCTTTCCTGCTGCGCAAGGCCGGGCAAAGCTTCTACAACACCAGTCCGCTCGATCTGGGCAAGCTGCTCGGCGACCAGGACCACATACGCCAGAACCTCTACGCCTACATCCAGGGCTTCTCGCCTTCGGCGCGCGACATCTTCGAGCGCTTCGACTTCTACACGCAGGTCGAGCGGCTGGCGAAGTCGAACCTGCTGTACCTGGTCACTGAGAAGTTCGCCAACATCGACCTGCACCCCGATGTGGTGGACAACGCCAGCATGGGCCTGGTGTTCGAGGAGCTGATCCGCAAGTTCGCGGAAATCTCCAACGAAACTGCTGGCGAGCACTTCACGCCGCGCGAAGTGATTCGCCTGATGGTCAACCTGATCTTCATCGAGGACGATGACGTGCTGAGCCCCGGCAAGGCCGTGGTGCGCACCATCTACGACCCGACGGCCGGCACCGGCGGCATGCTGTCGGTGGCTGGGGAGTTTCTCGCCGAACACAACCCGCAGGCGCGGCTGACCATGTACGGCCAGGAGCTCAACGACGAGTCCTACGCCATCTGCAAGGCCGACATGCTGATCAAGGGCCAGGATGTGGCCAACATCGTGGCCGGCAACACGCTCAGCGATGACGGCCACCCGCACTGGAAGTTCGACTACATGCTGTCCAACCCGCCCTTCGGCGTGGAGTGGAAGAAGGTCGAGAAGAGCGTGCGCGAGGAGCATGAGCGCCGGGGCTTCGATGGTCGCTTCGGGCCGGGCCTGCCGCGGGTCAGCGATGGCTCGATGCTGTTCCTGCTGCACCTGATCTCGAAGATGCGGCCAGCGCGCGAGGGCGGCAGCCGCTTCGCCATCGTGTTGAACGGCTCGCCGCTGTTTACCGGCGGCGCCGGTTCCGGCGAGAGCGAAATCCGCCGCTACGTGCTCGAAAACGACTTGCTCGAAGCCATCGTCGCCCTGCCCACGGACATGTTCTACAACACCGGCATCGCCACCTACGTGTGGGTGCTGAGCAACCGCAAACCCGAGGACCGCCAGGGCTACGTGCAGTTCATCGACGGCAGCAGTCTCTGGCAGAAGATGCGCAAGAGCCTGGGCGCCAAGCGCAAGGAGATGGGCGAGGAGCACATCGCCACGGTTACGCGCCTGTTCGGCGACTTCATCGAGGCCGAGTCCATCACGCCGCTCGATGCCAGAGGTCAGCCGCTGGCCGAGCCCAGGCTGTACACCGGCACCGACAACCCGCCGCGCGCCCCCGAGGGCGGGCGCCTGAAGCGCGTGCCGATCTCGCGGATCTTCCGCAACGAGGAGTTCGGCTACACCACGATCACCGTCGAGCGCCCGCTGCGCGATGCCGACGGCAAGGTGGTGCTCGGCGAACGCGGCAAGCAGAAGGGCAAGCCCCAACCCGACAGCGCCCTGCGCGACACCGAGAACGTGCCGCTCGGCGAGGACATCGATGCCTACTTCAAGCGCGAAGTGCTGCCGCACGCGCCGGATGCGTGGATCGACGAGGACAAGAGCAAGGTGGGCTACGAGATCCCATTCAACCGGCACTTCTACGTGTTCGAGCCACCGCGTGATCTGGCCGCCATCGATGCCGACCTGAAACAGGTCACCGACCGGATCAAGGCGATGATCGAGGGGCTGACGGCATGAACAGGGATCGAATCGAGGCGCCGAAGCGGTTGACGGCAGGCCCGGAGTCCGTAAGACTCCTAACCAACAATGCCCGCCAAGGCTATGTCGATCCTCGGATCGATACCCTCAAATTGGCGGGCTACTTTTTTGGGCGGCGGGCATGAAGTACAACAAGCCAGCGCTCAGCTTCTCGCAGCAAGTTGCACTGCTCGCCTCGCGTGGCCTTGGGATCGACGATCCGCAGCGGGCCGAGCGCTACTTGGCGCACATCAACTACTACCGGCTGGCGGGCTACTTCCTCCCATTCGAGGCGGATCACGCCACGCACCGGTTCCGGCCGGGTGTGTCCTTCGATGACGTGATCCAGCTTTACTCGTTCGACCGCGAGTTGCGCCTGCTGGTGCTGGACGCGATCGAGCGGATCGAAGTCTCGGTACGCACACAGTGGGCCTACCATTTTGCCCACGCGTTCTCCCCGCACGGCTACCTTGACCCGCAGCACGGGCGCTCAATGCGCCAGTACGCGCGGCAGCTTGCGAACCTGGCCGCCGAGGTCGAGCGCTCGAACGAAGCGTTCGCCGAACATCACCGCACCAAGTACGACGATCCAGACATGCCTCCGGCATGGGTTGCCTGCGAGCTGCTGTCGCTGGGCCAGCTCTCGCAGTGGTACACGCTGTTGAAGCCCATGCGCGTGCGCAAGCAGGTGTCACACGCCTACGGTCTCGATCAGCAGGTCCTGCAGTCTGCGCTACAGCACCTCACTTACGTGCGGAACATCTGCGCCCATCACGCGCGCCTGTGGAACCGCGAGTTCGTCGTCACCCCTGCACTGCCGCGCAAGGGTGTCCCCGCGCTGATCGCCGCGATCGCCAACAAGCACAGCCGAAGGCTGTACAACACGCTGTGCCTGATCGTCCACCTGATGGACCGCATCAGCCCCGGCCATTCCTGGCGACAGCGCTTCGGCGAGCTGCTCGACAAGTACAACCCCGATCTAGTAGCCATGGGCTTCCCGGGTGACTGGGAAGCGCGTGCATTGTGGGCGGGTGTCAGGCCATGAGCTTTCCGAGGTATCCAGAGTACAAGTATTGGGATGTTGCGAGGGTTCCAATGCCGAGTCATTGGAACGCAGTTCGTCTCATGCGGGTGGCAAGCATCAACGACGACGCACTTCCCGAATCTACCGACCCGACCTTTCAGATGGACTACGTTGATATCGGCAGCGTGAGCCTCGACAAGGGAATTCAGCAAACGCAGCAGTACCCTTTCTCAGCGTCACCATCACGCGCCCGTCGTCTCGTGCGGGAGGGCGACATTATCGTCTCAACGGTGCGAACCTACCTCAAAGCGATCGCTTCCATATCCTCGCCACCGGACAATTTGGTGGTTTCGACAGGCTTTGCGGTTGTTCGCCCAGGTTCAGGGCTACTTTCGGGGTTCGCCAGATACGCACTGCAATCAACAGAATTCGTAGATGAAGTGATCAGTCGATCAACCGGCGTAAGCTATCCGGCGATCAACGCTTCGGATTTGGCTCGCATCCTATTGCGAATCCCTCCGAGCGAGGAGCAATCTGCCATCGCCGCCTTCCTCGATCGCGAAACTGCCAAGATCGATGCGCTGATCGCGGAGCAGGAGAAGCTGATCGCGCTGCTGGTCGAGAAGCGCCAGGCCACCATCTCCCACGCCGTCACCAAGGGTCTCGATCCTCATGTGCCGATGAAGGATTCGGGCGTGCCGTGGTTGGGGGAGGTGCCGGCGCATTGGCAATCCCTTCAGCTGGGGCGGTTATGTGCCAAGGTATCTGATGGCCCACACTTTTCGCCCTCATACGTTGAAGAAGGCGGAGTAATGTTTCTCTCAGCTAGAAACATTAGGGCTGATGGTTGGTCTTTGAGTGACGCAAAGTTCGTTTCCGAGGACGACTACGAAGAGTTTTGTAAGCGGGTTGTACCTGAAGTAGGAGACGTCCTTTACACGAAAGGAGGCACAACGGGAATCGCACGAGTCGTCGACTTGGACTTTCCGTTCCAAGTGTGGGTGCACGTTGCTGTCTTGAAGCTGCACAAGGACATGGCGCTTCCTCATTATGTCGCTTATGCCCTTAACAGCATCGGCTGCTATGAGCAATCACAACTCTTCACTCGCGGGGCAACTAATCAGGATCTGGGGCTGTCACGCATGATCCGCATTTTTATGCCGCTACCTCCTATTTCAGAGCAATCGAAGATCGTGGACTTTCTTGATAGCGCAGTCGCGGAGATTGATGGTCTAAGGCAACATGGGCTGCAAGCAATCGATCTCCTCCGCGAACGCCGCTCCGCCCTGATCACCGCCGCTGTCACCGGCCAGATCGACGTCCGCGGCGCCGTGAGGGCCGAAGTCGCATGAACACGCACCCACAAACCATCCAGATCTTCCTGCCCAGCGGCGACCCGCAGGGCATCCGCATCGCCAGCATCACCACGCGAATCGTCCAGCTGATCGAGGTGCCGCGCAGCCTGCTCGGTGACTTCCTCAAGATGCCAGAGGCCGCGCAGGTGGGCTTGTACTTCCTGGTCGGCGAGACTGAGGGCGAGGACCAGCGTCAGGTCTACATCGGCCAGAGCGGATCGCTTAGCGAACGACTGTACACGCACAACCAGAAGAAGGAGTTCTGGAACCGTGCCCTGGTAGCGATATCGCTGACCAACAACCTCACCGGCACCCACGCCAGCTTTCTGGAGTGGCTGTCGATCTCCAAAGCCACCGAGGCCGGGCGCTACCAGTTGGACAACGGGAACGCCGGCAGCCGCCCACACACGCCGGCGCCCTTGCAGGCCGAGTGCGTGGAGCTGTTCGAAACCATCCGCACCTTACTGGCGACGCTTGGCCAGCCCGTCTTCGAACCGCTCGCGCGTCCGAGCTCGCGCAGCGATACCCGCAGCCTGCTCCACTGCCGGGCCTCCGGAGCCGATGCCCAGGGCCTTTACACCGAGGAGGGCTTCGTGGTGCTGAAGGGTTCCAGCGGCCGCGTCGAAGCCACCCCTTCCTTTCGAAAGGCAGGTCTTCAGCGCGTCCGCGACCGACTCCGCGACCAGGGCGTCCTCGTTGAAGTCGACGGCCGCATTCGGTTCGAACGTGATCACCTGTTCTCTTCCCCCAGCGCCGCGGCAGCCTGCGTCACTGGCCGAACCGCGAATGGGATGGTCGAGTGGAAGGATGAGAAGGGCCGCACCCTGGCCGACCTCCGCGACCCGGCGTTGGCGGTGTAGCCGCTTGCTCAGCTGCGTTCTGGCGGTACCGCCAGTTTCGGAGCAGCGCGAGATCGCTGCTTGGATTGAACGTACGTTGGTGAGATTTGATGAGCTTTCCAGCGAGGCAACCCGCGCAGCGGACCTGCTACGCGAGCGCCGCTCCGCCCTGATCGCCGCCGCTGTCACTGGCCAGATCGACGTCCGCAATTCCGTGGTCGCCTGAGCTAAGCTCCTCCCACCATGCTCCGCGTTGCCTTACAACCCGCACCGCCGCCTTGCCATGCCGTTGCCGATCAGGCAACAATCGTCGCCCTATGAGCAACATCATGATGTTGATGGATCTGTTGTTCGGCAGCACGCGGCAAGCAGTGCTCGCCGTGCTGCTGCTCGAGCCTGAGTCGGCTTTCCACTTGCGGGCTCTGGCGCGGCAGACGGGCTCTCATCCCGGCACGCTGCTGCGCGAATTGGACAAGCTCAGCTCGGCCGGACTGTTGCAACGCCGCGAGCAGGGCAACCAGGTGCTCTACCAGGCCGATCGCGAGCACCCGCTGTTTGCGGACCTCGCAGCGATGTTTCGCAAGACCCACGGTGTGGCGGCGGCGCTGCGCCAGGCACTGGCTCCCGTGCGCGAGCGCATCCGGGTGGCGCTCATCTTCGGTTCCGTCGCGCGCGGTACGCAGACGGCAGGGAGCGACATCGACCTGCTGGTCATCGGCACCCTCGACTTCGACGAACTGGTGCAGCGGCTCCACCCGGTGCAGCAGGCGCTGCGACGTGAGATCAACCCGGTGCTTTACTCTGCGATCGAGTTCCGGGCGCGCGTCGAGCGTGGCGAGGCCTTCGTGCGCAACGTGATGACGCAGTCAGTGCTTTATCTGGAGGGTGGTCCCGATGACCTTGCAGAACTTGCTGGCGATCAAGCGCCTGCAGGCGCACGTCGCTGACGGCGCAGCGCTTCGCAAACTGCTGGAGGCGGCGCGCCGGAACCTCACGGACGCGCAGATCACGGCGATCGGCGCCGACCTGCGTTTCGACGCTGCCTACAAGTGCGTGATGCAGTGCGCGATGCTCGGTCTCTGGGCCAGCGGATATCGCACGGCAACCAGCCAGCCAGGCCATCACCAGACGGCGGTCCAGAGCCTGGGACTGACGATGGGTGTACCGAATTCGACCATGATCGTGCTCGATGGACTGCGCAAGCAGCGCCACCTCAGTGACTACGAGGGCGATCCGGTATCCGATGCTGCGCTCGCGGCCTGCATCGCGCATGCAACAGCCTTGCTGGCCAACACCGAGACCTGGCTGCTCGAACACCACCGCACCCTGCTGGACACGCCATGAGCCTGCATCGCGAACACCACCTCGAGTCCGAGATCTGCGAGCACCTCGCCCAGCACGGCTGGCTGTACGAGCCCGAAGCCGCCAAGGACTTCGATGCCGCCAGCGGCCTCTACCTGCCTGACCTGATCGCGTGGCTGCAGGCCACCCAGATCGAGGCGCATGCCGCGCTGGAACGCCGGGAAGGCGGCCGGCTCGCGGCGATGCTGGCCGAGCGCCTGCGCAAGAGCCTGAACGAGCGCGGCACGCTGGAGGTGCTGCGGCGCGGCGTCGAGATCGTCGGCCTGAAGCAGCCGCTGCAACTGGCGCAGTTCAAGCCGGCGCTGGGCCTCAATCCCGCGATGCGCGAGCGCTACGCCGCCAACCGCCTGCGCGTGCTGCGCCAGGTGCACCACTCGCCCAACCTGCCGGCCGAATCCATCGACCTGGTGCTGTGCCTGAACGGCATTCCGGTGGCCACGGCCGAGCTCAAATCCGACTACACCCAAAGCGTCCACGATGCCGTGGACCAGTACCGCTTCGATCGTCATCCGCAACCCAAGGGCGGCGTGGCCGAAGTGCTGCTTGCCTTCCCGGGCGGCGCGTTGGTGCATTTCGCCGTCAGCCAGAGCGAAGTGATGATGTCGACGCGCCTGTCCGGCGCGGCCAGCACCTTCCTGCCCTTCAATCGCGGCAACCAGGGCGGCGCGGGCAATCGGCCCAATCCGGCAGGCCACGCGACCGCGTACCTGTGGGAGGAGGTCTGGGAGCAGGAGAGCTGGCTCGACATCCTGCACCGTTATCTGGTCGGCAAGCGCGACGACAAGAAGCAGCTCAAGGCCGTGATCTTCCCGCGCTATCACCAGCTCGCCGTTACCCGAAAGCTGGTGGCCGACCTGCTGGCGCAAGGCCCGGGGCAGCGTTACCTGATCCAGCACTCGGCCGGATCGGGCAAGACCAACTCCATCGCCTGGACCGCGCACTTCCTCGCTGACCTGCACGACGCGCAGGACCGCAAGCTCTTCGACAGCGTGCTGGTGGTCAGCGACCGCAACGTGCTCGACGCCCAGTTGCAGGAAGCGATCTTCGATTTCGAGCGCACCACCGGTGTCGTCGCGACGATCAGCAACGAGGGTGGCAGCAAGAGCGCGCAGCTCACCCAGGCGCTGCGCGAGCGCAAGAAGATCATCGTCTGCACCATCCAGACTTTCCCCTTTGCGCTGGAGGCCGTGCAGGAACTGGCGGCCACCGAGGGCAAGCGCTTCGCGGTGATTGCCGACGAGGCGCACAGCTCGCAGACCGGCGAGGCGGCGGCCAAGCTGCGGGCGCTGCTCTCGGCCGAGGAATGGGCCGAGCTGCAGGACGGCGGGGAGATCGACACCGAGGCGCTGCTCGCCGCACAGATGGAGGCCAAGGCCGCGTCCAAGGGCCTGAGCTACATCGCCTTCACCGCCACGCCGAAGGCCAAGACGCTGGAGCTGTTCGGACGGCCCGGTGCCGACGGGCTGCCCGAGCCATTCGACGTGTACTCCATGCGGCAGGCGATCGAAGAGGGCTTCATCCTCGACGTGCTGCGCAACTACACAAGCTACAAGCTGGCCTTCCGGCTGGCCCACGAGGGCAAGGAGTACACCGAGGCTCAGGTGGAACGCAGCGCGGCGATGAAGGGAATCATGCAGTGGGTTCGCCTGCACCCCTACAACATCGCCCAGAAGGTGCAGGTGGTGGTGGAGCATTACCGCGAGAACGTGCAGCCGCTGCTCGCAGGCCAGGCCAAGGCAATGGTCGTGGTCGGCAGCCGCAAGGAAGCGGTGCGCTGGCACAAGGCCATGCGCGCCTACATCCAGAGCCGCAACTATCCGCTGGGGGTGCTGGTGGCCTTCTCCGGCGAGGTCAGTGATCCAGAGAGCTTTCCAGAGGCCGTGACCGAGCAAAGCGCCCTGCTCAATCCCGGACTGAAGGGCCGCGACATTCGCGAGGCCTTTGCCGGAAGCGAGAACCACCTGCTGCTGGTCGCCAACAAGTTCCAGACCGGGTTCGACCAGCCGCTGCTGTGCGGGATGTACGTCGACAAACTGCTCGGCGGCATCCAGGCGGTGCAGACGCTATCCCGCCTCAACCGCGCCCATCCCGGCAAGGACACCACCTACATCGTCGACTTCGTCAACGACCCGGCCGAAGTCCTGAAGGCCTTCAAGACCTACTACGACAGCGCCGAGCTGGCCAGTACGACCGACCCCAACCTCGTCTACGACCTGCGCGCGAAACTCGATGCCGCCGGGCACTACGACGAGTTCGAAGTGGAGCGCGTCGTGCAGGTGGAGCTCGACCCGCAGGGCACCCAGAAGCAACTCGACGCCGCCATCGCCCCGATCGCCGACCGCCTGCTGAAGCGCTACCGGGCTGCCCAGATTCAGCATGCCCAGGCCGAGGAAATCGGCAATGACGTGGCCGCGAAGGCCGCCAAGGACACCCTCGACGCGCTGGTCCTGTTCAAGGGCGACATGGCGGCCTATGTGCGCCTGTATGCCTTCCTGAGCCAGATCTTCGACTACGGCAACACAGCCATCGAAAAGCGCTTCGTCTTCTACAAGCGCCTGCTGCCGCTGCTGGAATTCGGACGCGAGCGGGCAACCGTCGACCTGTCCAAAGTGGTCCTGACCCACCACACCCTGAAGAGCCGCGGCCGGCAGTCGATGACGCTTGGGGTGGGCAAGACCTACAAGCTGGAACCCATCGACGCCGTCGGCAGCGGAGCGGTCCGCGACAAGGAAGCGGCGTACCTGAGCGAGATCATCGAGCGGGTCAACGGACTGTTCGAGGGCGAACTCACCGACAACGACCAGCTCGTCTACGTGAACGGCGTGCTCAAGGGCAAGCTGCTCGAAAACGAGACCCTGATGCAGCAAGCCGCGAGCAATAGCAAGGAACAGTTCGCCAACTCCCCCGATCTCAAGAACGCACTCCTCAGCGCCATCATGGACGCCCTCGAAGCCCACCAGGCCATGAGCTCACAGGCCCTCGGCTCCGAACGGATCCGCGATGGGCTCAAGGACATCCTGCTGGGGCCGGCGCGGCTGTATGAGGCGTTGAGGGACCGGTCAGGAATGGGGGCTGGGCAGTAGCAGGGATTGGTCTTGTTCTCGTCTGACCGAGCCGTGTGAGTAGCCACCCATGCTCGCGTTCCGATCCAGAAAAATCGTCCGGTCTTCTACGCCACCCACCGCGCGATGGCCGTGGCGATACGGTTGCAAAGAGTTTTGCGTCTTGTTCCCGGCACCGGGGACCGACATGAGCATCTTTACTCGTCGTACTCGTAGCGCGCGACCAGCGTGCCCGCGCCCGCCGGGCTTTGGCCGTCCACCAATTCGGGGTTGGCGCCGGTGGCAGCGTTCGGCAACACCACCGCCACCAGCCGGCTCAGCCGGTCATAGGCATAACGTGTGGTGCGGCCCATCTCGTCGATTGCGATCGACCAGGAATTCGGAGCGGGTGCTGGCGCCGGTGGCATCGGTTGTCGTAGCCATCCGACCGCCTCCATCAATGCCCGAACCCAGTTAGCTGTCACCTTCTTTTTCTTCAATACGTACGTAGATCGCCGTAAACGGCGTCTATAACCTCATCTCAGTACGCTCACTAAAGCTCCAAGCACTAAATCCCGCAACACCAGACCGACCGGAGACCCCCCCTCTGAACAAGGTTGGTCAATTGTCAGATTGCCAGGCATCGCCTGTGAACAGGTGCGCGGCACAGGTACCTCTTGCACGCTCAACCCCGATCCTTTCGCCATCTTCCGACGCGGGATCCTCAAGGTAGAGCTGAGTCAACAGCCCTGCCGACGAACTATATCGATACGCACCTGGAATTCGATGACTAGCGAGCCAGACCTCCTATTCGCCATCGCTTGATAGAACGTGAGGATTCGCGAGGAAGATGGCGCTGGTTCGATCGGCGCCCAGAACATACATGTCTTTGTACCAATGCATCGGCGCGTAAACCGTGTTGTCTGGATCCTGTCGAAGGTGATAATTCGACAAGAACCGGCCCGATGTTGACCACCTATACCCAGGCTCGGCCATCTCGACCGACATGAATGGCAAGTAATCAAGCGCACTAGGTAGAACATCCACGACCTTTCCGGGTCGCCAGCCCCTCGAATCGAAACCTTTCGAGACGTCAGACAACGTGCCTGCCAGAGTGAAAAAATCAACCAATGCCGGAGAGAAATCAGGGGGGAGCGCAAACTCAAGCTGACGACGTGACAGACCTGCACAGTCTAAGAACTTTTCGACTCCAGCTCGGCCAGAGTAACCCGATTCCAAGTTGTATACCACTCTATCGGAGTCTATTTCTTTGATGTGCGGTGGCCATTCTCTAGGCATATACGAACTCGACTCGTCCTGACTACATGAGGTAGCAAAGATCATCACCAAAAACGGAATGACGGCTGTACCTATTTTCATTGCCCGCATATTCCTATGGTGGGGACGGCAGGGTGAGCTACCGGCAGACCGACGAAACGATCACCGGTTAATCGATCGCCTCTAACGGGGCATCGGTTATAGAGGGTGCCCAGCAACAAAACACCAGCGAGCCTATTGTCCTGGGGTGTATTTAACTCGAAATATGAGAGGCCATTTGGCCCTCCCTGGTGCACGATGCATATGGATATTCGTCGCAGTCGAGATTGTCGCCCAAGACTGAACCTGGGCACCTTAACCATCCTCGACCCAATGGTGGCTCACGTCTCGTAAGCACTGGAGGCGCGCCCGCAGTGATTGCACGCGTCACGATTTCGCGATGACGCGGCGTTGTTGCACCAACCAGGAAGGTGGGTCTTGAAAATCTGCAGTCCTGCTGGTTAAAAGTCCCTCCTCTAAAGCAGGACTGTGCGAGCTCCAGCGCGAAGGGCAGGACTCTGGTGCCCAACCGAGAGTCGATCAAAGGCGGATCATGTGCTTGTGTGGCGCTCACTGCACGACCAATGTTCAGCGCCATTCTGAACGCACGGAGCATTTGCAGCGGTACCACGGACCCAAGGGAAGCGCTGCGTGCATACGTCCCACCACCGAGAACCATCGCGGCCAAGTTACCCGAAGGATCAATTGCCGTCGACGGTATATTGTTCGCGTAGATAAATCGATGCAGGGTCACTGGATTGACTTCATGGCCGGAGAACGGATCCATCCCTAAAAACCTACCACTCCTCGGATCCATATACCGCGCCCGCAGGTAATAAAACCCGAGGTTGGGATCGAGTTGTTCGCCCGTGTAGCGGTAGTTGTTGTCAGTGCTTCCCGTGGTGTTGCCGCTGGTGCCGGCCGGGTCGGGCTCGCCGAAGGCGGTGTAGGCGTAGCGGTCGGTGATGCTGGCGTGGGCGTTGGGGCCGGTGGTGACAGGGTTGCCAGCAGTGTCGACGTTGTAGGCGCTGAGGGCGCGCGTCGTGCCCAGGCCGTCGTAGTGGTAGATGTGCGTGGTGTTGCCGGCCAGCGCGAGTTGCGTCTGGCTGATCAGATCGTCGCCGTAGACGTAAACCGTGGCGAGGCTTGGGGCTGGCAAGGCCGCGCCAGCTGCGGCCTGCGCGTCCCATTCCTCCAGTACTTGCGCGTAGGCTTGGTTGGGATCGACCAGGTACTCGGTGCGGGTGCTGGCGCCGGTGGCATCCGTGAGGCGCTGGCTTCTACGGATGCCGTTGGGGTCGTAGACGTAGCTCAGCGTCTTCTGCGCCGCGCCCAGGC
>ERZ1066138.117-NODE-117-length-26624-cov-7.442057_pt1 | contig 26624 bp, 29 predicted proteins | sample MGYA00382785_ERZ1066138 | MGnify/ENA primary metagenome ERZ1066138 (study PRJEB33369, sample SAMEA5778368) | biofilm metagenome | biome: Industrial cooling water; feature: Water cooling tower basin; material: Biofilm | place: United Arab Emirates | collected... | reverse complement strand
CTTTACACCGCTCTTTTGAGAACGCGGCCCGGCATTTCGACGCTCAGTTTCGCGGGTGTGACCTACGCCATCGCCGGTTTCGTGAACCTGCCGCTGGCCGGGTGGGAGTATGCGCACGGTCAGGTGATGGAGATCACACCGCAAACCATCGCGGCGGTGCTGTATGCGGGCATTCTGGCGAGCCTCGTCGCCTATTTCTTTTATGCGCGCAGCGTGGAGATCATCGGCGCGAACCGCACCGGCGTGTTCATTCATCTCATTCCGCTGTTCACGAGCGTGTTGGCGATGGTTCTGCTTGGCGAGGAGCCGTCGCTTTATCACGCGGCAGGGTTCGGCCTGATACTCACCGGGGTTTTCATCGCGCAGCGCTAAGTCAGGCCGCCGATTTCCGCAGCAGGATGCCGGCGGCGACATTGATCGCCTTGATGCGCTCTTCGCGCGCGGCGCGTTCGGTCTCGTCTGACGCGAGATCGGGATGCCATGACTGCCGCAGCGCCTCGACGATCTTGCGGATCGCAGCGTCGGTGGCGCCGCTGCTCAGCCCGAGAAGCGCCAGTGCGTCTTCGCGCGTCGTTGGAATACCGGCCGGGCCGGCGGCCGCGGAGGACAATGCGGGCGGATCCGGGTTCTCGCGAACCGTCATGGCCTGGGCGGTCGATCCCGCCTTCTGCCATTCAAAGCCCGGCAGCGTCGGCTCGATGGGCACGCGAACAGGGCCGGCGGCGATCGGAGCGGATGCCTGCTTTTTCAAAATCATCAGCAGGGCGGCGAGGGTCGCGGCGGCAATCCCGATCGCCAGGGCGATGGGGGGAAAGGCGATACCCGATCCCCCGGTCCCGCTCCAACCTTCGACGCGCGAGCCGGTGTCCGGCGTTGCGGCCGGCTGCGGCGGGGGCGCAACCTCGGCGGCAGCGACAACCGTTTCCGTCTTGCTGGCGGTTTCCACTTCCTTGGCGGCCGGATTGTTCAGGATCGTCGGCGTGACCGGGGTGCCTCCGCCCACCGCATCCGTCGGTGTGGCTTCTGCCTTGGGGGCATCAACTGGCTCGGCGGGCGGCGGTTTCGTGCTCGCGGTTTCCAGTGCCGGTGTTTCGGGCTTCGGTTCAGGCGGTTTGGGTTCCAGAACCACTTCGGATTTCGGCGGTTCGGCGGCCTTGGGAGGGTCAGCGGGTTTCGGTGTGGTCGCGGCCTTCGGTGCTTCCGCAAGTTTCGGCGTCTCGACCGGCTTCGGTGTCAGTGCGGGTGCGAACGACGGATTGTCTGCAGGGATGGATGGCGCGGGTTCGCGGCTGCCGCGCGGGTCCGGGGGCGGGCCGGCTTCCAGTTCAGCGACGCGCGGATCGAGGGGGGTGAAGATCGCGTCGACGCCGGCCATCGGTGCGAAACCCGGGGGCATTTCGACGATGCCGGTCGCACGGCGGGCTTCGGGGAACGGATAGCTGTCCTGCGTTTCGCGCGGTCCCATGCGGTAATAGAGTGCACCGTCGGCATTATAGAACGCGCGCCCGTCTGTCACCTTGGCGATGGCCGCGTAGACGTCGGGCCATTCCACACGATCCCGGCCGCAGGCCATTTTGAAACTCTGCACCAGGAACGTACGGCAGCGATCCGGGTTCTGGTCGGAACAGGCGCGGTACTGCTCCTGCTTGCGGGAGCCGTAGATGCGATAGGCTTGATCGCCGGAGGGCCGGACTTGAACCCGTCCACCCACCACATCGCAGTCGAACGGCAGCACGATTTGCTCGGCCGCGCGGGCCGGTGCGGTTAGTCCGTATTGCGGCACAAGGACCATGACCGCCGCAACGAGTGCGCGGCGGAAACCGGATGTGCTCAAGGTGCAAATCGCCATGATGGCGAAGCTAGCCGCAAGCATGGCATTCTTGTGTCCCGGCAGCCAATTGCCGTCCATGAGCGCACGTACCGTTGCCGCAGGGACGCGCTCGAATGCCGCCTCAGGGACATGGCATCGTCCAGATCGGGCCATAGGTCTGTTGAACGGGGTTCGGACTCGCCGGAATCGTGCATAATCGGCCCGCTATGGCTCATTCGAAGACCAACCCAGCCGCCGGATCGGCTCGGCAAAATCCTCCCGAAACCGAAAACGTCGGGCGCGAGGCCCTGCGGAAGGTCATCCTGGAAAAAGCCGGTGCGATCGTCGCGTCGGAAGGCCTTGCTGCCGTCCAGGCGCGGCGGCTCGCGGCGGAGGGCGGGTGCTCGGTCGGCACGCTTTACAATATCTTCGGCGACCGGGACGGGCTGATCCTTGCCATCAACAGAGAGACGCTGACCGCGCTGAGTTTGCCGTTGGACGCGGCCCGTCAGGCGTGCGCGAGCGCGCCGTTGGAAGAGCGCCTGCTTTCGCTCGCCGCCGCGTACATGACCTTCGCCCTCGCGAACCGCAACCGCTGGCTTGCGGTGTTCGAGTTTCGGCTGCCGGACGACACGCCGCTGCCCGCCGATTTCGAGGCCGAGCGGGCGCGGCTGATGAACCTGCTCGTCGAGACGATCGGCGCGGACGTGGCGGACGCGGTCCAACGGCAAACGGCGGCGCGGGCGCTGTTCGGCGCGGCGCACGGCATTCTGCATCTGGCGGTCAACAACCGGCTGTCCGACTTCGATCGCAGCGAAGTCGATCGCGACCTGCGCTTCATCGTGCAAGCGGCGGCGGCCGGGATGCGGAAGGCGGGGTGAGCGCGGGCGGATCGCGGGCATTGGTAGCGGGACCCGGACTTGAACCGGGGACCTACGGATTATGATTCCGCCGCTCTAACCAACTGAGCTATCCCGCCTTACCGAAGCGCCGTCTATAGGGACGGGGCCGTCAGCCTGTCAAGCGCGGGCACCGCCCGGCGCTCGCCACAAGAGTATTTGAGGTGCCGCGCGGCCGAATGCGACGGCCCGGCGGGGCCGGTCGTCACTCGGCGGCGATGCGCTTGGCTTCGGCCGTCTTGCGGAAGCGCATCATCGTAAAGATGCCGAAGGGACGCAAGGACCGGCGATCGATCAGCGTGAGGTCATCGCAGACCATGACGCGCGAATGATCGAACACGGGGCGCCAGCCGATCAGTTCGGCGAACGGCGCCATGCGGCGCTCGACCCAGCCGCGAACGCCTTCTTCCTGGCTGAAATGGTTGACGATGACGACTTCGCCGCCCGGCTTGGTGACGCGCGAGAGTTCGCGCATGACTTTTTCAGGGTCGGGCACGACGGTCATCACGTACATGGCGACAACGGTGTCGAACGAATGGTCGGGGAACTCCAGTTCGCCGGCGTCCATTTCGTGCAGGCCGGTCACGTTGGTGAGGCCCAACTCGTCCACCCGCTGGCGCGCCTTTTCCAGCATCTCCCGCGACAGGTCGATGCCGACGATTTCGAGATCGCGCTTGTAGTCCGGCAGCGACAGACCGGTGCCGACGCCGACCTCAAGCAGTTTGCCGCTGCGATAACGATTGACCGTCTTCGCGGTGTGGCGGCGACCGTCGGACGCAACCTTGCCGAACGTGCTGTCATACACCGGCGCCCAGCGGCGGTAGGCCACCTTCACGTCGTCCTCGTGAATATGACCGATGTGCACAATACGGCCTCCGGTCTTGTGCACGTGAGGTTTGCTGCGCTTCGCCTTTGGCCGCAAATTCGAAATCATCTGCCAACCTCGTCCTCTGTCGTTGCCCCCGCATTCCCGGCTGGGCCGGGCCTGCAAACTCGTACCGAACCTAGCGGCGCGCTACTTCGGCGCCTGCTGCTTCATTCAATTTTGTTGCGCCAATGGCCGGCTCGTCGGCTGAGCGCAGTGTTCTGACAATCGTTCCGCCGCCCAGAACACGGGCGGTATCGCTGCCGTCGGCGTAGAACACGCAGGCCTGACCGGCGGCAATGCCCTGCTGACCTTCGCACAAGGTCACCTTGATCGAGCCATCTGCCTCCGCCGTCAATATGGCAGGTTGTGTCGGTTGCGAGGACCGGACCCGGACATGCAGTGCGCGCTCCCCGGCGGCGGCGTCCCGCAGGTCCTCGTCGCCGAGCCAATTGACGCCCTTCAGGATCAGGGCCGTCGTCTCCAGAGCCTGGCGCGGGCCGACGACCACCTCGTTCCTCGCCGCATTGAGGCGAACGACGAACAGGGGTTCCTGGCTTGGAATGCGGATGCCACGTCGCTGGCCGACGGTGAAATTGATGATGCCGTCGTGCCGCCCCAGGTGCCGCCCATCGACATGGACGATGTCGCCCGCCTTAAGCGCGCCGGGCTTCAACCGTTCGATGACGTCCGTGTAGCGGCCCTTGGGTACGAAACAGATGTCCTGGCTGTCCGTCTTGTCGGCGACGGGCAAACCCAGCTCGCGAGCAAGTTCGCGCACGTCCGACTTGGGGAGGTCGCCCAGCGGAAACATGATGCGTTCGAGTTGGGCGCGGGTCGTCGCATAGAGGAAATAGCTCTGGTCGCGGTCCGCATCGCGGGCGCGCGAGAGGACAGGTCCGGAAGGCGTGTGATCGAGCCGGATATAGTGGCCGGTTGCGAGTTTGTCGGCTCCCAGTTCCAACGCCATGCCGAGGAGATCCTTGAATTTGATCTCCTGGTTGCAGGTGACGCACGGGATCGGTGTCTCGCCGGCCATGTAGCTGTCGGCGAAGCTGGACATCACCGTGTCGGCGAAGCGGCGCTCATAATCGAGGACATAGTGCGGGATGCCGATGAGATCGGCCACGCGGCGCGCATCCTGGATGTCCTGGCCGGCGCAACACGCGCCCTTGCGGGCGGTGGCCTCGCCATGGTCGTAAAGCTGTAACGTAATGCCGACAACTTCGTAGCCCTGGCGTTTCAGCAGTGCGGCGACCAGCGAGCTGTCGACGCCGCCCGACATGGCCACGACGACGCGGCCACGGGCTGTCGCGGCAGCCGAAGTGGCGCAATGGGCGGTCGGGCTATCGGCGCGGTCGGTCACGGCGGTCTCGGAATGGGCGCTGGCTTGCCGCCACCGGGCCGGGCAGGCGGTCCGGGTGGCGGGATCACGCGGCAGCAGTGGTGTTCGCACGACTCCGCGTCAATTCTGCGGCGTTGCAACATGACGGTTGCAGAGACGTGACACAAGCTCCTTGTTTAACGCCGCAGGGCAACGGCTGACAAGCGCCGCGGCCATCAGGCCCGGAAAACTTGCGCCACCTTTTTCTGCCCGAGCGTGAGCCGATGGCGCGCTGACCGTTAACATTCACCGGGCGAAACTGACCGGCGCGTTTCCCGTTATGCCAGTACGGCACGAAAATCCCGGTCCGGCATCAACCTTAATCGCTTCGAAATGGTTCGCGGCACAGCCGGTTATGGTATGTTCACTCAATGGGTTAGGCTGAATTTAAGGGCGGCCTGCTAGGTTGTTTTTTGCGTGGTCATCAGAGTGTACCGAGTATCATGACCGAACATCAAATGAGAGGGCGTACGCGGTATGTCATCGGGCCCGACGGGTCGCCGCTGACGGTTGCCGATTTGCCGCCCAAGGATACCAAACGCTGGGTCATTCGCCGCAAGGCGGAGGTTGTAGCCGCCGTGCGCGGCGGGCTCCTCAGCATTGAGGAAGCTTGCGACCGGTACAAGCTGACCGTGGATGAATTCCTGTCCTGGCAGCGATCGATCGATCAACATGGGCTGCCCGGCCTGCGTGCCACGAAAATTCAGGATTATCGCCGCTAACCGCCGGTGTGCGGAAAGCAGCGAATAACGCGCCGCTTCGAAAAATCGAGGCGGCGCGTATTGGTTTTTGAGTGCCGGTCAGCGCGGCGGCGGCTTGGCAGCCGGCTTTTTCCGGGCAACGGTGGACGGCGCCGCCGATGCCGGGTTGTTGCCGTTCTTGCCGGCGGCCACCGGCATGTCCCCACAGGCTTCCCCGCCTGCCGCCCAACGGCGGCTGTCGCGGGCCAGCGGTTCGGCAAACTCCGGTGGCAGCTTGAAATTTTCAATTTCGACCTTGGTCCCTTCCGTGTCCGGGACAATGGCCAGACGCCACACGCGGATGGAGCGGGGATCGCTGGCCTCCCGGTCACGCTGATGGATGCCGATGACCGCGCCGCCACCCTTCGAGGGCGGATCTGCCTCGGCATTATAGATGTAGGCGGGTTTCAGGGGGCCGTTCGGACCAAACCAACAGGTGAGAATTCCCCGGGCGACCCGGGTGTAGATTTCGGTTGGGGCTCCGACCGGACGGGGCGCATCGGCGGGCGAGAATTTAGGGGCGAGGGCGGCGACGTCCGGCGCGGCGGCCGTCCCGCTCACGCCCGGCAGAGTCGCGGAGCAGCCGGACAGCGCCACCGCTGCGGCGATCGGCAGAACGGGTCGCGAAAGGCATGAAAGCCGCATCGGAAAGCGTGCCTGACCGAAATTTATCGGAGGTTGGACGCGCACGCCCGGACCGCCGCCTGCCTAGGCTTCGAATCCGGCTATTTGCGGACCCTTCGCACGGCGTCTAGCCGGCAGCAAGGCTCCCGCGACGTCACGGTCGCGGTAAAATGCGGGCCAGACGAGGTCCGGTCCGAATCAGGGCACGACCCTAGGGACGCTGGATCAGCGCATCACCACAGAACTGGCGCGGTCGCCACGGCGGCGGCCGGACCCGCGCTCGATTTCACGCGGTTCGGCCGTCGAGGCCCGCTCCAACTGGTCGGCCGCCTCGTCGCGATCCTTGATGGCCGCTTCGAGTTTGGCCTTCAGTTCCCCCGACGACGAGCGAAGGTTGTCGCGGCGGGCGCTGGCCGATTTTGCGAAGGTCGAATAGGAAAAATGAGCCGGATCCTTGATGCCGGTCCGCTCTTCCTCAGCGTGGATTTGACGATCGAGGTCCGCCGCGATCGTCTCAAACTCGCGGATCATGAACTCGATATCCGCTACTTTGCGGGCCTTTTCTTCGGCCTCGAAGCGCTTCAAGCGCAGCGCGGTTTCGCGTGGCTTCATGGTTCGATACCCCATACCTGTTCGAACGCCTGCTTCGAATGTTCAAGTCCCATGCCAAGAATGGAACCGTTGTTCATCCATAATGGACCGACGGGAACATCTCGCGAGCCAGGGGGCTTCGCACGCTGCGTCCGTCAACCTTACTCAATCTAGGTAGCATATGCCAATTAAGTTGCGGTAAAGCAACGGGATGCAAAGGTTTGCTAAAGTTTTGTCTGGCGTTCCGAAAAAGAAGCCAAGACGCCCTGTGGTCCGCCCGCGAATTCTGATACCTGTAGATTCGCGTGCGTTTGTGCTTGGAAACCTGAGAATCGCCACAGTTGAGGCTGCGACCGGGCAGGGTCGGCGTCAGTTCAACCGAGCGGCGGAGGCAGGGGTCCGGCAGGGCGTACCGGGGCGGCGGGGTAATCTTATCAAAATGTGTCACTGGCGCGTCCCGGATCGAACCGGGCGAACCACTCTTCCTTGCCTTCGGTTACGGTTTTGTCGAAGCGCGTCCGGTTATCGCGAAAGGCGCAAGACAAAATTAGGGTTTGTTAACTTCTGGTGGGTAAATTCCTTAAAAGGGATTAGCGGGCGCCGTGAATTTCGCGGGCGCAGCTAGCGTTCTCTTCAGCATCTGGGCAGACGACCTGGCGACGGGACTGGGAAGAGAGGAACGAAAGACATGCGAGTCCTTCTGATCGAGGACGATAGCGCAACGGCACAAAGCATCGAACTGATGCTGCAATCCGAAGGCTTCAACGTCTACACTACGGATCTTGGCGAGGAAGGCGTCGACCTCGGCAAGCTTTACGATTACGACATCATCCTGCTGGACTTGAACCTGCCCGACATGAGCGGTTACGAAGTCCTCAAGACGCTGCGCGTCAGCAAGGTGTCCACGCCCATCTTGATCCTGTCGGGTCTCGCCCAGATCGAGGACAAGGTGAAAGGTCTCGGCTTCGGCGCCGACGACTATATGACCAAGCCCTTCCATAAGGACGAACTGGTCGCCCGCATCCATGCCATCGTGCGCCGGTCCAAGGGCCATGCGCAGTCGGTCATCGAAACCGGCGATCTGAAGGTCAACCTCGACACCAAGACCGTCGAAGTGAACGGCCAGCGCGTGCATCTGACCGGCAAGGAATATCAGATGCTGGAGTTGCTCTCGCTACGCAAGGGCACCACGCTCACCAAGGAGATGTTCCTTAATCATCTCTATGGCGGCATGGACGAGCCGGAACTGAAGATCATCGACGTCTTCATCTGCAAGCTGCGCAAGAAGCTCAAGGAAGTGACCGGCGCACCGAACGGTTACATCGAGACCGTGTGGGGCCGCGGATACGTGCTGCGCGATCCCGGTCAAGAAGGCACCGTCGCAGCCTGAGCGGGTTGCCTCTTCCTGTCTGTCCCCAAACAAAAAAGGGGTCCGGAGAAATCCGGACCCCTGTTTCATTTTCCATCCGAGTGCCGCACGCGGGTCAGCGAAGATCCAAAAGCTCGACATCGAATATGAGTGTCGCGTTCGGTGGAATGACCCCACCGGCGCCGCGTGCGCCGTAGCCCAGTTCGGGCGGAATAATCAGGGTGCGCTTGCCCCCCACCTTCATGCTGGCCACGCCCTCGTCCCAGCCCTTGATGACCCGGCCGGTGCCGATCGGAAACTCGAAAGGCTCGCCGCGGTCGACCGAACTGTCGAACTTGCGACCCTTCTGCCCATTTTCGTAGAGCCAACCCGTGTAATGCATCACACAGATCTGCCCGGTCTCAGGCGCGGCGCCATCGCCGACCTTGTTATCTTCGATTTTTAATCCGCTCGGTGTCGTCACTGAAGTCTCCTGAGCTACGGCCGTGCCGGCGAAGGCAAATATTGCCACGGTGAGAACCAACACCAAATTTGTGAGTCCTGAGCCAAAGGCGTTCCGCGACGGGGCGTACATGACTTTCTCCGGTCCAATCTCGTTTGGGACCGGCGTTGTCTAGACCAGCCGGACTGGGAATGCACGGGGAATAAATCCGGTCACTGCATCACCTGGACCTCAGGCCATCAGAGCAACGTTTCGTCCGCTTCGAGGTGATCCTCAAGACTGGTGCGCAGCGCACGCAGGAACGATTCCCGCTCGATCGGTTTGGCGACCAGTGAGGAAAACGAACCGGCTTTAATTCGCGCCAGTCGCCCGGAGCTGCCGATGGCGATGCACGGTATGCGGCGCTCCGCCAACTCGACCAGCAACCGATCGATTTCGGCGTCGGCAATCTCGTCGACATCGAGTGCCACAAGATCGGCCGGATGGGCCGCCAGTTCCGCAATCGCGGCTTTTGCCGTCGTCATCGGCGGTGACACGGCATAGCCCGCGGAGTCGATCATATCTTCCAGAAGGACGGCACGGCTCAGGCTTCCGTCCATGATAATAATTCGGCGTTCCGGCGCACGCTTGGTGCGCGCGCGGGTTTGCCGCGGCTTGATGAGCTTGGCACCGGGATTGAACATCGGCTGATCGGCGGTGCCCGTCACGTCCAGCAAAATTTCGACCACGACACCTTGCGGCTCGAAGGCAATCGACGTCTTGAGGTTGGGCAACGAGCGTGAGCGTTCGATCAGCGTCAGGCCGAACCCACGGCCGACCGGTGGTGTGACTTCCGGCCCCCCGATCTCACGCCACGTCAGTTTCACGCGCGGTTGGCCGCCGTCCTCTTCAACCCAACCGATGTCGATACTTCCGTTCGGGACCGACAGTGCGCCATGCTGCAGGGCATTGGCCGCCAACTCATGCAGTATCAGTGCAAGTTGCTGTGCCGTTTGCGCCGGAAGATCGACGGGTTCGCCGTGAAGTCGGATCCGGTCGGCGTCGGCACCCATCACCGACACCTGGGATTTGATCAACTCGACGATCGGCGCGCCGGACCACGACACATCGCTCAGGATGTTGTGGGCGGCGGCGAGCGATTGCAGGCGGCCATTGAAGCGCGCGATGAATTTCTTAGGGTCGGCCGTCGAACGCGCGGTCTGGGCAGCGATCGACTGCACCACCGCGAGCGTGTTCTTGACCCTGTGATTGAGTTCGGCCACGAGCAGGGAGCGCACCTGATCCGCCTGCCGGCGCTCGGTGATGTCGCGGTTGGTTTCCAGCACGAAGTTCTTGTCGCCGATGGTGACGAGTTCCTGCCGGCTGTCCACCCACACATCCGCACCGTCGCTGTCGGCATAGTGGACCTCACCGCTCCACGAATGGTTCTCCAGGATTTCGGCGTCGAACACTCCGGAGGGAGGCAGATTACGCGGCTGTAGAAGCTCGAAGACGGATTTGGCGTTCGCATCCGCCTTCGTGTAGCCGAAGAGTTCCTCGCAGCCACGATTCCACAGTTCAATCCCACCGCCCACTTCGCGCACGAGCATGGCTTCGTGGGACAATTCGATCATGCGCGCCAATTTGCGAAGTCGCTGACTTTGATGGCGCGCCTCGGTGACATCGGTATTGGTGCCGCACCACAATTCGATTTTGCCGGCGGCATTGCGCACGGGCATGGCGCGCGACAGAAACCAACGGTAATTGCCGTCCGTGCCGCGCAATGGAAATAGGTCTTCCCACACGCGGCCCTCGGACGTGCAGCGCTTCCATTTGTCGACCACGCGCGCGACGTGATCGGGGTGGTGAAAGACGCGCCAGCCCTCGCCCAGTGAGCTTTCAAGGGAACTGCCGGTGTAATCAAGCCAGCGCTGATTGAGCCAGAAAAGCTGGCCGGAGGCATCGGCCATCCACGCCAACTGCGCGATGTTGTTGGCCAGTGCCTGGAACTGCTGTTCGCTGCGCTGCAATGTTTCGGCGAGCGCGATGCTCGGCGACACATCACGCGAAATGGACATCAGATTGACGATCTTGCCACCGGCATCCTTGATCGGCGAGATCACCACGTCCCACCAGCGCTGCGTGCCCTTCAGCGTCGGCCGCAAGGCCGTGAAGCGTGCGGACATGCCGCCGCGTGCCTGGTTGAAGGCCTGTTCAACCTCCGCACGGCTGGCCTCCGGCCATAGCTCGATCCACTTCCTGCTGCCGATCGTCTCGAAGTCAGCTTCCAAGGCTCTGAGCCCGTTTGCGTTGACGAAAATGAGCCGTCCGTCGCAGTCCAGGATCTTCACGCCGTCGGGGCTGGCCTCGAAAAACTGCCAGTTGAGGTCCGACCCATCGAACGTGGCCGTCCCGGCGCTGCCGGCAGTGTCGGCCTCGATGGCTGTGCGGTTCGAAGTATCCACCTTCTGGCTATCGGTGGTCATGCTCCACTTTCCGAATGCCGCGTGTCGCCGTTCACGCGCAGGTTGGCTCATCGTCAGATTGCGGGACTACATTGCCGATTATCACGCGGCGGCGCCGTGCTGTTTGACGCCGGCTTTGACGTCGAAGAACAGCGCCTGACTGATCACGGCCTTGACCATCTCGTGTTTGAACGGCTTGGTCACGAGGAACGCCGGCTCGGGCTTGTCGCCGGTCAGAAGCCGTTCGGGGTAGGCCGTCACGAAAATGATCGGGACGTTCAGCTCCATGAGAATCTCGTTCACGGCGTCGATGCCGGAACTGCCGTCGGCGAGTTGGATGTCGGCCAGGATCAATTCCGGCCGCTTTTCGCGGGCGATTTCCAGCGCCTCCTTGTGGGTTGCGGCAACGCCGACGACTTCGTGGCCGATGTCGGTTACGAGCCCCTCGATGTCGAGCGCAATGAGCGGTTCGTCCTCAATGATGAGCACGCGCGACGCCAACTGCTCGGCGATCTCCTTGCTGGCGGCGCTGATGAGTTCGGAGACTTCATCTTCGGACTTGTCCAAGATCGTGGCGATGTCGCGGGTGCCGAATTCTTCGACGGCCGCGAGCAGGAAGGCCTGCCGGGGACCGGGGTTCAGCGTTTCGATGCGGCGATCGGCAACGTCGATGGCCGGCTCCGCGCTGCCGTTGGTCGGCACCGCGTTCCAGACCTTGACGAACGCCTTATACGACGCCGTTCGCGGCGCGATCGATCGATCGAAAAGCCGGTTGTCGGCAACGAGCGCTTCGAGCATCGCGACGACGTAAGCGTCGCCCCGTTCCTGAGAGCCCATCAATGCACGGGCGAACCGGCGCAAGTAGGGCAGTTGCGGAGCAACCATATCGGCGAGTGACGAACTCATGGCTATTCATTCCCCCGTGACTTGTTCACGATTTCAAAGTTGACGATCCGACAGCCGAAATTCGGCTGGCAAGAATTTCCGATAGCGGGCGATCGCGTCGGGCTGGCCATTCTGGTCCGGTTCATCGTCCGCCTCCGCTGTGGCTGTGCTCTTTCTAGCCGACGGCTCTCAGAAAAGCGTCTGTCTTTTCCCCGGCGCCGATTTCGGCGGCGCTTTCAAGGCCCATGATCTGGACGAGCTTATTGCGGGCGCGATTGACACGGCTCTTCATGGTGCCGACGGCGCAGCCGCACATGAGGGCTGCCTCCTCATACGAAAATCCTTCCGCGCCGATCAATATGAGGGCCTCTTTGTGCTCGGGGAGGAGTTGGGCGAAGGCAGCCTGAAAGTCGATCATATCCATGTGCCCGGGCTGTTCGGCCTTCGTGCCGAGCTGGGCCGCGAACTCGCCTTCCACATCCTGCACTTCATTCTTCCGCTTGCGCCGTTCCGAAAGGTAGGCGTTGCGCAAAATGGTAAACATCCACGCCTTGAGGTTGCTGTCGGGCGCGAACTGTTCCCAATTGCGCCACGCCTTCATCACAGCTTCCTGCACGAGATCGTCGGCCTGATCGCCTGATCGCGTGAGCGACCGCGCGAAGGCCCGCAGATTGGGAAGCAGTTTGGTCAACTCGGCATGGAAATCCGATGGCGGGGCCGTTGTCATTTCGGACCCTCCGGTTCGCGGTCCGCCTTCGCCAGTTGCTGGAGTAGGCCGGCGAACTTGTCGGGCATCGGTTCGGACAGCATCTGTCCGTAGAGCCGCTTCAGTCCAACTGCGATGTGAGCTTCCGCGCCTTCCGGAAGACATGATGGTTCGTCGGCATTCAACGTTTCAGGTTGCATAGGTTCGGTCTGTGACTGGTCTGACTTCGATTGATTGTTCGACACACTGGCCCCCCAGCAACATTGCGTGGCCGCGCGGTATGGCGCAGCCTGTTCGTAGACGTCGTAACGCGGGATGCCATCTAAGGTTCCCAGCGCGGGGCATATTTGACCGACCCGAAGTCATGCTGTTGTTATTCAACGGTATCTTAGACCCTATTCTGCGGGCGAGAGGGCCTCGTCGGGTCCGGCAATCTCCGTGACGCGGGTCAGAATGAATGCCGCCACGGCAATCGCCAGGACGATCGGCAGATTGCGGAACAAGGCCGTCAGAACCGGCCGGATCGTCAAGGGAGCCAAGGTGGTCAGCGCGGCCAACATCACTTCGCGATCGGCTGCATTCATTGCTGCTCCGGCGCCGGATTCGGCGGCCTGTGACTCGGCCGCTTTGTCGTCCTGCGCCTTTGGGTCTTCGCTGGCGGCGGGTTCAGCCCGGCGGACCGCATAAATAATCGCCATCAGGGCGGCGGCGAGAGCATAAGCGCCGGCAACGATCAGATTGGCAATTTCGGGCTCATAAACCCTGTGAAGATAGCTTGCCGCTGCCGCCGTCGCGAAACCGGCGGCAACAAGCAGGGGCACGACCATGAGCAGGCCCCACACAAGCTGAGCGATGGCATTATCTACCGTCGCCTGCGCTTTGCGGAATATGAAACCTAAACCCAACATCTGCCGTGCCCCCTACTTTGTTTTTTTCAGATCAAACGGAACCGAGTTTTTTACGACTTCCAGAGTGCGCCCAGCACAAAGCCCATTGCAGCAGCGACGGCCAGCGTCGCCATTGGCTGGTCCTTCACCGACTTGTCGACGGCGCCCTTGATGTTGCCGGCAACTTCAGTGACGCGCTCGCTGGCTTCGCGGCCCTGCTCGCTGACCTGACGGGCAATGCCTTCGGCGCTGTCGAGCGCGCGGTCGATTTGCTGGCCGGCTTTGTTGGCCAGGTCAGACGCACGATCCGAAGCCTGACGGGTCACGTCATCACGGTTCGTGTTGGAATAGGGGGAAGAAGTTGCCATGTGCGTGATCTCCTGGGGTGTTGAGCGCCGGCCCCGGCCGGCGTGCGGTCGGGTAACGCCAAGCCTGCGCGAAGGTTCCAGACGCCGCGGAATGACCGAACCTTCCGACGCCTACCCGCGCCGTCCGAAAATCTGACCGGCCAGCGTGCCAGCGGCCGAGACAGCCTGCCGCGCCGCCGATGCGATCCCCGTCCGTCCATGCTGCGGCCTGACCGCGAACGCGGGCGCGCGCGCCGCGAGGTCGCTGACGGCGGCGGCGATTGCCGCCGCGTCGATCTCGCGCTGCGGACCGTTCTCCGCAATGAGCAGCGTCATCACCGGAACCCGGCCAAACCGTTCGAGTGCCAAAGTCAGAGGCTCGACCCGCGCTTCGGCATCTTCCGGCGACTGACCGTTACTTTGAACCGCAACGACCACGACGCCCGGCCCCTGCTCGACTTTTCCAGCAATCACACCGCGCTTTAATGCGTCGGCGGCGGCAAGGTCGCCGGCCGTCACGCCGCGTTCTCGATCCACGCACCATATGACGACGTCGGTGTCCGTCAGCGCGCGAACGAACTGCCGCCGCGCCACGTTTTCATCACCGATCGTTTCATCGGCTTGGAACAGTATGCGTGGCTTGCCTTCGAATTCGGTCGCTTTGTCGGCGACGGCAGCGACCGCCGCCATGGTGGCCAACCGCGCCGGTGATGCGCCGCTGACGAGTGCCCGCAATGCGCGGCCGGGACGGTCTGCGGCGTCTTTGGACTGTGCGGCGATCTGTTCCGCTTCGCCATGGGGCCGCAGGCGGCCGCCGTAGAGATCGATGGCCGCGCGTCCAACCTCCTCGACGTAGGCCTCGGCTATGCGGCGGCCGACGCGCTCCTTGCTCCAGTTGAGCACGGCGCGCGACAGTTGTTCGCGTGCCTCGTGGGTCACGGCGGTTGCGGGGTTGGCGAGGCGAATGATGCGCCAGACGTCGTAGGCGCGTTCCGCGACGCCGACCATGCCGCGCCACCGGTAAACCGCCATCAGCTGCGCTACGGTCAGCCTGTCGCCGAGCGGTATTTGCGTTTCGACGAAGTGGCCGAGGCGGCTCGAGACACGTTCCGCGATGACGAGCGCTTCAGGCAATGTGAATTGCCAGACGGCGTCGTTGTTTTCCGGGTGCATCCGGCGCGCCACCGTGTCGATGGTGCGCTGGCCCAGTTGAAGGATGGCTTCGGTCGACGACAGCGTGTCGGGGTCGACCCTTTCCGCGATGGTGCGCACATCGGCCCAAGCGCGGTCGGAGAGCGTAAGGTGGCCATCGCGGCGGCGGCGCTCGTCGGCGGCTTCCAATTTGGCAAGGCGGCGTTCGCCCGACGTCATCCAGGCGCGTTCGACCAGAAAGCCGGCGGACGCAACGGCAAGCGCCCCGATCGCCCAATAGAGCAGCCAGCCGTGCTCATAGAGGTACAGCCCACCCAGCGGCAGCAGCGACAGGGTCGGCAGCAACAGCGCGAGCGCCACGAGAATAATTCGGGTCTTGCGTTGTGCGGGGTTCAAGCCTGCCATCGCAACATTTCCCTCTTAGATCGACCTCTCATTACGCCAACGGCCGAACTCCACTCCTCAGAGCGAAGTCCGGCCGCTCAGATCAAGGCGCGATTGGCGCCAGACCCGCATCAGGCTTTGCGTATGATACCGGCAATCAGGGAAACGACGAACAGGATGATCGCGACCCAGAACAGCAGGCGAGCGCCTTCCATGGCGGTGCCGGCGACGCCGCCGAAGCCGAGGAAAGCCGCGACGAGTGCGACGACGAGAAAGACGACGGCGTAGTACATCATATTGCCCATGGCGTGTGCTCCTTGAAGGTTGGTGTTACGGACCGAATGTCATCAGAACGCGGGTGTTCGAGCCCGGTTCCCGGGCAGTTCTGATAATTTCGCAAGCCGCTATTTTATCACGAAAACGCGCCCCGGCGTTTGTTCCAGGGCGCGTTGGTTAGTTCCCGATCGTTCGCTTATCGGCCGATGGACTTTTTAACGTCGCCGCTGAGCTTCTGGGCTTCGCCCTTGGCTTCCTGGGCCAGACCTTCCGCTTCCATTTCGGCCGAGCCGACAGCGCGTCCAACTGTCTGCTTAACGTTGCCCACCGCGTCGTTGTAGTGGCCGGACGCCTTATCAGCAGTAGAGGACGACGTGACGTTGTCGTATGCGTCGGATGCGGCGTTTTTCACATCGCCGACCGTCTTCTGGGCTTCGCCCTTCAGTTCCTGAGCCGCGCCTTCGGCCTGCAGCTTTTCAGAGCCGACAAGCTTGCCGACGCCCTGCTTGATGCTGCCCATCGCCTCGTTGGCGTAACTTTTGATCTTGTCACCCGTTCCCGACATGAAATTTCTCCGTTGCTAAAGGCCGGGTCATCTCCCGCCTTGCGCCCTCAACGCCGTCAGTGCCCATCCGGTTCCCATCCGTAAGCGGAACTCCGCAACCTTGTGTGCCCGGGCGCGTTACGGTTGCGGATGACATTTGAGCCCAAGCGGGCTCGACCATGGGGATCAACGTCAAATGCCGATGCTGGCAGATAATTTGCGCGCTCTACAGGCGTCGCTCATCATAACCGCGCTGATTATCGCGGCGCTCGTTCTTGGAGCGGACCTTTTAATCCCGCTCGCGATCGCGACCATTCTGTCATTCATTCTCAGTCCGATCGTGCGCAAGCTCGTGCGCTGGCGCGTGCCGCGCGGGCTCGCGGTGGCGATTGTGCTGGGCGGCAGCTTTTTCGCAGCCGTTTCGCTCACCGCCGTGCTCAGCACTCAGATTCTTTCGTTAACCGCGGAATTGCAGACGTACCGCGAAAATCTCGTCGAGAAGGCGCGGTGGGTTTCCAGCCTTGGGCGCGGTGGGGGCACTTTGCAGAAGGCGGGGGACGCCGTCGAGGCGATCGACAAGGCCATCCGTCAAGAATTCGACGCTCCCCAGCCATCGACGCAGAGCGGGGTGACCACGGTTCCCTCTACCAACCTCGATGGGACCGAGGCGGAGACGGAGAAGGATGCCGACGAGAAGCCCCAAGACGAGGGCATGACATTCGGCGCGATGCTCGAACGGATCTCCGGTCCAGGCACGACGTTCGCACTCACGCTCCTCTTCACGATGTTCCTTCTCCTCCAATACGAGGACATCCGCGACCGCGTCATCCGGCTTGCGGGGACGGACAACATCAGCGGCACCACCGCCGCGATGAGCGATGCGGGCTCGCGTCTGTCGAAGCTCTTTCTGACCCAGGCGCTGCTCAACGGCAGTTTCGGCGTCGTGACTGGAATTTTTCTGGCGGTGATCGGCGTGCCAAATCCCATTCTATGGGGCGCGGTCGGCGCGATTGCGCGGTTCATTCCCTACGTCGGATCGTTCATCGCCGCGGTCCCGCCCGTCATTCTGGCCGCCGGCGTCGATCCCGGATGGGGCCTTGCTTTGACGACAGCCACGTTCTTCCTCATCTCCGAGCCGGTGATGGGGCACATCATCGAGCCTGCCGTTCTCGGCAGAACGATCGGGCTGAGCCCCTTCGCCATGGTGCTGGCAGCGAGTTTCTGGGTGCTGATCTGGGGACCGATCGGGCTGCTGCTGGCCGCCCCTCTGACACTGCTTCTCGTTGTGCTCGGTGCCTATATTCCCAGGCTGGAGTTTGCGAGCATCCTGCTTGGCGATCAGCGTGCACTTGACCCGCATCTCGATCTCTACCGGCGCATCTTGTCGGGTGATACGGCGGCGGCCATTGCGCAAGTCGAGGAGGAGATTGAAGAGAACGGGCTGAACGCCGCCGTCGATACCTCTTTGCTGCCGGCCTTGCGGCACGCAGCGGCCGATCAGCGGCGCGGCCGGATCGACGAGGCGCGGCAAGCGGACGTGAGCGAAACCGTGCTCGACGTGGTCGAATTCCTCATCGAGTCGGTGCCGGCGGCACCCGCCACCCCGGCGCTCGCACAGCGGGTGCTCGTCATTCCCGCGCGCGGATCTTTCGATGCCTTGACGGCAAAAGTCGCGGCGGCCGTCCTCGACAAGTCACCGCGCATCGACGTCGAGTCGGTCACGGACACGTCCGGACTTTCGGCTCTGGCGCAGCGGCGCGGCGCCGGGGACGGCGAGCCTGTCGATGCGATCATCATTGCCAGCGCCGGCGGCATGGAGGGGCGCATGCTCGGTATTCTCGCGAGGCGGACCGCGCAGCAGTTTCCGAATGCACGGATCAATGTGCTGGAGGCGGTGGAGCCTGGCTATGGGCTGGATCGCGCGTCGCTGCCCGAAGGCATCCCGCTGTGGCGGAGCATCGGTGAGGCGGTTGCGGCGCTCGATTTCGAGCCGACACGCAAGCCAGAGACGGCGGACGCTGCTTAACGGCGAACTGCGACACTCTTACCAGCGCATGAAAATCGTCGTTGGTGCCCGGAAACCTCCGGGTGAACAGAGCGTTTACTCCACGAACCGGATAGAGACCGTTAACTGAAGACCGCGACGGTCTCGCCGGGAAACGCGAATTCTACGAGGAGTGAGACCATGAAATCCGTCATCCTTTGGCTGGTCGGCGTGCCGATCTCCGTCATCGTTCTGTTGAACATCTTCAATGTCATCTGACGCTTGCAGCGGAGCCGCTGGCTATTTCGGTCACGATGAAGAGCATCTTGCGACCGACGTCAGCGATTATGTCTCCGGCCGGCTCGATCCTCTCGCGGAGCGGGACTTCGAGCGGCGCGCCAAGACCGATGGACGGCTTGCTGCCGCAGTGGTCAGCGCGAAAGCTGTCCGCCGCCGTGTAGAACGACGGCTCAGCAAGCCGCGCGTGATCTGGAACTAACTGGAACTAAGCAGTCCTGCGTGCGTTTTATCCGCAGGCTGCACAATCGACAGCCAGACTATAAAAGGAGTGAGATGATGAAGAGCACCGTTATTCTCCCGTTTGCAGCGGCGCTGATGCTTTCGACTGCCGCGTTCGCCCAGGATGCGACCACGCCTCCGGCGACGGATGCTACGCCGCCCGCAATCACGGAACCGGCCCCGACAACGCCCGCACCGGCTATGCCCGAGACGCCGCCGGCCGCGCAGGCTCCGGCCGAGATCCCGGCTCCGACGGCCGATAACGCCCCGGCGCCGGTTCTGACCGACGACCAGGCGAAGGCCCTAAAGAACAAGGTCGTCTGGTCGAGCGACGAGAAGAACGTCGGCGAAGTCGCCAAGGTCGTTCGCGACGGCGATGGCCGGGTCAAGGAACTTCACGCTGACATCGGCGGTTTCCTCGGCTTTGGCGAGACGCGCGTTCGCGTTGCCGCTGAAGAGTTCAAAATGGTCAACGACCGCATTATCCTGACCCGCACCGAACAGCAGGTCGAGGCGTTGCCGGAAGTGATCGAGAACTAACGACACGAATGGGTTCCGGGACAGCGATGTCCTGGAACCCGCTCATCGGGCGGCACGATCGAAGAGGGAGGCAGACATGGCCATCGCAAAGAACATCCGCCGCGGCCGGACCTGGCAGGACGGCGATTGGCGTGTGATGCTCACCGCGACCGGCGGTGATCTGGCCGACCGTGCGCGCATGGCGTTTGCCAAAGTCCGTCAAGCCAAGCAGATCGAACCTGCAACCATCGCGGAGCAGCACGGACACGAACTTGCCCGGCTGGTCGCACCGTTCACCGGCGACGGCGTACCCGCCGGTGGGCCGTTCATCATCCGGCCGGCCTACAGCACCTTCGCCTGACCGCGCCGGTTCAAACGGCGAACGACAGCCGAACGGTCGTGCCTTTCGCCTGCTTGTCGTAGGTGAGATCGGCGGCCAGCGATTTGGTCATCGACTGAATGATCTTCGAGCCCAGTCCCGTTCCTTGGGACGGGCCCGAACCCGTCCATCCGACGCCATCGTCCTCCACCCGAATTTCGGCCATGTCGCCCGGCACCCGCCGGAGGACAAGCCGTATCTCGCCGGACTGTCCGTTTGGATAAGCGTACTTGATGGCGTTGGTCACCAATTCGGTCACGACCATCGCCAACGTCACCGCGCGATCGGTGGAGATCGCAACATTGCTATCGGCGACGACTGTCACCGCCTGCGCCCGCCGGTCTTCTCCGACCGCTGCCGCCAGCTCCGTACCCAAATTCTTGAAGTATGCATCGAGATCGACGGTGCGCACGTCCGATGACGTATAGAGCCGGCGATGGATGCCGGCGATCGCGAGAATGCGGGCCCGCATTTCCGCCAGCGCGGCCTTGGCGGCTTCGTCCTTCACCACGTTGGATTGAAGTGTGGCCAACGAGGAAATCATCGCCAGTGAATTGGCTACGCGGTGATTGACTTCCGCCAGCAGCATTTCGGCGCGCTCTTTCGCAGCAAGGATCGCGCGCTGAGATTCCTCGCGCTCTGCCATCATCTTCCGCTTTGCGACCGCATCGTTGATCGAAGACACAATCAGTTCGCGATAGTGCCCATTCAAATCCTTCCAGACATAGTCGCTGGCACCCGACCGCAAGGCGGACATGACGATATTGGCATCATCCGAACCTGTGACGTAGATGATGGGCGTATCGGGGCTGATTTTTGACAGTTGGGGAATGAGATCAAGACCCGTCTCGGTGCTCAGGTTGTGGTCGAGCGCGATGGCGTCGTAATCGTTTTCCTGAAGCTTGGCGCAGCTCTCTTGTCCACCCGGGGCATGGTCCACCGTGATGCCATGGTTGGCCAGGGCCTTCTGCATCAGCCGCGCCAAGCCTTCGTCATCATCAATGTAGAGTATGCTTGTCATCGACCATGCCGGTTGACGGAGTTTGAATGGACCTTCATTCGGCGCACGGAACCTGCATCACGGCCACGAAGAGGCCGAGCTGCCGGATTGCGTTGGCAAAACTTTCGTAATTGACGGGCTTGGTGATGTAGACGTTCGCGCCCAGGTCATAGCAGCGCTGGATCTCGCGCTCGTCGTCTGTGGTTGTGAGCACGACCACGGGCGTCCGCTTCAAATGGGTGTTGGTCTTGATCTTCTGCAAAATGTCGACACCGCTCATATCGGGCAGGTTGAGATCGAGAAGCACCAGCAGAGCGCGGCGTGAATTCACGGTTCCCGACCCATCTTCGCCCAGCAGAAATTCAAGAGCGGCATGGCCGTTGGTCAGCGGCACGATCTCGTTGGTCACGCCGGCGCGGCGAATGTTGCGTTCGATCAACCGGGCATGGCCATCATCGTCCTCGATCATGACAATTGTGACGGGATGGGCGTTGTCCGTGTTCATGCCGGCTGCTCCTTATTCGCTCGGACGGCTATTTTCTTCGGCAGGTCGATGGTGAAGGTTGTGCCTTCGCCGAGTTTGGATTGCACCGTGACGTCGCCGCCCAAAGCGCGGACCAGCGACCGGACGTGAGCAAGGCCGATGCCCTCGCCGGGCCGGTCGGGCCTGCCCGCGCGGCGGAACAAATCGAAAATTCGTTTGAGATCGTTTTCCGCTACGCCGCGGCCATTGTCCGCGATTCGCAATTTCACGCGACCGCCACTTTCTTCGCCCGTCACCGTTATTTTTCCAGGACGTCCGGGCATCAGGTACTTGACCGCATTGTCGAGAATGTTTCCGACAATTTGTTCAAGAGCAATCTTGTCCGACACCACCGACGGCAATTCCGGATCGACATCGACGGTGGAACTCGTTTCGTCGAGCTGATGCTGGAGCGAGGCGAGCGCCGTTTGGACAACTTCGTCGAATTGCACCCGCTCGCGCTTGAATTCGCGGCGGCCTTCGCGCGACAGTTTCAGGATGGCGCCAATCAGGCCGTCCATTTTAACGCTCGAAGCCCGAATGAAACCCACCGATTCGGGAATGTCCTCCATGGCGATCTGGGCGGCAGCCGGTTCGTCGATATCCTGCGCCGTTTTCGAGAAGTAGCCGGCGAGTTTGCCGGAAGCGCTTTCCAGTTCGCTCGTAAATCCCATGATATTGACAAGGGGCGCGCGCAAATCGTGACTGACAATATAGGCGAAGCGCTGGATTTCCTCGTTCGCCTCCGTCAGGGATTGTGTGCGGTCTTTTACGCGGTCTTCAAGGTCATTCGTGAGTTCCCGCAACGACTCCTGAGCGGAGATCAGCTTGCCGGTATTGTTGGCGACAATGTAGAAGGCCAGTGCAGCGAAGCTCACCAGCATCATCGATCCGAAGGCGGTGGTCATCGACAGCCGGCCGGCTGATTTGTCGAGACTTTCGAGACCCTCGCCGATCGCCGAGTCGGAACGTGCCGTAATGGCGTCGAAGTCGGCCCGCAGCTCATTCATGTAGTCGCGACCGCGGTCCGTCTGCATGATGGCAATGGCCTCGTCGCGGCGGCCGGTTTTTGTCAGCTCAACAGTTGTCTTGAGTTCTTCGAGCTTATCGTCGATGTAGTTTTCGATGTCCGCCAGCCGTTTTATGTCATCGGGATGCGTGATGCGTTCGCGCATGGCTGCCAGACCCTCGCGCGCCGACCGTTCGCCGTCGGTGTAGGGCTTCAGGTAGGCCTCATCCCCCGTCAGCAGGTAGCCCCGCTGTCCGGTTTCGGCGTCGATCAGTCCAATCTGGGCTTGCCGGGTCGCCATGCGAACCAGCCGCTCAACCGAAATCGCCTCCGTCTTGTTGCTGGCCTCGGACGACAGTTTGAACGATGCGACGACCAGCATGAAAAGAAGAACGGTTCCCGCTGCGATCAGCAGGATGGTCGATTGGACATAGCTCAGGCCCAAGGCGCTGGTCGGCAAGAGACGACTCCGGATCAGTTAGCTTGAACCATGCAGAATGTGTCGACTGTTTACACGGAAAAGCGCCAACAGTGGACTGCCGAATTTCGCACGCAAACCATTTGGTTAATCCGGATCCGGACGGCGGGATGCCCAAATGAGCGTCCAAATTGGCGCGCTGCCGGAACCGTCCCCCACACCCTGCGTTCACAAGGCAACCGGAGCGTCGATATCACCTGGCTCGGACGCCGGTCAGTGGGAGCACACCTATGTCGGATTACAGCGATGCGCTAGCGTCTTTGCACACAACCCTTGTCGATAGCCGCAACGGATACGACGAGGCGATCAAGGACGCGGGTAAAACCGGGCTCGTTTCTCTGTTTGAGGAAATGGCGGCTCTGCGCCGCCAAGCAATTGCGGAAATCGAGCCGCTTTTGATCAAAGCCGGCCTTAAGCCGGATGAGGACGGCTCCTTCATGTCGACCGTGCACCGCACCATCATCAGCGTGCAATCGATGCTGACCGATCTGGATGAAAAGGTTCTTCCCGGATTCATCGACGGCGAGAAGCGCATCGTCGAATATTACAATGATGCGATTGAAAAATCCGGCGATCCCGATCGCGAATTGCTGACCCGCCAGCGCTCAGACGTCACCGAGCGTATTTCAGAAATGGAACGGCGACGGCAGAAGGCGGCGTAACGACCGCTCAACCCAAAAGAATTCTGCAGGCAACCCCGTCATCCCCCCGACCGACACTGCCTGCAGAGAGGCGAGCCAGCGTTCCCCCCACGCGAGGCTCGCCTCACCCTCTTCTCACATGCCCAAATGCAACCCAAGGAGCGACCCATGAAGATCGAGAACCTCAACGATCTCTTCCTGCACACTCTGCAGGATATCTACTACGCGGAAAAGCAGGTGCTGAAGGCCCTGCCGAAAATGATCAAGAAGGCGGATAGCCCGCAGTTGGCAAAGGCTTTCGAAGGTCATCTGGAAGAAACGAAAAATCAGGTGGCGCGCCTTGAGCAGGTGTTCGAGATGCTGGGCGAGAAGGCGCAGGGCGCCGAATGCCCCGCCATCGACGGCATTCTCAAGGAGGCCAACGAACTCATCGGCGAAATCAAAGACGCCGACACGCGCGACGCCGGGATGATTGCCGCCGCTCAGGCCGTCGAGCATTACGAAATCACCCGCTACGGCACGCTGGTGTCGTGGGCGCAGCTCCTGGGCATGAAGGACGCTGCCAAGGTGTTGGGCGAAACGCTGGAAGAAGAGTACGGCGCCGACAAGAAGCTCACCAAGCTTGCCGAGAGCCGCCTCAACAAGGAAGCCGCGTAACACCCACGCACGCTTGACGACGAGAAAGGCCCGGAACGCGAACGCGCTCCGGGCCTGATCTTTGAGCCGAAGTCAGAGTGCAGCCGTCTCCCCGGCTACTGGTCGCCTTCCGCGACCATGGCTGGCTCGGGCATCGGCGGCGCGGTCAGCGCGGCCATAACGGCGGGTGGGATCAGAACCTTGTCGATCACGTGGATGATGCCGTCGGACGCCGTTACGTCGGACCTGACGATCTTGGCGCCGGCGATGTCGATTTCGCCGGTCTTCATCCGCTTGTTGATCTCGATCTCAGAGCCTTCGATGGCCGAGATCGTGTAATTGCGGACCTTGGCTTTCAGCAGCCGCTCGGTCGGGTAGAGGCCGGGGATCGCGTGGTACAGCAGGAGATCGGTCAGGAGGGCGCGGTTCTCGGGTGCCAGGAGCTTGTCGCGCATTTCCTGCGGCAGGGCGTTGAAGGCCTCGTCCGAGGGGGCCAGCAAGGTCAGCGGTCCGACATCGACCTCAGGATCGTCCAGACCGGCGAGCTTGGTCGCCTCCGTCATCTTGATCAGCATACCCGTGGCCGCGGCGGCGTCCTTGAGCGTCATGACCTTGGGCGCTTCGGCGGGTGCCGCTGCCGCATGCTGACTTGTATCGTTGCAGGGGTTCAGCGGTGTCGCCAGATCATCGGCGCTGGCCGCACCGGTCATGATGAAAAGTGCGAAAGCCGATCCCGCGACCAGAGACCGGACTGCCTCAGCCACACCGCGCATGTTTGTCCCCCGAAGTTCAAACGTGGCCGGCGCGCCCCATCGCACCGGCTTCCCGTTGCGTCTTCAAGGTCTCAGTATTCATGCGCGCTTTCAACTGCGAAAATCGTTGAGGTCAAGGATTGGCACGAAATTCAATCCCGCATCGCGAAAGGCATCGGCTGCGCCGTCGAGGCGATCGACGATCGTCAAGACCCGGACGATCGTCGCGCCTTCTGCTTCGAGTGCCTTTGCCGCCTTCAGCGCCGAGCCGCCGGTGGTGGTGACGTCCTCGACGATGACAACGCGCTTGCCCTGCATGGTGTCGCCGCGCACCAGCCCTTCGACGAGCGACTGCGTGCCGTGCTCCTTGGCCTGCTTGCGGACGAAGAATGCGCCAACGGGGCGGTTCTGAACGTGGCTGACGGCGGCAATGGCGGAGGCGACCGGCACCGCGCCCATCTCCAGGCCGCCGACGAGATCGGCCTCCACGCCGCCGATCGCATCAAGCATGAGCTCGGCGATGAGGGCCGCGCCCTCGGGGTCGAGCATCGTAGGCTTCATGTTGAAGTAGAATGTCGAGGTCTTGCCGGAGGCGAGTTTCATCTCCGGGCCTTCCTGGAACGAGCGCGCTTTGACGATCTCGACCAGTCGGGCGCGTTTTTCGGCGGCGGTGGCGGTCATTTCCCGGTCCCCGGAACAAGGTTGCGAGCGTCCCGTCGCGCGGGCCACCGCGGCTGTCAAGCATTGTCCCCAATCTTAAAGGGGACTGCGGCGGCGCGTCCCGTCCGGGTGCCTGACGCCGGTGCCGCCTTGCCTTATAAGGTGTGCCGAACCGCGCCGTTCGCCGTTGAACCGCGCCGCCGCAAAGGACCGCCCCATGTTCGATCCCCAGAACCCGCCCGAATTCGCCGCGTCCGACTGGCTGAACGCGCCGGAACCCAAGCCGCTGGCGAGCCTCAAGGGCAAGGTCGTCGTGCTGACCGCTTTCCAGACGCATTGCCCGGGGTCCCTGAAGCACGGTCTGCCGCAGGCCAAGCGCATGGCCGAAGGGTTCATGGACGACGAGGTCGTCATTCTCGGGCTCAACACCGCATTCGAGGAACCTGAGAAGCAGACCAAGGATAAGCTCGCCGCGTTTCTCGCCGAGCAGGGCTTGTCGTTCCCCGTCGCCAAGGACAAGCCGAATGGCGGCGATATTCCCGAAACGATGGCGGCCTACGAGATCCAGGGCACGCCGACCACGCTCATCTTCGACCGGCAGGGACGTTTGCGCCGGCATTATCTCGGCCGCGTCGACGATATCCGGCTCGCGGCGGAGGTGATGGCGTTCTGCATGGAATCGCCGACCGCGCCGGTGGAGCAGTCGATGGCGGTGGAGCGGCGATTGGCTGCCGCGCTCGTCGATCCCGACGCGCAGGCCCATTCGCACGAGGGTGGGTGCTGCGGCGGCGGACACCATCATCACCACGATCACGACCACGACCACGATCATGCCGGCGGCGGATGCTGCGGCGGGGCGGCCAAAGCCGAAGGCGAGGGCTGCTGCGGCGGCAAGCATTAATGGTTTGAATTCGGTCAATCGATGGACTCCCCTCCCCTTGACGGGGAGGGGTAAGGGGTGGGGTGATAAAGACCACCATGGCCAACGAATTTGCCCGCCAGCTCCGCCGCAATCGAACCGACGCCGAGCGCACATTGTGGCGTCAACTTCGCGCCCTGAAGCCAATGGGCTTTAAGTTCAGGCAGCAAGTTCCCATCGATCCGTTCATCGTCGACTTCGCGTGTCTGTCTGCGCGGCTCATTATCGAAGTGGATGGGGCCACACACTCTACCGA
>ERZ1066138.114-NODE-114-length-26661-cov-7.998572_pt1 | contig 26661 bp, 25 predicted proteins | sample MGYA00382785_ERZ1066138 | MGnify/ENA primary metagenome ERZ1066138 (study PRJEB33369, sample SAMEA5778368) | biofilm metagenome | biome: Industrial cooling water; feature: Water cooling tower basin; material: Biofilm | place: United Arab Emirates | collected... | reverse complement strand
GCAGCCTAGCCGGTCAGTGCCGCACGAGCCAGAGGTGGCGCACGGCGATGGCGAGGACGATGGCGGCAAATCCCTGATGAGCGATGCCAAGGCCGATTGGAACCGCGTAGAGTAGCGTTGCGATCCCCAGTACCATTTGGGCGAGGAGGCCGCCGGCCAGCAGGAGCGCGGAGTTCCGGATTTCAGGGTCGTTGTCGGATCGAAGGAGGGATAAGCAGTGCCAGAGGCCGAGCGCGACCACGACGTAGGCGACGAGCCGGTGATTGAATTGGACGGTGGTGGCGTTCTCGACGAAGTTTGTTAGCCACGGCGACATGACGAACAGATCATCGGGAATGAGCCGGCCGTTCATCAGCGGCCACGTGTTGTAGGCGAGGCCGGCTTTCAATCCGGCAACGAAGGCGCCGAGCGCGACTTGGGCGTAGACGATCAAAACGATGACGAACGCCACGGCTGCCGCGTTTGCGGGTAGCCGGTCAGCATGGTTTTGCAGAGGTTTGTCGCGCAGGTCCATGGCAAGCCAGACGAGCAGACCCAGGATCAGGAAAGCGACCGAGAGATGGAGTGCCAGCCGGTAGTGGCTGACGTCAACGCGGTCGACCAGACCGGACGACACCATGTACCAGCCGATCGCGCCTTGAAGTCCGCCCAGCGCGAGGACGCCCAGATACTTTGGCAGCGCTCCTGGACGCAACATGCCCCGCCACGCGAAGACAGCGAGCGGAACGGCGAAGGCGAGGCCAATGATGCGGCCCAGAAAGCGATGGCCCCATTCCCACCAGTAGATGAACTTGAACTCGTCGAGGGACATGCCCTTGTTGATGAGCTGGTATTCGGGAATTTGGCGATATTTCTCGAGGGCCTCAAGCCACTGGGCTTCGGTCAGCGGTGGAATGGCGCCGAGCAACGGCTGCCATTCGGTGATCGACAGACCGCTGTCGGTCAAGCGCGTCGCGCCGCCGACGATGATCATGCAGAGCACGAGAAAGGCGATGAACCAAAGCCAGGCTTGGACCATCTGGTCATCCCTGCTCTGCCCGGTCACCATGGCCACCTGCGCCATTGCCGCTACCCTGTCTTGACTTCAACCGGGCATCTGATAGCCGCTTCCCACACTATCCGCCAATCCGATGCGATCGCCTGACGTGCGGCGAAGCAGCCCTATCGGGACAGACCAGCGCATGACCCCTCGCATTCGCAAGCTCGCAGGCACGCTTCTGCTTCTGGTGGTGATCGCCGTCTATTCACTGCTCGCGATGCTTGCGGCGGTTATTCTGCAGATCAACGAAGCGAACAAGAGCGTCGAGTTGCTCTACTACGTCACGGCGGGGCTGCTTTGGGTCTTGCCGGCCGGCCTCATCATAAAATGGATGCAGAAGCCGTAAGGCGCATCTACGCCGCGGCGCCGGCGCCGAGCAAGCGATGGGCGGCATCGCGGAGCGCGAACGGCGCGCCAGATACAAACGATTTGATATAGCGGGTGTCCTGATAGTCGCCATTGAGCGAGACGCGCGGCAGCGCCGTCAGCCGATCGCGATGACGCGTGTGGATGAGACCTTTGCGGGTGGTGACCGCCGTCGAAACGCCGGCCTCTTCAGCCAAGCGGAAGTCGCGCTCGCCGGCTGCGGTTGCGTCTCCGTAAGGAAAACTGAAGTGGCGGCAGGGACGGCCGAGTTCGTTTGCAAGGGTCGCGATGCTCTCGACGATCTCGGCGCGGGCCTGAGCCTCGGAGAGCTTGGCCAATGCATAGTGGTCGTTGGTGTGGGCACCAAACGTGACCAGGGGGTCCTTGGCCACATCGCGGATTTCGTCCCAAGTCATCAAGATTTCGCGCGCCAGCGAGCGTCCGTCGATGCCGTTGTTCTCGGCGAGAGACGCGACGAGGGCGCGGGCGGCGGTTTCGTCCATGCGCCGCAACTGCCAGTAGATTTGGTGGAACGCGCGTTCTTTGCCCGGAACGGTCGAGGTGTCGAACGTGCGGCATTCGCCGGCAAGCGTGATGTTGATACGCTTAGCGCGCCGGATCGTCTCCTCCAGCACCAGCCACCAGAGATCGGCATTGCCAGACGGGAAGTTTGCAGGAACGAAGATTGTGAACGGCACACCGAATTTGCGGAACACGGGCAGCGCATAGTCGCGGTTGTCGCGATACCCGTCATCGAGCGTAAAGCACGCGAAGGGCCGAGCTTTGTCACCGCCGGCGAGGCGGCCGGGTACGTCATCGAGGGGGATGAGATCGAAGCCGGATGAGACAACTTCGCGGATCACCGCTTCGAGAAACAGCGGCGTAATTTTCAGAATGCGATTGGGTTCGAAGTCCTGTGGCGGTTCGGGGCGGACGTGATGCAGCGTGAAAATGACACCCGCGCCGGCCGTATACGGCCTGAGCAGCCGATCGGCGCGCGTGTAATGCATCGCCGAGAGCGCGGCCTTGATGAGGGTCGTGGTTCTGCGGCTCATGTTTGGCGGGGCCGTTCCATCCTGATGCAAACGGCGCGACGGAGCGCCGGTCAGGATAGGTTTGCAAACCCCATGCTAGCCCTGGCCGGTCCACGGCCGATGTGGCTAGGGCGGCGTTGAAGGTAAACGGAACGTTAATGGGATGACCCGCGGTCCGATCAATTCGCCGCAGCTGCGGGTGTCCGGCTGCCCGACCGGACCAGACGTTGACCGGTCACAGCGGGAGCCTGGCGGTCGTAGCGGACGAGATCAATCTCGGCCACTTCGAACCCCAAATAGCTGCCGGGCGGATCATTAAGCACCGAGCCGATGCGACCAGGGTCCGCGACGAGAACGCCGCAATCGACGCGGCCTTCTATCGTTTCGAAGAATGCGCGAGCGGGCGCGTGGCGGCCGGCAACGATGACCTGGTCGTAGGCTTCGTCGAGAGCGTCGAGCACCAGATTGAGACGGTCCGGATCGAGCGCGGCCGCGCTGCCCGGTTCGAATGTGCCGGCTCCGATGAGCTGGGCATCGCTTCCCGGCACCCGGCGAATGATCTCTTCGAAACCGGCGGCCCCGCGCAGGAGTTCGGCAATGCCAGGTCCGGGCGGCAAGGCGAGCGCGTGGGCGACGCCGTCGCCTTCCGGCGCCCAGTCGATGAGAATGACGCTCTGCCCCAATTCGGCCAGCGCCTTGGCAAGCTCGGCGGCGTGGCTGCTGACGCTCATCATGCCGGTTTCGCCGGCAATCAGCGTGCGATAGCCGCCGCCTTCCGCGCGAGAGGCGACACGGCGGGCGAGCGCGCCGATCGTTCCGACCCGCAAGATGCTGGTTTCGGGCATTGGAGCCGGTGTGGCGACCGCCGCTTTGGCCGCTTGTGGTTGATCGCGAGCGGCGGGCGGCGCTGGCTGCATCGGTTCGGTGAGGGCGTCGATTTCATCCTCGTCGATCGATATGCGCGGGCGGGCGGTCGACGGCCGTGACGCGGCGGGCAGCACCGGCTCCTGGCGGGACACCCGACCCTCGTTGCGCTTCGGCTCGAAGCGCTCATTCGCCGTGGCGGGTCGGGCGCCCGTCAACAGCGCGCGTGTGATGACGAGAGCCAAACCAAAGAGAAGCGTGGCGAAGGCCGCGAGCGCTGCGAACGGTCCTTTGCGCGGAAAGACGGGCACGCTGGCGGGGCGCGCGCGGCTGACGATGTTGGCTTCGACGGGGATGGCCCGGCTGTCGGCCTTGACGCGATTGGCTTCGAACTGTGCTTGCAGCCGCTCCAGTTCCGTGCGCTTGGCCTGAGCTTCCGTCTGCAACTGGCGCAACTTCACTTCGTCCGGGCCGGTATCGACCACCCGCGATTTCACCGTCGCGATATCCTTCTGTACAGCCTCGACGCGCAGGCTCGCTGCTTTCGATTCCTTTTCAAGACTATCGACGACCTTGGCCACTTCGGCGGCAATCTGCTTCTTGAGGCCCGCAAGATCGGCGTTGAGCTGCTGCATCCGCGGATGGCCGGGCAGGAGCGACGCGGAAAGCTCGGAAATCTGGCGTTCGAGACGGACGCGCTGCTGGACAACGGCCTGGATCAGCGGCGATCGCTGGACTTCCGGGAACGCGTCGCCGCTGCCGGATTTGGTCAATTCACGCGCTGCACTGAGCCGCGCATCGACATCGCTCTTCAGCGATTGCGCGCGAGACAGTTCGGCCGTCAGTTCCGCCAGTTGCTGTTCGTTGAGGCCGGTCTGCTGCTGACCGCCTTTGAAGATACCGGCTTGGGCCCGAAACGCCTCGACAGCGGCGTCGGCGGCGGCGAGTTCGGACTTGAGCTTGTCGATTTTCGGGCCGAGAGCCTGCTGGACGGCATCTGTTTCGAAGACGGACTGGTCGGCAAGCGAGCGGCGATGGGCTTCGGCCAAGGCGTTGGGAATTTCAGCGGCGAGGTTTTGATCGTTGGAGGTAAAGCGGATGGCGATCGCGCGGCTTTCCTTGGGCGAATAGACCTCGAGCCTTTCATAGAAACGATTGAGGACACGATCCTGCGTGCTTTCGCCCGGACGCGGCGCGCCGATGCCGGCCATGCGCAAGATCCGGCCGAAGGTGTCGACGGGGCCCAATTCGGGATTGAATTCGGCGCGCTCGGCGAGTTTCAAGTTTGATGCGATCTGAGCGCCGAGTTCCGGCGACATGAGCGCGCGGACATGCGTGTTGATCGCCTCCTTGTCCATGCGCACGGTGACAACATCGGTGCCGCCGCCACCGTCCTTGCGCGGCGACTGGAACGGATCGACCACGCCCTTGGCCGAGACAACGAGTTCGGCTTCCGACTGATAGCGCGGGGCAACCAGCGTCAGGCCCGTGTACGTGAGCAGGCCTGCCACGGCTGAATAGACAACAAGTTTCGGCAAGCGGTGCCTGATGGACGCGAACACGGCGTTCAGGTCTATCGAGTCGGGCGAGGCGTCGGACATGAGCTTTACAACCACAATCTGAAGGCGCCGGGCGAGCCCGTGCGCGGTTCATACGTGTGGGATTAAAGCGGGACGCCGGTAAGCAATCTCTTAACCGTGCCGGAAAAAAACAGCCGGTGAGCGTTTGTTAACCTCAAGACGCTACAAGCCGATCTCAGACGTGTGTGTAAACGGATGTCAGTTCAATGCATGCCCGCGTGAAAACGTACCTGACCGGCCCGATCCTGATCGCGATAACGCTTATCTTATCGGGATGTGCAGGATCGTCGGACTTTACGGTGCCGATGCCGGATTTCAGTCTCGCACTCCCCGCCGAGGAACAGTCGGCCGATACGGCAATCGCCGTCTCCGAGACGGTGGCCTACGGCGAGCCGCAGATCGTTCCGGCAGGGTTCGGGGGTGGTCCGCAGGCGGTTGCGGACAGCGATGGGCCTTACCTTCTCGACACCGGCGATAAATTGCGCGTGTTCGTATACGGGCAGCCGAACCTGTCGCGCGGCTATACGGTCGACCATGAGGGCAACATTACCGTGCCGCTCATCGGGACCGTACATGCGCGCGGGCTGACGACGCGGGATCTGGAGGCCTCGATCACGGCGAAGCTCGGCAGCGAGTTCGTCCGCGACCCGCAAGTGACCGTCGACGTGCAGCAAAACCGGCCGTTCTTCATTCACGGCGAGGTCAAGACGGCGGGGCAGTATCCGTATGTTTCCGGCATGACCGTCGAAACGGCGGTTGCCATCGCCGGCGGCCTTTCCGAGCGCGGTTCGGCGCGGAAGTTCCGCATTTCGCGGCGCACGAACGGCTTCGTGGAGCAGATCATCGCGCCGGCCGATTACGTCATTAAGCCCGGCGACACGGTTTTCGTGTACGAGCGGTTCTTCTAGTTCCCGCCTTCCCCAACGCGCCGGCAGACCTCGTGACCCAGCGCCTTCGCATCCTGCACTGCATGCGCGCGCCGGTCGGCGGGCTGTTCCGGCACGTACTCGACTTGGCCGTCGAGCAGGCGGCGCAGGGGCACGAGGTCGGTATCCTGGCCGATGCGACGGCATCCGATGCGCTCACCGATCAGCGCTTCGCCGCCGTCGCGCCAAGGCTTGCTCTTGGAATCAGACGCATCGCAATGAACCGGAGGCCCGGGATCGGCGACGCCGGCGCCGTGCGGGCGGTCGCCGCGCACGCGAAATCGCTCGGGCTTGATGTGTTGCATGGCCACGGGGCCAAGGGCGGGGCGTACGCGCGCCTTGCCGGCCGCTTCCTGCGGCGTGGCAACAGCCGGCGGGTCGCTGTTTTCTATACGCCGCACGGCGGGACGCTCAACTTTCCGGCCGGCTCGATGGAGGGGCGCGTTTACCTGCGTCTTGAACGTATTCTTGCGGGGCTCACCAGCGGGATCATTTTCGAAAGCGACTTCGCGCGGCGGACATTTGCGAATCGGGTGGGCCAATTGGCGATGCCGCAGCGCGTCGTGCCGAACGGACTGCAACCCTCCGATTTTGCGCCCCACGAGCCGGACGAATGCGCAGCGGACTTCGTGTTCATCGGTGAACTGCGCGACATCAAGGGTGTCGATGTGCTGCTTCGCGCACTGCGACGGCTCAACGACGAGAAGCCGGTGAGCGCTAAAATCGCCGGCAGCGGCCCGCACGCGGAGCGCTTTCAAATGCTCGCGCGGGAACTGCGGCTGGAGCGCGTCGTGGAGTTTACAGGTGCGATGCCGGCGGCGGCGGCCTTCAAGCTCGGTCGCGCGCTCGTCGTGCCGTCGCTGAAGGAGAGCTTTCCCTACGTGGTGCTCGAGGGCGCGGCGGCCGGGCTGCCGCTGGTTGCTACCGATGCCGGTGGGATCCCCGAAATCGTTGCCGATACGGATACGGGCCTTGTGCCAACGGGGGACGACGCCACTTTGGCTGCCTTGATGCGGTCGGTTTGCGGCGACCGCCAAGCCGCAATCGCCCGGGCAGAACGGCTCAGGCAGCATGTCCGGGACAAATTTACCGTGGCCCGGATGACGTCCGACATCCTCGCATTCTACGCCGGGGCCGGATCGCGTTAAGACTTTGTTTACCGCCGGACGACGGGGGACGGGCTGTTCAGCAGGCGCCTTGTGCACTGGCATGGTCGATGCTTCGGGCCGAGCACAACTTCGCAGTGCATCGAGCCGTCCATCATGTCCCACGCTGCCGTCATCGAACTTTCGCGCCTGCCCCGCCTCGCTTCCAGTTGGGAAGCCGAAGACGGCGCATTCGTATCCCGCCGGGTGCTCACAGGGCTCGTGCGGGCCGCCGACGGTTGCATCGCGGCCCTCGTCGGCCTTGCCATCGCGATCCTTTATGTGCGCGAGCCGATCGTGACACACGGGGCCGACTACGCGATGCTGCTCGGCGTGACCGCGCTCATCACGCCGGCTGTGTTCCAGGTGCTCGGCCTTTACGAACCGTCGCGGCTTTCCTCGCTTCCCGCGCAGCTGCCGCGCGTGGTGCTCGGCTGGACGATCACGCTGGCGGCCATCGGCGGCGGACTGGTGTTACTGAAGGCTGCGCAAGACTACTCGCGTGTCTGGTTGGCATTGTGGTTCGTGGCGGGCGGCAGCGCCCTGGTGCTTGGCCGCGCCGTGCTGGCGCATCTCGTGCGTGGATGGGCGCGGCAAGGCCGCCTCTATCGCCGGGCCGTCATCTACGGAGCAGGTTCGGTATCGGAGGATGTCATCCGGCAACTGGAGCGGGATTCCGGCACCGATATTCGCATCACCGGCGTGTTCGACGACCGGGACGAGGAGAGCCGCTCCACGTCCGAGATCGCCGGCTATCCCCGCTTGGGCGGATTGAAGGAGCTGCTCGAACTCGGGCGCGAAAGCCGTATCGATCTCGTCATTGTGGCACTGCCGGTGACCGCCGAAGAGCGCCTGTCGCAGATCGTGAAGCGCCTGTCGGTTCTGCCCTCGGACATCAAACTGCCGGCGCGGTCCACCGCGATCCGCTTCTCGCCAAAGACATACAGCCACGTCGGATCGGTCGCGATGATCGATCTGCACGACAAACCACTCGCGGATTGGGGCACCATATCGAAGTGGGTGTTCGACCAGACGATCGCCGCCGTTGCCCTCGTGCTCCTGGCCCCTGTCATGGCGGCAGTGGCCGTGGCCATCCGTCTCGACAGCCGCGGCCCTGTGCTGTTCAGGCAAAAACGGTACGGCTTCAACAATGAGCTGATCGAGGTCTACAAGTTCCGGTCGATGTACGCCGATTTGTGCGATGCCAAGGCGTCGAAACTCGTGTCGAAGGGCGATCCGCGGGTCACGAAAGTCGGCCGCTTCATCCGCAAGACGAGCCTTGACGAGTTGCCGCAACTCTTCAATGTGCTGAAGGGTGAACTGTCGCTCGTCGGTCCGCGTCCGCATGCGGTGTCGGCGAAGGCGGCCAACAGGCTCTACGACGAGGTCGTGGACGGCTACTTCGCGCGCCACAAAGTGAAACCCGGCATCACCGGCTGGGCGCAGATCAACGGCTGGCGCGGCGAAACGGATACGGCCGAGAAGATCGAGAAGCGCGTGGAGCACGATCTTTACTACATCGAGAACTGGTCGGTGCTCCTCGATCTCTACATTCTGCTGAAGACGCCGGTCTCGCTTCTGAAGACCGAGAACGCCTACTGAGTCTTTTCTGCCGTTCGCGATGTCCGGCAGCGGCCCGACCCATCATGTCCGGCCGCGCTCGTTTAACCACGAAAGCCGCCCTGCCGGGGCCTGATCCGGTCCAGCGTTTGCAATGAGGCGCGGACCACTCACGGAACCCGGATCGCATGACAGTTGCGGCACACACTTTCCCGGATTTGGACGCTTCGGCGTGCCGCCGCGCGCCGCTTGCGAGCGGGGGCAAGAGCGCAGTTCACCGTCTCGTCCTCGGCGCCGTCTGGGTGACGTTCGCGACGAGCGGCGTGGTGTTCTCCGAGCCCGCGCCGGTGGACGTCCTGACCGGCGGGCTCCTGATCCTATTGCCGACCGTCGGCTTGTTGCTGATTTCGCCGCTGTTGCTGACCTATCTCAGCCTGTGGCTGGTGGCGGCGGCGGGTGCATATCTCGCTTCGACGCTGTCGCGCGATCTGGCGGGTTCGGTGACACATACGTCGGTATCGCTATTTCTTTACGTGGCGTCGTTCGTCGTCGCGGCGTTCGTAGCGCGGCGGCCAGTTGCGCACACCAAGCTGATCCTATCGGCGTGGACGGCTGCCGCAGTTATCGCAGCGGCGGCGGGGCTCGCGGGCTACATGCATGTGCTGCCGGGAGCTTATGAGCTTTTCACAAAGTTCGATCGCGTCGCGGGAACGTTCAAGGACCCCAATGTGTTCGGGCCGTTCCTGGTGCCGCCCCTGCTCTATTGCCTGCATCTGGCCATCACGCGGCCCGCGTCGCGTGCCGTGCTGCCGCTTGCGGGTGCGGGCTTCTTCGCCGTTGCCATCTTGATGAGTTTCTCGCGCGGGGCGTGGGTCAATCTGGCGATTGCGGCGCTCGTTTATGTCTGGCTCGCCTTTATAACTGCGCCCGGCGAACGGCAGCGGGCGCGGATTCTTATGTTCGCGATGGTGGGAGCTTTGATCGCCGTTGGTTCTGTGGCCGTCGCGCTGCAGTTCGACAGCGTATCGAGCCTGCTGTCGCAGCGGGCCAGCCTGACGCAAAGCTATGACGTGGGGCCCGATGGACGGTTTGGCGGTCAGGCCAAAGCCGTCGACCTCATTCTTTCCAATCCGCTCGGCATCGGCGCGCAGCAGTTCACGCCCGTTCATCATCACGAAGAGGTCCACAATGTTTATCTCAGCATCGTGCTCAACGCCGGATGGCTCGGCGGCGGCGCGTACTGGATCATCGTAGGAATGACGGTCATATTAGGTTTCCGGCACGCGATGCTGGCGACGGCGTGGCGGCCGCTGTTTCTCATTGCCTATGCCGCATTCGCCGCGACGGCGATCGAAGGATGGATCATCGACACCGACCACTGGCGCAGCTTCTATATTTTGACGGCCTTGATCTGGGGGCTCATGGCCGCTCCGCGGGAGAGGTCCGCATGACCCAGCAACAGAAAGTCAGCGACGGCGACGTTACCGCGATCGCGTTCGGGAGGCGGCGCGTGCGGCCGACACCGCCGGACGAGGCACCCAACATCCTGAATTGGGAGACTGTTCAGCGGGGCGTCTCAATAGCATTCACACCCATCAATCTTGCCGCTTTCGGATTGTCGGTGCTCGTGATGCAGGCGGGCGCGATGCTGGCGATCGTGCCTTACATCGTTCTGTTTGGACTTTTCGTTCTGATACTCAGCAAGGATGCTGCCGCCCCGCCGCGGACTCTCGCGGCACACATCCTGCGCGCACTACCGCAGTTGCAGGATGAACGGACGAGCGCGTTACCGGATGCCCACCATGCCGGTCGCGCCGTGAGCGCCCGGCCCGTCGTGTCCGTCATTCCGCCATTGCCGCCCGACCGGCCGCGCACCCGCATCTCAGAGCGCCGCCCGGGGCCGGACGACGCTTCCGATTAAGCCTCAATGGGCGTCGTCGGCTGAATCCGCGTTGAGCTGACCGTAGTTCTCGACGCCGATGCGCGAGAGAAGATCGAGCTGCGTTTCGAGGAAGTCGTGGTGGCCTTCCTCGTCCTTCAGAAGCGCTTCGAACAGTGCCATCGTCACGTAGTCGCCGTGCTTCTTGCAGATGTCGCGGCCGCGCGCATACGTTTCTAGAGCGATCTTCTCACCCTTCAGATCGCACTCGAGTACTTCCTTGATGTTTTCGCCAATCATGAGCGGCGCGACGTGTTGAAGGTTGGGAAACCCGTCGAGGTAGATGATGCGGTCGATGATCTTGTCGGCGTGGTTCATCTCTTCGATGGATTCAGCGCGCTCCTTCTTGGCGAGCTTCGTGTAGCCCCAGTTGGCCAGCAGCCGGTAGTGCAGCCAATACTGGTTCACGGCGCCGAGTTCGAGTTTCAGGGACTCGTTGAGGATGTCGATGATTTCCTTGTTGCCCTTGCCCTTCATGGGGTCGATCTCCTCAATGCCTGACTGATGCGTTTGATATTTGTGACTGGGGTCTAGCGCGCGGCGGCGCTCACGCCAACCCGACACGCGGCCACTTGGACCCGTGCAAGGTAACGTGTCACATCTTTAGAACGATTACAAAGAAGAACCGGATTTGTCGCCGATTTTCTGTCGCGATGCGGCCGGCTGCGCGAGCACGCGGGGCGCTTCGCGAAGCGGCCGGCTGATGCGCCGCTCCGGCGGGTTCAACAAGCTCTTCATGCGGTCCTTGGCGGTCGCGCATGCGCACGGACAAATCATGCCGCGCTTTTCAAGCTCTTCCATCTTCGCATAGATCATCTCGGCGGCCAGAGGCGCGCAGCCGCAGCACTGCATTTTCTTCTGCAAATGCCGATAAATCACGCCTGGCGTTGGCAGCGGCGCGTTGGGCTGGGCCAAGACTTCGAGCACGGCCTGCTCAAGATCCCGGTCGGTGACGACGGCGCACGAACAGACAATCATGGCGCACGTTCCCCGTGCTGGGCCGGGGACTTCGGCAATGCCTGTTCGTTATGGAGATTGCGCCGCAGCGCGAAGGCAAAAGTCACATCCTTCTCCAAACCTTGGGGTTCAAGGCCCCACATCGGAATACGCGTTGCAATTAGCTTCAACAGGCGGGCTTAGGCCTGTCAAGCGGCGGCTCGGCGCAGGTCGCGGTGGCGCCTGAGAATTCGTCGTCCTGTTTCCGCTGTAACAGCGCTCCCCTGGACAGGCCGCTAGGGTCCCGGCGTGCCAAGAGGAGCGCCGATAATGCCGCGTCAAACCGAAAATTTGCTTACCATGCCGCCGCCTTGCGGGGCACGCACCGGCGTGCTGCTGGTGCATGGGCTGTGCGGCTCGCCGACAGAAATGCGCTTTATCGCCAATGGGTTGACGCGCGCCGGCTATGACGTTCATTGCCCGGTGCTGGCCGGACATTGCGGGAGCGAGGCGGATCTCACGGAAACGACGTGGCAGGATTGGTATGCAAGCGCCGAGGCCGGTCTTCTGGAACTCGCGCAACGTTGCGATCGGGTTTTCGTTGGCGGACTGTCGACCGGGGCCGTCCTGGCGCTGATGCTGGCTGCCCGGCACCCCCACAAAGTGTCCGGCCTTTCGCTCTATTCGCCGACGCTGTGGCTGAACGGCCGCCGCGTCCCCTGGTATGCGGCGCTGTTTCGTCTGATCCGCACCCGTAAACTGGCCAAATTCTTCCGCTTTCCGGCACCCCTGGACTTCGGGATCAAGGACGAGCGGCTCAGGACGTTCATCAAGAACGCATTGGCGGCACCCGGCGCGCCGGTCATTCCCTTCGCAACGCCCGGCATTGCGGTACTCGAGCGGCGGCTTCTGGTCGAAGCGCTTTTACCGATGATCGGAGCCATCACAGCACCCGTGTTGATGCTGCATCCAAGAGAAGACGATTACGCGCATCTCTCCAACGCCGCCTATTTGCAGGAGCGGCTTGGCGGACCCGCCGAACTCGTCGTGCTGGACGACAGCTATCACCTCGTCACCGTCGACCGGCAGCGCGGCGTCGTTCTCGACCGGACCCTGTCGTTCGTCCGACGCTGGGCCGGGCCAACGCCGAGGACGCAAGCCGTTGCCTAGATAATTGTTATATAAATCCGCTACTTATGAGATTTTTTCGGCCTGTTCCAGACGGAACAGCGGCCGTGCGCCCCCGCAGGCATACTTCTCTCATCGGCGGACGGAAAAACCACCGCCAGCCAACGAAACTGAAAAACAGATGGAGAGTGCCATGTCCCGCAAGATCACCACCGCAATCGCCGCCACGATCGTCGCAGCATCGATGGCCATCACCACGACATCGGCTCAAGCCGGCCGCGGCGTTGGTCTCGGGATCGGCCTCGGCGTTCTCGCAGTCGGCGCAATGGCCGCCGCAGCCAATCAGGAAAAGCATCGCGCACACCAGGCCAAGCGCAGCAAGGCCGCCGCCGAAGCCCGTGCCCGCGCCAAGGCCAAGGCCGAAGCACAGGTTCGTGCCAAGGCGGAAGCCAAGGCCCGGGCAGAAGCAAAGGCAAAGGCACAGGCCAGAGCCCGCGCCGTCGCCGAGGCCAAGGCCGAAGCGAAGGCCCGCGCCGCCGAGCAGGAAGCCAAAGTGGCCGCCGCGACCGAGACTGTTCCCCCGGCGGTCACCGACGAGCAGCCGATTGCAGCGGATACGCACTCGCTCGCTCCGGCCACGGATACGGCGGAGACCACGACGGCAGAGGCCACGACGGTTGAAACCACGGCCACCACGACCGAGCCCGCCAGCACAGAGACAGTCACCGAAACGGGTTCGACCGAAACCTCCGGCGAGTGCCGCCGCTACATCCCCGCCGTCGGCGTAACGATCAACGTCGGCTGCTAATCGAAAAAGATTTCCGGCGAAGCCCAAAAACACTTCGCCAGACTTTCTCTCCGTCCAACTCCCCGGGAGCCCTGCTCCCGGGGTTTTTTCATATGTAATGTACATTCCGTACTTTTCGTCGAATCATGACCCATGTGCCTGGCGGAACAGCGGGCGCCGTACTTCGCCTGCTATGTGACCGGCATCAGGGCCAGCGTGCCGAAGGGAGCCAAGACATGAATGCCGAACGATCCGTCATCGTCCGCGCGCGCGCGATCACCAAAACGATTGCGACCGGTGCCGGGGATCTCACAATTCTGAAGGGCGTCGATCTCGATCTTTATCCCGGCGAATTGACCCTGCTGATGGGGCCTTCGGGATCAGGCAAAACGACGTTCCTGTCCATCCTGGGATGCATTCTCACGGCGACCAGCGGCGAACTCACGATCAACGGCGAACAGGCTGTCGGCCAGACGGCCGAGGGATTGGCTGATCTGCGCCGGCGCAACATCGGCTTCGTATTCCAGGGCTACAATCTGTTTCCGACACTGACGGCGCACGAGAACGTGCTGATGGCGCTCGATGTTCGCGGAGCACGGCTTGCCGATCCCATGAAATCGGCGCGCGAGTCGCTGATTTCCGTCGGACTTGGGCACCGTATCGATACGTTTCCCTCGAAACTTTCGGGCGGTGAAAAGCAGCGCGTCGCCATCGCACGGTCGCTCGCCGGCAATCCCGCGGTTGTGCTGGCGGATGAGCCAACTGCCGCGCTCGACAGCGAGAACGGCAAGGCTGTGATGGAGCTTCTGGCGCATGTCGGGCAGGACCCGTCGCGCGCGGTGCTCGCCGTCACGCACGATCATCGGACACTGTCCTTTGCCGACCGCATCATTCGCATCGAGGACGGACGCATCGTCGCCGACGAGCGGCCCAAGGGCCTTGCAGCCTGACCCCATCGAACACGACTTCATCGCACACCTTGATAAGGATCGCTTTCCCATGAAGTTCAACCCTGCACTGATCGCCCTTGCGGGCATCGCCCTGGCCGGTGGGTATCTCGGCTACAAGGAGTTCACCGACGCGGACAAGGCGCCGGATCGGGCAACGCCGATTGCCGAGGTGGCTTGGATTGCCGCGGCGCCGGGACGGGTCGAACCCAAATCAGGCGAGATCAGGATCGGTACCGGCATCCTGGGGCGCGTTGTGAAGGTGCATGCCGTGGTCGATGAGCAAGTCGAGGACGGTGAGCTTCTCGTGCAGCTTGACGACGCGGAAGCGCGAGCGCGGCTGACCTCAGCGGAAACGCAAGCCGAGGCGCTGCGCGAGGAACGCGAAAAGGCGTTCGCTTCCGGCCGCGAGGATGTGCGCAAGGCCGAGGACGCGATCTACTCGGCAGAACGGGCCGTGACAGGCGCCCGGATCGAACTCGACGGCGCACTGATCGCCAAGCGGACGTCGGGTGGTTCGGATGACTCCGTCACGGAGGCGCGCAAGCGTTTGACGGAAGCAAACGAGCGGCTCGAACGCGAGCGCCTGGCATTCATTCGCGCGCAATCGAAGGCGAACCTGCCGGCACCGAGCAGTGCGGAAAGCGCCGTCAGTGCGGCGCGAACGGAAGTGCGCATGGCGGAAGCGTTGCTCGACAAGACGCGCATTCGTGCGTCGCAAGCCGGCACCGTGCTGCAGGTCAACGCCAAGGCGGGCGAAATCGTTGCGCCAAGCCCGGAGGCTCCCCTCGTCGTGATGGGCGATATGTCGAGCATCCGTGTGAAGGCCGAGGTGGACGAGGGCGACATCTCGAAGATTACGGTCGGGCAGAAGGTGTTCGTGCGGTCGCTAAGCTTCCCCGGCAAGGAGTTCGAAGGGACGGTTGCCAACCTCGCGCCGACCCTGGCGCAGCCGCGCATCGGACCGCGCGGGCCGAAGCGTGCCAACGATGTCGAGGTGCGTGAGGTGACGATCGATCTGGATGGGGCCTCGCCACTGCTGCCCGGTATGCGCGTCGATGCTTTTTTCAGAAAGTGAGCGAATTGAAACGCCTTGCAACAATTGTGAAGCTCCCTTCACCATAACGTGAGAGGATAACTTGCGCAGTCAGACCGCGGCCATCGCAAGGGCCGCGGTTTTTTGTGTCGCAGCGGCGAACGCGACACAGCATTTGCCGCACGAAAGCCCTAGTATTTCGGCTTGTTCTTGTGACTTGCGGAACAGCGCCGTTCGTTCGCTTTCGGCAACCTCGCTCCTATCGGTAACCGGGCCGTCGGGCCCTCGTCGAAGGAGCGTGCCATGGACGGACAGATTGTGAAGTATAGCGAGAGGCTCGGACAGGGCGTAATTCGGAGTGTCGACGGTACGCGATTCAGGTTCAAATCGTCGTCGGTCCGGAATCTCGGGGGAAAGTTGGTGGGAACGGAAGTCGATTTTCTTGTCGAATCACGTCAGCCCCGCGATATTTTCTTGTTGAGGGGTTCACCTTGGATGGCATTCGGGTCAAGGCGCTGACGTTGGCGACAGAGGGCAGATCATGACAACTCAGTATTCAGCGCCGGAGATTGCGCAGCCTGTCGTCGGAGCGATCGATCCGACTGACGTTCCGATTGTGGCCGTGCGTGAACTTGCGACGGCGCTCAAGGTTCTCGCCGACGATGCTGCCGTGCTGGCGCGTGCCGACGAGTGGAGTGACGAAGATTTCCGCCGGGTCGAGCAGTTCTTCTGGCAGCGGTTCCCGCGCGACCGGCAGCGCAAAATCGCGGCGCTCGTGCGCTTGAGGAGTCTCGTTGCGGTGTGTAAGGCACGCCGGATGCAGAAGCTGATTGCCGAGCATGGCGCAGTGGCGGTGCAGGCCATCGTGGAAGCAGCCGCTTCGATGCGGCTCAATACGAGCTTCGGCTTCAGCCCGGTCAAGATTTCCTGCGTCGTGATCGATGCCTTGCGGGATCCGCAAACCGGATTATTGCGTGGCGCGGCGGCGTAGTGCCGCCGGTTTTTCTGACCTACAGCAGTCTTTTTCCAATTTGCCGCTGATCTGACCACGGTGTCGGCGCGTTGTGTCGGTATGCACAGCGCCATGCTCGTTTTGGCTTATCTCGCCGTCTTCCTTCCCGCCCTCGCCGGCTTGGTGTGGGCGATGGCGCGATTGACGAATTGAACGCGCAAACTTCCTGATACGGATTTTTTTCTCCGCTCACGGCGTCAGCGCCGCGGCCGACTGCTGTCCATACTTTCTGAGGACTTCTCGGGCTTTGCCGGCCACGGCATCGGCGATGGCTGCATGGCCCTCGGCTGTCGGGTGAAAGGCGCCGGAGTATGTCGCGGCCAGCAGAACCTGGAAGCGCGCGAGGCTCTGGAAGGCCAACGCGCGGGTGGCCACCGACCCGGCGGCGTGGAAGTTGCCGGTGAGGAAGGCGTCGTTGGGCGTGCGGAACCAGCGCTGGCGCGAGGCATAGGCCCGATACTCCGTCGGCGCGAAGGGTTCCCACTTGTCGCCAACCAAGCGGGGCACTCGCAGATCGTCGGCGATTGAGAACGCGTTATCGGTAAAGCCGGCGCAGATGCCGCGGCCGACGAAGGCGTTGCGATGGTCTGTCGCGAAGGACCAGCCGTGCGTGCGGGCGCCTTTGGCCATCACGCGCTGGAGTTGATCGGCGAGGTCGGAGCCGTTCTTGGCCCGCTTCTGGCTGAGCGAGAAGTCGGTCGCAACATCCATGCCGGCTGTACCATCGGGGCATATCCGGCGGCCGTCGCCCATGACGGCGAGTGGCGGATAGGCGGTCAGGATCACGCGGTCGGCTTCGTTCCACGGCATGTGCAGGATGCCGTGAATAGCGCGATTGAGCGCCTTGTAGCGCTCGTCGAGACGGTCGAGCAGCGTTTTGGACTGCATGTTGCCATGGATCTGGCCGAACCAGCCGCCGAGTTGACGGAGCGTGCTGTCGTCGGAGAGAACGGCGTTGGCGACCAGGCGTGCGAAGCCGATGTCGTTGCCGCCGATCGAGACCAGAAGCAGGTCGATTTTGCGCGCCATCTCGTACTTACATTTCTTCAGGACAAGGCCGCCGCGCAGTTCCGGAATGGCGCCGTTGATGTGATACGCCTCCGGCATGTCGATCAGGTCCGCCTCACCGCGCCCGCACTGCACATTGGCCAATGCGGAGATCTGCGACAGGTCCGGCGGGTTCGGGACCCATTCATTGCCCTTGTATCGCAGGAACAGCCCCCACGTGACCTCCGCGCCGGAGCAGGAAAGGCCGATGAACGTCACCGCGCGATGCGGGTCTTCGACGGCGAGCTGCAGCGCAGCCCTGAGCTGGTGGGAATAAAGCGACCGGTGGCAGGCCGTGTCGAGCCAGCGCGCGCCCTGCTTGTTGAAATTCTTGTCGCCGATACGTTTCCAATCGCCGATCCGCGCCGGGAGTCCGGCCAAGCGAAGATCCTTTTCGCCGTATGATGCCGTGCGTTCCGGTGAGAAGCGGACGGGAACATCGGGATTGCCTTCGCCGGAGCCGAAGCTGTCGCCCATGGCAGCCACAAAGAGATCGGTGACCTTGACGTCGGCGTCCGCGACCTGGCGGCCGCCGATCTCGACGCTCACACGCGCGCCTGCGGGATATGGAATTTCGAAACTGACTTCGGCGTTGCATGGGAGACGTTCGGATTGGCCGCGCTCACTCGTTTTGCCGAACGGGGCAGTGAGCCAGGTGCAGGTTACATTCGGGTCTTCAACGCCCTTGAGTTTGACAAAGACCTTGTGGGTGGCCGGCGAAACGTAGGCCGCGCCGTCGCCGCAGTCGTGGCGGTTGCGCGTGTCATCCCAGCAGACGTTGTCGATCATTGTCGCGGCCCAGCCGTCAGGATGGCGCGCGCTCAGGGCCTGTTCGGCGGCGAGGACCGGCTCCGCCCGCCTGGCTGCATCGAGAGACAGCCATGTCGCGCGATGCACTTCGGTATCGGATGCGTTCTTGAAAAAGCGGAACGGATTGGCGACGCGCCATTCGATCGTCGCGAGGGGCGGCACAATTTCAGCCGGTGCTATGACGGTATCTTCAGGCGCCGGCGGTACGGCCGGATCGGGTGTTAGCGCGGGGTCCACCGGAGGCGCCGCATCGCCCGGCGGCATCGCAAATGGAGGCGCGTCTTGAGCCGCCAACGGCGCGACGCACACCGCCGCTCCTATGATCGCGGCGAGCGCAGAGACGCCCCACCGGCAAACATGACCCCGCATTCGTCACTCCAATTCTGAGCCGGCGGCCGTCAAAACCGGCCAAACCGCGCCGCGAGCCAGAGCCTTGTCATGCGCTCAAGCGGCGAAGGATCGGCTACGTCCCGCAGGACGTTGTGCCCAGGGTGCTGCATCGCCCGCAAATATGGCCCGGCAAGGGCGGCGGGCAGAACGACGCGCCTCAGATCGGGCTTCACGCGCTGCAATTCGGGCCGGAGTGCTGTCCAAGCGGTTGCAGCTTCGGATAGAAGGCCGAAGCAGGCGATGCGCACGTCCTGTTCGTCGATCTCACCGGCTGAGGCCGCTGTGGTGTCAAAGCGTGATGCCGGCAGCGGATAGCGGCCCTTGGCGATCAGTTGCGGGAGGCGCGCGCATGTGCGCACGAGGCCTATTGTCCGCGCAGCTTTTCCGGCAACCGGGTCGGCCATCAGATCCGACGAACCGAGTAAGGCGGCGCGCAGGTTGAAATATGCCATTGCCGGTGCTGTGACGTAGGCTTCGAAAGCGTCGTCGCCGGGGAAAGGCTCGGCGTAGAGTTCGGCGGCACGGGCTTCGATCACCGGTTCGATCATCGCGGATAGCGGCAGCGGCAGCGGCAGAAGCGGTTGCAGGGCCAGTGCGGCATCGGCGACGGGATGGCCAGTCCGCGCACCGCGAGCGAACGCATCTCGCCACCACTGCAGGCGGATTTCGCCGAGGGCGGCATCGCTGACCTGCATGGGAATGCGGTAGAGTTCTCCGAACACGGCAGCGAGCGTCAGCAGCGCGGGCCGGCTGGCGCGGGGGGCCAACAACGCGGCGATGTAGTCGTCGTAAGCAAGATCGCGTGCGGCGCGTTCGACCTCGCCACGCTGGATCCCGTCTTCGAATCTGTGGTCAGCCATGTGTCAATCGACCGCCAGCAAGCCCGCGGAGACATCTCGTTCTTCCGCAAGCAGGACATTGTAGGTGCGCGCGGCGGCTCCGGTATCCATGACTTCCAACCAGAGGCCGGCGTCGCGAAAGGCAGCCATGACGGCTGGAGGGGGAAATTGCGCGGTCCGGCCGGTGCCGAGGAGAAGCACGCCGCCGCTGAAGCCTTCAGCCTGCAGCATGGGAATCAAGGCCGGCGTCACGTCCACGATCGAGTTTGCCTGCCACGCGACGATTCCGGCGGGGAGGCAGAGGATTGATCCGCGATGGCTCATGCCGGCGAACCGGAACCCGCCGTTGCCGTAAGCGTCGATCGGCGCGCGGCCGGGGAAGCGGGGCGCAGTATCACTCATGGCCGGCCTCACACCACTTACAGGCCACCGCGACGGCCAAGAGAGCCTGCCTCAGTTGGCGGTCTTGACCTCCGAACCGACGACGGTTTCGCGTTTGACGCCGAGGTATTCCAGGATGGGCGCGCCAATGAAGATCGACGAATAGGTTCCGATCAGAACGCCAAAGAGCATGGCGAAGGTGAAGTTGTGGATCACCGCGCCACCGAGGAAAAAGAGCGCGATCAACACGGCGATGGTGGTAACGCCGGTGAGAATCGTCCGCGACAGCGTTTCGTTGATCGACAGGTTGAGAAGCTCCGTCAGGTCCATACGCTTATATTTGCGCAGGTTTTCACGGATGCGGTCGGACACGACCACGGTGTCGTTCACAGAGTATCCGAGAATGGTCAACAGGGCGGCGACGATCGACAGATCAAACTCCATCTGGAAGAGCGAGAAGATGCCGGCGGTGACAAGGACGTCGTGCGCCAGCGCCACGAGGGTTCCGACCGCGAACTGCCACTCGAAGCGGAACCAGACGTACATCATGATCGCAACGATGGAAAAGAACACCGCGATCGTGCCGGTGCGGCGCAGTTCGCTCGAAACGGCCGGGCCGACGACTTCCACGCGCCGCTGCTCGTAGGCATCGCCCAGAACGCCCTGAACCTTGGCCAGAGTTTCCTGCTGTGCCGCTTCCCCGCCCGGCTGTTCCTCGATGCGGATCAGCACATCTTCCGGTGTGCCGAAGGTTTGAATTTGCACATCGCCCAGATCGAGAGCCCCGATCTTCGACCGCAGGTCGGCGATATTCGCCGGACCCTGTTTGGACTTCACTTCGATCATGGCGCCGCCCTTGAAGTCGACGCCGTAGTTGAAGCCCTTGGTGAAGATGAGCGCCAAGGAGATCGCCATCAACGCGAGCGACGCAAAGAAGCAGACATTCTTGAACTTCATGAAGTTCAGGCGCGTGCCGTGCGGGAAGAAGTCATAGCCCTTGAAGTCGGGAACGAGAAACATTTCGGTGTCCTTGTCAGATCGGAACCTGGATCGCACGGCCTTTTGCAGTCTTGGCGTTCTTCAGCCACATCGCCGCGAGAAGGCGCGTAATGGTCACGGCCGCGAAGACCGAAGTGATAATGCCAAGCGATAGGGTCACGGCAAATCCGCGGATTGGGCCGGATCCCAGCCAGAACATGATCAGCGCCGCGGCGAGTGTCGTCAGCTGGCTGTCGAGAATGGTGACGAAGGCACGCTGGAAGCCGCCGTCGATTGCGGCGATTGCCGTCTTACCGGCCCGCAACTCTTCGCGGATGCGTTCATAGATCAGGACGTTGGCGTCGACCGCCATGGCGATCGTCAGCACGAAGCCGGCGATGCCGGGCAATGTCAGCGTCGTGCCGATTGCCGACATGAGCGCCAGAATGAGGATGCCGTGCACCATCAGGCCAATGACGGCATAGACACCGAACGTGCCGTAAGCGGCAACCGTCAGGATCACCGTGGCGGCCAGTCCGACAAGGCCGGCGCGCATGCCGGCGTCGATCGAGTCGGCGCCTAGCGATGGACCGACGGTGCGCTCTTCGACGACCGTCAATTTGGCGGGCAATGCGCCCGAGCGCAGCTGAATCGCGAGGTTGTTGGCCGTTTCGACGGAGAAGCTGCCCGATATCTGGCCCGTGCCGCCGAGGATCGGTTCGCGGATAACGGGCGCTGAAATGACCTTGTCGTCGAGCAGAATTGCGAATGGACGGCCGACGTTTTCCTGCGTGTACTTGCCGAACTTGCGCGCGCCCGCCGTGTTGAACCGGAACGAGATGATCGGCTCGGTGGTGCGCTGGTCGAAGCCGGGCTGGGCGTCTTCCAGGTCGTCGCCGGGCACGATCACCGTTTCCTGCAACAAGTATTCGGGCGGCGCGCCGCGTTCGGTGTCCGTACTGGCGAAGATCTTGTAGCCGAGCGGAATGCGGGAGGCGCGCGCTTCCTCCGGGCCGAGCGTCGGGTGCACGGCGTGGAACGACAGCTTGGCCGTCTGGCCAATGAGGTCCTTCAACTGACGCGTGTCGCTGAGGCCGGGATACTGGACAAGGATGCGGTCGGTGCCTTGGCGGACGACCGTCGATTCCGCGGTTCCCAGCGCGTTGACGCGCCGGTTGATCGTCTCGATTGACGCCGTGGTGGCGTTCGTCAGGCGCTGATCGAAGCCCTGTGCCGTCGGTGTGATGGTGAATTGGTTGGGTGCTACCTTGGCGACATCGAGGTCGTTGCCGCCGGTGCCGAGCAACGCGTTACCGATCGGCGAAATGAGTTTCTTGAGTTCGGTTTCCGCGCGCGCGGCATCTTCCGGCTTCACGAGCGTTACTTTGACGGAATTGCCGTCGATGCCGATGCCTGAAAACCCGATTTTGGCTTCGCGCAGATTGGCCCGCGCCGCGTCCTGGACGCCTTGCAGCCAATCCTTGCGGATTTCGTTCTGGTCGAGCGCCAGCAAGAGGTGCGCGCCGCCGCGCAAATCCAGGCCCAGTGGCATTTGCCGCTTCGGCAGGAAATCGGGCCAGGACGCCAGCCGTTCCTTGGAGACGAAGTTCGGGAGAGCGAACAGAATTCCCGTGGCGACCGTCAGCAGGATCGCGATGATTTTCCAGCGTTCGAAGTGCAGCATCGGGGTTCACTCTGTTGAATTGTCAGCGCGCGCATCGGAATGCGCGGCGGCGCAAGGTGCGCGAACGAAGCGCGTCGCCGTCAGGACGTTTCCTTCACCGGTTCGCCCTTGGCACGTACGTCCATCAAGGTAGAGCGAAGGATGCGGATGCGCAGCGTATCGGACAGTTCGACTTCGACTTCGTCGGAGCCTTCCGACACCTTAGTGACTTTGCCGACCATGCCGCCCGAGGTGACGACCGTGTCGCCCCGGCGCACCTTTTCGACCATGTCCTTGTGCTGCGCGGCGCGCTGCGATTGCGGGCGAATGACAAGGAAATAGAAGATGAGGACCATCAGCAGCATGGGTATCAGCAGGCCGGTGAACGGGTCGGGTCCTGCGGCCGGAGACGCTTGCGCGTAAGCTGGGTCGATCAACATTTGACGTCGTGTCCTCTTCTTCGCCGGACGCGGGACCGGCGGATTCGATCAGCCGTTGAAGCAAATAGGCAGCGTTCCAGGGCTCGTTAACCCCACGCTGCCGCCGCTCCAATGGAATTGCGCGGGACTATAGTGTTCGTCGCCCGCTTTGCAACCGGATCACACTAGGCGAAAGCCCGGTGACGAGGCTAGAACTCCGGACCAAGCTGGCGGTGAAAGTAAGCGGAGAATCAACGGGATGAAGAAGGACTCGCAGGACACGGATACGGCAGCCCTGCTGGCCCGCGTTGCCGATGCCTTGGAGCGGTTGGCGCCGGTTCGCCAAGGACGGCCCGATTTCACGGCTGCCGAGGCCTTCGTCTGGCACGGTGCGACCGGTGCGTTCGAGCCGGTGGGCGTGATCAACCGCGTACCGCTGGCGCTGCTGACGGGCATCGATCTGGCGGCGGAGCAGCTGCTGGCCAACACGGAGCGGTTCGCGCGTGGGCTGCCATCGAACAACGCACTGTTGTGGGGCGCGCGCGGCATGGGCAAGTCCAGTCTCGTGAAGGCGGTCCATGCGGAGGTGGCGGCGGAGCGCCGGGGCGCATTGAAGCTCGTGGAAATCCATCGCGAAGATATTAGTACGTTGCCGTCCTGCCTTGCGGCCCTCAAGGCGGCCCCATTCCGTTTCATCGTGTTCTGCGACGACCTCTCCTTCGACAAGGACGACACGAGCTACAAATCGCTGAAGGCGGTTCTCGAAGGCGGCATCGAGGGGCGGCCACAGAACGTCGTGTTCTATGCGACGTCGAACCGGCGGCATCTGATGCCGCGCGACATGGTCGAGAACGAGCGCTCGACGGCGATCAATCCGTCAGAGGCCGTGGAGGAGAAGGTCTCGCTCTCGGATCGCTTCGGGTTGTGGCTCGGGTTTCACAACTGCACGCAGGATCAGTATCTCGGCATGGTGCGGGACTATGCGCGATATTACGGCCTGGATGCCGAACCCTTGGAACTCGAACGCGATGCACTCGAATGGAGCGCGGCACGCGGGGCCCGGTCGGGGCGCGTGGCGTGGCAGTTCATCCAGGATTGCGCCGGCCGGCTCGGCGTCACGCTCGACAGGGCTTGAGGATCGCGAAAAGAAGAAGGGCTGCACGTTCGGTGCAGCCCCATTTCGGCTTCGATCGCCAAGCGCGATTTAATTTTTTTCCAAGAACCCTGTCGGATCGACGGGATACTGGTCGCGGCGAACTTCGAAGTGCAATTGCGGCTGGTCCACCGCGCCCGTCTTGCCGGCCTTGGCAATCACCTGACCACGGGTGACGCGATCGCCGCGCTTGACGAGCAGTTGATTGGCGTGGGCGTAGGCGGTGACGAGGCCGTTGTCGTCGCGCAGCAGGAACAGATTGCCATAGCCTTTGAGTTCGCTGCCGGAATAGGCGACAGAGCCCGCTTCGGCGGCGTGGACATCGGTACCCATGGGAACTGAAATGTTGATGCCGTCGTTGTGCGTGCCGTCGCTGCGGGGGCCAAAGCCGGCGATGATCCGGCCTTTGGCTGGCCAGCGCAGTTTGCCGTCCGCGATGGAACCGGAGGCGGGGGCGGCGACCGCGGCCGCCGTGGCGGGATCGAGTGCCACGACCTGCTTTTCGTTGCCGGACTGGGAATTCAGAATTCTCGGGGTCGTCGACGGCGCTGCCGGTTCGACGGGGATAGCCGGCGTGTTCGCCGTCACCGGCGGCTGCGCAGGCGGTGTCAGAACCGGGGCCGACGACGGCGTGGCCGGAGCTTCCGCAAGCACGGCGCCCGCCACCCCTGGAATTTTCAGAACGGTGCCCGGCCGCACGCGGCGTACGTCGGCGATACCGTTGTAGCGCTGAAGATCGGCCAGCTTGACCTTGTTCTGGCGCGCGACCTGATAGAGCGAGTCGCCGGCTTTGATCGTGTAGGAACCAGTCCAATCCGCCGGAGCGGGAACTGCGGCGACGTACTGAGTGGCCGGTGCAGTGACCGGCCGCGCGATCGCCTTACCCGACGGCAGCGCCAGCTTCTGACCGGGCTTCAACGCGGGCGAGGTCAGACCATTGACGCGCATCAGTTCGTTCAGCGACACGCCGTGTCGCTTGGACAAACCGTAGAGCGTATCGCCACGCTGCACTTCGATTTCCTCGCCGCGCTCCTGCGGATCGACGGGGGGCGGCGCGAACGAGGTCTCAGCGCGCGAACGCGAAGGTGCGGGCGCAGACGTGGGGCGCTGCGGTTCGTAGCGCGATGGCTCCGATACGGGCGGCGGCAGCGTGGCGACATCGACGCGCGTGTCAGCATATGTCGACTGGGCATCGTATGCTGGCGCGGGCGATGCGTCGCTCATTTGCGGCTCCGCGCCCAAGCCCGATCGTTCGGACGGAGCAATGGCTGCCGTCTCCGGATCGTTGAAGTTGGCGGAAGCAGGAAAATCAAAGCGCGCGATGTCGGCGCTACATCCGCCAGCGCCCAAGGCGGCGGCGACGGCGAGTAGTCGAGAACGGCGGCCGATGAAACGGCGGCCGGAGGATCCGGAACGCAGGAGACTGGACATGGTACGCACCTCACAACCTACGATCCATTAACCGTTAACCGGTTAACGCGGCCTTAACGGCCGACGCAGATGCCCTCATTTGAAGATGCCCACCCGGGGGTGCCAGGAAAGCTGAACCCGATCCGACCCTCGGAAAGCCCCCCGGCGCTTCATCCCTCTGGCAAAGCGCCGACCTTCGCGGGATCGGGTTCATGAAATGCTCGTAACGCGCGATTGTGCGTTGAGAACGGAGAAATTGCGCCGAACTGAGGACAATTGCGGCGGGTGGTCAGCGCGCGCTCTTGGCCGGGCGGGGAGCGCCGAGTGGTGCTGAGAATTCCGCCTTCAATTCGTTGAGCATTTTGTCGTGCGTGAGATCCATGGAGAGCGGCGTGATGGAGATTGCACCATCGGCAATGGCACGCAGGTCGGTGCCATCGGGCGGATCGGTGCGGCGGCGGTCGAATGCGAACCAGAAGTAGGCGTCGCCCCACGGGTCCTGGCGCGCATCGATGTCGAGACCCTGGTCGCGGCGGCCTTGCCGGGTCATGCGAACTTCGCTGACGGCATCGGGCGCAAGATCGGGGTAGTTGACGTTCATCAGCACGCCCGCCGGCCAATCATGCGCCATCAGGCGTTCGATGATGCCGGGGCCATAGGTTATCGGCGTTTTCCAGTGCTGGAGGCCCTGCTTGTCGAACCCGAGCGTCAGGCTCATGGCGATGGAGCGGATGCCGATGAGCGTGCCCTCCATGGCGCCGGCTATGGTGCCCGAGTAGGCGACGTCCTCGGCAAGGTTGGCGCCGTGGTTGACGCCGGAGAGGATGAGATCGGGCGGCTTATCCTTCAGGACATGGCGCACGCCCATGATGACGCAATCGGCCGGCGTGCCGCGCACGGCGAACGCGCGCTCGCCGATCTCGCGGTAGCGCAGCGGCACCTGCAGGGTGAGCGCGTGCGACGCGCCCGACTGATTCATTTCCGGCGCGACGATCCAGATGTCGTCCGTCAACTCGTGCGCGATGGCGTGCAGCACGGTGAGACCGTGTGCGCCCGCGCCGTCGTCGTTGGTGATGAGGATGCGCATTCTGTGTCTCTGCTTTGCCCGGTTTACAAGGAAGGCCTTCGCTCCCGGCCGGTCAACCCCTCCCCCTTGCGGGGAGGGGATGGGGTGGGGGTTCGACATTCGGCCGGCACGTCGCTGCCATCCGGCATGCGGCTCACCCCACCCCTGACCCCTGCCCGTCAAGGGGAGGGGGAAACTGTTGGCCC